>Ga0335073_10002320_pt1 | contig 25999 bp, 22 predicted proteins | sample Lox_Sample_22_FD_207093 | JGI IMG/M metagenome (GOLD analysis project Ga0335073, IMG submission 207093) | Soil microbial communities from Loxahatchee National Wildlife Refuge, Florida, United States - Lox_Sample_2.2 | ecosystem: Environmental > Terrestrial > Soil > Wetlands | place: USA...
CCGCCGTTGACCGGGCGGTGAATGACGGTCGCCCCGTGCTCGGCCGCGATACGGCTGATCGCCTCCGGGTCGGCGGACGCGTCATCGACGACGATCACGCGTGGCCGGGCCTGCTCGGCGTCGCCGGGGCCCGCTCGGTCGCCAAGGCCCGCCAGGCAGCGCGCGAGTTCCGTATGCCGGTCCCGCACCGGGATCACAACGGTCACCTCGGCCGGTCCCGGGCACCGGGTCTCTTCCGCGGATACGGCGTCGACGGGGGCGGCGAAGGCCCGCGCCGCGGTGCCGCCGGATTCGCCCGTCGCCGGGCGCACGGCGGCGAGGTCTGGGTGCGCGATACCCGCGTCGAGCAGGCGGCGGGCCAGCGCGCGGGCACCTGCCCCGGCCGGCAGCGGCGTGCCCGCGAACCAGCCGCCGACCTGGCGTGCCCCGGCGGGCGTGAGCCGCAGTACCCGGACCGGTGAACCGCCGACGATGACCGCCCCGCCCGCGACGAGCCGCGTTCCCGGATCAGCCATGAGCCGCAGGCCGGCCGGGGCGAGTTCGCGGTTACCTGAACTGGCCCGCGCGGTGGCGCCCGCGCCGGGGGCGCCGCCTGCCTGTTTCGCCGGGATGATGCTCACCTCCATGCGCGATCGCCAGCGATTGTGAAAGGAAACGTATCCGGGGTCTGTCTCGAGTCGCGTGCTGGGCCGACGGTCTTTGAGCATGACCACGGGTCAGAACCGGCGGTATTCGCCGTCGACGGTCCCCAGAACGGGGACAGGGATAGCAGATGCCCGGGGAACGCGGCCTCATGCTCATGCCCGGCCCAGGCGGCCAGGCGACGCTGCCTGGCCGCGGCTCGGGAGCGGTTCTCCGCCATAACGGATGATTCCCGAAATACTGGCGCGGCGCCAGCGGCTAGCGGCTAGCGGCAGCCGGATGGCGCGTCGAAGCCGGCCAGCGGGCTCTCGTCGCAGTCGTGCGCCGGGGGCCGTCGGGGGCCGATCGACACAGGAACCGCACGGCTGCCGCCCGCGGTGCGTAGCCGGGACGGCCCTGGCCTTGGCGGCATGGTGCGGTGCGAGTGGTCGACCGAAGGACGCGGCGTGGCCGCGGACGACGCGGGTACTGACGCCAGCGCCGTCTCGCCGTAGCCCTGCACGCACTCCGGGTCCGGCCCGTCCAGGGGCAGGCCGGTAAAGAACTTCGCGGCCATGCAGCCGCCACGGCAGGAGTCATAGAAGCCGCACGACTTGCACGCGCCGCCGGTGTCCGGCTTGCGAAGGTCGGCGAACAGCGGCGAGTGGCGCCACACGGACTCGAAGCCGCCCGTGTCCCGCACGTTCCCGGCGAGGAAGTTGTCATGGATCGCGAACGGGCAGGCGTACACGTCGCCCACCGGGTCGATGAGGCAGACCACCCGGCCGGCGCCGCACAGGTTGAGCCCCGGCAGCGCCCCGCCGAACGCCGACAGGTGGAAGAAGGAATCGCCGGTCAGCACTTGCTCCCCGTGAGCCACCAGCCAGTCGTACAGCTGGCGCTGCTGTTCCGGCAGCGGGTGCAGCTCGTCCCAGACATCGGCGCCGCGCCCGGATGGCCGCAGCCGGGTCAGCCGCAGCTGCGCGCCGTAGCGGTCGGCGATCGCCTTGAACTGATCGATCTGCGGGATGTTCTGCCGCGTCATGACGACCGACAGCTTGAACCCCTTGAACCCCGCGTCGGCCAGGTTCTGCATGGCGCGCACCGCGGTGTCGAACGAGCCAGGTCCGCGGACCGCGTCGTTTACCTCACGGGTCGCCCCGTCGAGGGAGATCTGCACGTCCACGTAGTCGGAGGCGGCCAGCCGCGCGGCCGCCGCGGCGTCCAGCTTGACGCCGTTGGTGGAGAACTTCACCCCGACGTGGTGCGCGGTCGCGTAGTCGACAAGTTCCCAGAAGTCGGGGCGGACCGTCGGCTCGCCGCCGCCGATGTTGACGTAGAAGACCTGCATGCGCTCGAGGGTGTCGATGACATCCATGCACTCACGCGTGGTCAGCTCGCGCGGGTCACGACGGCCGGAAGACGACAGGCAGTGCACGCAGGACAGGTTGCAGGCGTAGGTGAGCTCCCACGTCAGGCAGATCGGTGCGTCCAGGCCGAGCTGGAACAGGTCGGTCAGCTTGCCTGGTGACGGTGCCGCGGGCCGGACGCCCGCCGCGTCCGCGACCGGCGCCGCGTCTGGAGCGATGGTCATGAAAGGGTCCGTTCGGAGATCATCTGTGATTCGGCCAGGGCGGCAAGCGCGCGTGCGTAAACGGGAAGCTCGGCCTCTGGCACGCCCGAGGCGAGGCACGCGGCCCGGGCGCTGGGGTGGTCGGCCAGGGACCTGACCACCGCCAGCACCGTCTGGTTCTTGAGGAATGACAGCCGCCTGGTGCCGAAGTGATACAGCAGCGCCCCGAACGGCTCGGGCCGCATCGACACCCGCGGATCGACCCGCCAGGCGCGGTCGAGGTCGAAGGTTACTGATCCGGCCACGGTCATCTCAGACACGTCGGCCTAGTAGACGCCGCACATGCCGTCGATCGAGACCTCTTCGACGAGAAGTTCGTCGCTGGTCAGGGCTTCCGACTCCGCCTCGTGCTCGGCCATGGGGAACCTCCGTGCTTTAGTGGCACCAAGTGCCAGGAACGACATTGACAGGAGCCTAAACGGCACCATGTGCCGAAATCAAGAACCTCACTGATTGTTACCATTCATCACGGTGGCCTCGGCGTAAAATTTCCTGCATCCCCCAGTGAGGACGGTGATGCCAGTGCCGGCAACGGCGGCGACGCGCACGCCCGCGGCCACCGGCGCGGCGGCGGCCGGCCCGAGCGCCGGGCATCCCGGTCGTCGACGGGTGACCTCACGCGCGGAGCTTGAGCAGACCGCGTTCGCCCTCTTCGCGGCGCACGGGTTCGAGGCGACCACCGTGGACGAGATCGCGGCGGCCGCCGGGATCGGCAGGCGGACGTTCTTCCGGTATTTCCCGTCCAAGAACGACATCCCGTGGGGCGCCTTCGAGGACGAACTCGATCGGATGCGCGTGCGGCTGAAGGCGTGCCCGCCGCAGGTCCCGCTGATGGACGCGATCAGGGTGGCGCTGATCGACTTCAACCACGTGACTCCCGCGCAGGTGCCGCTGCACCGGCGGCGGATGGAACTGATCCTGCGGGTGCCGGCCCTGCTCGCGCACTCGACGCTCCGGTTCACCGCCTGGCGCGAGGTGGTCGCCGAGTTCGTGGCTGAGCGCACCGGCCGCCGCCCGGACGACCTCGCACCGCAGGCGATCGCGCACGCCGTCCTCGGCGTCGCGGTCGCCGCCTACGAGCACTGGCTCGACCACCCGTCCGCCGACCTCGGCGCACTGCTCGACGACGCGATGCGCCAGCTCGGCGGCGCTTTCGGCGCGGTGCTCGGCTAACCGGGCCTGCTCCCGCCCACCCACCCGCACCGTCCCCGGTCAAACCCGGGTGATCCGGAAACGGGGCAGGCTGACCGCGCCAGGTTCCCGTTACCGCGCCCGCCTTGGTACGCGTGGTCAGCCGGCACAGCCCGGGCAGGTGCGGGTCCTGGTGATTTAGAACGCCCGCGGCCAGCTCCGCGTCCCCGGTTAGCCGCCCGCCTCGTCATGCCGGGGAGCAAGTTAGCGCCCGGGAATTCAAAACCTGCTGTCCTAGGACGGGCGAGGCTGCCTTCGCCGCGTTCCGTAACGGCTCCGCACTCGGCACGCGCCCGGTCCTCGCGAAGGGTCCCGCGCCGGTATCGAACCGCGCCGCGGTCCAGCTCGTTGCTCTCAGTAGCTAATAGATCACATTTCGGAGCAGTAGGCACATGCCGGACGAGCACACCGAAGACAGGCATCGCGCTGACCGCGCCGCGGAGACTGCCCAGGCGCTGCTCGCGGTGCTGCAGGCCCGCGCGGCCCAGGCCTACGCCGCGATCACCGCTGCCGACGAGGTGCTCCGCGCTTACGCGGAGCACCGGGTGGCAGCCGAGCGGACGGCGCGACTGGCCGCCGCGCGCCACCACCTGGCGTCGCGCGCCGCGGCCGCGCACGCCCAGACCCGGCCGGGCCCGGTCACCGAGCTGATCACCCTGTTTCGGGCAGGACGGGAGTGGCGGGCGTCGCAGGCCGCGCTCCAGGACGCGCTGGCGGCGACGGAGCGGCCCCTGGCCGACGCACGGCGGACCCTGGAGCAGGTCAAGCACTCGTTCGCCGGCCAGGTGCGCGCCCGGGCCGACGCGGCTCGCACGCTTCGCCACTTGACCGCCGAGTGCGCCGCGCTCCGGCAGGAGATCGCCGCAGCCGACAGGCCTGCGACCGACCGCGGGCCGGGGGACACCGGCTAGCGTGACCGTTCGGTAGGGGCCGCTGGCCGTGGTGCGGCGGGCGGGCCGGGGTGAATGCCGTACCGGGGGTCGTCGAAACTGGTCAGGTCTCAGCGCGCCTCAGCCGCCGGAGTGAAGCCGGATGAGACAATCGCAGGCGTGCTTGATCACGTGAGTATGCAGTGCACGGATCTGGTCGCCAGCGCGGCCTTTTACGACGTGGTGCTCCAACCGCTCGGCGGACAGCGGATCATGGACTTCGGTAACACGATCGGCTACGGGAGTCCACCACGCGCTGACTTCTGGATCGGCGCGCAAACGACGGGCGAGGGCTTCCGGGAATCACACATCGCGTTCACCGCGCCGAGCCGTGCGGCCGTGCGGGCCTTCTTCGACGTGGCGGTGGCGGAAGGGGCAGCGGTGCTGCACCCGCCCCGGCTGTGGCCCGAGTACCACGAGACCTACTACGGTGCCTTCGTCCGCGACCCGGACGGCAACAATGTCGAGGCGGTCTGCCACCTCCCCGACTGACCCCGGTCGGCGACTCGACCGTCTTCATGCAGGCGAGCGCGGCGTCATGCTGCGTGGCTGGCGTGGCCGGGACTCCGCTGCCATAACATAAGCGGATGCCAGCCGAGTCCCCCTGCGGTCCACGGAATGCCGGGTTCACGCTGGCCGCCGCGCACTGGCCGGAGGTCGAGGCGGGGCCGCGGCGCGTGCTCGTCGTGCCCGTCGGCTCGCTGGAACAGCACGGGCCGCACCTGCCGCTCGATACCGACACGCGAATAGCGGCCGCGGTCGCGGAGCGGGCGTGCGCCGGGCGGGTCGGGGTCGGGCTCGCGCCCGCGATCGCGATCGGGGCAAGCGGCGAGCACGCGGACTTCCCGGGCACGCTGTCGATCGGTCACGTCGCCTTGTCGACACTGCTTGTCGAACTCGGCCGCCACGCGTCCTCGCACTGGCCGGTGATGCTGCTCGTCAACGGGCACGGCGGCAACGTATCAGGGATCAAGGACGCCATCGGCAAGCTGCGCGCAGAGGGCCGCGACTGCCACGCGTGGCACGCTGGTGTCCGTCCCGCCATGCTGGGGGCCGCCGCCACCGAAACCGCGGCCGGTGCCGGTGCCGGTGCCTGCGATGCGGGGCGGCGAGGCGCGGTACCGGCGCCTGACGCGCACGCTGGTCGGGTGGAGACGTCGATCATGCTCGCACTCGCGCCCGGTGCCGTCAGGCTTGACGCCGCCGCGCCGGGCGAAACCCGGCCACTCGCGGAGATCATGGCCGGCCTGCGCAGCCACGGCGTCCGCCAGGTCAGCCCCAACGGCGTGCTCGGCGACCCGGCCGGCGCGTCGGCCGCCGAAGGCGAGGCCCTGCTTGCCGGCCTGGTCGCGGACCTGGCAGCGACACTCGACCGCCTGACAGGGCCTGCGCTGTTATCAGGTGGCGTCAGGATGGGCGATGTTCGTCGTGCCTGTCTTGTAGCTGCCGGAGTTCATCAGGGTGAGGAGGGCTGACTCGACCGCGTCCAGATCGACCATCGCGCCGAGGACCTGGGTGGGGACGGCACGGCGGTCGTGGAGCATCGCGAGGAACAGGTGCTCGACGCCGACGTAGGAGTGGGAAAGTCCGCGCGCGACCTCTTCCGAGGCACGGAGGACCTGGTGGTACCGGGGGGTGTAGGTGAGCACGCCTGATTCGCTCATAGGCCAAGCATAAGCAGCACCAGCGGGGCCAGGACAGCCGCGCGGTCCCGGCTGCCTGGCGAAGGGCTCTGGGCGCTCGGCCACAGCCGCAAACAAGGTGCCTCGACCACGCTTGGCGGAACTCGGCGGTTGGCAGTGTGCGGGCTAGCCCGCCTGGTGCCAGATGGTCGCGACCGCGGGGCCCCGTCGGCGGCGGCCGGTTACTGGAGGTTGCCGGGGGCGATCGGGGTGCCGTAGGGCTCGTCGATCTCGCCCGTGTTGTCGTTGGCCTTGTACTTCGCGGCGGCGGGGCCGTGGGCGAAAGCGAGCAGGATGTTGGACGTGACCTGGCGGACCATCGTCGGGGTGCTGCCGGTGATGCCGTGCGGCTGGTCCCCGTAGATGGCCTCGACCCAGCGCATCGTGCCGCTGTTGTAGACGCCTGCGCCCCCCGTGTGCGTGTAGTACGCGGAGTCACCGTAGCTGGCGACGCCTCCGCAGGTCAGCGGAGAGTGGGAGAGCACCTCGATCGGCCGCTCCAGGGGGTACGCGGGGTCGACCCGGTCATACTCGACGCCGACCAGGTGCGGGAAGCTGTCCCCTTCGCTGACGCCGGTGCCCTGATACACCCAGCTCGACGGCGAGGACACGACGAACGGCGCGTCCACCGGGTAGCCCTCGTAGATCGTGCCGATCAGCGAGGACTCCGGGTCCGGATTCGGCGCGTCCCGCCAGTCACTGGTGACCTGGGCGGGGTTCTTTCCGTACATCGGGTCCTGCGTGTAATCGGTCTTGTAGCAGACCACCTCGCGTGCGCTGCCAAGCCCCGACGGCTGCAGGCGGGTCCTGCGGAACATCGCGTTCGCGCCGAAGAACGCCAGGTTGACGCCCTGGTCACGGGCGGCGGTGACGTTCGCGCGCTCCTGCGGCGTCCAGTACTCGTCGTGCCCCATCGAGACCAGCGCGCTCGCACCGTCGAGGAGGTGCGGGTCCGCGTCGATGTCCATGCTCGTCACGTACGCCAGGTCCAGGCCGCCGGGTTCGGTAGTCAGGTACTCGGCCAGCTTGACCAGGTTGCGCTCGTAGGTGAGGAACATGTTGGCGCCGTTGTCGTCGTACGGCCGGTCCAGGCTCACCACGAGCGACCGCTCGCTGTAGGCGCCGGACGGCCCGTAGTACAGGTCGTAGCCGCCCCAGGTGTTGTACGCCTGCCAGGTCTGGACGCAGCTTTTCAGCACGACTTTGCCGGCGCACGACGGTGACCGGACGGTGACGGGGACGTACCGCTGCGCGCCGGAGTCGGCGTCCAGCCTGAGCAGGTACGCGCCCGGCGGCCAGTCGTCGGTGGGCACCTGGACGACCGGGTCCCAGTCGGTGCTGACCGTGTTGGTGGCCTCCGACACCGCGGCGGCGCGCTGCGCGCCGCCGCGGATCGTGGCGGACTTCCACAACTGCCGCGCGCCGTGCCCCTGATACCAGCCGAGCCGGTAGGCCGTCACGCCGAACCCGGACGAGGTCGTCGAGACGAACAACGGGAACGACTCGCCGGCCAGCACGCTCGCCTTCCCGGCGTATCCCTCGATCTCGTGCTCCGCGCCGAGATTGCGGATCACCCAGTCCGAGGTGCCAGGCAGCGAGTTCTCCGGCACCGGGTTGCGCCACGCCCGGGCGGTCGCCGCGGCAGGCCGCCGCGGGGCGGCGGCGCGCACGACGTTACTGCAGGCCGATACCGTGCCGGCCACGCCAGCCGCGGCCAGGCCGAGGAACGCCCTCCGGCTCGTCTGTCGGTCCACGCGCGTAAGCATCCCACGCAATCAGCGATAAATGCGTCTGTAGTCAGCAAACGCCCCACGGGGTCAAGGTCTGAACATCGCGTCGGCGTGGGCTGGCGCCCCGCCGGGTTGCGCGCGGCCAGCCAACATCGATCACTGTCCGTTTACCCGCGGTAACGTCCGTGTACCGGGGAGCTTAGCCGAGGGCGTCGAGCAACGGCGCGAGCGCGGCCGGGTCGTCACCGGGGGCGGTGAGGATCACGCCGCCGACCAGCGGACGAGCCTTGGCGAGGAGGTTGGCGGCCAGTTCGAGCCCGACGGCCCTGCCGCCGCTGCGGCCAGCCCGTTCCATCGCGTCGAGCGTGGAGCCGGGAATCGTCACGCCCGGCACCTCGTGCGCGAGGTAGTCGGCCTCCTCGAACGAGGTCAGCGGTGCCACCGACAGCAGCAGCGGAACGCCGGTGCCGTCGAGCGCCTCCACCAGCCTGGTGAGCGCGTCGAGTTCGTAGACCGGACGGCAGGCGAGGAACTGGGCGCCCGCCCGGATCTTCGCCCGCGCCCGCGCAAGTTCGGCGCCATGGTCCCTGGCCGTGGGGTTTATCCGGGCCCCGATGCAGAACGAGGTCCGCGAGGTCAGCCCAAGCCCGTTCGAGTCGCGCCCGGCGTTAAGCCCCGCGAGCAGCGCGGTCAGGCCCACCGAGTCGACCTCCCACGTCCCGTCGACCGCCGGGTAGTCGCCGAGCACCGGCGGCGATCCCGTCGTCGACACGACCGAGCGGATGCCCAGGGCGTGCGCGCCGAGCAGGTCAGCCTGGAGCGACATGATCGTCTTGTCCCACGTGGTGACCGTGGCGATCGTCTCCACGCCGACACGCTGCTGAAGCGCAAGCGCCATGCTGAGGGAGTCCATGTGCGTCCGCGCGTTCTCCCGCGGCTGCACGAAGATCAGCCCGATGCCCCGGTCGGCCAGTTCGGCGGCGGCACGCTCGGCGTCTCCCGCCCACCCGGCCGCCGGCGGCGTGATCGCCGCGGACACCACGAACCGGCCAGAGGACAGGTGGTCGGCGAGCGAGCCGGATCCCAGGCCCTGAGCCGGCGGTTCCTCGTCGCGGACTGGCGCCGACGCCGTGACCTGCGGCCGCGGCCGCGTCTTGTCCTGCTGCGGCTCCGTGCGCAGCGCTTCGGCGACGGCCCTGATGTGCGTGGGCGTGGTACCGCAGCAGCCGCCGACGAGGGTCACGCCCGCGTCGGCGAACCGGGCCAGGTAGCGGGAGAAGTAGCCCCCGTCGATCGCGAACTCGAACGAGCGCGGACCCGTCCGGCGCGGCTGCCCAGCGTTCGGCTGGGCGCTGACCGGCACCGCCGAGTACCGGACCAGGTCCTCGGCGACGACAAGCATCCGCTGCGGCCCGATCGTGCAGTTGGTGCCGATCATGGCGACAGGAAGCGAGGACAGCACGGCCGCGACCTCGCGCGGCGTCTCGCCGCCCAGGGTGTGCGCGTCGTCGGCGAACGTGGCCTGCGCGACCAGCGGGATGCTGGTGACGGACGCGGCCACGGTGACCGCCTCGACGAGTTCGTCCAGGTACCCGAACGTCTCAAGGATCAGCAGGTCGGCGGCGTCATCGGCGACCAGGGCAAGGATCTGTTCGCGCAGCACCTCCATCCGTTCGGCGGCCCCCACGCGACGGCGCTGCGGGGCGGTCACCGCCGGCGAGACCGATCCCGCCACCAGGACGGGCCGGCCGGAGCGGTCCGCGGCGGCCCGGGCCAGCCGGACGCCCGCGCGGTTGATCTCCGCCACCTTGTCCGGGAAGCCGTGGTCGGCGAGCCAGAGCCGGTTCGCGCCGAACGTGTTGGCCTGGATAATGTCCGCGCCGGCAATCAGGTAGCTGTCGTGGATGGTGGCGACGAGGCCGGGATCGGACAGGTTGAGCTCGGGCAGCGACCGGTCGAGTGCGGCGCCCGCCGCGTGCAGCATCGTGCCCATGGCGCCGTCACAGATGAGCACGCGCTCACCCGACAGCAGCTGCGCCGCGGGATTAGTGCCAGCAGCCGATGGCCCGCTCATGCCAGGTTTCCCCCTGCCTTGCTACGGCTGCGCTTCGGGCAGCGCGTCGAGGATCTCAAGCGCCACCTGAGCGATCAGCCGGTCTCGGTAATTGTCCAGCCGGAGCCCGGTGATCTCCTCGATCCGCTTGATCCGGTAGGCCACCGTGTTGGGGTGGACGTGCAGCAGGCGCGAGGCGCGCTGCGGGCTGTTGTTCTCCCGGAAATAGCAGGCGAGGGTCGATAGGTACTCCGACTTGTGCTCGTGTTCGTGCTCGGAGAGCTTACCTAGCACTTCGGCGGCGAAGGACCGCAGCTCGCCCAGGTCGGGGACCTGGAGCAGCAGCCGGTGGATGCCGAGGTCCTCGAAGGCGGACACCGCGCCTGTCCGGCCGAGCCGCCACAGCGTCTGGGTCGTCCGGTGCGCCTGGTCGTAGGAGCGGGCGATCTCGTCGGGCGCCTTGCACGCGCCGCCGATCCCGATGACCACTTTGGCGCCGGGGAACAGTTCGGCGAGCCGCGCCAGGCACGCCTGGCCCAGCTTGCGCGGGTCGGGCGACGCGGCGGCCACCACGACGACCTCCGACTCCCGGGCGGAGACGATGGCCTCCGGCGCTCTGGTGGTCATGAAGTGCTCGATAGACTCCCTGATGCGCTGCCGCAGCGGCTCGGCGTCCGCGGCCCGCGACGGCGGCAGTTCGAAGGCGATGGCCGCCACGCTGTGCACGCGGGTGGGGTCGTAGCCGAGGTGCGCGGCCCAGCGGGCGGCGTCGGCGGCGTCCCTGCCGCGGCCGAGCAGCAGACCTTCGACCAGGTCGTCGCGGACCCGGCGGGCGGCCGCGGCGACCACCCGTTCACGGCCGAGTATGACGCCGCAGATCGTCGCCGCGTGCTCGGTGACGAGCAGCGACATGTCTTCGCCGAACGACTCCTCGGTCGGGTCGAGCGTGATGAGGTAGGACGGGACCTCGTCGCCGACCAGGATCGGTGCGACGATGATGGCCGGCACACCGCCTACGTTCGGTAGCCGCAGCGCGCGTTGCGACAGCCGGGAGGCGCGCAGCACCTGCCCGAGCCTGGGGTGGACCACGTGGTCCCGCACCAGCGCGGCGGCCTTCTCCGGCGGCAGTCCCGGCGAGGCCGCGGTCTGCACGTCCATCAGCTGGCTGACCACGGCCACCGTCGCCTGTGCTCGCTCGGAGATGAGCTGTACCACCCCGGCCAGGTCGGCATCCTGCATGGCGAGGCCAGAAAGGTGCCGGTAGACGGTCACCAGCTCGCGCAGGACAGAGTTCTCTCGGTCGACGTCCCGCGGGCTCTCCCTGGGCGTCGGCGCTGCGTTGGGCCGGCCAGCGGCCGGGTTCATCGGGTCCGGCATGATCACTGAACTATACGACCTCGATCTAGCCATGTCTTTTGTGGAAATCCACAACGGCATCTTTACCATGGTTTCCGGCCCGTGCAAACACCTCACAACGAACCGCGGCCGACCGGTCCGCGGCTACTGTGCCTGCGCACAGCACCGCCACCGTCACCGGTTGGTGCTGACAACGATGCCTGACCAGCCTCTTGAACCTGCGCAGGCCGGGCGTTATGTTACGGGGACTTGACAGACCCATATCGGACGCGCAAATAATGCAGGCACTTTCATCGTGGAAGGGGCCGTGCATTGCTTGAGTACCGCGACATCTACGCGGGGGGTCGGCTCGTCTGTTCGGCGTCACCCGATGTGATCACCATCGTCAACCCGGCGACGGAGGAGGTTGTCGGGGCGGTTCCGTCGGCTGTCGGCGTGGACGTGGACCGCGCCGTCCGCTCCGCGAGGCGCGCGTTCGACGACGGTACCTGGGCCACGCGCCCGCCGTCGGACAGGGCCGACGCCCTCGACCGCCTGGCGGCGGCGCTTGAGGCGCGCACCGAGGAGGCGGCACGGCTGGTGACCGCGGAGATGGGGATGCCCATCTCCTACTCACGGCAGCACAACGCGGCCGCGCCGTGCGCCATCTTGCGCTACTACGCGAACCTGGCCCGTGCCATGGACACCGAGGAGACCCGCACCGCGGTCTCCTTCACCGGGCGCACCGTCGTCCGCAGGGAGCCGGCCGGCGTCGCCGCGGTCATCACCAGCTGGAATTACCCGATCATGCTCGCGTTCAGCCAGCTCGCCCCGGCGCTCGCGGCCGGCTGCACGATCGTGCTCAAGCCCGCCGCCGCGACCTCGCTCTCCGCCTACATCCTGGCCGAGGCGTTCGAGGCCGCCGACTTCCCGCCGGGTGTGTTCAACCTGGTCACCGGCACCCACCAGACGGCGGGCGCACTCGCCCGCCATCCCGGCGTGGACACCGTGTCGTTCTCGGGGCCGACCAAGCAGGGCCGGTGGATCGCCTCCATCTGCGGCGCCGAACTCAAGCCCGCCCGCCTGGAACTCGGCGGCCAGTCCGCGGCGATCATCCTCGACGACGCCGACCTGTCCAAGGCCGCCGGCGCCCTCGGCGGCCTCATCTTCGGCAACTCGGGCCAGACGTGCTTCGCGATGTCCCGGGTCCTGGTCCCCGAGCAGCGCTACGGCGACCTGGTCGACGCGCTCGCCGAGCAGGCGGCGAAGCTGCGGGTGGGCGACCCGCTGAACGAGGGCACCACGATGGGCCCGCTCGCCTCGTCGCGCCGGCGCGTCGACGTCGAGGGGCAGGTCCGCTCCGGCGTCGGCGACGGCGCCCGGGTCGTGTCCGGCGGGCGCCGCCCCGCCTCGCCGGTCCGCGGCTACTTCTACGAGCCGACCGTGCTCACCGAGGTGACCCCGCAGATGCCGATCGCCCGCGATGAGATCTGCGGCCCGGTCGCCACGGTGATCGGCTACAAGGACGAGGCGGAGGCTGTCAGGTTCGCCAACGACGGCTTCGGGCTCGCCGCGACCGTGTGGACCGGCGACCCGCAGCGCGGCCTCGACATCGCCCGGCGCACCCGCGTCGGCACCTTCGGCATCAACCTCTACGAGCCGGACATCGGTTCGCCGTGGGGCGGCCGCGGCGTTAGCGGCACCGGCATCGCGTACGGCCCTGAGGGCCTGGACGCCTACCTGACCTCCAAGTCGGTCTTCCTGCCCTCGTTCCGCACCGTGTTACCCGCGGGGAGACAACCCTTGCACGAGGCTAAGCAACCTTTATGCCTACCTTCAATATCGTTAGCCCGAGCAATAGTTGCTATTAGGCAACTATAAGCTAAAGTTAATACACGTGGCAGCGACGACGAGCGAACAATGGGCTGACAGTCAGGGCAGGGAAGACAAGCAGAGCGGAAACGGCCCGCGGCGTGGTCGCGCCTACAAGTGGGTGGCTCTCTCTAACACCACCCTCGCGATGGTCATGGCGACGATCGACGGATCCATCGTCATCGTCTCGATGCCGGCCATTTTCCGCGGCATCAACCTCAACCCGCTCACCCCAGGCAACGTGACCTACCTGCTGTGGATGATCATGGGGTACCTGCTCGTGCAGTCCATCCTCGTGGTCACCCTCGGCCGCCTCGGCGACATCTTCGGCCGGGTCAAGATCTACAACCTCGGGTTCCTCGTCTTCACCCTCGCCTCGGTCGGGCTGTCCTTCGACCCGTTCCAGGGGACGCACGGCGCGCTGTGGCTGATCGGCTGGCGCTTCGTGCAGGCGTTCGGCGGCGCCATGCTGATGTCCAACTCCGCGGCGATCCTCACCGACGCCTTCCCCGCGGGCAAGCGCGGCATGGCCCTCGGCATCAACCAGGTCGCCGGGATCTCCGGCCAGTTCGTCGGCCTGCTGCTCGGCGGCCTGCTGTCGGCCTGGGACTGGCGGGCGGTGTTCTGGGTCAATCTGCCGTTCGGCCTGTTCGGCACGGTCTGGGCGTACAAGTCGCTGCGCGAGATCGCCAGCACCCGCAAGGCCCGCATCGACTGGCTCGGCAACCTCACCTTCGCCGTCGGCGCGGGCGTGCTGCTCACCGCGATCACCTTCGGCATCCGCCCGTACCACACCGACCCGACCGGCTGGGCCAACCCGATGGTGTTCGGCGGCCTCATCCTCGGGGTCGGGCTGCTCGCCCTGTTCTGCTTCATCGAGACCAGGGTGAAGGACCCGATGTTCCGGCTCTCGCTCTTCCGTATCCGCGCTTTCGCGGCCGGCAACATCGCCTCGCTGCTCGGCGCCATCGCGCGCGGCGGCCTCCAGTTCATGCTGGTCATCTGGCTGGCCGGGATCTGGCTGCCGCTGCACGGCTACGACTTCACCGTCACACCGCTGTGGGCGGGCATCTACATGCTGCCGCTCACCGCGGGCTTCCTCATCGCGGGGCCGGTGTCCGGCACGCTGTCGGACCGGTTCGGCGCGCGGCCGTTCGCCACCGGCGGCCTGCTCGTCGCCGCCTGCTGCTTCACCGGCCTCATGATGCTGCCCGTCGACTTCCCGTACTGGGCGTTCGCGCTGCTGATCTTCGGCAACGGGATCGGCTCAGGACTGTTCGCCGCGCCGAACACCGCCGCCATCATGTCGTCGGTCCCCGCCCACCACCGCGGGGCCGCGTCCGGCATGCGGTCCACCTTCCAGAACTCTGGCATGTCGCTGTCCATCGGCATCTTCTTCTCGCTGATGATCGCCGGACTTGCCAACACGCTGCCGAAGACGCTCACCGCCGGCCTCACCGCCCAGGGCGTGCCACTGGCCACCGCGACCTCGATCGCCCACCTGCCCCCGGTCTCCACCGTGTTCGCCGCCATGCTCGGCTACAACCCGGTAGCGAACCTGCTGGCACCGTCTGGTCTGCTGCGCACGCTCCCCGCGAAGAACGTCGCCACGCTGACCGGCAAGCAGTTCTTCCCCACCCTGATCTCCGGCCCGTTCCACCACGGCCTCACGATCGTCTTCACCGCCGCGGCCCTGATGGCCTTGTGCGGCGCGGCGGTCTCCTGGATGCGCGGCAAGAAGCCGGAAACCGAGGCTGAACCGCCCGCCGAGCCTGGCGCCGCCGTCGCCGCGGTGCCCGTCCCCGCCGAGTAGGCCACTCCGCGCGATCCGGCGCTGGCGCAGACCCGCGGCCGAGGACTTCCGTCACCGGCGGATTCGCGAGGTAAGATCCTGGCGTGCCTCGTTACGAGTATCGGTGCCGCGCATGCGGCGACACGTTTCTGCTGACCCGGCCGATGAGCCAGTCGGGCGACCCGGCGACCTGCCCGCAGGGGCACGACGACACCGTCAAGCTGCTGACCACGGTCGGCATCGGCGGGCTGTCGTCGGGCGGCGGGGCGTCCGCCCCGGCCGGCGGTGGCGGGGGCTGCTGCGGCGGCGCGTGCGGCTGCGGCGGCTGAGCCTGTTATCCCCCGGCGTTGGCCCTTGCCGCGGTGGCGCGGGCCCACTGGGTGGTGGAGATGACGCCGATGAGCAGGACCGCGTAGCCGCAGCCGGCCATGATCCACCAGCCCGCGTGCGCGGCGGTGAGGAAGCCGGCGTGCATGGAGCCCCGCAGGCTGGCCGCGAGGACCGAGCCGACGATCGCGACGCCGAGCGACTGGCCGAGCTGACGGCTCGAGGAGTTCATGCCGGACGCGACACCCGCCTGCGACCTGGGCACGCCGGACATGACGCCGTTGGAGATCGGCACGTTCACCATGCCGGCGCCGAGCCCGAACAGGCCGTAGGTGGCGATCAGGAACAGCGGGCCGCTGGTGGAGCTGAGCTGTGACAGCGCCGCCGTGGACAGTGTGAGCGCCGCGCCGGCGATGACAAGCGGCACCCGCGGCCCGCCGCGGGCGAGGATCCGGCCGGAGACCGGCGAGGACAGCGCCATCATGACGGGCATCGGCAGCAGCGTCAGGCCGGCCCGCAGGGCGGTGAAGCCGCGCACCTCCTGCAGGTACAGCGTGGTCAGGAAGAGGAACCCGGCGCTCGCGGCGATCGCGCAGACGGCGGTGGCGTTGGCCGCGCTGAACGGGACCGACTTAAAGAAGCGGAAGTCGATGAGCGGCTCGGCGCGGCGCGGTTCGTAACGCAGCAGCAGCCCGAGCGCCGCGACCGAGAGCAGGAAGAACCCGGCGATGTCGGGTGCGAACCAGCCGTCAGACGGCCCCTGGATGATCGCGTACGCCAGCGAGGCGAGCATGACGATCACCAGGACCTGCCCCAGCGGGTCGGGCCTGCGGCCCCTGGCGGCCCTGGAGTCGGGCACGAGCAGCGCGGTGAGCGCGATAGCGGCCAGGCCGACCGGGATATTCGCCCAGAAGATGCCGCGCCAGCCGACAGAGCCGACGAGGATGCCGCCGGCCACCGGTCCGAGGGCCATCGACAAGCCGGAGACACCGTCCCAGACGCCGATCGCCTTGGCGCGGTCCTTCGGCGCGCTGAAGACGTTGGTGATGATGCCGAGGGCCGAGGGGTTGAGCATGCTGCCGCCGACCCCCTGCAGCACCCGGAAGGCGATGAGCCAGGACAACGACGGTGCGAGGCTGCACAGCCACGACCCGAGGGTGAACAGGCTCAGGCCGACCTGAAAGATGGTACGCCGGCCGATCCGGTCGGCGGCCGCGCCGGAGAACATCAGCAGGCTGGCAAGGACGATGGTGTAGCCGGCGACGGTCCACTGCAGCCCGGCCACGCTGGTATGCAGCGACTTTCCGATTTCAGGCAGGCCGACATTCACGATCGTGTTGTCGAGGCCGACCATAAACAGGGCGGAGCAGCAGACCGCGAGGACAACGGCGCGGCGGCCGGATCCGACAGCCACGCCCGGTATTTCCGTGGAATCGTGAACCGACGGCAGCGCGGAAACCGTTATAGGTGCAGAGGCTGGTATTACATCAGGATGTGATCGTATAGATACGTTCTGTAGCTGAGATTGCGCAGCAGGGACCGAACGCATTGCGCACCGCCTGGGGGGACAGCGAGTGTTATACGCATATGACACTACATTGATGCGCGCTGTAGTCAATAGGTTACGTCCTGAAATCGACAGGACTGAGCCTTTTGCTCTGCTTTAACGCTGGCTTCGCTATGCACTTCCATCACATTCGCCCAACGCGGCGCGTTGATTCCGTCTACATTTATGGACGACGCCGGGGGCGCCGGCGGCAGTGCATAATCCGTGGCGTCTTTTCGCAGGGCGAGTGAAAAGCGAGGTGGGGACGTGCCACCTGGGGGATACGTGAGCCGCAGGCTGCTGCAGCTTGTGATGCCGGTCTTCCCCGACCGCCGGATGTTCCGTATTCACGACACGGAGGTGCACCCGGACGCGCCAGGCGGCCCGCTGCCGCCGACCGGGGTGCTCGTCTCGGCCAGCCGCGAGCAGTTGTGGGTCGGCTCGCTGCAGCAGGACATCGACGTCCGCCTCGTCCTTGAGGAGTGGGACGGCCAGCCGCTGCTGCCCGACGCCTGGGACGAGGAGGCCAAGGCGCGGCTGTACCTGCGCGGGCGGTTGTCCATCGACATGGGCTCGGCCGGCCCCGCGGTATCCGGGCTCCGGTTGTCCGGCGGCGTCGGCAACTACGAGGTCCGGGTGTACGCGCGCTACCGCGAGGCGGTGGTGCGGATGTACGCCGACCTCTTCAACCAGCACAAGGACCCGTTGTCTGATGAGTTCCAGCGGGAGAAACGCAAGCTTGAGGGCGTCGAGCGGTACCTCGTACAGCTCTGGCGTGACTCGTAGCCGGCGAGACACTCAAAACCGCCGGCGCGGCCTAACGGCCGCGCCTAACCCGCGGTACTTTCTGACAGCGGGCTGCTCCGCACGGGGGCGCTTGTCGTTTGTTGTGCGGAAACCCTGGTGGCCGGCGTTTTCGAGCCATGCGCGCGGATCGGGATCATCGCATACACCGTCAGCCCGATGACGACGAGGAAGACGACGGTGCAGATCGAGCCGATTACCTTGCCCCGCTTTGTCCGGAGCCCGACGGCCGGCCCGGGCCGCCGGAATGAGGACAGCCTGGTGGCCAGGCGAGGGTCCTCCGCGGCGAGCCGCCGCTCTATCTCGGCGAGCATGCGCTGCTCGTCCATTGACAGCGCCATAGCGCCATACCTCCGCGTTCCGCGCGCCAGTGGGAACTTCATCTAACTATCCCCTACGACGGTAGGTTTATCCAATCGTTCTGACTTTGTTCCCGACTCTTTTTGCGACACACGAGGACCGACCACCCTCCGCATTCTCATAAACGTAGAAACGTAACCCAAGCCCCAAGCGCCGTGAACTGAACCGAACACGTGTTTGCGTCCTTCAAACGCGTGTTCTATACTGTGACGTATGCGCTGGGATAGCCTGCGACTCGATTCGAGCGATGACTGGGACGGTGCGGCCGGCGCCACGCTGCCGCTGATCGAGCGCGGCGCGGTGACGCGGCAGTTCGACACACCCGAGTTCCGCGGCATGACCTTCTACGAGGTCCACGCCAAGTCGATCGTCTCCGAGGTACCCAAGGCCTCCCGGATGCCGTTCCGGTACACCATCAACCCCTACCGGGGCTGCAGTCATGCTTGCAGGTACTGCTTCGCGCGGAACACGCACACTTACCTGGATCTGGACGCCGGGCGGGACTTCGATACCAAGGTCGTGGTGAAGGTCAACGCGCCGGAACTGCTGCGGGCGAAGCTGGCCTCGCCCAGGTGGTCGGGCGAGCACATCGCGATGGGCACCAACGTCGACTGCTACCAGCGGGCCGAGGGACGCTACCAGCTCATGCGGGGCATCATCGCGGCGCTGCGCGACGCGGCCAACCCGTTCTCGATACTGACCAAAGGGACGCTGATCCTGCGCGACCTGGACCTGCTGCTGTCGGCGGCGGAGGTGACCGATGTCGGGCTGAACGTCTCCGCGGCGTTTGTCGACAAGTCGCTGTGGCGGGCCATCGAGCCGGGCACCCCGTCGCCGGAGCGCCGCCTTGAGGCGTGCGCCACGCTCAATGACAACGGGCTGCGCTGCGGCGTGCTGATGGGGCCGGTCGTGCCGTACCTGTCGGACTCGCCCGCGCAGCTGGCGGCGGCGGTGCGACAGGCCGCCGCGGCCGGCGCGCCGCACGTCACCCCGATCGTGCTGCACCTGCGGCCGGGCGCCCGCGAGTGGTTCATGCGCTGGCTCCGCGAAACGCATCCCGACCTCGTCCCGCGCTACGCCGAGTTGTACGGGCCCAGCGCGTACGCGCGCAAGGACTACCAGTCGCGGATCGCCGCCCAGGTGCACGACCTGGCTGAGCGGTTCGGCGTCGGGCGCGACGCGGGCCGGACGGACCGCGGTGCGTGGCGCGGCCGGCGCGCTGCGGCCGGGCCCGCTCGTCCGGATACCGAGGACCACGAGCAGCTCACCCTGATGTAAGGGCTCGGCGGTGCGGCCCGCCGTGGCGCCGTGCGGCCACGGCGAGTCTCCCCTGAGGGGTGAACACCATTGATCAGTATCGATCTGAGTTAAACAATGGCTATTTACCGGCCGGTAGCATTTTTCGCTAAACGCGGTTAGTGGATTCCGGGGCACGTCCGGCCCCGCGTTTACGGATTCCGCGCCGCGGGGGCCGTTCCTGATAGGGGTTTGCCGCACAGAGACATCCGGGAAAACTGATTCCGCGACGCTCATAATGGCACTGAGTGCCTCGGAAGGGGTACCCACGGCCGCCGGAGTTCGCCGGAACACGCCACGAGAGACTCTGCAATCGTTCGCATTTCGGCTAGCGGGAAGGCGCGTGTCGGCCGACGGGAACGCCCGTGCGCCAGGCGCGGTGCCACGCCAGGCACACGGCGGTCCGTGCGGGGATCGGCCCCGCCTTATCCGCTTCCCCGCGCTTCCCCGGCCCTTCCCCCCGCGGCCGTGGGGGCGCTCACGGGAACGGATAAGAAAGAGCGGGGAAAGGCGAACCGCCAGCCTTGGGGGCGTTGATATAGGTGATGTCACATTATGGCCAGATCGGTGGCAGAGATCACAGATACACGCGAGTATTACGCTCATGACGATTCCAGCGGAACTCATCAGGGAGACGACCGGTGAGTTTCCATGCCCGCCGCTCGGGGCGGCGGAACTTTCAGCAGCGGATGCCGAGCGGATGGCCGGCATGTTCAAGGCACTGGCCGACCCAGTTCGCCTGCGCCTCTTCTCGCGGGTCGCCGCGCACAGCAGCGGGGAAGCCTCCGTCTGCGACATCCAGAACGTGGGCGTCTCACAGCCCACGGTCAGCCACCACCTGAAGAAGCTGAGGGAGGCAGGCCTGATCATCTCCGAGCGCCGCGGCACCTGGGTGTACTGCCGGGTGGCCCCAGGGGTGCTGCCCGCGATGGCGCAGATGCTGTCGCCGCGGGAACCGGTCGGCTGACGAGCGCTTTAATCCTGGTGGGGCGGGGCGGTTCAGCGGGCGCCGCTGACGCGCGGGATGAACGGGATGAAAGCGTCCACGCCGGGCAGCGGAGAAAGCGCCGGAGAACCTGCTCACCGGGAGCGAGCAGATGAGCCGGCGAAGCAGGGAGCACGTTCCCGGGGTAGCGGTCGGCCACCCCGGCGGAGAAGGTCGGCGGGCATGCCTCGCAGGGCGGTCCGCGGCCCCCACTAGAATTCCGTGTCATGGCAGAGCCGTACGGGAACCACAGCGACCCAAGCGGGCGGCCGGGCGGGGACCGATACAGCGAGCGGCTGATCGTGCGCAGCACGCCTGTCCCCGACCCGGGTGACGACTTCCTCGACCAGATTCCGGTGCCGGCGGCCGTCGCCTGGGTGCGGCAGGGTGCGGGGCTGGCCGGGTGGGGCGAGGCCGCGAGGGTCACACTGCCAGCGGGCGCCGACCGGTTTACCGACGGCGAGAAGTGGGTGCGCGAGATCGCCGACAGCGCGGACATCGAGGACAAGGTCCGCCGCCACGGCTCGGGGCTGGTCGCGTTCGGCAGCTTCACGTTCGACGACGCCTCCGACGGCTCGGTCCTCGTCATCCCCAGGGCCATCCTCGGCCGGGACGGGACGGGGAACGCCTGGCTGACGACCATCACCCCGGAGGGGAAACCCGCCTGGGAGCCGGCGCCGTTCGAGCCGCCCGTCCCGCCAGGCGCGGTCGTCTGGCATGACGGGTCGCTATCCGCCCCGGAGTGGGAGCAAGCGGTCGGCGAGGCCGTGCGGCGCATCACGCACTCCCCCGACCTGCGTAAGGTCGTGCTCGCGCGGGACCTGTACGCGTCGGCGGACCGCACGATCGACGCGCGGGTGCTGCTCCGGCGGCTCGCCGCGCGCTACCCGGGCTGCTACACGTTCTGCGTCCGGGGGATGATCGGCGCCACCCCCGAACTGCTCATCCGCAAGGACGGCTGGGAGGTGAGCTCCCTGGTGCTTGCGGGCACCACGCCGCGCGGCTCAACCCCGGCCGAGGACAGCGACCTCGCCCGCGGCCTGCTCGGGTCCGCGAAGGAGAACGAAGAGCACGAGTACGCCGCGGCGTCGCTGCGGGATGCCCTGGCGCCGCTGTGCGAGGCCATGTACATCGCGCCGCGTCCCGAACTGATCCGGCTGCCCAACGTCCAGCATCTCGGCACCCGGGTGCGAGGCACCCTGGCTGCCGTCAAGTCCGCGCTCGCGCTCGTCGCGGCGGTGCACCCGACGGCCGCCGTCGGCGGCACGCCGACCGACGTGGCGGTCGAGGCGATCCGCGAACTGGAGTCCATGGACCGTGAGCGGTACGCCGGCCCGGTTGGCTGGATCGACGCCGACGGCAACGGCGAGTGGGGCATCGCGCTGCGCTGCGCGCAGCTCAGCCGGCACCGGGCGCGGCTGTTCGCCGGCTGCGGGATCGTGGCCGGCTCCGACCCGGCCGCCGAACTGGCGGAAACCGAGTCCAAGTTCCGGCCGATGCGCACCGCCCTGGAGCAGGCCGACTAGCGGAGCAGCGCTCGCAGCACGTTACTCTCCGTCACCTCCCGTCGCGTGGCACTTCTTGCTGTTGTCCGTTCAGGAGCCCCGGCGGACAGCCGTCAATGTCGGTTTATCTGGTGAATACTGTTCACTCTGTTTGATCGCGGAACGGGACCGTTACCTTTTGTTGCCCCTCGCTTGATCACCGTCAGCCATGGTGCTTGTATAGCGGGTAACCATTTGACTACAACGAGTGAGGAGCTGCGGATCATGGGGGCATTCCCAGCATGGCGCCGCGGGCGCATCCGCGTACTGCTCGCCGCTGTCTGCGGCGCGGCCATCGCGGTCACCGCGGCCGCCTGCGGCGGAAGTGGCAGCACTCCCGCGGCGACATCGACGGGCGGGACGCCGGTCGCCGGCGGCACAGCCACCTTCGCGCTGCTGCCGTCGACGGTGCCGAACTACATCTTCCCGTTCGACAGCAGCACCTACTTCAGCGTGGTCAACGCCGAGGACTTCCAGTACCTGCTGTACCGGCCGCTGTACTGGTTCGGCAACGGTGCCTCGCCGACGCTGAACACCAGCCTGTCGCTGGCGGATCCGCCGGTCTACAACGGCACGACCGTCACCATCACGATGAAGGGCTGGAAGTGGTCCAACGGGGAGACCGTCAACGCCGATGACGTGCTGTTCTGGATCCACATGATGCAAGCGGTCGCGTCCAGCGACTGGGGCGCGTACGTGCCAGGGGGGTTCCCCGACAACGTGTCCAACGTCAAGGTGACCGGCCCCAACACGCTGACCATGACGATGGACAAGGCGTACAACCAGACCTGGTTCACCTACAACGAGCTGAGTCAGATCACCCCGATGCCGATGGCCTGGGACATCACCTCCACCACCGGCAAGGCGGGCAGCGGCGGCTGCACCGCCTCGTCCAGCGCCTGCAGCAGCGTCTACTCCTTCCTCGACGCCCAGTCCAAGGCGCTGTCCGGCTGGGCGTCCTCACCGATCTGGTCGGTCGTCGACGGCCCCTGGAAGCTGTCGGCGTTCAACCCTGACGGCAACTCCACCTTCGTGCCGAACACGTCCTACTCGGGCAGCCCGAGGCCGAGGCTGGCCGAGTTCCAGGAGGTGCCGTTCACCACCGAGTCCGCCGAGTACAACGTGCTCCAGGCCAGCTCGCACGGCAGCGGCCAGTCGATCGACGTCGGCTACCTGCCGACCACTGACGCGCCGGCCAAGCCGGCGGGCAGCTCTCCCGCCGCCGTCGGCAGAAACCCGGTCAACGGCTACACGCTCGCCCCCTGGTACCCGTGGGGGATCAACTACTTCCCTGTCAACTTCCAGTCCACGACGGGGAACGGGCCGATCATCAAGCAGCTGTACTTCCGCGAGGCCCTCGCGTACCTGGTCAACCAGACGTCGATCATCCAGGGGCCGCTGCGCGGCTACGGCCTGTACACAGTCGGGCCGGTCGGCACCTTCCCGTCGACCAGCTACCTGTCGCCGAACGTGGCGGTCACTGACCCGTTCCCGTACAACCCGACCAAGGCCAAGCAGCTGCTGAGCAGCAACGGCTGGAACGTCGTCCCCAACGGCAGCACGACCTGCACCAATCCCTCGCTGTGCGGCGCCGGCGTGACGAAGGGACAGGCACTGAACTTCACCATGCCGTACGCGACCGGGATCGACTGGATCGCCTCGGAGATGACGCAGCTCCAGTCCAACGCCAGCACGGTCGGCATCAAGATCAACCTGGAGCCCAAGCCGTTCGACCAGGTGACCGCGATCGCCGGCGGCAACTGCGTGACCGCGCACATCTCCTGCGACTGGGACATGGCCAACTGGGGCGGCGGCTGGACGTTCGTGCCTGACTACTACCCCTCGGGAGAGACGCTGTTCCTGTCGGGCTCGGGCGCCAACTCCTCCGGCTTCAGCAACGCGCAGAACGACTCGTACATCAACCAGACCCTGACGTCGAACTCGCTGACACCGATGTACCAGTGGCAGACGTTCCTGACCGCGCAGCTGCCGGTCATCTGGCAGCCGAACGCGGCGTACCAGCTCACCGAGGTCACCAACGACCTGCACGGCGTGATCCCGCAGTCCACCACGCTGAACATCAACCCGGAGGACTGGTACTTCGTGAAGAGCTAGCCAGCGGTCCGGTCGTCCAGGCCGCCGCGGGTCCCCGCCCTGGAAGCCCACCGTCGGCAGCGACAATCACGGGACCCAGAAACGGATGGGGCTGTCCGTCAGCCGTCAACCACTTGGTAGACGGCTGACGGGCGTCCGCACCCCGCGCTGCGTTCCGGCGGCTGTGGCCGGTGAGGCGTTAGAGACGCCCGATGCCGGGGATGACAGCGATAGACGGGGAACCTCTTCGACCTGCGGTCTGGTCCCGGGCCGGCATACGTCAGCAGGCTCAGGACGAAGAGGGTGAAAAGTGAACGTGAGGGGGAAAGCCAGATCCGTTCGGGGGAAGGGCTTTGATCGGTTTTCTGATTCGGAGAATCCTGCAGGCGGCGATCGTCGTGCTGATCGTCACGGTGATCACCTTCATCCTGCTACGCTCCATCCCCGGTAACGTCGCGGTGGCAATCCTCGGCCCGTCGGCGTACCGCAACCCGGCCGCGCTGGCGCAGTTCAACTCCGAGTACGGGTTCAACAAGCCGTGGTTCTCCCAGTACCTGCTCTGGCTCGGGCACCTGCTGCAGGGCAACCTCGGGTTCTCCTGGACGCTTGACCAGTCGGTCGCGTCACTGCTCGGCCAGCGGCTGCCGAAGACGATCATCCTGGTCGGGTTCTCCACGATCATCGCCCTGATCATCGCGATACCGATCGGGCTGTGGCAGGCGGTCCGGCGGAACCGGGCGGTCGACTACACGTTCACCGGGCTGTCGTTCCTGTTCTACGCCGCGCCGACGTTCTTCGTCGGTACGGTGCTCATCCTGGTGTTCTCGGTACGGCTCGGCTGGTTCGGTCCGGAGGCACCGCAGGGCGGGGTGGTCAACGACCTCACCGACTGGCGCGATTTGACCTTGCCCGTGGTCACCCTCGCCCTCGTGACGATCGCCCTGTTCAGCCGGTACATGCGGTCGGCGGTGCTGGACAACATCACCGAGGACTACGTCCGCACCGCGCGGGCCAAGGGCGCTTCGCAGCGGCGGGTGCTGTGGCGGCACGTGATGCGCAACTCGCTCATACCCATCGCGACGCTGCTCGGGCTGTCGATCCCCGGCATCTTCGCCGGGGCGCTGATCACCGAGTCGGTGTTCAACTACCCGGGCATGGGCTACCTGTTCTACCAGTCCGCGCAGAAGCAGGACTATCCCGTGATGCTCGGCTTTGTCATCGTGGTCGCGATCGCGACCGTCGTCGGCTCGCTGCTCGCCGACATCGCGTATGCGGTGCTCGATCCGCGGGTGAGGTACGCATGACGGCGGCCGCGGGCACGCCCGGCGCTCCCCCGGCGCCGCCGCAGGCCGCACCAGGGGCGCTGCCCGCGTCCAAGCCGCGCAGCATGTTCGTGCGCGGCCTCGAGGTGTTCTTCGAGAACAAGCTCGCGATCGCCGGCGTGGTGATACTCGTGGCGATCGTCATCTTCTGCTTCATCGGGCCGTTCTTCTACCACACCGACCAGATCCACGTGAACCTGGCGAACGAGGATCTGCCCCCGGGGCCCGGCAACCCCCTGGGAACCGACGCGAACGGCTATGACATCCTCGGCAGGCTGATGGTGGCGGGGCAGATTTCCCTCGAGGTGGGGCTGGCCGCCGCGATACTCGCCACCGTGCTCGGCACGCTGTGGGGAGCGATCGCCGGCTACTTCGGCGGCGTGACCGACGCGATCATGATGCGGCTTGTCGACGCGCTGCTGGCGATTCCCACCCTGTTCCTCGCACTGGTCGTGGTGTCGATCTTCCCGCCGACGGAAGGCGAGCTGATCATTGTCATCGCGCTCACCTCGTGGCTGACCACCTCGCGGCTGATCCGCGGCGAGGCGCTGTCGCTGCGGGTGCGGGACTACGTGCAGGCGATGCGGGTGATGGGCGGCGGCTCGGCGCGGGCGGTCTTCAGGCACATCGCGCCGAACGCGATCGGCACGATCATCGTCAACGCCACCTTCCAGGTCGCCGACGCGATCCTGCTCGTGGTGGCGCTGTCCTACCTGGGCCTCGGGATCAGGCCGCCGCAGACGGACTGGGGCGGCATGCTCAACTCCGGCATCAACTCGGTCTACGACGGCTACTGGTGGCAGATCTTCCCGGCCGGAATCGCGATCATCCTCGTCGTCATCGCCATCAACTTCATCGGCGACGCGCTGCGCGACGCGTTCGA
>Ga0335073_10002321_pt1 | contig 25995 bp, 18 predicted proteins | sample Lox_Sample_22_FD_207093 | JGI IMG/M metagenome (GOLD analysis project Ga0335073, IMG submission 207093) | Soil microbial communities from Loxahatchee National Wildlife Refuge, Florida, United States - Lox_Sample_2.2 | ecosystem: Environmental > Terrestrial > Soil > Wetlands | place: USA...
CTTTAGTCTACCGTAAACGCACAGGCGAAAACCAAATCCCATGCAATGGCCTGCACGGTTACGATAGACTCGCTCAGTGCCACTTTGGCCGATACTCACTCATCGACTATGCTCATCCATCGCACAGAAATTCAGATTGAATGGGGAGATTGCGATCCTTTTGGTATCGTATTTTTCCCGCGCTATTTCGAGTATTTTGACGCTTGCACCAATGCTTTGTTCCACCACGCTCTTGGGCTGAAAAAAGCAGAAATGCTGCGGCATTACAAAATCGCCGGCATTCCACTGGTGCAGGCCAGCTGTAATTTCTTCGTTCCTTCTTCCTTTGGGGACGTAGTGCACGTCGATTCGTGTGTTACGAACTGGGGTAGCAGTAGCTTTTCTGTTCAGCATAAGCTGTTTCGCGGTGAAACCCTCGCCGTGGAAGGCCTCGAGAAACGCGTGTGGACGATTCGATTGGCCGGCGATCCGCAGAAAGCGAAAGGCCAAGCCATTCCCAAAGAAGTGATCGAGAAGTTTGGTGAACTTTAGAGCCCCAGCCTGTCTTTTATGACGAAATTGCGTACGCAAGTTGGAATCATTGGTGCGGGGCCCGCTGGGTTGACGCTCGCTCATTTGCTTCATCTGCAAGGGATCGAATCCCTGGTCCTAGAACGCCACACGCGGGAATATGTGGAGACGCGCGTTCGCGCCGGTGTGCTGGAACAGGGCACGGTCGACATTTTGTGCGGATCCGGCGTCGGCGAACGTTTGAAGAGGGAAGGACTGCTTCATCAGGGTATCGAACTGCGCTTTGCTGGCAAAGGGCACCGTATCGATTTCGAGGACTTAGTCGGCAAGTCCATTACCGTTTATGCGCAACAGGAAGTTGTTAAGGATTTGATTGCCGCCCGCCTCGCCGATCGCGCGCCGATCTTCTTCGAAGCCGAAGCAATGCGTATTGACGACTATGATTCCGCTCCGGTGATTCATTATCAGCATCAAGGCACAAGCCACGAAATCGCCTGTGATTTCATCGCTGGATGCGATGGCTTCCACGGCATCTGTCGCCCAGCCGTTCCCGAAGAGCAACTTCAAATCCACGAGCGCCACTACCCGTTTGCGTGGCTGGGCATTCTTGCCCAAGTGCCGCCCGCGTCGCACGAACTGATTTACACCTATCACGAGCGGGGATTCTCCTTGCTAAGCATGCGCTCCCCTGAAATCTCGCGATTGTATCTGCAATGTGCGCCCGACGAAGATATCCAAAATTGGCCCGATGATCGCATCTGGGAGGAGCTACGCACCCGCATGGCCACCCTTAATGGATTTCTGCTTCAAGACGGCCCCATCCTCCAGAAGGGCATTACGCCCATGCGCAGTTTCGTGGCGGCGCCGATGCAATTTGGCCGCCTGTTCTTGTTGGGCGATGCCGCGCATATTGTGCCACCCACCGGCGCTAAGGGACTGAATCTCGCCGTGGCCGACGTCCGCGTGCTGACGCGCGGTTTCATCGAATTCTATAAACGCGGCGACCGCGAGCCACTTCGGCAGTTTTCCGACCGTTGCCTGCGCCGCGTCTGGAAATGCCAGCGCTTCTCGTGGTGGATGACCTCGATGCTCCACCGGTTTCCTGGAGAGGATAGTTTTTCTCACCATCTGCATCTTGCCGAACTCGGCTATGTTACGGGTTCGCGGGCCGCATCTACCACTCTTGCCGAAAACTATGTGGGTCTTCCGTTCGATATGCCGGATCTTTTTTGATTTTTCCTGATGGTTTCTTTGTGTGATAAAACAGGGAGACCGCTGCATTCGGTGAACCGCACCATCGCATCGCTTGGCAGTAGCTGGACCCTGGGGAGGCGATCCAACATGAAGAAACTTTGTTTTGCTGTTCTGACGCTGTTTGTTTTGGCAGTTACCGCCGCGGTTGCACAAGATGTGACTTACAACTTCGACCAGAGTGCCGATTTTTCGAAATTTAAGACCTATAAGTGGGTCAGCATCAAAAATGCGCAACAGGTCGACGACATCACCGCAAGACAACTCACTGCCGCTATCGACGCTGCATTGGCCAAGAAGGGTCTGACCAAGACGGATGCCGATAACGCCGACCTATACGTCGCCTACCAGACTGCCATTGGCTCTCAAACTCAGTGGAACGCTTACAGTACCGGCTGGGGTTATGGCCCTTATTGGGGCGGCATGGGGCGAACCGGTATGGCCACGGCCACTTCGGAGACCATTTACGTGGGACAGCTCGACCTCGACATGTACGATTCAGCGAACAAGCACCTCGTTTGGCGAGGGAAGGTGTCCAAAACTTTGGACACCAATGCCAAACCGGACAAGCGCCAGAAGAACATCAATAAATCGGTAGATAAGCTGCTGAAGAATTATCCGCCCCAAAAGAAGTGACTGTCCGGAATCTCGGTGATGGGGGTACCGGGATACTGCTGGAGGGTACCTTTTTTGCCCCTCGGGTCTTGACGCGGCTTGACCGAACTTGCAGAACGGGTTAAGGTTACCCCAGCACCGAAAAGCAAAAGCACCGAAAACAACTGAGGTTCCTTTTTGCCCCAAAATCTTGTACGGGTTTTCTGCCTGGCCGTTCTGCTGACGTGTGTTTCTGGCGCTCCAGTGGTCAAGGCGCAGGACACCCTTGCCCTTTCAGTCCCTACCCATACTGCGATCGTCAGCCAGCCTTCCCCAAGCTGCCGAATTATCTATCTGGGATTTGTCGGCGCCTTGGAAACTTCCGATGACAAATACTCGGGAATCGTTCAAATCCGCCAAACCTTGCAGGATAAGGATTACTCGGACGTGTGCGCCAAGTCGTTCACACCGTACACGTGGACCGAAGGGCGCGACTGGTTGTTGAAGCATTTTCCCGCGCATTCCGGAGTTTTGGCCGCTCAGGAATTGGGAAATGCTCCTCGCGTGATTCTCCTGGGTCACAGTATGGGCGGTTGGGCGATGTTGGCCGTGGCTCGCGAACTGTCCAGCCGGGACATTCCAGTGGAACTCACCATTCAAGTGGATAGCGTCGGGATTACCGACCACACCATTCCGCGCAACGTGAAATCTGCCGCGATCTTTCACGCCAACGATGTTCTGATGTTCATGACCACCAAACATGTTCGCCGGGAAGACCCTCAGCACACCAAAATTGTGGCCGATGTGTTGGTGCCCGGCGCGGGACATATCTCCGTTACCCGCGACCCGCAGATCCGGGAATTGGTGATGGAGACGGTGCAGGATCTGCGCAGCGGATTCGCAGCGCAGGCTACTTCAACCGGAACACCGGTCGTTTCCGAAAGCACCCGCGGCATTCAGCAGAAATAGCGACCCCTAAAAAGAACTGTATTGGGTCTAGGGCGCAGCGATCTGCGCCCCCACAATGAGATTTTACCAGCCCTGGCGATACTGGCGGCTCAGGTATTGGTTCGCTGCGGGAACGTTGGTCACCTGCATGTTGGCCCCGTCATAAGCGATCTTCTGGCCAGCTTTCAGAGCGACTACGCCCAGCAGCATCACTTCGGTCAGCTTGGCGGCATACTCGAAGGGCGAATCGGTTTGCGTTTTTCCCTTGGCCGCATCGACCCAGTTCATTTCGTGCGACTCGTCGGGAATCCTCGCCAACTTCTCCGGCGGTTTGCCCGCGGAATCCTGCAACGACTGAGGCAGCAACCGCGGATGCGCTCCGTAGGTGTTGTGCATTAGCTTGCCCTTGCTACCCACCAGGATGGCGCCGCCTTCCTTGATGAGTTCCTCGCTGCCGAGTTCTTCTGGCTTGGGCGGCATCAACCCGCCGTCATACCAAGTCAGTTTTACCGGCGGCATCGATCCGCGTGCCGGGAACTCATAGAAGATCAAGCTGCCACTCGGGAAAGACGCGCCGTTGAAAGGTGTGGAGACCGTTTCAATGGCAGTCGGCAGGCCCAGGTTCAATGCCCACATCGAAACGTCCAAGAGATGCGCGCCCATATCGCCTATCGGGCCGCAACCCCAGTCCACCCAGCCGCGCCAGTTGAATGGGTGATAAATCGGATGGTAGGGAACCACCGGGCCGACGCCGAGGAACAGGTCCCACGACAACGTTTCCGGTATCGGATAATTTCCGGCCATAGCCGCGGCAAGCCGCGCGTCGACGCCGGACTGATCCCACTTCAATGTGTCCAAGGGTTCGACCGCCGCTTTCGGGCGCGGCACGCCCTGTGGCCAGAAACCTACAGGCCGGTCCGTCCAAACGTGAATCTCCCGCACTTCGCCAATCGCGCCAGACCAGACCCATTCCACTGCGGTGCGCGTATCATCGAGCGAGCGCCCCTGGTTGCCCATTTGCGTGGCCACTTTCGTTTCTTGCGCCTTCTTGGCCAGTTTGCGCGCCTCGTCCACCGACCAGCACAGCGGTTTCTGCACGTAAACGTGCTTCTTCAGATCCATGGAAGCCAACGCGATTGGCGCATGCATATGGTCTGGAGTGGCCACCACGACCGCGTCGATATCCTTTTGCTGGTCGAGCATCTTCCGGTAATCGGAATAGCGCTTGGCCTTGGGAATCAAATCGTTCTTCAGGTGCAGGATCTCCGCCATCCGGGCCTTAGCTTTCTCCGGATCGATCTTTGGTGCCGGCTTGCCATTCGCTCCTGTAGCATCCGGATGATCGATGTGTTGCTGCAGATTGGCAATGTCCGTGTCCAGTCGCGAGAGGTTCTTATCCGTATAGCCCCAATCCACATCGCAGAGGGCCACCAGATTCTGGCTCGCCAGATTGATCAGGTTGCTCCGCCCCATCCCGCCCACGCCGACGCACGCAATGTTCAGCATGTCACTCGGCGGCGTAAAGCCTCTTCCCAGCACGTGACGCGGTACGATGGTCACCGCTGCCCCGGCTACCGCGGCATTGCGGATAAAGCTACGGCGTGAGATCTCATCTTTTTCGTTCATTGTGGCGGATTCCTCCATTCCTCGACATGACTGCGTGATGCGAAACGCGATTGCGACCCTCAAGTTTCAAGAAAACAGGGAAAAAATAAGTCCTGAATCGATCGGGAAGTCTGTGGCGAGTCGGATAAACCGGCGGAACCTCGAACAAGAGCGACAGGCCCCCTGAAAAGAAATGATCAGTCAGACAGTAGCGAGTTTGTGCGAGAACGTCAACGGCAGCTAACCATAATGAGCACGATTTGAAACGTCAGGAGTGTCCCATTTTGGTGAATCTCTTCCGGGATGAACAAACCGCTGGTGTCCAGGCCAGTTTTTAAATTTCACACACAGTGTTCCGTCCGATTCTTTACCACAGAAAAGGCTGGACTTGTCGGTAACTTTCCGTCGTCTAACTGTACCGCCTGCGGTCATCCCGCGTGCCGAACCAGTTGCGCAGCCGCGAACGGAGCAATGGGAAACCGTACCTCACTTTAGAAAGACGGCACGCCAGGGAAACTCAACCGCTTGTTCTGGGTGTGTTGTAAAATTGTCTCCCCACCTCTGCCGCATCTCAATGCGGAGTTCCACATGACCGAAGAACGCAAATACGCGATCTTGTTCGCGGCAACACTCTTGTGTGCACGGAAATTAATGGATATGGAATCAGACAAACGCAGTCCCACGAAGGTGTACATCGTGGAACGAGCAATTTCGCAAGCCGCTTTTATTATGGAGAGAATCGATGCGAAGTGGCCCAAAGCGGAATGAATTCTCGAATCGAAACTGGCGCGTGCTACTACGAAGTTGTGGCGGTTCTCCGGAATATGCGGTTTACCGGGGGTAATGAACTCGGGTCACTGATCGGGGTCAATGCTGTTGCGGCGTAACGTCCAATTTGTGAAGTCGTTAGCGATGGCCACTAAGCCGCGTACCAACAACAGCGCAAACACTGTGCAACCGACAATCCGACCGCCCGTGGTGATGACCAGATCCATGTAGACTCCCTTACCCGTTTCGCCGGTAAGTAGTGCAATTGCGCTGCCAGCAAAATTTACGACGATCCGAATCCTTCCAGGATTCACCCGGGTAAGGCCAGTCTGCCGTTCTCGCCGTCGGAGCGTCCTTTTTACTTTTACTGCAGGCGCACTGTCCCGATGTGATGCAAATCACGTTTGATTTCACGGCGCCCGCCTCGTTGTGATTTTGTAGCGGCCGCCTTCTGTGCGCCGGAGAGGTGCGGATCGATCGAAGAGAGATTTCTCACTTCGTTCGAAATGACGTAGTTTCTTGGGTGGCGCAAAAGAATTAAGTTGCCCGAGTGCAAAAGAAAAATGGGCGCTGCAATTGCTCGCAGCGCCCGGAAAGGAACGGTTTTTTTCGGGGCTATTATGTCGGAGCTAAAGCTCCGACCCCCGGTGGCTTCATTTGAGTTCTAGCGCATGCCGGTGCCGCCAGTTGCGCTAGCGGACTTGGCGTTTGGGTCCAGGCTCAGCAAACCTTCCGTCGCGGAGATGGCCACGATCGATCCATCGTGACGCGTCCACACCGCGGGAAAGTAGCTCTGCGAGAGCGGATCATCCATCTTCTGCCAGGTCTTGCCGCCGTCGAAGGAAGCTACCAGCCCATGCTTCTGCAGCGCGGCCACCAACGCGGTGCCGTTGCCGGCGACAGACTGGAAGGAAAGTTCGCGCACATCCTGGCGAGCCCAGGTCTTGCCACCATCGTGAGTGCCATAAAGGCCGAGGTTCGTGGTGATGAAGAGCGAAGTATCGTCAACGCGGTGAATGCGCAGATTGCCCGCAGTGGCGAACGACAGTTCCTGTGCATCCCAAGTGGTGCCCTTATCGGCGGAATAGATCAGGTCCTTGTCCACGATGGCCCAAACTGCAGTGCCATCGGCGGAAACTTCCACGGACTGCGCCAGTTTGTGCACCAGGGGATCCTTGCCGTCGAGCTTCCAGGTTTTGCCCTGATCGGTCGAAATCAGCAGGCCGCCGGTGGTGGCGGCATACCAGGCGTCATGACCAAAGGCCATATCATTGACGAGGAAGGCGCAGAGCGCCGGGACAGGCTTCTTCGCTACGGGCTTTCTTGCCGCCGCGGCGGTCTTCGTGCCCTTAGTGGTGGTGGTGGTTTTCGCCGCTGCCGGTGCGACTGCATCGGCCTCGAATAAGCCGGCGCGCTCCCACTTTTTGGTGGTTTCGTCATACTTGGACCAGCCGCCGTTGATGCGGGTAGCCCACCAGCCGTTCGGGGTTGCGTAAACGTGGCGCACTTCCGCGCGCTTCAAGCCAGGGCCGAGGGTGGTCCAGGATTCGCCGCCATCTTTGGTGGAGATAAAGGCGTTCTCGTCGAAGGTCAGGAGCACCAGCGCGGTGCCCGGATGATCGCGGTCGACCGCGACATCTTCGATGTGCATGTGGTGGAAGCCCACGTTGGCGGAAACGAAGGTTTCGCCCGCGTCGTTGCTGACCTGCACGCCTTCACGTTCCGTGCCGATAATCAGCTTCTTGGGGTTCTTTTTGTCGATGATCATCGCGTTGATGATCCAATCGCCCGGGGTGATGCGACGAAAGTCTTTCTCGTTCACGGTCTTCCACAAGCCGCTGGTGGTTCCTGCATACAGCGTGTTGGGATCGGTGGGATCCATGCGGATCAGTTGCGTGCGGCGGAACACGTTCGGGATGCTCTTGTACTTCACCCAATCGGTGCCGGCGTCCAAGCTGTGGTAAATGCCGGAGCACGCCACTGCGTGCACGTTATCGGAATTTGCCGGATCGACGATGATGTTCATCACGTCGGAGTCATCGATCATGCCCTTCACGACGGGGAACCAGTTCTTGCCCCCATCGGTCGTCTTCCAGGGCAAGTGATACGTGCCGGCGTAAATGACATTATTGTCCTTGGGATCGAAGGCCAGGGAGTCAAAGCGGTTCAAGTCCGGATGGTGCTCGGGGGTGATGCGGGTCCAACTGGCGCCTTCGTCGGTGGAACGGTAAACACCGGTGAGAGAGCCAGCAAGCAGCAGCTTCGGATCTGTTGGCGACTGGGTCAGGGCGCGCACGGTTTCGTGGGCCAAACCGATGATGTTCCAGGTGCGTCCGGCGTCGTCGCTGCGGTACACGCCTCCGCCACCGGAATACAAGGTCCAGGTGCTGGCATACAGGCGATTGGAATCGCGCGGGTCCACGATGATGTGGGTAATGATGTCATCCTGGCCCGTGCCAATCCGGCTGACCATCTGCCAGTGGCCGCCTTCATCCGTAGAAGTGAAGACGTGGCCATCGGACGTACCCATAAAGAGATGGCTGGTGTTATTGGGGTCGGCGGCCAGAGAGATCACGGTACCGCCCGGAGGCCCGGCTTGGCGCCAAACCTGAGCCGTAATGGAACTCGCGGAGACTGCGGCGACAAAGGTCGCCAGTCCCAAACTGAGAAGTGCTCGTTTCATATGCATCCGATTCTCCCTTAAAGGGCAGTAGGCCCACAAGAAGGAAGTCTACGCACTGAGGATAAACAAAGGGCCTGACCAAAGGGCCAGAATGGGTGCAAGTAGGTTCCGTACTAGTACTTTGTTAGTACCCCAGGCTGACAAAACCCCACTAACAATTCTATGGCAACTTCTTTCCTTTTGCGGTGTTCTATTTGTGGGTAGCCTGAATGGCAACTTTCGCCAGCGGCTTTCCGGAGCCGGACCTGCAATTGGCTCCCTCAGGGGAAACAGTAATGAACGCACTTGGGAAAAAGTCGACGGCAGGTGCTGCAGTATCGGCATTTGCAACGCTCCTGTTTTTGGTGGCACCTTCGCTTCATGCTCAAGACCAGCCGGTCCGGGTCGAACAACCGGAGGCCGCGCCCCAGGGGCAAATGCAGACCGATCCGAATGCCTCGAATTTGCCAGCGGTTGACGACAATATTACCGATGACGAATCGCATAATCCTCCCTCGCGCGTGGCGCGCATCAGCTTCACGGACGGATCTGTTTCTTTGCAGCCGGGGGGCGCCGGCGATTGGGGTTTGGCGCAACGCAACCGTCCGGTGACGATTGGCGACAAGATTTGGGTCGATAAAGATTCTCGTGCGGAACTGCAAGCTGGGCAGATCGCCATTCATCTGGGCAGCATGACTGCTCTTTCCTTCCTCAACCTGGATCAGAACGTTACACAGATTCGCATGCCCGAAGGCCGCATGAATTTTCGCGTGCGCGAAATTCGCCAGGGCGAAAACTATGAAGTCGACACTCCGAACATGGCCTTCACCGTGAAGGAAGCCGGAGCGTTCCGCATTGATGTGAACGAAAATGGCGATTTCACGAGCGTCACAGCGATTCGTGGCGCGGGCGAAATTGCCGCTTCCGGCCAGATTTACCCGGTGAAAGCGGGCGAACGTGTGGATGTGACCGGTGCGGAAGGTACCGTGAAAGTGTCCACGGGTGCTGCTCCTGCGCCGGATACCCTCGATCAATGGGCGCAGCAACGCGATCTCAGCGAAGAAAATTCGGCTTCCTCAAAATATGTGAATCGGGACACGGTCGGCTATAGCGACCTGGACGATTACGGCACCTGGAAGCAAGACGACACCTACGGCAACGTGTGGTATCCGAATAACGTTGGCCCCGACTGGGCGCCTTACAGTAACGGCAATTGGGCGTACGTTGCGCCTTGGGGCTGGAGTTGGGTTGGGTATGAACCTTGGGGCTTTGCTCCGTATCACTACGGCCGCTGGGTTTATGGGGGCGGTTACTGGGGCTGGGCACCCGGTCCTATCTACGCATCACCGTTCTACGGCCCCGCGTTTGTTGGCTGGCTGGGAGGCGGATTCGGATTCGGTTTTGGCTTTGGAATCGGCTTGGGCGTTGGTTGGTTCCCGCTAGGTTGGGGCGAGCCTTTCCATCCCTGGTATCACTGCGGGTATGGCTACTGGCGGGGAATCAACGTACATAATGCCTACTTCCATAACAATGTGGCGTTCGACCATTACAACGCGAATCGCAATTTCAACTACGCGTACGCCCACAACACTCACGCGGTGACAACAGCATCACGCAATTCGATCGTGAACGGTCAAGCGATTAACCGGAGTTCACAACACCTGACCGAAGCATCGTTGCGCGGCGCGCAAGTAAGTAATGGCTTTCACGCTACTCCGACGCGCGCGAGCACGCTCGGTGCTGCCAACATGGGAAGCCACGTGGCCACTCCTTCGCACAATGTAGATAGCCGCTCGGTGATGGCGCGCACGACACCGTCCACATCGGCTTCTCATTCCGCTTATCACAGCATGAATAGTTCGGGCTTTGCGGGACGAAGTAACAGCACATCCATGGCACATTCCATGTCCGGCAGTGAGAGCGGCCTGAGCGCAAGCCGCAGGTCGGAGCTGTCGAACAGCCGGCCCTCTTACGCGACACAACCCGGCGCGCGCTCCAACGGAAGCAATTCCGTTCGTTCCTGGAGCGCCCAAGGCAACCAGACTGATTCCGGACATGCACCCCAAGGCTTCGGCAGCGCTAACGTGAATCATCCGACAAATTCATGGAGCGCCGCGGCGCGCAACGCGAATCGGCCGCCCTATGCTGGAAACGGAAATTATTCCGGGAATCGTGGAAATTATTCCGCCAACCGGCCCTCTTCTTATAATGGCGGCCGCTCCTACTCTCCTCCGTCTTACAACGGCAATCGCGGATACTCCGCTCCCCGCTCCTACAATTCTGCCCCGCGTTCTTACTCCGCGGCTCCTCGCAGCTCCTCTGCTCCCCATTATTCGGCTCCTCACTATTCCGCACCTCACTACTCGGCGCCCCATAGCTCGGGTGGCAGTGGTGGTGGCTTCCATGGCGGAAGCAGCGGTGGAGGCTCCCATGGTGGAGGCGGAGGCGGCGGTCATCACTAATTCGTTTTTCTGATCATCCCCTGGCCCGCTCCTGCAGTTTGGGAGCGGGCTTTTTTTCGCCGCGGTGCTTCTTTCGCGACTCGCTCGTGGCTTCGCAGAACTCTTTAGCGTTCCCCGTGTTACACATAATGATGGCGGTCCACCAGGTCATTTCCCAACCAGCGGGAAGCATTGTTAGCAAGGAAAAACAAATCGTGACCAGGCGCCGCTTGTGTTTCTGTCATTGTCTTCGCGTTCCGTATTCAATCTCTGCGCGAACGCGATGAGTGTCATCAGGAGAGATGAGGTATGAAGACTCGTGTACCGCACTGGCTCGTTTTGTGCCCTGCTTTTGTTGCTGTGGTGATGCTTGCTCCCAACCGTGCGCTCGCGGATGGCGATGATCCACCGTCGCGCGTGGCGCGCCTCAGTTTGGCTGAAGGCCAGGTGTCCTTCAGCCCTGCAGGCACCGATGATTGGGTTGGCGCGGAAGCGAATCGGCCAGTGACGACCGGCGACAAGTTGTGGACCGATCAGAACAGTCGCGCCGAGTTGCACGTTGGCTCTGCTGCCATTCGTCTTGCGGACCAGACCGGTTTTTCGTTCCTGAATCTCGATGACCACATGATGCAGATTCGTCTGACTGAAGGAACCATCAACGTTCGTGTGCGCCGCATGGACGACCAGAGTTCCATTGAGGTGGACACGCCCAATCTTGCCTTCACAATCCTTCGTCCCGGTCGTTACCGCGTCAACGTGAACGAAGCGGGCGACACTACGATCATTAACGTTCGGGATGGCGACGGCGAAATCACCGGCGGCGGTTCCTCGTATAATGTTCACCCCGACCAGCAGGGCATTTTCACTGGCACCGACCAGGTGAACGCCGACATCGAACCGCTTCCCGATCCGGACAACTTCGACTCCTGGTGCGATGAGCGTGATCTTCGTGAAGATCACTCTGTGGCGCGCCGCTACGTTTCCGACGACGTGATTGGCTACGAAGACCTCGACGATTACGGTGGTTGGCGTCCGGTGGCCGACTATGGCACGGTGTGGTTCCCGCACGTTACTGTGGTCGGCTGGGCTCCTTACCGGTTCGGCCATTGGATCTGGGTCTCCCCATGGGGTTGGACCTGGGTGGACGATGCGCCGTGGGGATTTGCCCCGTTTCACTATGGGCGCTGGGTATTTGTCGGGGGCGCGTGGGGCTGGGTACCTTGTCCGCCTCCGGTGGTCGCCGTAGCGTACGTACGACCGGTGTACGCGCCGGCACTCGTTGCGTGGGTTGGCGGACCCCATTTTGCCGCGGGTGTTGGCTTCGCTGCGGGCGGCGTGGCCGTGGGAGTGAATGTGGGCTGGTTCCCCTTGGGACCGCGTGAGGTGTTTGTGCCCTCCTATCCAGTCAGCCGCACGTACGTCAACAATGTGAACATCTCCAATACGACCGTGAATCAGACGGTAATCAACAACTATTACAACACCACAGTGGTGAACAAGAACGCTACGGTGAACAACGTTCATTATATGAATCAGAGCGTGCCCGGGGCGGTGACGGCTACTTCACCGCATGCCTTCACTTCGGCGCAGCCCGTGGGTCACAATCTGGTCGCGGTGAATGCGCATGAGGTGGCCACTGCGCCAGCCGCGGTACAGGGGCCCGCGGTAGTTCCTCCCAAGCAGGCCGTGATTGGGGCCGGTGCTCCGAGCAATGTGCATCCTCCCGCCACGATTCAAAACCGTGCAGTGGTTGCCAAGACCACGCCGCCGCCACCGCCACCCACGTTTGCAGCACGTCAGGCGGCGATTGAGAAAAATCAAGGTCGTCCGCTTTCCACAACGCAGGTTCAGCAATTACAAGCGGCGCAGCCGCACGCCGCCGTGTCGCAGCAGGTACGCGTTGCTCCTCCGGCGAGGGCGGGCGTTCCTCGCTACACTGCAGTGGGAAGCAAGCCCTCGAACGAGCCGGGCCCATTGAATGCCAATCGACCAACGAACAATGGCTCGGGGGTTAACAACGCAGGCGGCCAGCCCTCGAATAATCGGCCGTATAATGATCGTCCACCGACCTCGCGGCCCAACACCAGCAACGTGAACCAGCAGCTCGAACAGAAACACCAACAGCAGATTCAGCAGCTGCAGCAAAAACAAGACCAGGAATACCAGAAGTTGCAGCAGAAGCAGAATCAAGAACAGCAGAAAGTACAAAGCCATCCCGAAGACCAAACGCAGGTTCAACAGAAGCAGCAACAAGAACTGCAACAGATGCAAGACAAGCATCAGCAGCAGCAGCAAAACCTGAAGCAAAAGCAGGAAGCGGACCACGCCAAGGCGTACAAAGAACCGGCTAAGCCCAAGAGCGACGAAAAGTCACACAAGTAGACGGATGAGACGACAGTTGATAGCCGACAGTTGACGGCCGATAGCCGGTAGCCAATGCTGCTTTGCTCCAGAGGCATTGCAGAGATTCCTCGCAACCGCGATTTTCGCAAATGGAGAAAGCGCAGGTTCCTCTGGCGTTTCGCCCTCGGAATAGCAAGCTTACTACGCTGACAAAAACCGCACCCATACTGCTCTGCGGCGATGTGGGGCCTGTGATAATCTGAAACAAATCACTATGTCGACAGCGTCCGTTTCTTGCGAACTTTTTCGCCGTGTAATGGGCAGTTTTCCTACCGGCATCACTATTATCACGGCTGAGCGCGAGCCGGGCCAGGTTCACGGCATGACCGCCAATACGCTCACCTCGGTATCGCTCGAGCCCTTGTTGATTTCGGTTTGTGTCGATCAGAACGCGCGTCTTTTGAGCTACCTGAAAGAGCAGCGGCGCTTTGGTGTGAACATTTTAAGAGATACGCAGCAGCAAATCTCCGAACTCTTCGCCAAACCGCAACAGGATCCCGCAGAGGAAGCGCAACTAGGTGTTCGTTTCCGATGGACCGACAGCGGCATCCCTCTGCTCGAAGAGGCGTTGGCGCACATGGCCTGCAACGTCGTGGCGCAATATATGTCGGGCGACCACACCATTTTTGTGGCGGAAGTGGAGAGTTTAGAGCTGAAAGACGGGGAACCACTCGTGTATCACAGGGGGAAATACCGCACCCTGCATGTATGAGAGGCCTAGGTGCGCCAGTGGCTTTGTGTGGTTGCGGAAAATACCGAAAAACAGGCCCTCCGCGGTTGAGGCCGTGCCCTGACGAGGGACACGCGTTCCCACACAGACTCCCGGCGCCCCACTCATTTTCCTGCGAGTATTTAAGCTAATTAGCGCTCGGAGCTGCCACTGGGGCGTGCGGGTTCGGCGGAATCGCCGAGTTCCTTGCGATGGCTTCTCACTTCGCGGAGAGCATAGATGGGCTTGTTCTGGGATTCATAATAAGTGCGGGAACTGATCTCGCCCAGCAGACCCATGGAAATGAATTGAATTCCGCTGAGGAACAGCACGGTGGCCAGTAACATTAAAGGGCCATGTTCCGCGATGATGTCGACGTGGTAGAGCAACTTTCTCGCCACCAGGAAGCCGCCCACTAATAAACCCGTTCCCGTCCCCGCCAATCCCAGGAGCCCGAAGAACTGCAGCGGTCTCGTGGAATAATCCAGCAGGAATTTCACCATGATCAGATCGAAGAATACGCGGATGGTTCGTCCAATGCCGTAATTCGACTTTCCACTCTTGCGTTCCGGGTTGGAAATGGGTACTTCCGCGATGCGCGCTCCGGTCGAGCTAGCCAAGGCGGGAATGAACCGGTGCAACTCGCCGTACAGCTGAATTTCTTGCAGAATCTCTTTGCGGTAAGCCTTAAAAGTGGTGCCGAAGTCATGCAGATCGATTCCGGAAAGTTTGGCCATCATCCAGTTGGCCACACGGCTGGGCAAACGGCGCATCAGCCAATGGTCGCGACGTTGCGCGCGCCAGCCACTGACCAAGTCGAAGCCTTCCTCGATCTTCTCCAAAAAACGCGGTATTTCCTCCGGGTCATGCTGCAGATCGCCGTCCATCGAAATTATGACTTCGCCGCGGGCGAAATCGAAGCCGGCTTTCAGAGCGGGTGTCTGGCCAAAATTGCGGCGCAGGCGCACCACGTTGACGCGCCGATCGTGTTCGTAAATCTCGCAAAGCACGCGGTAGGAATTGTCCTTGCTGCCGTCATCCACAAAGACCATTTCGTAGGGCTCGCCGATCGAGTCCATTACTTCGGTAACCTTCATGTACAACGTCGGGATGTTTTCCTGCTCGTTGTAGAAGGGCACAACGATGGAATATCGGATGGGAGTGTCGCTTCGCATACTGCTTATTTGCCACGCCTTTCTACTGCGTTACCAGTAGCAATAGCATATAGATGCCAGAATCGGATGCTACGGTTGACCTGTTTGGAGGCCGGTCGCGCGCCCCATTCGCGTTTCAGGCCAGTTCCCCTATCAATTGATAGCTTATCAGGCGGATACCCCGCGTGGCGACAAGTTTTCTCACGCCCGGGTCCGTCAAAATAGCCAATTCCGCTTGCCGGGATTGTTGTAGTCGGGTATCGGAGCGCCTCAGGTTTTCGTCCACATAACCCGGGTGGCACATCAATTCGGTGGTGCCGTCCGGCAGGTTTTTCAGTAAGGTCTCCACGCCTTGGCGCGTCAATGCGCCGGTCTGCGCAATGCCGCAGAAGTAATCACAGGTTACCAGCCCGGCATGGTCCGCCATCTCCCGAGCATCGCGGGCCAAGAGCTTCAATCCTCGCGCCTGCACCCCTTGCTTGAGCACCACCGTAGCTTTTTGCTCTCCTCCCGAGGACAAATGCGCTCGCAACTTGGACGCCTCGTGCGAAACGCGGATCGCGCGAATGCCGTGTTTCCTGGCGAGCCGTAAGGCGATCTGAAACAAACCGGGCAGCATCTGTACGTGTTTATGTCCGTCAAGGTGGGTCGGTGTGATTCCCGAATCACGAATTTTACGGATCTGGGCATCCCACTCGGTTTCCACCTCTTCGAGCTTCAAGCTGCGACGGGCGATCCGCAGAAGCAAGCTCTCGGGCCCGTCTTCCATTTCACCGGAAGCGTTTCGTAGCCCGGGTACGTCGCTTGGTTTAGCCGTGGGCGGTCCGTTGCTTAAATTCAAGTGGACGCCCACGCCCAGTTCGGGGTTGGCGCAGGCCACGTCGAGAGCGGAGGCAAACGCGGCCCCGTTGGCGAGCAGGGAAGTGCTGGTCACCAAGCCTTTGCGGTGAGCGTCGGCAATGCCTTGGTTGACCCCCTCGGTCCAGCCCAAGTCGTCTGCGTTGACAATCAAATTCTTCACGTGTGTGGCTTGTCCTGTCCGTTGGGACAGATACTCTTTCGTTGAAGTTGCGGCGATCGTACCATTGACCGCTTTTCCTTCTAACTCTAGCATGGCCTGTTAGAGGCCAGGATGACTGTTAACTTGCGCGAATTGAAGCAAGTAGGGGCGAAATATCGCGAAAAGCGCCGCGGAAGGCGGATGAATTCGCGGGTGCAGATTCGTCTGGAATGGGAAGGCGAAGGCGGCAAGCGTCATTCCATCGAGACTTGCACGCGCATCGTCAACCCATACGGCTGTATGGTCGTGCTTTTTGATTCTCTGCCCATCGAACAGCGACTTGCCCTCACCAATCTCGCAACGGAGGCCAGCAATGCCGCAGTGGTCGTCTGGAAAGGGAACGAACAGCCGGAAGGCTGGGAATACGGCGTAGAACTGATCGCGCCGGATATGGATTTCTGGGGGCTGGAACTGTGACCATTCTGCCAAAACCGAATCTGCCGGCCGCTCCGGCAAAACCGGCTGCCAGCGCTGCCACGCAAGTGAAGCGTGCCGCGAATACGGCTCGTCCTCAGACCAACGAGGAACGCCGCCGCGCGCAACGTGTGTTGCTGCGCATGCCGATTCTGATCCATCTGCCTGGCAAGGCCAACCCGCTCCAAGGGTTCACGCATACCGTCAGCGCCAGTGGCGCGATGATCATCCTGCCTGAGGGCTTATCTCAGGGGACCAAGCTCTCCATCGAAAATCCGAAAACGCAGAAGAAGGTGGAGGCGCACGTCGTTCGGCCGCCGCAGATGAACCCGGAAGGCTCGCTGATCCCGATTGAATTTACGGCGCCTTCGCCGCAATTCTGGAATATCTTCTTCCCACCCACCACTGCTTAGCGGGCCGGTGTGGCTCCCGCGCTACTGTATGCCGACAGTAAGTGGGATGCTGTGCGTATCGTCTCCAGTATTTCCGAAAAGTGTCGCTGTAATCGTCCCGGTTATCGCTTGTGCCAATGGCGCAGTTGTATTCGAGGCTTGATTCTTTGCGTCGCCACTGTAGGAAGCCGTAATTTGATAGACGCCGATGTCGCTGAATAACTGCGGCATCTGGGCTTGGCCGTTCGCGACAGTGACCACACCCAACTGCGCGTTGTCCGTAGCGTCGTAAATAATCACATTTCCCGACGGAGAGTTTCCGGTTACCGTCGCTGTAATTGTAACGCTGGTTCCCAGCGGAACCTTCGCGTTTGACGTGCTCAGGGTTACGGTTGTCGCTTGAGGGCCACCTCCGCCTCCACCACCTCCGCCTCCGCCAGTGCCTCCCCCACCTCCGCAACCCAGAGCCAAAAGTAGCAACGAAAGTGCGCTCAGACCCAGGGCTATTCTGTACCGCTTTCGGCGCCCAGGAAGCGTCAGAACGAAAATTACCCCAATCGCTATGACCAAACCCGATAAAAACCAACTATCTCGATCAACGACGAGCAGCCCTGCGTGATGGGTCCGCGCTTTGCCGACAGTCGATGGTCTGGCGTTCGTCGAACTCGTATTTGGTACAACCGTCACCGTTGCTGTGGCCGCCGCTCCGTTTAAGCTCACCTGCTGTGGACTGAGGGTTACACTGTATCCAACGATGATCGGTAGCGAAGGCTCGCTCACGATCGTTACCGAACTGGGAGTCTGAGTTGCCGGTGTGACCGTAATTTGTCCGCTTGCCGATTGACCCACGGGTGCGACTACCGTTAGCCCAGCCGGTGGACTTAATGAAAAATCTGGAATATTCACGCTCACGTTGATCGTGTTTGAAATGGAGTATGCATAATTTGAATCGCCCCCGTAGGTCGCGTACGCACTGAAATTACCCTGCGGGGTTGTCGTTGCAGCAGTCGTCAGCATTTGATTCCCGTTAGAGTCGACTCCTGTAGTGGTCGAGGTGGTAGTAATAGGCGCATTAGTTTGATTGAACGTGATGTTGCCCGTCATCGGGGCGCCCTTTGTGTTGCTGGTTGTAACCGCAGTCAACGTAATGCTTTGACCGTAGTTAATCGCCGTTGCCGAACTGCTGAGGGTGATGGTCGTAGGGATTAGCACAGGCACAGATAGAGCGCTGCTGGTGCTCGATGGTGCATAGTTCTGGTCCCCACCGTATTGCGCGGTGATTTTATGATCCCCAGGCGCCGAGAAAGTTGTATTGATCGACGCATAACTTTCAGCGTTGCCGTATTGGCCGAACTGCACCGTTCCTGGCAGGACCGTAGTGCCGTCGTAGAATGTTATGGTTCCGCCTGGGTAGGCAGAGACTCTAGGTCCCTGACCGGCGATCGTCGCGGACACCGTGACTGACTGACCGACTAGCCCATTCCCTCCGAAAGGCTCCATCTGTGTCTGCGTTGGAGCCGGTGTCACCGTTAGGTTCGTGCTCGCTGATGTGTTCCCTTGGTAGCTGTTATCCCCGCTGTACGTCGCTACCAGTGTGTGCGTCCCGCCGGTTAGGCTGAGGTTCAGATTCTCGGTATGTCCTGCGCTGTTCAGGTAGTAGCTGCCGGATCCTCCGCGACCTGTACCCAACGGGATCCCACCGTCGGTTAGCGAAACCGTTCCTGTGGGGCAAGTCAAAATATTTTCTTGGTAACAAGCCGGCGTCGGCGGCCCTGACGTGCTGGCCACGGCATTCTTATCTGTGACATACATCGACAGCAGGTACAGCGAGCCGTACGTTACCGTGCTGGCGTTGCCGTTCACGAGATTGCCGTTCGCGTTGTACGTCGGCACAACAATAAACGTCTGGCTGCTTTCTGTACCCACGGTCACTGTAACCGGGGTGGAATCGCTTGGCGCATTGGTGCCATCTCCGGCGTAGTGCGCGTGTACCTGATAGCTCGTTCCGCCAGGGAGGCTGTTGGTTGTGGCGTTGACCACTTTTCCGCTGGACAGCGTGAACTGGTCCAACCCTTGTGTCGTGGCGCCGTTCGGACCCGCAATGGTTGCGATCAACGAAACGTCCCCGGTCGCGGTGCCGGTTGTCGGCGTCACCGCAATATTTACGGTTACATCTTCGCCGGTTCCATGGGTAATTCCGGTTATGGGACTCAGAGTCAGGGTCGTGGCGGTCGCCACGGTATTGACCGTGCTCCAATTCGTTGCCAAATTTCCGATGTTCACGGAGCCCAAGCCCGTCACGAGGTCGTACCCAGCAGTCACCGTATAGGCTTCGATCTTCGCGTTCGCCGGCTCCACCAGAACGCCACTTTCCGACGCAACCGTTTCACTGCAGTTCGGCGTGCCTCCGGTGCACGGGACACTGTTGGTTCCTACCCCCGCGGTCAGTGCGCTATTGCCATGTGTGATGTCATTAAAGATGCATTCCGCCGCTTCATTCGCCGTCGATGCACAACTCGCTCCCGCTTTCTTTGCCAGCGCATACAGCACATGATTCGCGTTTCCTTGACGAGGCGCAGGATTTTGCGTGGTGGATTGCTTTTGATTCACCAGCGCCATCACTCCCGCAAAAGCCGGTGTTGATGCGGATGTGCCTCCGACAAGCGTCATGGTGACGTCGCCGGCAACGGCACTGCAAGATGACGGGCCCGTGATCGTTGTCCCATCTCCCGCGCAGATTACATACGCGCTGTTATCGAATCCGGCGCTCGCGAACAACGAAACGTCGGGCAAATCACGGTGACTGTCGTTGGGCATGCCGGCGACGCCCACTTGCCAAGTCGGTTTGCCGTAAGTGCTGCTCGCACCGCCGCTTCCCGCCACAATATTGAGCCAATTGTAGCTACCTGTGGGCGGCGAGGCGCATCCTGTCAAGCTGATTTGCGCGCAGTTTTGATTCCACGGAATTTCCGGAATATAGCTGAGCACCGACTCCCCGGTCGTCGAATTATTGCTCGCGCTCCAATACGTGCTCCAGTGATTGACATCGTCAAAATCGGTTCCACCCACGGCCACGTTGTAGGGGGTCGACGCGAGTCCGCTGACCGCCAATCCATCTTGCGCGGTGCTTTGAGTGTCGAAGTTGTCGCATCCAGCCGACCCACCATCTCCGGCTGACAACACCACCGTGATCCCTTGTGCCGCGGCCTGCTCCCACATCGCGTTGTAAAACGCATTGCCTGCACTGCCGAGCGCGCTCTCGCAATCTCCGTAGCTCTCGCTCATCACTCCGGCCAGGTTGTATTCAATAATGTACAGTGCCGAAAGATCGATGCCCGCCGATGCTGGTGTGGATTCCGACACCACATAGTCAATCGTCGCGCCCGGAGCCACCGCTCCGGACCACTGCACATCCAGGTCCGCTTCCGCCTCTTCTCCCTGGGACGTGATGCCCGGATCCTCGCCGTTCAAAATTATGTTCGAAGTCGTGAAATTTGCCGGCAAGCCGAAGCTCTGCCGAAACGCCTGCACGTCCGCCACGTTAATATCGGTCTCGCCCACGACCGCAATGGTCTGCCCACTCCCGTTGTTGCCCGCACTGATCAGGCCCTTGGAGTTATAAATGGTCGCGAAATCGGCCGGCCCTACCCCGTAAGCCTCTGTGCCTTCAAACGGAAATGTAAACAACGGTTGCAGCCCGGGTTTGCCCGCGATTTTTCGCACCTGCCCCGCGATTCGCATGTGCGACTGGTGCGGAAAATCGTTGAGGGAAACGATGCCGGCAATCACTGGAGCCAGGGCGGCGGGAATCTGCGGGTCAGTGGCGTTGGCCACGTAGGTTTTGTCGTTCACTTGGAAATTGTGGATGGCGGTTCCGAAGGCGGCTTGCACTTGCGCGACGGTGCCGGAAAATTCGATCACGGTTTTGCCGCTGTAGACCTTGTTCACGGTGAAGCCCTGGCTGGCGAGCCACTGCGTTACTGCTTGTATGTCGCTGTCCGCTGGGCCGTACAGGCCGCCGAATTGTGCTGGGGTGAGCCACACGTGATAATTCGCGGAGCTTTTGTCCTGCTGCTGCTCCATGTACGTTTGCAGCGCGGCTTCCTGCGCATCGCTTCGTTTCAGCAGCAGCAAAATGCGGTTCATGGGCAGGCCGCTGTCCGTAGCTCCTCGGTCGAATTCCGCGCGTGCCAAGGGATGCACGTTTCCGCTCAGCGTGACCCGCTGAGCATTGTCGACTGGCGGGACCACCTGCGGCACCGCCTGCCCGAAGGCACAATGCGCCATCAATAAGAGGAAGAAACCGACAGATAGACAAGGCTTTCGCACACCACCCCAAATAGCGTTCATAGCCCATCCGGCTTGCATTAGATTTTTTGTGCTAAGGACGTAACCACCGAATCGCGCAGAGCTTAGCAGGTTCAATCGGCGATGTCTATAGAGCCACGTTATGGAGGCGTTATAATTGGACCTGATGTGTCCACTATCACGCCAACAAACAAGAGGAAGCATCCGCCTCGGAAGGTGCCTGCTACTGATGCAAGCAGGAGAGGAAAGAGCGCAGGCAGGAGTGCCTGTGCCACAACCTTAAAAGAAAAAGGGCGCCGCGATTTTCGATCGCGGCGCCCTTTGGGAATGAATTGCTTCTATTGCGCGGCCGTAATCGTAATGGTGGTTGTGCCGCTGGATTTAGTGTAGTTCGTATCGCCGGGATAAGTCGCCGTGATGGTGCGGGTGCTTCCACCGCCGCCTCCACCGCCGCCTCCACCGCCGCAGCCGGCCGCCACCACGCCGATCATCAATACGATGGCGACTAGCCCGGCATAAGCGTAAGCGCGCCGGCGCGTCTGCGGAATCCAGCGCAGACCCAACGCGAAGAGCACGATGGTCAGAAGTGCGAGCAAGGCGGGAACGCGTGGGATATTTGGTGTGCCGGGCTCGCCCGTTGGGGGCGGATACACCGACGAAATGGCCGCCGCGAGGGAAGCCGTGCAGTAGGACGGCGTCGTGGCTGTAGAGGCCGTGCCCGTGCAGGTTGCGGATCCAAGAGTGTTGCCGTTGCTGCTGGTAAAGGTCACGCTACCTGTGGGTGGATTCCCTCCACCTTGCGTGGCCACCGTGGCTGTCAATGTGACGGATTGCCCCGAGGTAATCGAAGAGAGACTCGAGACTAGTTGAGTGGTCGTCGGAGCTTGCGTAAGGGTAATGGACATCGTATTGCTCGAAGTGGTGGCCCCGTAATTCGCGTCGCCGCCGTAGGTCGCGGTGATGCTGTGCTTACCCACGGCAACGTTGATCGGCTGATCCTCCACGAATCCTTGGTTGTTCAAGACGCCCACATTGCTGGCTTGCCCGTTGACGATGAAATCAGTCAATGGGTTGCCATTGTCGAACAGCTTGATTGAGCCTGTGGGGCAGGGAACCGCGGGTTTCGTGTTGGGATAAGCAAAGCTGCAGCCGGCGCTCGAGTATTTCGAGCCGGTCACTGTAATGCGCAGAATATAGCCGGCCGTACCGTACTGGAAATTCTGCCCACTCGTTGTTGGTGCGCTCCAGCCGTTGCCGTTGTTGCTGAGGAAGGACACCGTTACCGTGCTTGAGTTGTTCGCCGCGGTGCCAGTCACCGGTCCGACTGCTACGGGGGTGGAAGTGCTGGCGGCAAGAGAAGTGTCGCCGCCATAGCTGCCTTCGATATAGCTGGTGGTCGGAGGCAATAAATTTGTGGTGATGGTGGCGCTGCCACTGGTCAACGTAAACGGGCCGTAGGAGCCGAGTACGGTAGTCTGGTCGCTGGCCAAGGCAATCAAGGACACATACTCGGTGCTGCTTGGCGCCGGCGATACCTTCACAGTGGCGGTGAACGCGGTTCCCGAGGGCGAGCCACCGCTCGAGCTTGTCAGTGTCGTCGTGGTTGCGGTACGAATGCTCGAAGTCCAGGCATTCATGAGATTCGTTATGTTAAGCGACCCGATACCTGTAGCCAGGTCATATTTTGTTGTGGACTGAAATGCTGGACTGCCGTTGTCGCTTGGCGAGCAAATCTGCCACGCCGGAGTCGTTGAACTGCTGGCTGCGCAGATCACCACGCCAAAGCCGTTGGTGGTCGTACTGGTGTTATTGCAATTGGGCGTGCCCGATTCGCAAGCTACCGCATTGTTGCCTTCGTTCACGTCGTTAAACACGCATGCGGAATTAGGGGCAACGGGAGTACCACTGGAACCGCCGGTTGATGTGAGGCACTTGCCGCCGGTATAGTTCGCATCTTTCGAAGCCAGGTTGTAGAGCACGAAGTTGGCGTTGCCTTGCCGCTGGTTTGTTTGCGCGTTCACCAGGGCCATCACAGCGGCGAAAGTGGGGGTTGCCGCCGAAGTGCCACCGACCATCAGGAAGTCGGCGTACGGAGTACTCAGGTTACATGAGGCACCCGAGGGATTCGCGTCCGATTGGCAAATGACATAAGCGACGCCCGCGCCGCCATTGCCGGCGAAGAAGGAGACGTCGGGAATGTCGCGCACGCTGTCGGCCGGGGTCAAACTGGTTTGGAACGACGGCTTGGCGTAGCCGTAAAGATTGTTGGTCTTACTACAAGTAACGTTGCCGTTGCTGTCTGTCGACGACGCAAGGCAGTTGCTTGGACCGCCCGCTCCCGCCGTCAGATCCGTGTTGTTGGTGGTATCCACGGTGTTGCAGGGCGATGGATACGTTGCAGCGCATGCGGAATCGTTCCAGGTGGTTTCTGGGATATATTGTTGCGCAGAGTTGATTGTGTCGCTGGTGGTAATCCAATACGGCGCGGTACCCGTGGTGCTGGAAGCAAAATCGGTTCCGCCGACCGCCACGTTATATGGGGTTGACGCTAGCCCGCTGACCGCAATCCCGAACGTTGCCGCAGATTCGCTAGCGTTGGAATCGCAGCCTGCAGAGCCAGTATCGCCAGCGGCCACTGCCACGGTAATGCCTTGTGCCGCGGCCTGTTGCCACAGCGCGTTGTAGAACTGATTTCCGGTGGTGCCCAAACCGGCTTCGCAGTTCCCATAACTGTCGCTGATCACCGGCGAAAGGTTATTGTCGACGGCATAGACTGCCGACAGGTCCACGCCTTGGGAAACCTGGGTAGGATTCGACAGAGTCGATTCCGAAACTACCAAGTTGATGTTCGCGCACGGTGCAACCGACCCTGCCCACTGAGTATCCAAGTCTGCCTCGACTTCGTCGTCGGTTGCCGAATCCGGTCCCAAAATGCCGGGGTCAGTGCCGTTGATCACTACCTTAAGCGCGGGCGCCGTTGGGCAGGTGGCCGATGCGGAACCATATGGGGGCAGGCCGAACATGGAACGAAACGCCGTGATGTCATTCGTGTTGATGTTGGTCTGCGCGATCACCGCGATGGACTGACCCGCTCCTGTGGCACCTGCGGGAATGTTGTAAATCTTTGCAAAGTCACCCGGACCTATGGCGTAAGTGGCGGGATTGCCGAAGGTGAACAGCGGCTGCAGTTGGCTGGACCCTTTGTAACGACGGTACAGTCCGCTTCGGACGACCTGAGGGTGCTTCGGGAAATTGTGAAGTGCGGCCACACCTGCCACCACGGGCGCGAGAGCCGCCGGAATCGAGGGGTCGCTGACATTGGCGAAATGCTCCTCGCCATTCACGACAAACCGGTGAATCTCGGTGTGGAACGCGTTACGCACCTGGGCGACGTTTCCGTTAAATTCGATGACTGTTTTTCCCTTGGCTACATTGGCCACTTGAAATCCCTGTTTGGTCAGCCAGTCGGTCACTGCTTGCACGTCCGCATCCGACGGTCCAAACTGCTGGCCAAACTGTTCGGGTGTCAGCCAGGCATGATAGCTGCCCGACGATTTTGTCTGTTGCGCGTCGAGCAATTGCTGCAAGGTCTGTTCCTGCGTCCCGCTGCGCTGCAATACCAACATCATGCGCGACATCGGCTGCGAATCCGCGAGCGCGCCCTGATCATAGGCGGTGCGTGCCAAGGGGTGGACGTTCCCTGTTAACTTCACCAATTGCGTATCGTCCACGGCTTCGGTCACGCGCGAAGGTACCACTGACTTCTGGGTCTGCGCCGGTAGTGCTGCTGCCACTGCGAACAGCAGAACTGCACACGTCAGCGCACGCCAGAGTTTTCTTGCTCCGTTCATGTTGACCTCATCCTTACTGGTATTCTGCAAGCTTATTGTTTCGAACACGCCCTCAACCTGGCAGGAACCGCGTCTCGGCCCCCATGACGCGGCGTCGGTCCATGCACCTTTTACTGATGCTTCTGCGAAGCAAGGGGTTTGCTGCCCCTTCGCCTCCGCAAAAGCCTCTTCACTATACTCTGAAAACTCACGGCTCAAATCACACTAATATTAACCGTTAGTGTTTGCGTTAACCCGCTCGTTCCTGTGATCTGCACGCTTGTTTGCCCGGTAATCGCTTGTTGGATCGGCGCCGACTGCGAAGGCAGCGTGTGCGCGTCTCCCAAATAAGACGCCGACAAATTGTGCACACCAATTGGGAGCGAAGCGGCCAGGAACGTAGCTACACCCGCGGTGACACTGACCGGGCTGAGATACGCCTGGCCGTTGTCGTACAACTGAACCATCCCGTTCGGGGTTACCGCACCATTTGGTTTCACCGTTACGCTAAATGTAACCGGCGTACCGAATGGCGCTTTAATCGCGTTCGACACGATGGTGGTAGTTGTGCTGAACTGGCTACCGCCGCCACCTCCTCCGCCGCCACCGCAGCCCCACACCACGGCCGCGCCACCCACCACTAACCCGACCGCGAGCAAATAGTTTCGCGCTTTGCTGCCACCTGCCAGCGCCAGCCCAAGCAGGCACACCGAAAACAACAAGCCCGTAGCTGCGGCGTTGTTCCGCGATACTTCGGCTTCGAGTGCCACCGACCCGGCCGCGGTCTTGGCGGCGGACGTTGCCGAACCGCTCGAAGATAACGTAAACGCAATACTCGTGGTGGCCACCGCGTTGTTCACCGGGACGTTGCTTTGCCCGAAGCTACACGTGTATCCCGCGGGTGCGTTGGTTCCTCCAGTAGCACAAGCGAGCGCGACCGTTCCGG
>Ga0335073_10002323_pt1 | contig 25979 bp, 22 predicted proteins | sample Lox_Sample_22_FD_207093 | JGI IMG/M metagenome (GOLD analysis project Ga0335073, IMG submission 207093) | Soil microbial communities from Loxahatchee National Wildlife Refuge, Florida, United States - Lox_Sample_2.2 | ecosystem: Environmental > Terrestrial > Soil > Wetlands | place: USA...
GGGTCACGGTCTTCCTCACCACCCACCGGCTGGAGGAGGCGGAGCGGCTGTGCGACCGGGTGGCGATCATGAGCACCAGCCTGCGGACCATCGGCCGGCCCGACGACCTGCGGCGGGAGCTGTTCACCACGTCGCTGGGTGTCACGGTCGCCGTCGCGCTGCGCGAGCCCGGCCGGGTCTTCGGCGAGTTGCCGGCCGTGCAGGGGTGGAAAGCCGCCAGCACGCCCGCCCCGCCGGGCAGCGGACCGGCTGACTATGTGCTGACCGTGTCCGATGTGGCGCAGGCGGCGCCCGCGGTGACCCGCGCGCTGGTCGCGGCCGGGGCCGACGTGCTGTCGATCGCCGAATCGAGGCACACGCTGGAGGATGTCTACCTGGAGCTGGTCGGTGACGAACAAGGGGGGGCCCGGTGAGCGCGAGCATCGCCCGTGCCGGTGCCGTGATCGGCAAGGAACTGGCGGAGTTCCGCCGCAACCGGCTCATCGTCACCACGGCGACCGTGCTGCCCGTGGTGTTCCTGATCGGCCCCACCGCGTCGATTCTCAATATCAAGGCAGGGGCGCCGAGCACGACGCTGGACACGCGGGTCGACTATTCGCTGTTCCTGCCGCTGCTGGTCTCGGTGTTCGTGCCCTCGATCATGAGCGCGTACTCGGTAGTCGGGGAGCGGGAGCAGGGCACCCTCGAGCCGGTGCTGACCACGCCGATCACCCGGGCCGAGCTGCTCACCGGCAAGGCCGCGGCGATCTTCATGCCCGCGGCCGCCCTCGGCTACCTGATCTTCGGCGTCTTCGTGGCGATCACGCAGCTCGCCGCCAGCCCGCTGGTAGCCGCCGCGGTGCGGCACGCACCGCAGCTGCCCGCCGCGCTGGTGTTCATCCCGCTGCTGGCCGCCTGGGCGATCTGGGCCGGCCTGGCGATCTCGGCTCGGGTCAGCGACACCCGCGTTGCGCAGCAGCTGTCGACCCTGGGCAGCCTGCCCCCGGTGGCGCTGGCCGCGCTGATGCAGTTCAAGGTGATAAGCCCGACGTTCGGCCTGGTCGCTGCCCTGGCCGGGGGCCTGCTGGCCGTTGACTGCGCCGCCTGCCTGGTGGTGGCCCGGCTGTTCGACCGCGAGCGCCTCATCACCGGGACCGGACCCGGCAGGCTCATCGGGAAGGAGACTCACAGTGTCGGCAACGCTTAAGGTGACGCACAAAGCAATCGGCGCTGAGGTCCGTCGTGGCCCGTACGACGTCTTGGTTGACGGCAAGCGTGCCGGGTCGGTCGACATGAATGACACGTTCGAGATGCCAGTCGAACCTGGCCGTCACACCGTGCAAGTCCGCAACGGCCGGAATTCGAGCGGAACTCGGACCTTCGACGCGGCCGGGGACCAAGTCGTCGCATACCGGTGCACCGGAAAGAGGTTCTTGCCGATCTTTCTCGCGTCGTTCGTCGTTCCCAGCCTGGCACTATCGCTCAGGCGAGACTAACCAGCGATCCGAGAGGTGCTACTCGAAGCGGACGTTGCCGGGGGACGTAATGCGGCGCAGCAGCGGCAGCGTCACCGCGATCACGCCGAAGGCGGCGGCCAGGCCGATGCCCATCAGCTCGTAATAGTCCGGCCCGAGCTGCGGGATCGCTGTCCCGGCCGGCGCGAGCCTGACGTACGCCAGGATCGACGTCCCGTAGGCGATCCCCGCGGCCACCAGAGTGGCCGCCAGCAACGGCACCGCCGCTTCCAGCAGGACCACGCGGGACAGCACGCCGACCTGGGTACCGCTCACCCGCAGCAGGGTGAACGGGCGCTTGCGGTCGACCAGCCCGCCGCCGACCGCGACCGCGAGGCTGCACCCGGCCACGATCAGGGTGAGCGCGACGGCGGCGTACACGATCTTCTCGAGCGTGGCCGCGCGGTCGAGCCGTATCTGGAGCGTCTCGCCGAACGTCCGCGGCGGCGTGGGCGCCGAGCCCTGTCCGCTCGCCTCCTGCGGCGCGGTGTTGATGGTCAGGTACGTGCGGACCCGCTCCAGGGTGGCCGGGCTGTTGACCCGTACCATGACGGTCTGCAGCGGCAGGCTGGACAGGTTGCCCGGGTAAGCGGCGTTGGCCGAGCTGACGAACGGCTTGGTGTTGTACATCGGGTTGTCGTCGAACAGGCCGGAGTCGCTGGCCTGCACGGCCCGCAGGCCCGGCGCGCACTGGCCGAGTACCGCGAGTTCGCGCATCACCGCGCAGCTGACCGCCGTGTCACCGGGCCCGAGGCCCGGCCCGACGCTGCCGTCTGACCCCGATAGCGCGTACAGCGGGTACACCGTGGCGCCGGGGATCGCGTCCAGCCCGCTGATCAGCTGCGCCCCCGCGTGCGGGTCGAGTCCCACCTGGTCAAGCAGCACATTGTTGAGTGACGCGTTGGCCGGGCTCGCTTCTGTCGAGTTCACCGCGGGCACCAGGGTGCCCACCATTGTGCCGAGGAAGACGGCGAGCACGAGCCCGGTCACCGCGCGGAAGGCCGTCTTCGGGTTGTCAGCCAGCCGCCGGGTCGCCAGCAGTGCCGACGATCCCGGCGCGAGCCGGCCGAACAGCCGTGACGCGGCCGAGGTGAGCCAGGGCCCGGCGATGACCAGGCCGATCATCGTGATTAGCAGGCCCGGGTAGGCCGGCGCGCCGATCGACGCGTGCGTGGTCTTCGACAGCCCGTACACGTAGAGCCCGACGCCGAGCACCAGCACGCTCAGCCGCCAGAAGGTCGGCGGCTTCCGCTTGGCGCGCCGGCTGACGCCAAGCGGCGAGATCTGCACCCGGCGCAGCGACAGCAGCGCCGCGGCGGCCGCGGCGGCCGGCACGCCGACGAGCATCCCGAGGTATCCCCAGGCCGTCGGCGTCAGGTCGGACTCGAAGTACCGGGTGCCGATCAGCGCCGCGTCGGCGAGCGCCGGCCGCACCAGCAGGAACACCACGATGCCGAGCACAGCCCCGCAGAACGCGCTGACCACCGATTCGACCGACGCGAGCACCCGGATGTCGCCGGGCGTCCCGCCGACCAGGCGCAGCGCGGCGAACCGCTCCTCGCGCCGGTCGGCGGCCAGCCGGGTGGCGGTGCTGATCAGCACCAGCATCGGGAACAGCACCGCGAGCACGCCGACCCCGAACGCGTACCGGAAGAACGGGGTGAACACCTCGGACGCCGGCGCGGTCGAGATCGAGGTGACCCACTGCGTGCCAGGGACCGGGCCGCCCTTAGTGGCCGCGGGGGTGTGCGGGAGCGCGGTGAGCCCGCCCGGCGTGTACCCGATGTAGATCACCAGGTCGCTGGCCCCGTTGAGCGCCGCGTCGCCGATTGTTCCTGCCAGGTGCCCGGGGAAGCGGTCGGCCAGCTCGTCGGCGGGCACCGATCTGAGGAGGGCGGCCAGCGCTGGCGACGCGTAATACTCACCGGGTGCCGGCAGCCGCGTGATACCGGGCGGCACCGGCGCGCCGGAGCCCAGCGGCGCGACGTCCAGCCGGGTGATCGTCTGGCCCTGGTAGAAGTCCACGCTTGCGTTCCACAGCTCCCCGTGCGACGGCAGCGGCGAGGGCACCGGCTGGCCCGTCGTGCAGGACCAGCAGGCCTGGTTGGCGTTGGCCTGGAAGGCGTGGTACTCGGCGAGCACGCCGAGCAGCAGCGCCACGCCGACCGCGACCGCCGCGGCGGTGATGACAAGGCGCACCATGGCCTCCCGGCCGCTGCGCAGGGTGAGCTGCAGGCCGAGGCGTACCATTAGCGGGCCGCCTTCGCCGCTGCGATCTGGCCGGCGACGTCGCCGAGATCTCCCGACACCCGCCCGTCGCGGACCATCAGCACGCGGTCGGCGTACCCCGCGACCCGGGCGTCGTGCGTGACGACAACTACCGTGACACAAGCCTCCCGGGCCAGCCCGGTCAGCAGGTCCATGACATTCTCGCCGGTCAGCGAGTCCAGCGAGCCGGTCGGCTCGTCCGCGAAGATCACCGTCGGGGCCAGCGCGAGCGCCCGGGCGACCGCGACTCGCTGCGCCTCGCCGCCGGACAGCTCGCCGGTCCTGTTGGCGATCTTGTCCCCGATGCCCAGCCGGTCCAGCCACGTCTCGGCGGTTGTGTAGGCGGCGGGCCGGCGCATGCGGTTCAGCATCAGCGGCAGCGCCACGTTGTCCGCGGTGGTGAGCTCGGGCACGAGCTGCCCGAACTGGAACACGAACCCGAACGCGGTCCGGCGCAGCTTCGTGCGCTCGTCTTCGCTCATCGTGTCGAGGCGCCGCCCGTCGAACCACACCTCGCCCTGGTCCGGCGCGAAGATACCGGCCAGGCAGTGCAGCAGGGTCGACTTCCCGGATCCGCTCGGGCCCATGATCGCCAGGATCTCGCCGGGGCTGACGGTCACGCTCGCGCCGCGCAGGGCCGGGGTCCGGCCGAAGGATTTGACGACGTCGCGGGCCTCGACCAGGTACGGGCGCGTCACGGCAGGGCTGTTCATCGCTCTCCTTCGCAGACCTAAGGCGTTCAATTTGCGAATATACACTGGGTGTATACGCTTCGCAAGTAATAGTCGAAACGGACCCGTGGCGACTCTGGAACGCCATGTCAGCCGTCGTGTCAGGCGCGTGTCAGCCGGGTGTCAGGCCCGGTGGCGATGGTGGACGCATGAGTACTTCAGACATCGCAGTTTCAGGACTGCGGAAGGCCTACGGGGACAAAGTCGTCCTCGACGGGATCGACTTCGATGTCGCGGCGGGATCGGTTTTCTCCATGCTCGGCCCCAACGGGGCGGGCAAGACGACGACGGTCAACGTCCTGACGACGTTGCTGAAAGCCGACGCGGGAACGGTGCGCGTCGGCGGGCACGACGTGGCGACCGAGACCAGGCAGGTCCGCTCGGTCATCGGCGTGACCGGCCAGTTCGCCGCGGTGGACGACCTGCTGACGGGCCGGGAGAACCTGCGGCTGATGGCGGACCTGAAACGGGTGCGCTCCGCCGGCCGGGTGATCGCGCGGCTGCTGGAGCGGTTCGACCTGACGGAGCCGGCGGACAAGCTGGCCTCGACCTACTCCGGCGGCATGCGCCGGAAGCTGGACCTGGCGATGACGCTGGTCGACAGCCCGCGGATCATCTTCCTTGATGAGCCGACGACGGGGCTGGACCCGCGCAGCCGGCGCACGATGTGGGAGATCGTCCGCGAGCTGGTGGCCGACGGCACCACGATCTTCCTCACCACCCAGTACCTCGAGGAAGCCGACCAGCTCGCCCACCTGATCGCGGTGCTCGACCAGGGCCGGCTGGTCGCCCAGGGCACCCCCGAGGAGCTCAAGCGCCTGGTTCCTGGCAGTCATGTGCAGCTCAGGTTCGCCAGCGTGCACGAGCTCGACGCGGCGGCGCGGGTCCTGCCCGGCGCCACCCCGGACGACGAGAACCTGACATTGCGGGTTCCCGGCGACGGCGGGGTGAAGTCGCTGCAGGCCCTGCTGGGCCGGCTCAGCGAGTACTCGATCAATGCCGAAGAGCTCTCCCTGCACACGCCGGACCTCGATGACGTCTTCCTCGCCCTGACCGGGCACGCGAACACGGAGGTGAACGCACAATGAGCACCGATGCTCTGATCATGCTGCGCCGCAACTTCAAGCACATCGCCAGGAACCCGGTCACGGTGTTCAACGGGGCTTTGATGCCCGTCGTGATCATGCTGCTGTTCGTGTACGTGCTCGGCGGCGCCTTCAACGTCGGCGAGAAGTACATCGAATACGCGACACCAGGCATGATCCTGCTGGCCATCACCTACGGCTTGTCGGGCACCGCGGTGTCCGTGAACTCCGACATGGCGAAGGGCATCATCAACCGGTTCAAGGTCATGAATGTCTCCCGTGGCGCCGTCCTGACCGGTCACGTCGCGGCCACGATGCTGGGCAGCTCGGTAGCCATCGCGGCCATCATCGCAATCGCCTTCGCGCTGGGGTTCCGGTCGGCAGCGACCCCCCTGGACTGGCTCGGCGCGATCGGCATCGTCGCGGCGACAGCTTTCGCGACCGCCTGGCTCACGGTCGCGCTGGGAATGGCTGCGAAAGCTCCGGAATCCGCGGGTCTCAGCGTCGTGCCGCTGCTCTTGCTGCCCTTCTTGAGCAGCGCGATCGTGCCGGCCGCCAAGATGGGCGCGGGTTTCAGGCAGTTCGCGGAGTACCAGCCCTTCACGCCGATCATCGAATCGCTGCGCAGCCTGCTCGCCGGGACCCCGTCGGGCGGCTACACGGCCGCCGCCCTGGCCTGGTGCGCCGGGATCGCTGTCGTCGGGTACGTGTGGGCGATCACCACCTTCAGCAGGCGAGTGTGACCGTGACGAGCTGAGACCAGCTCGCCTGCGTCCCCTCCCGGGCCGCCTCGGCGAACCGCGCGTCGCCGAGGCGGCTCCGCGCTGCCTGCTCGATCCTGGCCACGTCCGGCTGCGAGTGGTCCCGCAGCCCGCGCACGGCGGTGCTCGCCGCGAGCAGTCGCACGGCCTGCTCGTGCTCGCCGCGCCGCAGCGCCAGGTCAGCGACTCCGACGAGCGCCGTGGCGATCGCCGGCGCGTGTCCCGCCGTGGCCGCCGCCTCGAAGGCCGCCGCGCGGTGCGCCCGGGCCTCGCCGAGATCGTCGGCGAGGTAACCGAGCACGTCGTGCGTCACCACCTGAATTGCCCCCTGCTCCGCTTCGTCACTGAGGAGGGCCGCCGCGGCGGCGAGCTGCCCGCGCGCCTCCGCCGCGTCGCCTGCCCACCGGGCGAGTTCCGCCCTCGCGAGGGCCAGCTCGGCCAGCGCGTCCGGCCAGGTAACCCCTTCCGCGCACCGCTGCGCCTCGGCGATGGCGGCCGCGCTGGCCGCCTCGTCGCCCAGCAGCCAGTACAGCTTCGCCTGCTGCGACCGCAATCGGATGACGTCTTCGGTGGCACCGACCTCTGTGACGACCCAGACCGCCTGCTCGTAGTACTCGCAGGCGGTGGCGAACTCGCCGCGCACGGCGATCCGGTCCGCCAGTTCGGTCAGGGCGAACGAGATCCCGAACCGCTCGCCGAGCGCCCGGAACTCGGCGAGCGCCGTCTCCAGGTACCCGTCCGCTTCCCGGCCGCCCTGACCGAGCATGGCCCGCATCTTGCCCAGCTGCAGCCGGGCTATCGCACGCACCCAGGGATCCTCGTCACTGAGCACCAGCTCCCACGCCGTCAGCACCGTGTCCGGCGCCACCAGCATGCGCTCCAGCGCGGCGACGACCCTTGGCGCCGGGTGCCGGAGCTGGCCGCCCCGGCTGAACCGGTACGCCTCGTGGATCCACGTCGCCGCTTGGTGCTCGTCGCCCCGCCCGGCGCTCACGAACTGCACGAGCAGCCCGTACACCGTGGCTCTGGCCTCGTCGGTCACCTCGCCTGGCGCCTCGGTGGCCGCCGTGAGGAGCTCCCTGCCCTCCGTCTTGTGCCCGCCGAGCCACCAGTACCAGCCCGCGCCGGCCGCGAGGCGCATCGCCGCCTGCGCCTCGCCCGCCGCGAGCGCGCCGCGCATCGCCGCACCGATGTTGTCGTGCTCGGCCTCGAGCGCGGCCAGCCAGTCCAGCTGCTCGGCGCGGCGCAGATGCGGATCCGCGGTCTCGGCGAGTTCGGTGAAGCAGGCCAGGTGCGCGTGGCGCGCCAGGTCCGCTTCCCCCGCCTCCGCGAGCCGGTGCCCGGCGTACTCCTTGATCGTGCCGCTCATCCGGTAGCGCGGGGCGGCGCCGGCATCGTTGAGCAGCAGCGACTTCTCAGTCAGCGCGGTGAGCAGGTCGAGCACCTGATCCTGTTCGACCGCGTCGCCGGCGCAGACCTGTTCGGCCGCGTCCAGGCTCGCCCCGCCAGCGAACACCGAGAGCCTGCGCAGGACCATCCGCTCGGCGTCGCTGAGCAGCTCCCAGCTCCAGTCGACCACGGCGCGCAGCGTCCTGTGCCGCGGCAGCGCGGTCCGGCTGCCGCTGGTCAGCAGGCGGAACCGGTCATCGAGCAGGCTGGCGAGCTGGTCGATGGACATGGTGCGCAGCCGGGCCGCGGCCAGTTCGATCGCCAGCGGCATCCCGTCGAGCGCCCGGCAGATGCGCGCCATCGTCGCCAGCGTCCGGGCGTCGGAACCGAGATCCCTGCGCACCTCCCCGGCGCGGTCCCGCATGAGCTGGACGGCCGGTGATGACTCGATATCGCCAGGGCCCGCGTGCTCCGCTGGCAGGGCCAGCGGCTCGACCGGCCACAGTGCCTCCCCGGTGATGCCGAGCGGCTCCCGGCTCGTCGCCAGGATCCGCAGCCGGCGGCACTCCCCGAGCAGCCGGTGGGCCAGCACGGCCGCGGACTCGATCACGTGCTCGCAGTTGTCCAGGATCAGCAGCGTCTCCCGCTCCCGGATCGCGGCGATAAGCCGGTCCGCCGGCTCCGCGTTCGGGGCATCGCCGAGCAGGGCGTCCCGGAGGCCGAGCCCGGCGAGCGTCGCCTGCGCCACATTATTCTTCCCGCCCCCCTGCCCTTCGGGGCCGCCCTCCTTGCCGTCCGCGCGGACGGCGGCGAGCTCCACCAGCCATGCCCCGTCCGGCACGTCGCCGAGCAGCGTGCGCGCGGTCTCCGTGGCCAGCCTGGTCTTCCCTGAGCCGCCCGGCCCGATGAGCGTGGTGAGCCGGCGGGTGGCGATAAGTTCGCGGACCGCGGCGACAGCGGCTTCCCTGCCGACGAAGGGGGTCAGCTCGGCGCGCAGGTTGGTCTTCCGGGTCTCCTCCCGCCGTCCCAGCTCGCCCCGCAGCAGCGCGACGTGCAGCGCGGCCAGCTCCGGCGAGGGGTCGACGCCCAGCGCGTCGGCCAGGGCCTCCCTCGCGCGCTGGTAGACCAGCAGCGCCTCGCTGTCCCGGCCGGCCGCGACGAGGGCGCGCATCAGGGCGGCGACGAGCGGTTCCCGTACCGGGTGCGCCGCCACCAGGTCAGTCAGCTCGGTGACCAGCTCCGCGCCGTGTCCGAGGGTGATCTCCGCGTCGGCCCGCTCCTGCGCGGCGGTCAGCCGCAACTCCTCGAGCCGGCCGGCCGCGGCGTCGAACGCGGCGCTGTCGAGCAGGCCGATGTCCTGCATGGCCGCACCGCGCCACAGCTCGAGGGCCTCGCGCAGCAGCCGCGCCCGGCTGGAAGCGTCCCCGGCGCGGGCCTGGCCCGCGATGACGAGGCGTTCGAACCGGACCGCGTCGACGGCGTCGGGCTCGACCCGCAACCGGTAGCCGTCCGGCTGGCCCTCGATCGCTCCGTCCGGCAGCGCCTTCCGCAGCCGGGAGACCAGGCGCTGCAGGGCGTTCGCCGCGTCGGCGGGCGGGTCCTCGCCCCAGATCCAGTCGACGAGCGACGCCTTCGGGACCACGCGACCGGGCCTGAGCGCGAGGGCGATCAGCAGTCCGCGCAACCGCGCGCCCGGCACATCGGCCAAGCCGCCGTCGTCAGCGCGAACCTCCAATGGCCCGAGCATCCCGATCTGCACCCGCTGATTTTGCCAGATTATCCCGTGAGATCGTTATGCCATCAGTTGCTGAGAGAGGCGGGCATCCGATGCGTCCTGACATCCGACCTGGCGGCACCTTCCCCGATTACTCCCTCCCGGACCACACCGGCACGGTGCGCACGCTCAGCGAGCTTCAGGGCCGCGATCCGCTGATCCTCACTCTGGCGCGCGGCAACTACTGCCCCAAAGAGCACCAGCAGCACCTTGAGCTGGCAGCCAACTACCCGAAGATCGCGGTGGCCTACACCCAGATGGCCACGGTCGCCACCGACGACCATCACACGCTGCAAGAGTTCCGCGCGTCAGTGGGCGCGCAGTGGACCTTCCTGTCCGATCCCGGCAGGACCGTCCAGCAGGACCTCGACATCCAGGAGTACACCGACCCCGAACACAACCCGATGATCCCGCACACGCTGGTGCTCAAGCCGGGGCTGGTCATTCACAGCGTCTATAACGGCTACTGGTTCTGGGGCCGCCCGTCGTTCTACGACCTGTGGCATGACCTGCGTGACGCCACTCGCGAGATCCGCCCGGACTGGGACCTGAGCACCCCGGGGCTGCGCGAAGCCTGGGACGCGGGCGACTACTCGAAGTTTCACGGCTGGGACCGGCGGTCCCCTGGGTCGATGCCGACCTCATATATCGAACCGAGCAAGGCCTGACCGCGATGCGCACGCCTGTGTGCGAGCTGCTCGGGATAGAACAGCCGATTGTCCTGGCGCCCATGGTCGCGGTTCCCGAGCTGGCCGCGGCGGTTTCGAATGCCGGCGCACTCGGCATGCTGACGCTGACGTGGTCCGATGACGTCGGCGCCGTCGTCAGGGAGACGGCGGCGCTGACCGCGCGTCCGTTTTGCGGCAACCTCGTCCTTACCGAAGACCGTCACCGTCGCGTTGAGGCAGCCCTTGAGGCCGGCTTGCGGATCGTGTCGTTTTTCCTTGGTGATCCCGGCAGCTACGTCAGGCAAGTCCACGACGCCGGGGGCATTGTCTTGCACACGGTCGGCACTGCCGAGGAGGCCCGGCGGGCCGTCGCGTCCGGCGTGGACGTGATCGTCGCGCAGGGCTGGGAGGCGGGCGGGCACGTGTGGGGTACCATCGCGACGCTGCCGCTGGTGCCCGCGGTGGTGGACGCGGTGGCGCCGGTGCCGGTGATCGCGGCTGGCGGGATCGGGGACGGTCGCGGCGTCGCCGCGGTGCTCGCCCTGGGTGCCCAGGCCGCGTGGCTGGGCACGCGGTTCCTGCTGGCCGAGGAGATGCCAATCCACGAGGACTACCGGCGTCGGCTGATAGCGGCGGACGAGACCGATCCGCAGCGGTATCCCAACCTGTACTCCGTCGGGTGGCCCGACTCTCCGCACCGCGCGCTGCGCAACTCGACCGCTGACGCGTGGGAGGCCGCGGGCCGCCCCCCGCTCGCGCAGCGGCCAGGAGCGGGCGAGGTGATCGCGCACTTCGCCTCGGGCGAGGCCATCGTTCGTTACGAGCCGGCGCCGCCGATGGCCGGCACCACCGGGGACATCGAAGCGCTCTCGATGTGGGCCGGGCAGGACGTCGCACTCGCGAGGCAGACACAGCCAGCGGCGGACATCGTGGCCGAGCTCACCTCCCGCCTGTAACCCCCGGGACTAACCCCCCGGGACTAACCCCCCGGGACAGGGCCGCCAGGCCCGATCCGGCTCGTCGAATGTCGTTATTCGTTGGGTCTTGACATGATTTGATCGGCACCCTACGGTCCGATGTGAGCGCTCACATTTCTTGCCTGCCTGAGTGGAAAACGGATCTTGGTCCCGAGGCGAGAGGTTGAGTCATGCGTGTTAACGGTGTCAGCCGCAGGCTGAGCCTGATTGTGAGCGCCGCGGTGCTGGCGGTGGCCGGACTCGCGGGGTCAGCGATAGCGGCCGGGTCCTCCGCCGCGCCAGCCGCCTCCGCCTCCGCCCCCGGCGCGGCGCGGCCATGTGACATCTACGCCGCGGGCGGCACCCCGTGCGTGGCCGCGTACAGCACGGTCCGCGCGCTGTACCGCGATTACCGCGGCCCGCTGTACCGGGTGACGCGCGCCTCCGACGGCACGAGCACCGACATCGGGGTGCAGTGGCCATCCGGGTACGCCGACGCGGCCGCGCAGACCGCGTTCTGCGCCGGGACCGTGTGCACCATCACGCGGCTGTACGACCAGAGCCCGGAGCGCAACGACCTCGGCATCGAGCCGATCGGCGGCAACGGCTCGCCGGACGTCGGCGCGATCGCCGACGCGCTGCCGGTGGTCGTCGACGGCCATCAGGTCTACGGCGTGTCCGTCCAGGCCGGGGTCGGCTACCGCAACGACGTGACGCGCGGCGTGCCCGCCGGGGCCCAGCCGCAGGGCGCGTACATGGTGACGAGCGGGCACCACACGGACGCGGTGTGCTGCTTCGACTTCGGCAACGCCGAGACGTCCAACACCGACACGGGCAACGGGCACATGGACGCGGTGTACTTCGGCAACCTGTGTTGGTTCGGGTCCTGTGCCGGGACCGGCCCGTGGGTCGAGGCGGACATGGAGAACGGGCTGTTCTCCGGCGGGAACGGCGCAGACCCAGGCAACAAGGGCAACGGCTCGACGTTCGTGACCGCGATGCTGAAGAACAACGGCACGACCACCTACGCGCTGAAAGACGGCGATGCCGCCTCCGGCGGCCTGACAACCGAGTACGAGGGCCCCTTGCCGGATATCGGCGGCTACACGCCGATGCACCAGGAGGGGTCGGTCCTGCTCGGCACCGGCGGTGACGACAGCAACGGCTCAGACGGCTCGTTCCTCGAGGGAGTCATCACCGCCGGGTACCCGTCCACCGCGACCGACAACGCGATCCAGGCGAACATCGTCGCCGCGGGGTACCGCCAGGTGCCGGCCTCCTTCCCGGTCACCGGGACCCCGTACACCATCACCAACGTCAACAGCGGCACCGCTGTCCAGCCGGACAACTGCGCGACCGCCAACGGCACCGGACTGGAACTGTGGACCACCGGGGCGACCAGCTGCCAGAAGTGGACGTTCACCAGCGCGGGCAATGGCCACTACATCATCACCAACGTGAACAGCGGCACCGTCCTGGACTCGGTGAACTGCGGGATCTTCGACGGCACCCTGACCGACCTGTGGAGCTCCCTCGGCAACAACTGCCAGCAATGGGACGTCACCCCGGCCGGCGGTCACTACACGATCAGCAACGTCGGCAACGGCATGGTCCTTGACGCGCTGGACTGCGAGACCGCGAACGGCACCGTCGTCCGCCAGTGGGCCCAGCTCGACAACACGTGCCAGCAGTGGGACATCACGCCCTGACCCGCCGCGCCAGGGCCGCCTAGACCGAGGGGACCACGCCGAAGCCGCCGCTCTGCGCCCACGTAGCTCCGTTGTCGGTGCTGGTGTAGGCGACCGGGTGCCCTTGCCGGTCCCGGCCGGTCACCACGAAGCGGCCGGTGCCGCCTGAGCCGGCCGTCACGTGCTGCGGCGTGAACCCGGCTGAGCCGCCGATCGTCGTGGCGAAGCGCCAGTTCACAGCGTCAGCCGAGGTGTAGACGACGGCGTCGGCGACGCCGCCGGCGATCGTGCCTGGCCGCACCGCGATGAAATGACCCGCGTCACCCGCCAGCCCGGCGAACGACCAGCTCGCGCCGTTGGTCTGCGGTACCACGACCGTGCGCCAGGAGGCACCGAGGTCCAGGCTGCGCCACACATAAGCGCAGGTCTTGCCGCCCTTGTTCGCTGACCCGACGATGAGCGTCGTGTTCCAGTCCGAGGCGGCGTCGGTCATCGCGAAGACTTGCTCACCAGGGACACTCACGAGTCCGAACTGGGCCGCCGTGTGCCGGTGCCAGGTCAGCCCGTTCGGGCTGGTCCACACCAGGCCGGTGCCCGACCGGGCGGTCCCGGTGGCAAGGTACCCCCAGCTGTCTTTCGCCAGGCTGGTGACCGTCTCTCCGGGCCCCGCGAGCCCTTGGGCGGAGATCAGCATCCAGCTCATGCCGTTGGCGCTGACCCAGATAGCTTGCGGCCCCAGACCCACCCAGCCGCCGGGGCCGCCGGCCACGATCGTTGCCGGATGGCCGGTGACGGGACCGGCCTGACTGCCCATGAACGCCGGTGTCCAGGTACGCCCCCCGTCGGTCGAGACGCTGAAGGACGGGATCGCGGAGTCCTGTGAGCCCACCGCGACGACAGTGTTGCCGGAGGCGGCCACCTCGCTGAACGCGGGCACGCTCGCCAGATTGCCGGACACGGTGTCTTTGGACACGCGGTTTCCCGTATCGGTCGCGGCACTGGCGCCGCTCCCGTGCGCGCGCACCAGGAACGCCGCCGTTCCGCCCACGGCCACCGTCACGGCCAGCGGAACGACAACTACGGCTATCAGCCGCCGCGGCCGCCTGCGTATGCCGGTCACGTCCATGGCAGCCTCCACCCTGTCCGCCCGGGTCACTCACGTCCGGTTAGAACCCGTGTGTCCGGGATCGCTCGCATTTGCTGTTTACATATCGTGGCCGCTTAGTCGCTCTCTGTCAAGTTACGTGACGGTCTGCCACCCTCTTGAAATGCCAGGCTATTCGCCGGGGCGTGGTTGCCGGTGGCCTGCCAAACGCATTGAACGCCGGCTACCTGCTAGTGCTCGCCCTGGATCGTGCCCTCCGTTAACCTTCCTTTTCCTCGCGATCGAGGGCACGCACGAGCGCGTCGAGGGCGGGAGTAATGTGCGTCATGTCCCTGGTGATACGCCATTCGGCTATGCAGCCGCGCAGGGTGGCCACGACAAGCGTCGCGACCTCGCGCTTGCGCTGGTCGGTCCAGTGCGGCGGGCACCAGGACATGAGTCCTGCCGTGTACTGCGGGTAGGCCTCCGCGGTCAGGTGAGCGTAGCGGCCCGGTTCGTACATCGCCAGGCCCATCGCCTGGTCAATGACGCGTACGCCAGTGGCGTCGTCCATGAGGACCGGCCATATCGCCCGCACCCGGTCGGCCAGCGAGCCGGTTGCGCCGACCGCCGCCTGGATGGTTTCGACTCGCCTCTCGCGCAGCTTTGGCAGTGCCTGTCCGAGCAGGTCATCGGCGCCGTCGAAGTAGTAGAGCAGGACCTTGTGCGTGGTTCCGGCCGCCCGTGCGGCCCGGCGCAGCGAGAAGTCCGCGAGGCCGTTCGCCGCCAGGTCGTCGACCACCGCGCGCAGCAGAGCCTCTCTACGGGCCTGGCCGCGCGGCGAGCCAGCCGAACGACGGTACGCGGCCGGACGGGTATCCACCATCGCATCATCCTCCCATCCATGGCCCTGACCAGATGACCGGCCGCCCTGGTCGGCAAGCACGCGCGAAACCTATTGCCACAATGTGAACCACGTGGTTCACTTATGCCATGAGCATCTCACACAATGAGCCGGCCGCGGTACAGCGGGAGGGGATTACTTTCCGCAGCGGCACCGATGACTGCGCTGCCTGGCACTACCGGGGCAGCAACGGCGGGTGCGTGGTGATGGCGGGCGGAGGAGGAGTGACCAAGGAGCCGGGCACCGACCGGTTCGCGGCCCGCTTCCACGCCGCTGGGTACAGCGTGCTCGCCTTCGACTACCGCCACCTGGGCGAGTCCGGCGGGACGCCCCGGCAAGTGGTGCGGATCCCCGAGCAGCTGGCGGACTGGGAGGCCGCCCTGGAGTGCGCCGCATCCCTGCCCGGGATGGCACCAGGCAAGCTCGCGGGGTGGGGCCACTCGCTCACTGCGGGCCACCTGCTCCGGCTCGCCGCCCGGCCCGGCAGCCGGGACCGCCTCGCCGCGGTGATCGCGCAAGCGCCGCTGGCCGACGGCGCGGCGATCGCGCCGAACGCGCTGCGCCATGAGACCCTCTCGGTCCGTGCCCGCTTCCCGCTCATCGCCCTGCGCGACGTCCTGCGCGGGCTGGCCGGCCGTGAGCCCCTGGTAGTGCCGCTGGCGGGGCCACGCGGAACGGTCGCGATGCTCACCACCCCGGACGCCATCGACGGCGACCGTGCGCTCAACCCGGGCAACGCCTACCCGCGATGGCAGCAGACCATCGCCGCCCGCTCTGTGATACCCACGGGCCTGTACCGCCCGGGCAGCACCGCAAGCCGCATCCGCTGCCCGCTACTCGCGGTGATCAGCACCAGCGACCAGACGTGCCTCCCGGGGCAGGCGCTGAAGGCCGCCCGCCGGGCTCCCAGGGGGGAGGTCGTCCAGGTCGACGGCACGCATTACGCCGCCTTCCTCGACCAGCACGAGACGGTCGTCACCGCGGAGCTCGACTTCCTGCGCCGGCACCTGCTCTCCTAAAGAAATCCGGAAGGCCGTGTCGGATCGGGGCGGAGGACTTCGTAGCAGGGGTGAGAGGTCGCCATGAGGGCGCCCCGGCAACGGAGAAGGAACCGCGATCATGAAACTGACGACCCCGGCTGTTCCCCGGCACCGGCCCGGACATGGCGTTTGAACTGGTCGAGTCACGAGCCGACTCGAAGGGCGTAACGATCCAGGTCTACCGGCCGGCCGGCCGCCCGAAGTATCCAGCCGCCTGAAGTGGCGCGTCGCTCATCGTGGGTCCCTGGACAAGGCCCGGGAGGCGATCCGGGCGCCTTCGGATAGATCCTCGAGCTTCGCCCAGACGATCTCCGGGTGGCCAACCCGGTTGCCGAGGCCGCAGTCAGTGCCGGCGATTACGTTCTCCGCGCCGACCAGCTTCGCGAACCGGAGCAGGCGCTGGGCGACCAGTTCGGGGTGCTCGATGATGTCGGTTGCGTGCCCCACGACGCCGGGCATCAGCGCCGCGCCATCCGGCAGCCTCACGTCCTCCCATACCGTCCACTCATGCTCGTGCCGAGGGTTGGCCGCCTCGATCGAGTAGCAGCCCGCGGGGACCGACAGGACAAGGTCGATGATGTCCCGCAGCGGGATGTCGTCCCGGTGCGGGCCGTGGCCGCTGCCCCAGCAGACGTGCAGCCTGACCCGCTCAGGCGGAATGCCCCGCAGGGCGTGGTTCAGCGCCTCCACCCGTAGCGCGGCGTACCGCTGGTACTCGGGCACCGTCATGTCGGGGAACATCTGCCACCCGTCTGGCAGGTCCGGGTCATCGAGTTGCAGCAGCAGCCCAGCGTCCGTGATCGCCTCGTACTCCTCGTGCAGCACGTCGGCGATCGCGCCGAGGAACGACTCGTCGTCCGGGTAGTAGTCGTTCCGCAGCCAGTGCTCGACGGTGCCGGGCGTGATCGCGGGCAGGAACGCGGTCACGTTGTGTGTGCCCGCCGCCGCCGTCAGCCGGTCGATGTCGGCCTGGACGAGGGCCGTACCCGCGTACCTGAGCGGGCCGGTGCACACGTACTGCGTCGCCAGGCTCGTGACCTCCGACGCTGGCATCGCCCCCTTGAAGTCGAACCCGCCGAAGCCAGCAGCGAAAAAGCCGGGGAAGTCCCTGCGATCGCGGCCAGTCACCCCGGCGTTGCCCGGCGGGCGGTCGCCGCCGGCCTCGGCCTCGAACCCGGTCATCCGGTCGCGGATGTAGCCGGTGAACAGTCCCCGCTTGGAGATTTCCCCGTCGTTGACGACGTCGACGCCGGCGGCCGCCTGGCGGCCGACCACCTCCGCCACCGCGCCGGGAAGCGCCGCGTCGATGGCGTCCTGGAACCCCGGGCCCGCGTCGAAGAGGCGCTGCAGGGCATCAGGCCGCGGCAGTGCCCCGGCGTGGGACACGAGGATCCGTTCTGTGCTGGCCGGCATAGATCTCTGCCCTTCAATCTTCGCCGTCGCGGACGATGGTCCCTGCCGTTGGCAACGTACCGCGCCGCGGCAGGCGCAGCCTAGCCAACCATGGAGCAAGCGAATCAACGCGAGGTGATGGCAAGCCGCAGCCCGCCGTCCTGCACGTCGACGGCAACCTTGTCGCCCGGGGCTGAGCTCGCCGGCGAGCAGCATCCGGGATAGCTTGCGGTCGAGCTGTGCCCGGATGGCGCGCCGCAGCGGGCGAGCCCCGAACTCGGGCTGATAGCCAGCGTCGGCCAGCCATTCGATAGCGTCCCGGCTGACGTCCATGCTGACATCCTGGCCGTGCAGGCGACGGCGGACTTGCTTGAGCTGGAGCTCGGCGATGGTCCGCAGCTGGGCGCGGTCGAGGCCGTGGAACAAGATGATCTCGTCGATGCGGTTAAGGAACTCCGGCCGGAAGTGCGCGGGCAGGTCACGCAGCAGCTCCTCGCGCAGGGACTCGGCCTTGCCGCCCGCGCCAGCTGCGGCCGCCGAGCAGGTAGGAAGAGCAGGCGCGGCACCTCACCGGTTTCACGTCGCTGGCTCACTTCGCGCTGGTGACGACCGCCGATGGCCCCAGCGGCGGGATGTATCTGTAGTGGTAGAGATGGGGGATGACATGGTTAATGATCTCGGGGGTGAGCAGGGCGACAGCCGCTAGCGCGACAAGCAAGCCGCCCGCTGTCAGCTTGGAGGCGGCGGTGATGCGTCCTACGTTGAGCCGGAGGCTTCCGGTGCGTGCCTTCCAGCCGAGGAACTGGCCGACAATGATGGCCAGGAACGCCTGGATGACAATGGCGGTAAAGATTTCATGCAACGGCAGGTTGTGGAAGGAGAGCGTGAAGCCTATTACCAGATCATCCACACTGGTGGCAATGCCGAGGCCGATAATGGAAAGGCCGGTCGCGGTGACCATTGCCCTCAACTTGCCTGCCTCGTCGTCGTCGTCATCGTCATCATTGAGGCACTCGTCCAGCATCCAGATGCCAATGGCGCCGACGACCAACGGGACGATAATCGGGTCGATATACCGGCCGAAGAAAGAATACTCGAGGACGTCGCCCGCGTGACTGAGGCTGGCCGCGTGAAGCTGGACGGCATTGGCTGGGGCGCCGTCGATGAGCAAGTTGGAGGCGGTGCCAGTGAAGTGAGTGAACGGTGTCCCCACTGCCATCCCGACCACCGGCATCACGATCTCGAACGCTAGGAACAGCACGGTGATGCGTATCCGCCGCGCACGAGTAAGGTGCATTTCCCCCAGCACGCCAATTGAGACGGCGAAGACGTCAAGGCACAAAGGCAGGGTAAGGCCCAGCACTGTGATCCATTGTCGCATGTTCCTCCCTTCGTCGCCCGAAGCGACCGATACACCTGAGGCGGCCTTACCTCACATCACGATGAAAATTGGCCAATCTTATGCTAATTAAAATTCCCTCTTTTGGAGGTCGAACAATGCGTCTTCGCAGTTCGAGGGTGTGCCGGACCTCCAGAAGCAGGGGACTCTCACTCATATCACAGGATGAACACGAGCGCAGGCTTGTTATTATTTTGTAATAAGTCGCGCGCATGAGATTCCGGGGATTCGGTCAGCATGCCGTTAGGACACTGGCCATATTCCATAGCTGTCACTTCAGGATCACGCGTCCCACCAGCTACGTTAGAGGTCTGCAATATTAGATCTTCCAGGTTCCCCGCATCATGCCAACTGGTTGTTCTACCCTTTCACTCCGGGGACAGCACAGCCGGGAGCAGCACGGCGGACGTGGAGGTGGAGGTGGATAGCGGGAGTCGGTCTGCGTGGCGGTACCGCATGCGGAGACGTGGTTTGGCGCCTGTTGCGGCCCAGCTCGCCGCGCCCGTGATGCTGGGCCTGCTGATCGGCGGGGTCCTCGCGTATCAGGCGGGCTCGACTAACAACGCGGTTCAGCCGGTGCCTCTGGGTGCTGTGGCGACCCCGACTCCCTCCTTTGGCCAGCCTCTGGCGCCTCACGGCGCTGTGGAGCCCGCCACTCCCCACTGGATTAAGTCTCCGGCGTCAACGGCGACTCCTTCAGCAGCGCCGGCGCCGACTCCAGCGGCGACCGCCAACGCGCCCGGGAGGTGAGGATGACAAGCAGGGAGACAACGCACGTTGAGGAAGTAGACGACAGCGAACAGTTCGCGCGTCCGGAAGACGCTGACGCGAGTGATGCCGCAGAGCACAGCCGGGCTGTCCCGGAAGCCTGGCGGCACAAGGGCTTCAGGCTCTCTGTGATCGCGACGGCGTTCATCCTCGCAGCAGGGCTCAGTTTCGGCGTCGGCAGGCTTTTCGGGCTCGGCAACACGGCGGTTCACTCGGCGATTCCCGCGCCGCTAAAGGGCGATGACATATTCGTCGAGAGCCCAGATGGGCTCGCTCACGACAACCTGTCGAACATCACTGAGTCGACGGGCCAGGGCATGGTGCACGTCCTGTCGGGCGGGACCTCGGTCGGGATCGGCCTGGTGCTCACGCAGTCGGGGAAGGTCCTGACCCCTTACCAGCCCGCTACGGGTGCGGCGAACCTGTCGGCGGAGTACGTCTTCTCCCGCGAGACATTCAAGGCCAAGGTGATCGGCGTAGACCCGGCGGCGGGGCTGGCACTGCTCCAGATGGAAGGGAGCAACGGGAGGGCCTTCTCGACCGTCACGGTCGGGAACTCGGACACGATCGTCTCAAGCGCGAACGCCATCAGGCAGTCCTCCTACCATGTTCCGGGCGACGTCGTCGACACCGCGGTCAGCACCACGGGCACGACGGCTGGGGTGTCCCTCGATGTCGGCAAGCTGACCACCCTGAATGAAACCGTCGACATCGACGGGAAGACCTGGACCGGGCTGATGGCGTCTACACTGCCATCTGCGCTGCCGTGGGTGCTCGGCGACCCGCTGGTGAACCCGAACGGCCATGTGATCGGCATCATCATCGGGAATTCGACGAGCGGCTTCAACACCGTCGGCTACGCACTCCCGATCAACGCGGTGCTCGCAGCCGCCACGCAGATAGCTGACGGCAACTCCTAGCTGGAACCGTCACCGGCGCGGGTCGGCGTAGAAGCGCAGGAGCTGGCTGACATCCGCCGCGCTAAGCATCCCGGCCTCTTGTGCGCTGGCCAGGACCTGCGGGTAGCTGGTGATCGCCCGGACCGTCCAGGCGGCTAGCAGGTCGCGCATTTCGGGGAAGTTCCAGTTCGCGATGGACTGGACGCCTGCCACCTGCAGGCTGGTCTCGGCCAGGAGCGCCTGGATCGCCCGTGCGGCGCTGCCCCCGCTCGCCACGACGTCCTCGACGATGACGGCCCGGGCTCCCGCGCCTGGCTCGCACTCGACCAGCGAGCTGCCAGGTTCGCGTGCTTCGGCGCGCACGTAGGCGAGCGGAAGGTCGAGCCGCTCGGCGACCGTCTTCGCCCACGGGATCCCGGCATGGGCGACGGCGATGATGTAGTCGGCGCCAGGGAACGATGAGCGGGTGGCGTCGGCGAGCGCGTCGTCCACCAGACGGCGGAAGGCCGGCATCGCGTTAAGGCGGCGGCAGTTGCAGCCGCAGGGGGCCGTGATCCCCGACTTCCAGCGGAACCACTGGTCCCGCGGCATTCGCAGGTCGGCGCTGAACGCCCCGGATGCGACGAGCGCGGCGCCTACGGGGCCTGCGTGCCGCGCATCGATCAGGTCGGCGAGCGGCCCGCCCGTCGCACCCTGCTGGCGGGCCGTTCCTGGCGGGCCGGCCACTATGCGAGCTGGCGCGCGGGCGAGCAGGCCACCCGCGGCATGCCAGCCCGCCTGGTCAGCTCCACGCGGACGGCGGCGTGGCTCGGGGCGTAAAGATCCATCCGGGCGTAGCCATCCCGGCAGCTGTTGCGGTGCAGGCCGCGGACGAACCATCCTGGCATGCGGCGTAGGAACCGGGGCAGTTCGCCGTAGTTGGCCGGGTTGAGCGCGAACTTGCACACGCGGACGTTCCAGGCGAAATCACCGGCTTCCACGATCCCGGCCAGGTCATCGAGCGTCTTGACGGCAGCATGGTTGAGCGCGTCTTCCTGCGCGGGGTCGACGCAGCCGGTCACCGCGCCGGTGAAAGCGGCGATGTAAAGGAAGATCTGGGCGGCGAGGGGCAGGTTCTCGCTCGCGCGCATCAGGCAGCGCTGATGAGCACCGGTTACCCGCACGTCGTCGATGACCAGCAGGTGCGCGTCGCGGACCTGCTCTGGCCGGAAACGGCGGAACGACAGGGCATTAGCCGCCATGTGCTCGTCCCGGGCCCGCGCGGAAAGCGTGCCATAGTCCCCGGCCGACGCGCTGATCCGGTCCACCTGCAAGAGCGGCGCGCGAGCCAGCCCGTGCATGGTCCTGACGGCGTTCACCACGGGCTGCAGCCTGCGGGCTAGCGTGGTGGCCGCCGCCGGGACGTGGCCGTACGGGGAAGAGGCCATCAGCAGCCTCGGCGCGAGGGCGAGTTCCGGCCGGCGCTCGCAGAAAGCGGCGCCGAGCGCCCGGGCGAAGGTTTCCGCCGCGGCGACCGAACCGTATTTGTACCTGCTGTAGCACGCGGGACTGAACGGCAGGGGGCAGATCCCGTTGGCAGCAGGACCCGGGGCACCCAGGGAATACAGGGTGAACTCACGAGTCGGAATGACACGCGTCAAGCCGGGCACCTCTCAATTTCATTCTGTGATTGGCGACAGGGCACTGACGTGATTTTCTTCCCTGTGGAACTTAAATCAAGGGCCGACGCGCGGACACCGGGAAACCGGGCTCGACCCAGCCGACGTGAACGGAGAACGTCCGGCCGGGATCTGACGGTGCGAACGCTTCGTCCGTGACGAGGGCGCGATGCAGCGGCAGGGTGGTCGCCATCCCGGCTATCTCGAACTCGTCCAGGGCCCCGCGTGCCCGCTGCAGCGCCTCCGCCCGGGAGGCACCGGTCACGATGAGCTTGGCCAGCAGCGTGCCGAACGCTGGGACGACCACCGAGCCCTGCTCTGTCCCGGAATCCAGCCGCACGCCGGGGCCGGAGGGCGGTCGCCAGGCGCGCACGGTCCCCCGCGTCGGCGCGAACCCCCGGCCTGGGTCCTCGGCGTAGATGCGGAACTGGAGCGCATGCCCGCGTACCTCCGGGTCCCCGTAGCCAAGGGCACCGCCCTCGGCGATTCGGAATGTCTCCCGGACCAGGTCAAGCCCGGTGACCTCCTCGCTGACCGGATGCGCGACCGCCAGCCGTGGGTTCGCCTCGAGGAAGGCCAGTGTGCCGTCCTGGCCGAGCAGGAACTCGCACGTCGCCGCGCCCGCATAGCCCGCCGCCCGCAGGATCGCCGCGGATGACGAGCGCAGCCGCGCGTCCAGGCCGGCGGAGAGGAACGGGGCGGGGGCTTCCTCGACGATCTTCTGATGACGCCGTTGCAGCGAGCAGTCCCTGGTAGAGATCACCGCGACGCCGCCGCGTGAGTCTGCCAGGCACTGGGTCTCGACGTGCCGGGCGCGGTCCAGGTAGCGCTCGGCGAAGCACTCCGCCGGGCCGCCGCTGGCGGCAGCCGCGCGCACGGCCTTCGCGTAGGAGCCCGGGATCTCCGCGGCTGACCGGGCCACGGCAACACCTTTTCCCCCGCCCCCGGAGGCCGCCTTGATCGCGATTGGCAGCCCATGTTCGCGTGCGAACGCCGCCACCTGCGCGGCATCCGATGCCGGCCTGCTCATCCCCGGCAGCAGCGGCGCGCCGGCCTGCCGTGCCGCCTGCCGGGCAGAAAGCTTGTCGCCCAGCAGCCGGATCGCCGCCGGCTGAGGGCCGATCCAGATCAGCCCGGCGTCACGCACCGCCTGGGCGAGCTCGGCGCTTTCCGCCAGGAACCCGTATCCGGGGTGCAGCGCGTCCGCGCCCGAACGTGCCGCCGCGCGCAGCACCTTGTTGATGTCCAGGTAGCTGTCCGCGGGTACCGTGCCACCCAGTGGCACGGCCTCATCGGCTGCCCGCACGTGGAGGGCCCCCCGGTCAGGGTTCGCGTAGACCGCCACGCTTGCCAGGCCTGCGTCCCGGCAGGCACGGGCGATCCTGACCGCGATCTCCCCGCGATTGGCGATCAGGACCTTACGCACGCGGCCTTCTTCCGCCCGTCAGAGACTGCCCTTCTCCGCGTGCAGAGTAGCAGGGCGCTACCTGGCTGAATCCTTACCTTTTACTTACCTGGTCCTTGACATCTACCCGAGCATGGTGTTGGCAAAGGCGGTCACCGGGTGGCTTAACCTGCCAGAAGATCGTTTAGCGCTGCCGCAGTTTGCCGCAACACCTATTACAATTCACGGCAACACATATTACAATTCGCAGGTCAGAATGCCTGTCTGAAGTCGCTATTGACGGCTTGAAAGTTCCCTTTTACGATACTCGTGCCTCGCAACCCTTATGTCATGTTAAATGACAAGGGCATAGGAGGGAGCGGAGATGGTTGTCGGGGCGTCGTGGGAAGCGTCCCCCGTCAGGAAAGGGAAGAGAAAAGATGGGCTTTCTCCTACTAGGTGTCGACAGCCTGATCGCGTGCATCGCGATCGGCCCGATCATGGCGAAGCGGTCGCTGGCTGTGCTCACGTCGCTCGCTGTTCTCTTCGGCGTCGGTGACGGAGCAGGCTACCTGCTCGGCACCGCCCTCCACTACTCGATACCGGACAGCCTTAGCGCCGATATCGAGTACAGCGTCCTGGTCATCCTGGGCGTCTACTGGATCGCGGTCGCCGTCATCTCGAGGATGGCGGCCAAGGCGGAGGTATCGGACAAGTCGCACTGGGGCGTGTGGGTCCTGCCCTGGGCGCTCTCCGTCGACAACATCACCTACGGCGCCGTCAACGGCGTCCCCGCGCACTTCTCGGTCTGGGCGTCGGCTGGCGAGCAGTTCCTGTCAAGTGCCGTCCAGGCCGGCGTCGGCCTCGCGATCGGCATCGGGGTCGTGGCCGCGATCCCGGGGCTGCGCAGGCGCATGCCGGTGGTAAATGCACTCGCGGGAGTCCTCCTCCTGGCCGGTGCGGGCCTCATGTACGTCACCGGGTGGTGACCGCGGCAACGAACCGCGGGTAAACCCCTGAAAGCCCGGCCCCGCCTGAGACAGGCGGGGCCGGGCTTTCATGTAGTAAGCAGTGCTGAAACTGCTATTACAATTCCCACGTTAACGGCCTGAAATCAAAGATAATTTGCGGAAAGCCGCCGACAGGCGCCCGGGAGTGCTAACTTTGCTTATGCGGGACCCCAAAGGCTTCGAGCTGCATGACGACATCTCCGTGTCCGCTGTGCTGGGGTCCCGTCTATTATGCCTCTCAGTCGGGATCGGGGAATTCTTGGACGCCCTCGGCCGCGTATATCCGCTGCGAAAATTCGCGGAGCGCGCCGCGGCAGCGTTTCAGCATCTCGTCCGCCTGCGGCGAGCGGTCATCAGGGAAGAAGTCCCGCGCCTTGATCTTCGCCAGCCACTGCGGCAGCTTCTTCAGATCCTGCTCGCGCTCTTCTAGCTCGGCGAAGATGAACTTTCCCGCCCGGGTCTCCTTCTCGATTTCATCGAGGAAGGCGGCGCAGCGTTCGGTGAACTCGTCGTACTCACGGCTGCGATCAGCGCGGAAACGGCGCTTGATCACTTCGTCCACATCCGGCGAGGCGGAAACGGACAGCACGAACCCGTCTCCGCCCTGTTTGCGTATCCTCTCCACCAGTTGTTCGAAAAACTCCATGTGCGGAGCGGAACACGGCAGCACCCAAGCACTGGTCACCATCCCGGTGGCACCGATGGTACGCAGGCGGCGCCACAACGCGACCCGCGCGCTGGACGGGGAACTGGGCAGCTGCGCCAGGAGCAGCAGCCAGCCGGATGAGGCACTCTCCGTATTCATTGAGATGCAACACCTGTTCCAAAGTGGAGGGTGATCTCCCAGTTCTCCATAATATTGCGGGCGGGTCGGCGTGCCGGCGGTTCAGACGATGTTGAGCGTGGTGAGCAACACGTAGATGCCGATGAAGATGAAGGCGACCGGGAGGATCCACCAGTCGTGACGGTCGATGGCCTCCGTGATCCGCGGGTGGCTGGTCAGCCGTCCGCCCACCACGCACCAGGCCGCGACGCACACCACGAACATCACGCACGTCACCCAGATCCTCTGCGCCCCGGCCGTCGCGAAGAAGGGCGTGTAGGCGGCTAGGTCGTCGGCGCCGTCAATGATCGTGATGAGGGCGACGCCCCACGCGCTGCGGGGGGGCGGGGGATGGGACTCCTCCTCGCGGCTCCGCGCCGCGAGCGCCTTCACCAGGGTGACGATGCCGATGCCGAGCGGGACGAGGGCGAGCAGCCAGAGCCAGTGCTCCGGTGCTAGCGCGAGCCCGCGGCCGATCAACGCCGACGCGGCGATCAGGGCGCCGAACCCGAGGTACTGCCCGACCCAGATGTCCCAGGTCTTCAGCGGAACTCTCCCCGACCGGGCGTGCGCGCTGAACAGCGAGATGAGCAGCATGTCGTCGACGTTGGTCCCGGAGAACAGGACCACGGCCGTGACGGCGTCGGCAACAGGCGAACTCACCGGAAGACCTTAACCCGCCGTCCGGGCGGCCATGTCCGCACAGCTGACTTCGTAATAGTCCTTATGCCCGGAGGCCCGGCCGGCGTCATCGGATTGCCTCGGCCAGCGTGAATCCTGCCATGACCACCATCACCAGCGCGGC
>Ga0335073_10002328_pt1 | contig 25955 bp, 16 predicted proteins | sample Lox_Sample_22_FD_207093 | JGI IMG/M metagenome (GOLD analysis project Ga0335073, IMG submission 207093) | Soil microbial communities from Loxahatchee National Wildlife Refuge, Florida, United States - Lox_Sample_2.2 | ecosystem: Environmental > Terrestrial > Soil > Wetlands | place: USA...
CGAGTCGAACCGAAGAACTGTTCGGCGCGGTCATCGCGTACTTACGGGAGGTGGGAGAAGCCCGCTCGGCGACCGAAATCGAAGACCATTTCCGGCGCCACTTCGGAATCAGCGGCGTGACCGGAGTATGCGAATATCTGGCGGACCAGGGCGTGATCGGCAAGGCGCCGCTGCCCGTCCGCCTCACGAAGAAGAGCGGCGTACAGGTGGAGGAGATGGCTTTCTTCCACAGCGAAAAGGCTCTCGATGTCTGGTAAAGCCGTCGCACCGCGAACCAAACCCGCGCCGCGCACCACCATCGCGGTCCAGCGAGCGCGCGTTCACAACCTGAAGAACATCTCGCTGGAACTGCCGCGCGACAAACTGATCGTCATCACCGGACTGTCGGGCTCGGGCAAGTCGAGCCTGGCGTTTGACACCATTTACGCCGAAGGGCAGCGGCGGTATCTGGAATCGCTGTCGAGTTACGCCAAGCGGTTCGTGACTCAGGTGGCCAAGCCGGATGTCGATTTCGTGTTCGGGCTCTCGCCGGTGATCTCGATCGAGCAGAAGACCATCGGCAGCAATCCGCGGTCGACGGTCGCCACCATGACCGATATCGCCAGTTACCTGAATCTGCTCTTCTCGACCATCGCCGAACCGCACTGTCCGCGCACCGGCGAGGAGGTGCAGAGCCGCAGTTCGAATCAGATTCTGGAGGCGATTCTCGCTTTGCCCAAAGGAGCGGAGATCGAGCTGCGCGCGCCCGTCTTTAAGGTTTACGGCGAAGATCTGGACTTCGTATTCACGGAGGTCCGTAAAAAGGGCTGCCGCCAGATGGTAATCGATGGCAAGCCGACCGACATCTCGGACAAGCTGGAAATCGATGAGGACGATGTATCCGACATGGACGCGGTCGTCGACCGCCTGGTGGTGGGAACAGCGCACGAAAAGGCGATTCAGGCGGCGATCGCCGCCACGCTGCTGGTCGGCGACGGGCTGATGCAGGTAGAAGTGATAAAGGGCGCGGTAAAAGGCGAGGTGGAGCGATTCTATAAAGGTCTCTGCAGCCGGACGCACCGGTTCGTCTATGGCGGTATTCAGCCGGAATATTTCATGTTCAACAATCCGGAGAGCGCCTGCCGGACGTGCGGCGGACTGGGAGTGTACAAGATCACGCATCCTGAGCTCCTGGTGCCTGACGTGAAACGCAGCCTGCGCGGCGGGTGCTTCGTCAAGGAAGCTTACAAATATAATCCGGACACGTGGGACGGCCGGATTATCTTCAGCCTGTCGAAGACCCTTGGTTTTTCGCTCGACACACCGTGGGAGCAACTGCCGCAGGCGGCACGCCACGCGATCCTCTATGGGCTGGACGGCAAGAAACTGGTGACGTCGTTGCCGCCGGACGCGAAGGTGAAACGCGACGAATTCGAAGGCCACGAGGTGGGCTTTCACGGCATCGCGCGACGCATCGAGCGGAACTACCGCCGTTATCGCCAGCGCGGCGAGGCCAACTCCGGAATGGAGGCGTGGCTCGATAAGGTGATGGTGGAGCGCACCTGCCCCGACTGCAACGGCACGCGCCTGCGGCACACGCGGCTGCTGTTCACCATTGCGGGAAAATCGATTCACGACTTCGGAAATCTGCATTTCGACGAACTGTACGACTTCCTCGGCGAGCTGAAACCCGCCGGGCGCGGGAGCGACGCCGGCCGGCAGGTGCTGACCGAGATCCGCGGCCGTTTGAAGTTGCTGTTGGGGATCGGGCTCGATTACCTGAACCTCAACCGGCGGTCGGGCACACTTTCCGGCGGCGAATCGCAGCGCATCCGGCTGTCGACGCAAATCGGGTCGGGCCTGATGGGGATGCTCTACGTGCTCGATGAACCCAGCATCGGACTCCATCCCAAGGACAATGCCAAGATGATCGCCACGCTCGAGAGCTTGCGCGATATCGGCAACACGGTAATCGTGGTGGAGCACGACGAGGATACCATCCGCGCCGCCGATCACGTGGTGGAGATGGGCCCCGGGCCGGGAGTGCACGGCGGCGAGGTGGTGGCGCAAGGCACGCTGCAAGCTGTGATGGCCTGCAAGGCGTCTCCTACCGGCCAGTTCTTCTCGGGCCGGCGCTCGATTGCCGCTCCGTCCAAACGGCGCAAGGGAAACGGCAGGACGCTGGTGGTCCGCGGCGCCAGGGAGAACAACCTGAAGCGGGTGGATGCGTCGTTTCCGCTGGGCAGGTTCATCGCGGTTACGGGCGCGTCGGGATCAGGAAAAAGCACACTGGTGAACGACATCCTGTACAAGGCGCTGTGGAAGCGGCTCGTGGACACACGCACGCTGCCGGGCGATCATGACGGCCTGGAAGGCGCCGAGCACATTCACAAAGTGGTCAATATCGACCAATCGCCGATCGGACGCAACAGCCGGTCGAATCCCGCGACGTACATCGGGTTTTACGACTCGATTCGCGATCTCTTTGCGCGCGCGCCGCTATCGGCTGAGCGCGGCTATACGCCGGGGCGGTTCAGCTTCAACGTCAAAGGCGGACGGTGCGAAGAGTGCCAGGGTGAGGGCGTCATCACCACGCAGCTTTACTTCATGCCGGACGTGGAAGTCATGTGCGGCGTGTGCAAGGGCGCGCGATTCAGCAGCGAGACGCTGGAGGTAACGCTCCGTGGCAAGACCATCTCCGACGTTTTAGAAATGTCGGTGGAAGATGGCGTTGCGTTTTTCTCCGAGGAGCCCAACATCCGGAAGAAAATCGAGGTCTTGTGCGATCTGGGCCTGGGCTATCTGACGCTGGGGCAATCGGCCACCACGCTCTCGGGAGGTGAGGCCCAGCGCATCAAGATAGCCGCCGAGCTTTCCACGCTGCAACGCTCCAAGCACACGCTCTACATCCTCGACGAGCCTACCACCGGACTACACCTGGCCGACGTCGAGCGGCTGCTGGAATGTTTGAATCGCCTGGTGGACGCGGGTCACACGGTGCTGGTGATCGAACATCATCTGGATGTGATCAAGACTGCCGACCACGTGATCGATCTCGGTCCCGAAGGCGGACACGCCGGCGGCGAAATCGTCGCGGTGGGAACGCCGGAGCAGGTGGCCACCTGCCGCACATCGCATACGGGACGGTTTCTGAAAGCGCGGCTCGGAGGGCGGGATTCATCCCGGGCGGGCCTTGGGGCCCGCTAAGCCGAACGTCCGGGTTAAAAGCCCGGTGCGGGATGAATCCCGCCCTCCATTCTGCGTTACGCTGAAGTTTCCATGTTTCTCAAGATCCTTGCCCATCCGGTCTTCACCCAACTGAATTTTCACATGCCGATGCTGGTAGATCTTTCGCATCCGCTTGTCATGCTGCAGGGGGAAAACGGCTCCGGCAAATCCACCTTGCTGCACTCGATCTTCTACGCCCTCCGTGGCGAAAAGGTCGATGGCTACATCTATCGTCTGGAAGACCCGCCGGCTTCCCTGCCCCGGCCCTATCTTTTCGACGCCGAACAACACAACCCCCGCCAGCAGCTCGAGCTCTTTAAAGATCAACCCGAAATGCTCGAGTTTTTGAAAATGGCCAGCCACGGACAGGTGATGCTTTCCCTTTTCCAGGAAAGCTTCCCCAAGCTGCCCGACGGAACCATCCTCCTGCTCGACGAGCCGGAAATGGCGCTTTCCGTCTCCAATCAGCGGCGCATTCTGAAAATGCTGATGGAACTGGTGGATCGCAAACAGTTCCGGATTGTCTGCGCCACGCATTCGCCGGTGCTCATCGAGGCCCGCGAGACCTACGTCATCAACCTCGACCGCCACATCAACCGCAACCTCCTGACCACCGACATGGGAATCGAGGGTGCCAGCACCATCCAGTAGCGCACTTAGACCGACCGCCCATGATCTGTTGCCCCGATTTCGACCGCCTGCTCGACCGCGAACTGGCGCGCAACGCGCAGCCCTACCAGCTCACCAACGGCACCATCATCACCGAAATCGACACCGAGTTCTTCCTGGTTTTCGGCGACGAGCGGCACCAGTTCGTGGGAGTGAATTATTGCCCTTTCTGCGGCCGCGCCCTGTCCCGGCAGCTGTGGAACCAGGAGAAGAAAAAGTAGCGCCCGGGGTCTGTTTCCGGCGTCGCTAATTCCCCTTTTCGTACAATGGCTTCACGGCGATGATCGGCGAGTCTCTGGCGCATTACCGGATTGTCGAAAAGCTCGGGGAAGGCGGCATGGGCGTCGTCTATCGCGCACGTGACAGCAAACTCAACCGCGATGTCGCCCTCAAACTTCTCCCCGAAACCATCGCCAACGACCCCGATTGCGTCGCTCGCTTTCGCCGCGAAGCCCAAGTGCTCGCCCAGCTCAATCACAGCGGCATCGCGGCTATCTACGGGCTGGAGGAGTCCGGCGGCCTCTGCGCCATCACTATGGAATTGGCGCTGGGTTTCACTCTTGCGGAGCGCATCGCGCTCGGTCCAATGCCGCTCGACGAAGCCTTGCCCATCGCCCGCCAGATTTCCGAAGCCCTCGCCGCGGCGCACGAGCGCGGCGTCATCCACCGCGACCTGAAGCCCGCGAATATTAAGGTTGACGCCGACGGCAACGCCAAACTGCTGGATTTCGGGCTCGCCAAAGCGCTCGGCTTCGCCGCCGGTGAACCCGTGCCCGACCCCACCAGTTCCCCGGCCGCCCCTCTTCTCGACAAGGGCAAAACGCTTTCCGGACTGATTCTCGGGACCGCGGGCTACATGGCCCCGGAACAGGCCCGCGGACGCGTCGTCGATAAGCGCGCCGATATCTGGGCCTTCGGCGTGGTCTTCTTCGAGATGCTCACGGGGAAAGCGTTGTTTACCGGCGATTCCGTGGCCGAATCGCTGGCCGCCGTCCTCACCAAAGAACCCGATTTCGATTCCGTTCCCGCGCGCGTTCGCCCGCTCCTACGGCGCTGTCTGGAACGCGATCCCAAAAAACGGCTGCGCGATATCGGCGACGTCTGGTATGGATTGGACGAAGCATCCAGCGCGCGGCACGCCGCGGCCCCCGCGCGCCGATGGCCGTGGGTCGCGGCCGCCATCTTCGGTGTTCTCGCGGTTGCCTTCGCGGTGCTGTGGATACGCGGATCGAGCAGGCGAATGCCGGCCGCCCGTTTCACGATTCAGCCTGAAGGAGATCAGGCAAGCGTAGGAACGTTCGTCAGCCCGGATGGCCGCGCTCTCCTGGACCAGACACAGCGCTTGCAGGTTCGCCTCATGGATGGCGTCTCCTGGCGCGTGCTGCCATCCACCGATGGCGCGCAATTTCCATTCTGGTCGCCGGATTCCTCTTCGATCGGCTTTTTCTCCGAGGGCCAACTCAAGATCATGGGCCGCGACGGCACCAGCCTGCGCACCCTCACTGGCGCGCCCCAGCCGGGCGGCGGAAGCTGGCACGGCGGAACGCGCGATGGCGTCATCTTGTTTGCCTCCGCCGGCAAACTTCGCACCCTCGATCTGGCGTCCGGGCGGACCCGGGAACTGCCATTTCAATTTCCGAGCGAACAACCCCCGTCCCACCCGGTGTTCCTGCCGGAGGGCGATGGATTTGTCTTCCTGCAAGGCACGGCTCTTTTGCGCGCCAGCCTCTCGTCCGGATCGCCGCCGCATCAACTACTGGAAACGCCCTTCGCGGTGAATTTCGCGCGCCATCCGCACAATGGCAAGTGGTATCTGTTCTACGGACCGGGGGCGCGCACGCTTTTGGCTGTGGCCATCAATCCCCGGACGGGCGAACCTTCGGGCGCCCCCGTGAAAGTCCTCGACGACCTGGCCATCGATAGCGGCGCGCGCATTATGGGTTTCGGCGTGGGAGGCGATGGCACCATCTTCTGGCTGAAGTTGAGCGCCGCTCTCCCCATCTGGCACATGCGCTGGTTTGACCGCTCGGGAAATGTGCTCGGCACAGTGGGCGACGCCGGCATCTATGTCTCGCTGGCTCTCTCGCCCGACGAAACCCGCGTGGCCGTCCGTCAGGGATATCCCGACGAGCAGATCTGGCTCTACGGGTTGGACCGCGGCACCGGTGTGCGCCTGTCGCCGTATCCGGGAGCGGCCATCAATCCGTTGTGGTCACCCGACAGCCGCTATGTCTACTACACCGTAATGTCCGAAGGCCGGCAGACCTTGGTTCGCCAGGAGGCCGCGCGCGACAGCCGGCCCGAAGTGATGTTCCATTTCACCGAGGAGCAGTACAATCCCATGTTGCAGGACATCACGTCCGACGGCCGCTCCGCTGTCCTGCTGAGCGCGATTACGCGGAACGGAGTGCGCAATGCCGGCGCCGCCATCTTTCGAGCGAACCTCGACGCCCCGTCCGAAAGCGGCCGGCTGGAACGCCTGCTCGCCGGATTTCCCGAGGCCCGCGTCGGGATGAACGCCCGCCTGACCCCCGACGGCCACTGGTTGATGTTCGAGGCGAAAGATGCCGCCGGGAGCGCCTACGTCTGCCCGTTTCCCCCGGCCGACGCCGCGCCCCGCCTGCTGCCCGCAAGATATCCCAGCTTTCCGTTTTTCAGCCGTGACGGCCGGACGCTATTCGGATTCACCATCGGCGGCAGCCTCACCGCGCAATCCGTCGCCGCCGGCCCCGATGGATTTCAGCTCGGCGATCGCTCAGCGCTGTTCCCATTAATCCGCCCGGGACGCCAGGGATCCAACCTGGGCGCGGTGACGCGCGACGGCTCCCGCATACTTGCGATCTCCGGCGATCCTTCCGAAGAGACCAAAATGCAGGTCCTCACCGACTGGACGACGCTGTTGCCGGCGGGAACGCCAAGGAACTGACCCGCTGGTGGCGCGGGCACTCGAGCCTGCCGCGTCGACACTCATGTCGGCGCGCTTTCTTGGCGCTGCTGACGGTCAAAAGCGCCGAGATGAGTCTCGGCGCGGCAAGCTGAACGCTGGCGCCACATTCCGATGCGAGAATAGCAGTCATGGCCCGTGTTGCTGTCTCTGTGGAGAAGGTTCCGCACTCGCGGATTCGGGAACTGGCGGAACTCGCCATGTCGATGGATGGCGTCCTGCGCCTCTATTTCGGCGAATCCAATCTGCCCACCCCCGACTACATCAAGCAGGCCGCGCAACGCGCCATGGACGACGGCTTCACGTTCTACACGGAAAACGCCGGCCTTCCCTCCACCCGCCGCGCCCTGGCCGATTACTACCGCCGCATACACGGCGTCGAACTCGACCCCATGAGCGAGATCGTGGTCACGGCTTCCGGCGTGCAGGCGCTCAATGTCGGCATCCGCTGCGCGCTCGATCCCGGCGACGAGGCCATTATCCTCACGCCCGTCTGGCCCAACGCAACCTCCATCACGATGATGGCCAATGCCTGCGCCAAACAGATTGCGCACCCGCTGTGCGGCGATCGCTACGCCGTAGATTTCGACGCGCTCGAAGCCGCCGTCACCCCGCACACCCGGCTGCTGGTCTACACGTCGCCATCGAATCCGCTGGGCTGGGTCGCCACCGATGCGGAACAGGAAGGCCTGCTGGAATTCGCCCGCCACCACGGCCTCTGGCTTATCGCCGACGAAGTCTACGACCGGCTCTACTACGAGGCCACCGAACTCGGTCAGCCGGCGCCCTCAATCCTGCGCAAAGCCACGCGCGAGGACGCCGTGATGGTGGCGCATTCCTTTTCCAAGAGTTACTGCATGACCGGATGGCGCCTCGGCTATCTGATCGCGCGCCGCGATCTGGCGCAGAAGGCCACTCAACTGAACGAATTTATCGTCTCGCATGCGCCGAGCATCGCCCAGAAGGCCGGAGAGACGGCGCTCGTGGAGGGTGAAGGCGAGTTGCTGCGCATGCTGCGCCGTCTGGAGGAGAATCGCGAATTGTGCCTCGAGGCCCTCCGCGGATTGACCGGCGTCACGGTTCCATCGCCCGCCGGCGCTTTTTACCTGTTCCCCCGTATCGACGGCCTCGCCGACTCCTTCGGCTTCTGCAAGCGTCTGCTGGAAGAGACCCGCGTCGGACTCGCCCCTGGCGTCGCCTTCGGGGCCGGAGGAGAAGGTTCCGTCAGAATCTGCTATGCTGCCGAGAAATCGATATTGGAGCCGGCCATGGAACGTTTCGCCAGGTTCCTGAATGCCGGCGCTTGATCATTCTACGTAACGAAAGGAGCTTTTCATGCTCAAAGGCTTCAAGCAGTTCATCCTTCGCGGCAACGTGCTGGACCTGGCAGTTGCCGTAGTAATCGGAGCGGTGTTCGGAGACGTCGTAAAGGCATTGACGGCGGATCTGCTGACACCTCTGATTGCTGCAGTCGGCGGAAAACCCGACTTCTCGGCGATTCAATTCACCATCAATGGATCCAAGTTTTTGATTGGCGATTTCATCAACAAGATAGTGGCGTTCCTCATGACGTCGGCGGCGATCTATTTCTTTGTCGTCGCTCCGGTCAACGCCCTGCAGGCTCGCCGTCATCGCGGCGAAGCCCCCCCGGATCCGACCACGAAGAAATGTCCGGAATGTCTGACCGAAATCCCGATCGCCGCCAAGCGCTGCTCCGCCTGCGCGCAGCCGGTCTAGTGGGCGGTCCACTTGAGTGAGCCAACTCGCCGGCCGCGCTGGCCCGCGCTGGTCGCGTTGGCTCTGGTACTGGCAGGAACCGCCCGCATCGCCTCCACCTGGACAGTTTTCAACCACGTGATCGATGAGCCGGACACCATCGCGCCCGGGATGGAATATCTTTCCACCGGGCGATTTCTCTATGAAGACACGCACCCGCCCGTCGGGCGCGTCGTCTCCGCGATCGGTCCGTTCCTTGCTGGGGAACGCTTTCATCCCGGCCCCAATTCCTACTCCGAGGGCTACCGCATTCTCGGTCACGGCGAGCATTACGATCGCATCCTCGCCCTGGCCCGCTCGGGCAGTCTCATCTTCTTCTGGATCGCATCCCTGGTGACGTACCTCTGGGCAATGCGCGCCGGAGGGCCATTTGCCGCGGTCCTCGCGACGCTCGTTTTCACGACGATTCCGCCGATTCTCGCGCACAGCGGCCTCGCCACTACCGATTCCTCGCTCTGCGCGATGACCGCGGCCGCCGCCCTGTCGTCGCTCTACTGGACGGAATTGCCTACCCGCCGCAACAGCATCGTTCTCGGCGTGTTGATCGCTCTGGCATTTTGCTCGAAATTTTCCGCGATCCTCTATCTGCCGACAGCCTGGGCCCTGATGCTGATCGTCTCGCGGCCGGCCAACCTTTTTCGCGAAGCCTGGTCGCGCCGCCGCCAGATCGCCCTCATCGCCGCGACAATCGCGCTCACCATCTGGGCGATCTACGCCTTCACCTTCGGGCGCGTCGATTTCCTGCATCTCCGCCTGCCCGCTCCCCGATTCTTCTCCGGAATTCATTCGGTCTGGCTGCACAGCCAGCGCGGCCATCCGGCCTATTTGTTCGGCCGGCGCAGCGCGATCGGCTTCTGGTATTACTTTCCGTCCGTCTTCGCGCTGAAGACGCCGCTCGCAATGCTGCTGCTGGTGATTCTCTCTCCGTTCCTGCTCCGAAACGTGCGGCAGACGATCGGTTCTCATCGTCTGCCGGCAGGGTCTGCGCTCCTGCCTGCCGCCTTTTCCATCGGCATCCTTCTCATCTCGATGCGGGGCCACATCGATCTGGGCGTCCGGTATCTTCTCCCCGTGTACGTGGGCTTCGCGGTCGTCTGCGGATGCGCCGCCGCGTCCGCCCGCGGCTGGATCCCCAAACTCGCCGTGGCCGTCCTCCTGGCGTGGCAGATTATCTCCGGCGATCTTGCCCATCCCAACTACCTGGCCTACACCAACGAAATCACGGCCGGCGATCCCGAGCGCTTCCTCGCCGATTCCGATCTCGACTGGGGCCAGGACATGAAGCGCCTCAACCAGTTCCTGCTCGATCATCACGCCACGCAAGTCACGTTCGACCCCTTCAACCGAACGTACGCCATGGCCGGACACGACATGCTCCCCATGCGGCCGGCCGCCCCGGATCATCCGTCGCCGGGATGGAACGCCGCGAGCATTACGCTATGGAAGGTCTTCGGCGACCCCGCCTGGCCCGATCGCATCCCGCCTCAATACAAGATCGGCAACTCCATCTTCGTCTGGCATTTTCCGGACGACGCACTGGGGGCCGTGCGGCGCGGCGAGCGTCCTGTGACGTTTCGGTGACGATTCGGCTCAGCCACCTGGAAGCCACCGTGATGGTTGTGAATATCGGTGGCCGAGGCAAGACAAATCATCTGGTGGGGCGTCCTTAAAGTACGCCCAATATGCCGCTGCCTGTAGTTCTCTTCTTCTCCGCCGCAATGCTCGCCGTGAAGCCGTCGCCGGTGTATGCCGACGTATTCATCGGTACGAATGGGCCTTACCGGTTTCTGGTCGATACCGGCGCTCAGACCAGCCGGATCGATCCGAAACTTGCCGAGAAGCTGAATCTCGCGCCTGAGTACCGGGTTGAAGTCGTTACTCAAAACAGCAGCCGCCTGTTACCGGCGGCAGTCCTGAAAACGCTGCACATCGGGAAGACAGCAAGGATGCCGTTGGAAGTAGTATTCGATGATCCCGTCGAGGCGAAGCGCCTGGACGGCGGGGTTCGAGGCGTTTTGGGAATCAATGCGCTGGCAGGCGCGGATTTCACCTTGTCGCCCGGCCTCCATAGATTGGATCTCGACGGCGCGCGGCCTGACGGAGAATCGCTTCCGTTGCGCCGTATCGAGGATCTCATTACGATTCCCGCTCGCATGGGACGCGAAACACTCACTCTCATCCTCGATTCAGGCGCGAACCACGTGATCCTGTTTCATACGCCGGAAGCGATGGCGAAGAGCCCGGCGGTGAAGACTACTTTGTCAACGATCGATGGCGCGCGCAACGTGGTGCCCACCTGCTGGACGGCCGACATGTTTTTCACCAATAGCCTGCGCGTCGGCACGCTGCCCGCGGCGATCGTGACCTCGAGGGGCGCCAGGGCCGACGGATTGCTCCCCGCTTCGGTTTTCAAGACGATATATGTGGACCAGACGCGGGGCGAGGTCGTTCTGGTGCGTTGAGCCGGTTTCGATGGTGTCCTCATCTGGCTTCATTTAGCCATTGACCGGCGCGGGATACTATCTAATCTCCGTGGGGGCTTCTGGGAATCGAGCGGGCCTTGTAGCATTGGCGGCTATTTCGACCCTGGCGGTTCTGGCAGTGCGATGGCCAGGAATCGCGGCGGAAGGGCGTTTCTCCGGAGGGACCGTCGATGGCATCGCATTCACCAAGTCGCTGGATGGCGGGACTACATGGTCGGCGCCGCTGCAGGTCAATCAGCCTCCGCAAGCACAGGCTGTTTCGCCAACTCTCGCCGTGGCGGCCGATGGAATCATCGCGGTCGGCTATTACGATTTGCGAAACGACGGGGCGGATACGTCGACGCTTCTGGCGAACTACTGGCTCGTCCAGTCGCGCGATGGCGGCAACACGTGGTCCGAGACCGCGATCTGGGGCCATTCAACTATCGGAATGCGCCGCTCGCAACTCTGGGCAACGCGCTCTTTCCCGGCGACTATGCCGGCATGGTAGGCTCGGGTAAAAGCTTCCTGACTTTGTTCCCGGTAACGAATCCAATCGATGGTCCCAATACCAGCCGCCTGTAAGTCGCCACCGTGGGCACGCCTGAACGGCGGTGAGTGGGACACGGTCCCTCTGAGGTAAGAGAGCTGGGCTGGCCAAGGATCGTATCAATGGCCAGTCCGAAAGGCCGCCGCCCTTCGGGGAGGCTCAGGCCAAGCGCGCGGCGAGGTGTTTTCCGGTTAGCGATTTGCTCGCTTTCAGCAGCTCGCGAGGCGCTCCCTGAAACACTACGGAGCCGCCCGCGGCGCCCGCGCCCGGCCCCATGTCGATGATCCAATCGGCGCGCGCGACGACGTCCAGGTTATGCTCAATCACGATCAAAGTGGTGCCATTGTCGACCATCGCGTCGAGGAGCGCGAGCAGGTTGGCCACGTCGGCCATGTGCAGACCGGTGGTCGGCTCGTCGAGAACCACGATTTGCGAAGGCTTCTGGAGCTCACCCGCCAGCTTCAGGCGTTGACGTTCGCCGCCCGACAGAGTGTTGAGTCTCTGCCCGAGGGCGATGTACCCGAGCCCCACGTCTTTCAGCGCCTGCAGCGTCGCGAGAATCGGCTTCTCTGAAAATTGGGATAATGCGTCAGCCACGGAGAGGTTCAATACCTCGTTGATGCTCTTCCCGCGCAGTTTGAGCGCGAGAACCTCGCCCGTGAAGCAGCGGCCTTCACAGGTTTCACAGCGAATGGCGACCGGATCGAGGTGCTGCAAGTCCGTGTAGAGGACCCCCAGACCTTCGCATACGGGGCATGCTCCCTTGGAGTTCGCGCTGAAGAGCGCCGGCTCAACCTTGTTGGCTGTCGCAAAGGCTTTGCGAATCGGGTCCGCCATTCCGGAGTATGTAGCCAGGTTCGATCGCCGCGATCCCGCCGTCAACGACTGATCGACACAGATGGCTTCCGGGTAATGTCTGGGAAGACAGCCGTGAATCAGCGAGCTCTTCCCGCTGCCGGCGACGCCGGTGACAACGGTGAGCACGCCCTTGGGGATCTTCACGGTGATGTCGCGGAGATTGTTGAGCGTTGCGTTTTCGACGAGAAGATGTCCATTCCCAGCGCGCGGCTTCTCTTTCAACAGCTGGTGCCGGGAAAGGTATTGTCCCGTCAGTGTGCCGCTCTTTTTGAGCTTCTGGAACGGACCTTCGAACATAACTGTTCCGCCCCCGCTTCCGGCGCCTGGCCCCATGTCGACGATGTGATCGGCAATGGCCATCACTTCAGGTTCGTGTTCCACCACAAGGACGGTGTTGCCGGCATCGCGAAGCTTGGTCAACATGTGGTTGAGTCTTTGGATATCGTGCGGGTGCAAACCGATGGTGGGCTCATCGAAGATGTAGAGCGCTTCGGTGAGGCTCGACGACAGATGGCGCACCATCTTGACCCGCTGTGATTCTCCGCCGGAAAGTGTCGCCGTCTCACGGCTCAAATTGAGATAACCCAGGCCGATCTCAACGAGATGATCGAGCCTTTCGGCCAGACGAGCCGCCAGCGGAGCGACATTAGGCGCGCGCAGTGAATGAGTGAACGCCGCGAGCTCACTCACCGGCATGGCCGAACATTCCGCGATGTTCTTTCCATCGACGCGGCAGGCGCGCGCGGCTTCCGACAAACGGGTTCCGCCGCACGCGTCGCACTGACCCTGGGTCACAATCGCCTCAAACGCGTCACGAAGATGCGCGGGCAGTTTTTCCGCGCCTTTGCTGAGGTAGAGGCGCTTGAATTTCGGAATCAGGCCGTCATAACCCGAGCTGAATGTTTGCCCCTGCTTGTTGGTTTTGATTTTGGTGTCGTCGCGGTAGAGAAAGTCGTGCCACTCCTCTTTCGTATACTTTTTGAGCGGCTTTTTGACGTCGAAGAATCCCGATTTGACGAAGGTGTGCAGATTGTAACCACCTACATTGAAGGTCGGGAAGCGAACCGGGCCTTTTTCCAGGGACTTGCTCTTGTCCACCAAGGCATCGATATCGATCTGGGCAGCGCGGCCGAGCCCCTCGCACTCAGGGCACATGCCCATGGGATCGTTGAAGGAAAGCGCCAGGGCGTGCGGAACCGCGGGCTTTCCGAGACGGGCAAACAGGACGCGGAGCAGCGTATGGATGTCGGTCGCCGTTCCCAAAGTCGAGCGCGGATTGGCGCCGATGCGTTGCTGGTCGACGATGATCGCCGTCGAGAGATGCGCGAGAAGGTCGACATCAGGCTGGCCGTAACGTGGCAGAAAATTCTGCACGAACGTGGGGAACGTCTCATTGAGCAGACGCTGGGATTCGGCGGCGATGGTGTCGAACACCAGCGACGATTTTCCCGAACCCGAGACGCCTGTGAAAACGGTGATTCTGCGTCGGGGAATGTCGACGGAGACGTTTCGGAGGTTGTTTTCGCGGGCGCCCCGAACCTGGATGGCGCCAAAACGATCGGATTCGGAAGATGAGGGGGACATGTTGCTCCGGCTTACGACTATACCCGGAGGACTTGACTGCCAACGGGGTCCTCCAGATTAAACCACTTTACACCGGAGCCGGGCCGTACAGTCGCTTTTGACGTCGCTGGCTTTCGCGCCCTTCGCGGTCGGTTCCAGGTGAGCCGCGGCAACGTCTGACGTCGCGAAGTACACCTTCATGGCGCCGGACTTCATGTTTTCGCGAGCGGTGGTGAGCGTGACTCTGCCTTCAGGGGCAGTAAGACCGACCCACCAGTTGCCGTCGTTTATGCGGTTGTCGGACACTACCTTCAAACCAGGTTTGTCCACGTAAAACGCTTTGGCCTTCGGGGCTGACAGCCATGCTTTGGATCGGCGTGCTGCTCTTCGCGGCAATTCGCGTCCGCAGCCACAGCCGCTTACTCTCAGACGAAAGCCATGCCGCCGCGAAAAACGAACCCGTTAAACAGAGGAAACTGACGGGCACAAACAGAAGGACGGAGGAGTACGACAATTCCGCGCGAAAGTGACGCGAGAATAATGTGAGAACTATCGCGTTGCCAGTAACGACACATGCCGACTCCGCGGCGTGCAGCAATCGGCAGTCACCGGGTTGACGGGTTTTGTCAATGCGCACGGGCAGCATTGGCCACAGCGAATCGACTTCTGATGGGCGCACAGACTTATTGCCTGGAATAAGTGGCGCGAGCCATCATTCCTTCAGTTTGGTGTCCAGATTGCGCTTAGATTACCGTCGGATTGACCTCATACGCTGCCCGGGCCGGCGCAATGGATCCCGATCGATTCATCGAGTTTCCTGGACCTTCCCGCCGGGTCACCCGAACCGCGATCGATCGCATTGAGGCCGATCCACATGCTGACCCTCCACGATCGCAATCGAAGCCGAACCGTAGGCCGGGATTGGTCCGGCCCCACGCGAACGTCAGAGCGCGATTTCACGGGGCCGGCCGGTGTAGTAGAATTCAGATCAAATGCATCCGCAGCCGCGGGTTCCAGAGGGGAGTTCTGACGAGGTCAACCGTGCGGTATCCGAGTTCTTATTGCGGCTTTGCCACGACCTGCGTTCCGGTCTTCGCTCCATCCAGCCGCGTGCCGAAATGCTGACCAAAACAGGGCAGGCAGGTCCGGCCGAAGAATTCCAAGGGCACCTCGATTTCCTACTCGCCGGGACGCGGCAGATCGACGCGATACTCAGCGGCCTGGCCGGTTACGCCATCGCCATGCAGATCGACACTGCCAGATTCCAAAATATCCCCTTGGACGCAGTGTTGCGGAATGCGCTGATCAAGCTCGAAAGAGAGCATCCCGGAATATCCGCCAGAGTACGTTGCGGCGCTCTTCCGAGGGTGACTGGCGACGCCGACCGGCTGCAACAGGTATTCGAGGTCTTGATTCGCAATTCGATGGAACGGTCGACCGGGGTGGACCCGCGCATTGAAATCGATGCGGAGCCGGACGCTCTCAGTTGGATGATCTCGATAAAGAACGATGCGGCGCTCCTCGAAGCCGCGGAACTGGATCGGCTATTTCGCCCCTTGGAGCGAGGCAGCAGACGGACCACGGACGATCCTGGATTCGCCATGGCGACCTGCCGCGTGATCGTGGAGCGGCACGGAGGGCGGATCCGGGCTGAACCAATTGGACGGGCCGGATGTGCCTTCCGTTTCACTCTACCCGTTTAACCGGAGCACAGGGATCGCGACGAGGCGTAGGCTCTCTTGCAACATCAGCCCACGGCAGCGCGCGGTTTCCTCGAATCAGATTCATAACTGCGAAGTTTATTATGCAGGGTTCGGAGGCAAATACCGAGTATATCGGCCGCTCGCCGGCGATTGTTGTTGGTGTGCTTCAAAGTGAGACGGATATAGGCTTCTTCGACTTCAGTCAGGGGCGAGCCGACGCGAATCTGCAGGCTGCTTTCGTCGGTGACGGGATTGGCCACCGGGACTGGGCGCGCGTTGAAACTGACCGGCAGATGGCGCACCTGGATGTCGCCGATCCCGGCAAGGATCACGGCCCGCTCCAGTACATTGCGCAGTTCGCGCACGTTGCCGGGCCACGAATACGCCTCAAAACACGTTCGCGCCTCTTCGCCCAGATTCGTCACCCGGGTACCGTGCTTCTTATTCAGTCCGCGGATGAGCGCGTTCGCAATGGTGACGATATCCTGCTTGTGAGTGCGTAGCGGCGGCATTACGATGTGGAACACATTGAGGCGGTAATACAGATCTTCGCGAAGCATCCTCTCTTTAATTGCGTTTTCCGGATCGCGGTTCGTAGACGCCAGAACGCGGACGGCCACTGGAATATCGGCACTGCCGCCCAATCGGCGCACTTTCGATTCCTCGATGACCCGCAACAGTTTGGCCTGCGTTCCCACCGGCATCTCCCCTATCTCGTCAAGCAGCAGCGTACCGTTTCGCGCCTGCTCAAAACACCCGGCGCGGCGCTCCACGGCTCCGGTAAATGCGCCCCGCTCATGGCCGAACAGTTCGCTCTCCATCAAGGTCTCGGGCAGCGCCGCGCAGTTGACCGCCACAAACGGACCGGCGCCCTGCGGGCTCAGCGAATGGATGGCCCGCGCTACCAGTTCCTTCCCGGTGCCGCTCTCCCCGGTAATCAAAACCGAGGCGGTGGTCGGGGCTACCTGCCGGATGAGCGAAAAGACGTCCTTCATGGAAGGTGAATCGCCGACGAGGTCGCCCAAAACACCCTGATAGCTCAACTGCCTTCCAAGATTCTCTTTCTCTTCCAGCAGATGCTGCTGTTCCATGGCCCGATCCAAAAGCGTGACCAGAGTCCGATGGTGAATCGGTTTTTCGAGGAACCAGAATGCCTTGAGATCGTGAACCGTCGAGATGGCGTGATCGATACTGCCGTAGCTGGTGAGTACGATCGTGGGGATGCAAATGCCCCGCACGCCGAGTTCTCGCAGAAATGCCGTCCCCTCCATCCGCGGCATCACCAGGTCGGTGAGAATTACCTGCGCGGAGAACGACCCCAGCTTCTCCAAAGCCTCGAGCCCGTCGCCGGCGGTTTCCACCTGATAGCCGAGCGAACTGACAATTTCGGCCATGTCCGAACGTTGGCTGGCTACATCCTCGACTACCAGGACTCGCCCAGGCATCTTCCCTCCCGTATCGTTCGCCATTCTACCTCACCAAAGAAGCTCTGCCGATTCGCAGGCCTTCACGCTTCCGCCGATCCGGCCAGCCCGCCTTTCAGCAGACTCAAAATCTTGTTCACCAATTCAGCGCCCTTGAAGGGTCGGAACAGCGTGTCGGCGCCCTCAACCAGGTTCGCGTGAAATTCTGAGATCACGGCGCCGGTCGGGCCCGAAATCAATAGCACCTTGATATTCGGTTCATTCGCGCGTAGTCGGCTGGCAAGTTCGTAGCCATTCCGCTCCGGGAGCGCCATGGCCGTCACCAACACCGAGATTTCGCCAGGGTGACGCTGCCAGGTATTTTCCGCGTCGCGATACCCGCTGGCCTCCAACACGCGCAATCCGTGGTTGCGTAGCATCCGCGCAATCCGTTCCCGATGTGCCGCATCCGAATCCACCATTAGGATCGTCATCCGAGTTTCGTTCATTGCATAGGTCCGAAAACAACAGTGAGTCGAGCGACCCAATTCCACTCGTCGTCATCCGCGATTTCAGAGGGGCAGCAGCCGGTCCACAGTTCGCAGCAAGCTTTGTGGCTGTGGTTCCATCAGGAGAGTCTCTCTTCAGTGGATGTCGTCCCGACTATAGCAGGTAGTTCTCCACCGGCGGTTGAATCGATCGAACCGCGGAAGCGCCATCCAAACTCCGTGCGATTTCGAACGGATTGATCTGCTTCTCATATCCGTTTCCCATTCCAAAATGGCCGAACCGAATCGTCCGGACCCCTACAATAGTTGAAGCCTGGAGCGTGGCTTTGTATGGCGTCTCACTTGCTTCTGCTGGCCTTCTCTGCTGTGAACAGGCAAACAATACCCCGTTGTTTATGCACCGGAACGCGTGGTGCGGAAAGAGAATCGTGCAGATTGTGCAAAGGACTGCGGCGGGAACAGATATTCAGTTTCTGCACATCCGGAAGTGCAATTTTTGCATCGCCTGGACCCTTTTACCAATGAACGAATCGAGAAGGAATAGCCAGTGAGCGCAGAAACATCGAGCATTCTCCTCGCCGAGGATAATCCCGCCGACGTATACCTAATCCGCGAAGCCCTTCGCGAACATGGGGTCAACTGTAAAATTCGCGAAGCCTCGGATGGTAAGGAGGTTTTGGCGTTACTGGCGCCCGCACAAGCGGAGACCCTCAATCTGGACCTCATCATCCTCGATTTAAATCTGCCGCGCCACGATGGAATCGAGATCCTTCAGTACATAAGGGACAACAGCCAACTGACACACGTGCCCGTGGTGGTGCTGACGTCATCGGATTCACCCCGGGATCGCTCTATTGCCAACGAATTGGGAGCAAGGCGGTATCTCCGGAAACCATCCAACCTGGCCGATTTTTTGAGCCTGGGAGCGGTCTTCCGGGACCTGTTGCACCGGCCGCACGAGGGGCAACGGACTGACAACAGAATTCGCGGCTCGCGCTGAAAAAGAGAGATTACTCATGAACGCGGAACTAGTATCCGACTCGCTTGACACCAGTATCCTTTTGAGAACCTTGATTGCCTTCAAGAACGGCGATTTCTCCGTCCGCCTGGCATCGGACCAGACCGGAGTTGCCGGCAAAATCGCGGATACCCTCAATGACATCTTCCAGATGAATGAGCGGATGGCCAGAGAGTTCAATCGCATCTCCACAACCGTCGGCAAAGAGGGGAAGATCGGCCATCGCGCGACGCTGGCGTCGGCCTATGGCGGATGGGCGGAGTGTCTGGATTCTGTGAACGGCCTCATTGGCGACCTGGTACAGCCGTCCACGGAGGTGGCGCGCGTGATTGGCGCGGTGGCGAAAGGCGATCTTTCCCAGACGATGGCGTTAGAGGTGGACGGCCGTTCACTGAAAGGTGAATTCCTGCACACCGCCCGGGTCGTCAACACCATGGTCAACCAGCTGAGTTCCTTCGCCTCGGAAGTCACGCGCGTGGCGCGCGAAGTGGGCACGGAAGGCAAGTTGGGCGGCCAGGCGGATGTAAAAGGAGTGGCGGGAACCTGGAAAGATCTTACCGATTCGGTCAACTCCATGGCCGGAAACCTGACGGCTCAGGTTCGCAACATCGCCGAGGTCACCACCGCCGTGGCGAATGGAGACTTGTCGCGCAAGATCACGGTGGATGTGCAAGGGGAAATCCTGGAGTTGAAGAACACCGTCAATACGATGGTGGATCAGCTCAGCTCGTTCGCGGCCGAAGTGACGCGCGTGGCGCGCGAAGTCGGCACGGAAGGTAAGTTGGGCGGCCAGGCGGAGGTGAAGGGCGTGGCCGGTGTGTGGAAGGACCTGACCGATTCGGTAAACTCCATGGCAGGCAACCTTACGGCCCAGGTCCGCAACATCGCCGAGGTGACCACCGCGGTTGCCAACGGCGACCTGTCGCGCAAGATCACCGTGGACGTGCGCGGCGAGATTCTGGAGTTGAAGAACACCATCAATACCATGGTGGACCAACTGAACGGGTTCGCCTCGGAAGTGACGCGCGTGGCGCGCGAAGTCGGCACCGAAGGCATTCTCGGCGGCCAGGCGGATGTGCGCGGCGTCGCCGGAACCTGGAAGGACCTGACGGACTCCGTGAACTCGATGGCCGGCAACCTCACCGGACAGGTGCGCAATATCGCCGAGGTGACTACCGCCGTGGCGAATGGCGACTTGTCGCGAAAAATCACCGTGGCCGTCCGCGGTGAAATTCTGGAGTTGAAGAACACCATTAACACCATGGTGGATCAGCTCAGCTCATTCGCCTCGGAAGTAACGCGCGTGGCTCGCGAAGTCGGCACGGAAGGCAAACTCGGCGGCCAGGCGGACGTAAAAGGCGTCGCCGGGACCTGGAAAGATCTGACGGAAAGCGTCAACTCGATGGCCGGCAACCTTACCAATCAGGTCCGCAACATCGCGGGCGTTACAACGGCCGTCGCCAAAGGCGACCTGTCGACGAAAATCACGGTGGATGCGCGCGGCGAAATTCTCGAGCTGAAGAACACCGTCAACACCATGGTGGATCAGTTGAATTCGTTCGCTTCGGAGGTGACGCGCGTCGCCCGCGAAGTCGGAACCGAAGGCAAGTTGGGCGGACAAGCCCAGGTAAAGGGCGTCGGCGGCGTTTGGAAGGACCTTACCGTCAGCGTAAATTCGATGGCCGGCAACCTCACGTCACAAGTCCGGAATATCGCGGAAGTGACGACCGCGGTTGCCCGCGGCGACCTTTCAAGGAAGATCACGGTAGACGTGCAAGGCGAAATTCTGGAGTTGAAGAACACCATTAATACGATGGTGGACCAGTTGAACGCATTCGCCTCCGAAGTGACGCGCGTGGCCCGCGAAGTCGGCACCGAAGGCGAACTCGGCGGCCAGGCCGAAGTGAAAGGCGTCGGCGGCGTTTGGAAGGATCTGACCGATTCGGTCAACTCCATGGCGGGAAACCTGACAGCCCAGGTCCGCAACATCGCCGAGGTGACCACCGCGGTTGCCAACGGCGACCTGTCGCGCAAGATCACCGTGGACGTGCGCGGCGAGATTCTGGAGTTGAAGAACACCATCAATACCATGGTGGACCAACTGAACGGGTTCGCCTCGGAAGTGACGCGCGTGGCGCGCGAGGTCGGCACCGAAGGCAAACTCGGAGGACAGGCGGAAGTCAAGGGCGTGGCCGGCACCTGGAAGGACCTGACCGATTCGGTCAACTCCATGGCCAGCAACCTCACCAACCAGGTCCGCAACATCGCCGGCGTCACCACCGCGGTTGCGAAAGGAGACTTGACCACCAAGATCACCGTGGACGCGCGCGGTGAAATTCTGGAGCTCAAGAACACCATCAATACCATGGTGGATCAGCTCAGTTCGTTCGCTTCGGAAGTCACGCGCGTGGCCCGCGAAGTCGGAACCGAAGGCAAGCTGGGTGTGCAGGCGGAAGTGCGCGGTGTGGCCGGCACCTGGAAGGATTTGACGGATTCGGTTAACTCCATGGCCGGCAACCTGACGGCGCAGGTTCGCAACATCGCCGAGGTCACCACCGCGGTCGCCAAAGGCGATCTGTCCCGCAAAATCACCGTGGATGTTCGCGGCGAAATCCTCGAGCTCAAAAACACCATCAACACCATGGTGGACCAGTTGAATGCGTTCGCGGGTGAAGTGACCCGCGTGGCGCGCGAGGTCGGCACGGAAGGCAAGCTCGGAGGACAGGCTGATGTCAAGGGCGTCGGCGGTACGTGGAAGGATCTGACCGAGAGCGTCAACTCCATGGCCGGCAACCTGACCGGCCAGGTCCGCAACATCGCCGAGGTCACCACCGCGGTCGCCAAGGGTGACCTGTCGCGGAAAATCACGGTGGACGTGCGCGGCGAGATTCTGGAGTTGAAGAACACCATCAATACCATGGTCGACCAGCTCAATGCATTTGCATCGGAGGTCACGCGCGTGGCCCGCGAGGTCGGCACCGAAGGCAAACTCGGCGGTCAGGCCGACGTGCGCGGCGTAGCCGGAACCTGGAAGGATCTGACCGATTCAGTCAACTCCATGGCCAGCAATCTCACCAACCAGGTCCGCAATATCGCCGGCGTCACCACCGCAGTCGCCAAGGGAGATTTGACAACCAAGATCACCGTGGACGCGCGCGGCGAGATTCTGGAACTGAAGAACACCATTAACACCATGGTGGATCAGCTTAGTTCCTTCGCGTCGGAGGTGACGCGCGTGGCGCGCGAAGTCGGCACGGAAGGCAAACTCGGCGGTCAGGCCGACGTGCGCGGCGTAGCGGGAACCTGGAAGGATCTGACCGATTCAGTCAACTCCATGGCCGCCAACCTGACTACGCAGGTCCGCAACATCGCCGAGGTCACCACCGCGGTCGCCAAGGGCGACCTCTCCCGCAAAATCACCGTCGATGTTCGCGGCGAAATCCTGGAAGTGAAAAACACCGTAAATACCATGGTCGACCAGCTCAGCTCCTTCGCCGCGGAGGTCACGCGCGTGGCCCGCGAAGTCGGCACCGAAGGCAAACTCGGCGGTCAGGCGGAAGTCCGCGGCGTGGCCGGCACGTGGAAAGACCTGACGGATTCCGTCAATTCCATGGCCGGAAACCTCACCTCACAAGTCCGCAACATCGCGCAGGTCACGACCGCCGTGGCCAACGGCGACCTGTCGCGCAAGATCACAGTGGATGTTCAAGGTGAAATCCTGGAGCTGAAGAACACCATCAACACCATGGTCGATCAGCTGAATTCATTTGCTTCCGAAGTCACGCGCGTGGCGCGCGAAGTAGGAACGGAAGGCAAGCTCGGAGGACAGGCCGAAGTGCGCGGGGTTGGCGGCACATGGAAAGACCTGACGGATAATGTCAACTCCATGGCCGCCAACCTCACCACGCAGGTCCGCGGTATCGCCAAAGTGGTGACCGACGTAGCCAACGGCAACCTGAAGCGCAAGCTGGTGCTGGAAACCAAGGGGGAGATCGCGGAACTCGCGGAGACCATCAACGAGATGATCGACACTCTGGCCGTGTTCGCCGATCAGGTGAGCAACGTAGCGCGCGAGGTCGGCATTGAAGGCAAGCTCGGAGGACAGGCACGCGTGCCCGGCGCCGCCGGCATCTGGCGCGATTTGACCGACAATGTGAATCAGCTCGCCGCCAACCTGACGTCGCAGGTCCGCGCCATCGCCGAAGTGGCTACCGCAGTGACCAAGGGCGATCTCACGCGCTCGATCTCGGTGGAAGCCCTGGGAGAAGTCGCCGCGCTAAAGGACAACATCAATGAGATGATCGGCAACCTGGCGGAAACAACGCGCAAGAACACCGATCAGGACTGGCTCAAGACCAACATCGCGAAATTCACCGGAATGATGCAAGGCCAGCGCGATTTGTTGACCGTATCGAGGCTGCTGCTCTCGGAACTGACCCCCCTGGTGGGCGCGCAGCACGGCACCTTCTACCTGGCGGATTCAACCGAGGAATCCGGCGCCCTCAAGCTCCTCGCCGCATATGCCTCCAACGCCACCGTTCCTGTGCAGTTCCGGATCGGCGAGGGAATGGTGGGACAGTGTGCTTACGAAAAGCGCCGGATCCTGGTCACGGACGTTCCGCAGGAATACGTCAAGATAACGTCGAGCTTGGGCGGCGGCGCGCCGCTCAGCATCGTGGTCCTGCCGGTGCTGTTCGAAGGCGAAACCAAGGCGGTCATCGAGTTGGCCGCGTTTCGCCAGTTCACCGAGGTCAACCTGGCGTTCCTCGATCAGCTCACGCAGAGCATCGGCATCGTGTTGAATACGATCGCGGCAACCATGCGGACGGAGCAGTTGCTGAAACAGAGCCAGGCTCTGGCCGAACAACTGCAGAAAACCAACGCTGAACTCGAGGAGAAAGCCCATCTGCTGGCCGAGCAGAAGAACGAAGTGGAGACCAAGAACCGCGAAGTGGAGCAGGCCAAAGCAGCGCTGGAAGAGAAAGCCGAACAGCTGTCGCTCACTTCCAAGTACAAGAGCGAGTTCCTCGCCAACATGAGTCACGAGTTGCGCACACCGCTGAACAACCTTCTGATCCTGGCGCAAATGCTAGCGGAAAACACCGAGAATACGCTGACGCCCAAGCAGGTGAAATATGCCGAAACGATTCACTCGTCCGGCACAGATTTGCTCACGCTCATCAACGACATTCTCGATCTGAGCAAAATCGAGTCCGGCAAGATGGACATCGAAATCGGGAGCGTGCGCTTTATTGAACTCCGCGATTTCTGCTCACGGACGTTCCGCCATGTGGCGGATGGCAAGGGGCTGGACTATTCCGTGGAGGTCGCTGAAAATCTGACCTCGGAGAATATCATCACCGATGCCAAACGGGTCCAGCAGGTTCTCAAGAATCTGTTGTCGAACGCCTTGAAGTTCACCGAGCACGGCACGGTGAAGTTGCGCATCGAGCGCGTCACTTCGGGATGGACGCCGAATCACACGGTATTGCACCGCATGAAATCGGCAATTGCGTTTTCGGTGACGGACACCGGTATCGGGATTCCGCTCGAGAAGCAACGCATCATTTTCGAAGCCTTCCAACAGGCGGACGGCACCACCAGCCGCAAGTACGGTGGAACCGGATTGGGCCTCTCGATCAGCCGCGAGCTGACCCGGCTGTTGGGCGGAGAGATCCGCTTGAAGAGCTCACCGGAAGCGGGCAGCACCTTCACGCTGTATCTGCCACAGACCTATGTCGCGCCGGTGCCTGCCCCCAAGGCGGAAATCCGGGGTTCCATGGATGGCGCGGAAACGCTCCCGGCGCTGATGGTGCCGGAACCTGCCGGCGCCACGAACGGCAATTCCGTCGAAATCGTCCTGGCCGCCGGGCCCGCCTCCCCGATCGCGGTCGTGCACGACATCGAGATAGACGACGACCGGCATGTGATCCAGCCGAGCGACGCTGTGCTGCTGATCGTTGAAGATGACGTGACCTTCGCCAGGATCCTGCTGGATATGGCCCATGAACGCGGGTTGCGCGCGCTGGTGGCTCTCCGCGGCCATACAGCCCTCACGCTGGCGCGCGAATTCAAACCGGGAGCCATCACGCTGGACATCACCCTTCCGGACATGGCCGGCTGGACCATTCTGGACCGCTTGAAGCACGATCCTGCCACGCGCCACGTTCCCGTGCACATCATCACCGGCGACGAAAACCGGCGCCGCGGCCTTGCCTTGGGCGCCATGACCTATCTGGAGAAAACCGTCACCAAGGATAACCTGAGCGAAGCATTTGAGAACATCCACTATTCGCTGGCGAGGCGATCGCGGAAGCTGCTGGTGGTTACGGCTGACGGAACGCAACCGGACGATTGGAATCAATCGATCGGCGGCAAGGGCGTGGAAATCATACAGGTCGGATCTGGCGGAGAGGCGCTCGGCGTTGTGAGGCATCAGTACTTGGATGGCATCGCGCTGGACTATCGATTGAGCGACATTCCACCAGCTCAGCTCGCCGAGGAGATTCAGCGCGAAATTGTCCCGCTGCCCCCAATCGTCATATTCGGTCCGCCTTCGCCGGGAGGTGAAATCGAGGCGGAGGTTCGGCGCCTGGCCCGTCACATGGTGATCCGTTACGCCGGCTCTCCGGAGCGGCTGCTGGAGGAAACGGTTCTGCTGCTGCATCGCGCTGAAACCGATCTCACCGACCGGCAGCGCGAGATTATCAGTACCCTGCGGCGCGCCGACAACGCTCTGGCCGGCAAAAAAGTGCTGGTCGTCGACGACGATGTGCGGAACATCTTCGCGCTGTCTACGCTTCTGGAACAGCACGGTCTGCAGGTAGTTCACGCCGAAAACGGGCGCGCCGGCATCGAGTTGCTGCTGAAGACGCCTGGAATTGACGGCGTCCTGATGGACATTATGATGCCGGAGATGGACGGCTACGAAACTACGCGCGCCATCCGGCAGATTCCGGAGTTCGGGCAACTGCCGATTATCGCTGTGACCGCCAAGGCGATGAAGGGCGACCGCGCCAAATGCATCGAGGCCGGCGCGTCGGATTACATCACCAAACCGGTCGATCTGGATCAGCTCTTCTCGGCCCTTCGAGTCTGGATGGCGCCTACCTACGATTCCGGCGCCGGGGTTTCCACGGCAGCCGGGACTGGTGTGGTCAACTAAATATGTTCGCTGCCGTGAACGCCACTCGCATCGACGCGCCGACCGTATCTCCCCAGCGGATGAAAATTCTTCTGGTGGACGATACGCCGGAGAATCTCGTGTCGCTGGAGGCGACTCTCAGCAGTCTG
>Ga0335073_10002329_pt1 | contig 25955 bp, 27 predicted proteins | sample Lox_Sample_22_FD_207093 | JGI IMG/M metagenome (GOLD analysis project Ga0335073, IMG submission 207093) | Soil microbial communities from Loxahatchee National Wildlife Refuge, Florida, United States - Lox_Sample_2.2 | ecosystem: Environmental > Terrestrial > Soil > Wetlands | place: USA...
GCGGATGTGGCGAATGTACTTGGTGTCTGGTTGCGGTGCAATCGGTGGAATTGTTTCACTGAGCACAATCGCCAGCTTGGCATGGCCGTCGATGTGCGCCTTTACCGGCTTGGAATAAAGATTGCCCGGCGCCAGGTTCCAATGCTGGCCCTCCCCTCGATCCGGGGCCAGTTTGACGGTGGTTCCGTCGGCCCGGTGAAAGGTCTGGTATATGTTCAGCACAGCCTGGACGTAGTAGTCGCCCGCAGGCACGGCACTCAGTGAATGGATGGGATAGCCTGCCGCCTCTCTCGTGATGGTCACCGGTTCGCCGGGTCTTAGCCCATCCACCGTGGCGCCAAAAACCATCTGGGATCGCATGGAATCGTCGATCTGCATCCGTGGCTCTCTGGAAGGATCGGTCGAAAGCAGCAGCAGGATCCGGCCGTCCAACGGTTTCGCGGAGGCGCTGGCGGGAAAGCTCACGGTGATCTGTGCCGGAAGAGAAACGGCGGCGGCAGCGAGTGAGGCCACAAGGCAGAGAAGACGGCGCATCATAAGCCGAGAGTATAAGGGCCGTCCAACGATTGGAACTGACGTGTCGAACTAGTTGCGCCCGCTGCGTCTGGCCGGATGTTTTGCGATACTAATCCAAGCCGCCATGTCCTCCCCCCAGCGCCGAACTTGCAGCTTGGTTGCTCTCTTACTGCTGATCTCATCGACGCCTCTGGCGCAGCTCAGTGCCTATGCCAGCGCTTATGACGGACATCCCCGGCTAGTCATCCTCCTGGTGATCGACCAGTTTCGCGCCGATTACCTCGATCGCTATCGCGCAGATTTTAAAGGCCGGGGTTTCCGCCTTTTTCTCGACAAGGGCGCTTATTTCGAGGATTGCTATTACGACTACGCCAACACCAAGACGGCCCCCGGGCATTCCACTCTGGGAACCGGCGCTTATACCGATGGCCATGGCATTGCGAGCAACGAGTGGTGGGATCTGAGCCGGAACAAGAATCGCCCTGTGACTTCGGTCGAGGACGATCGCTATCGAATTCTGGGTGCAATCCATCCCGGCAAAGAACCTGGAGCGTCCCCGCTGAATCTTCGAGCTTCCACAGTCGGGGATTCGTTGCGGCTTGCTACACAGGGTCAAGCCAAGGTGTTCGGGATTTCGCTGAAGGATCGTGCCGCAATTCTGCCCACCGGTCATTCTGCGAACGGGGCTTACTGGATCGAGCCCGCCTCCGGCGCTTTTATCACTTCCAGCTACTATATGGACGCGCTACCGGACTGGGTTACTGCGTTCAATGCCGGAGACCGTGCTCTGCAGGCAGCACAGGAGGCCGGCTTTCCCGAGACGAAGCATTTCTTCGACGAGGTCGGCCCCACCCCGGCCGCCAACGCTTATGAGCTGGATTTCGCTCGGGCCCTGATCACCAATGAACAGCTGGGCAGTCATGCAGTCACCGACATGCTGGTTGTCAGCCTCTCGGCCAATGACTTGATCGGCCATCATTATGGCCCGGACTCGCCCCAGGCGCGGCAGATGGTCGACACCCTCGATGTCCAGCTAGACAGCTTCTTCACCTGGCTGGACAAGAACGTGCCTGGGGGCTTGGCAAATCTGTGGATCACGCTCTCCGCCGACCACGGAGTCGCCCCCGTACCGGCGGAGGCTCTCGCCCTGGGGCTGCCGGCGGCCACCTTCGACATGGCGAAGTTTCTCTCCAATCTGAACGACTCAATGAACTCCAAATTCTCTCCCGGAGAGAAAGTCGAATACCTGCTCTCACACCAGGAATTTCCCTATATTGCCCTGAATCGCCCTTCCTTTGATGTCGCCGGTATTAACGAGCAGGAAGCGGAGCAGGCCATTCAGGACGCCGTCCCGGCTGCAGTGGAAGCCCTCGCCCCAACTCCGGAAACACCGCCGGTGAAAGTAAATCCAATCTCTGAGCCACTCGCAACTGTCCCTTCGTCGGCTCGAGCTCTTTCACCTTTAGGCTCCAGGCGCGCCAAAGGCCGATCCGTCCCTACCCCCAGTCCGACGCCGGTCCCGCCACCTCCTGTGACGCGCCTGCCTGCCGTTCCCACGGTGGTGCACACCTATACGCGCTTGCAGCTGGCCGCAGGACAGTTGCCTCCCTCCGAATGGGGCACGCTGCTGGCCCACAGTTACAGCCCCAATGGTGGCTGGTACGTCATGGTCATCCCGGAGGCTTATCAGATGCAGACTCTGCCCAACGGGACGACGCACTTCACTCCCTGGTCCTATGACCGCCACGTTCCCCTTGGTTTTTTTGGTGCTCCGTTCACGCCAGGCATTTACCACGGCCGGGTCGCACCAGTGGATTTGGCAGCGACTTTGGCGTCGCTCCTCGGTATCAACCAACCGTCGGCTTCGATTGGCAGAATTCTTACCCAAGCCATTCACGCCCAGGCGCCTGCGTCCGCGGCACGAGCAGCCAGATCCGTGCGCCGTGAGAGCTCTGACAGCCCGTGAAGCCCGATATGAGCGTGCGCTTTGCCGGTCTTCTGCTGCGCAATCCGATCATTGCTGCCAGCGGAACTTTCGGCTATGGCGTGGAGTTTGAAGATGTCGTTTCTATCGATCGCATAGGCGGCTTTGTAACCAAGGGCCTGTCTCGGGAACCCATGGCCGGCAACCAGGCACCGCGGCTTATTGAGACTCCCGGCGGCATGATCAATGCGATTGGCTTGCAGAATATCGGCGTGCGCACATTCATCGAGAAGAAACTCCCTGTGCTCCGGCCTCACTCGGGCACTGCGTGCATTGTGAACGTTTTTGGGTATGAAGTACGGGATTACGTAGCTGTTATTGAAGCACTCAATGCCGCTCCTGGTATTGCGGCGTATGAGATCAATGCCTCTTGCCCCAACACGCAACATGGCGGGATGGTCTTTGGCACCGATACCGGTATCCTCGACCAACTCGTTACCCGCACCAAGGCTGTATCGCGACGCCCACTCATCGTGAAGCTTTCTCCCAACGTCACTTCCATCGCCCAAATGGCGCGTTGCGCAGAAAGTGCCGGAGCGGACGCCCTTTCCCTGGTCAACACTTTCTTATCCCTCTCTATAGACGTTGAAACCCGCAGGCCCCGCATCGCCAACAACACAGGAGGTCTCTCCGGCCCCGCCATTAAGCCCATCGCCGTGCGTATGGTATACGAAGCTGCCAAGGCCGTTTCCATTCCGATTTGTGGCCTGGGAGGCATTACTACGGCGGAGGACGCTATCGAGTTTCTCCTCGCCGGCGCCACCGCTGTTCAGATTGGAACTGCGAGCTACGCCGACCCTCGAGCCGTCCAGCGTATTGCCGACTCACTGGAGCGCTGGTGCACGCGCCACCACGTCGCTAAAGTCAAAGACCTGATCGGAGCCGTTCAGCCAAACTGAATAATTTCGATTACCGATCGAGGGCGCAAAAAGAAAAGCCCCTGCGCACGCAGGGGCTTTTCCAAACATTACGGCTCAGGCGACGTTTCGCATCCACCTCTCGCGCAATTCCTCAGGGATCCTGTCCTGCAGCACCCGCGCCTGAGTCAGAGCCACTTCCGCAAGATAAACAGGGGCCGGAGTAGCCACGGCTACGAGAACCCACACCAGTAAGGAAAACAACAAACCTGCAATTGCCGCAGCCTGCAGGCTCAGGACAAACGACATCTGCCACATGTGCAGATTCACTAATTCCCAATGCTGTAGAGGACGCATCCGGTGAATTACTGCCAAGCCAAGCAAAAAGGTTGCGATGGAGACGGTACTTACAGCGATCAACACCACATCGATGGTGCGATGCAGCCGTTGCCGGGAGCAGCAATGCGCACACTCCACAAGATGCTGTTCGTAATCTCGGCGCATTTCCGGGGTAATGCCGGAGATGTCATATCTCCAACTGGAGAGAATGTCGCCTACCACCCGATCTGTGCATGCTGTTGTTGGCATGGTTATGGTTGACTGCGAAACACCATAGTAACATTTCCGTCCCGTCTGGCTATCGAAATCCCGAGCCGAGAACCAATCAGCTAGCCAAGGGAAGTCACTCGATTATAAGCAAATAGGCTCAAGAGGTACATCCTGCTGGGCGAGCAACAGCTTATTTGCCAGTAGGCTGATTCGGTCCCGCAGAGCCCTCTCCGCCGTAACTCGTGCCAATTCGGGCAGGTTGTTACATTTAGATAGATGCGCGAGAACGACATAAGAGGCATAGCCGTCGTAATTCTTTTGCAAAAAGTCGGAAGCCGCCTCATTGGATAAATGACCCACGCGAGACATGACTCGCTGCTTGACGGACCAGGGATAGGGTCCATCCCGGAGCATCTCCAGGTCATGGTTACTTTCGAGCATGAGGACGTCGCAGTTCCGAAGGGCCATCTTCACATTTGGAGGCATGTATCCCAGGTCGGTCGCGATGGCCATACGGACGCCGTTTGACTCAAAGACAAAGCCAACCGGATCGGCCGCATCGTGAGGAATGGTGAACGGCGTGATTGCGATGTCTCCGATAGAGAAATCTTGGCCTGCGGTGAAGTACTCTACCCCGGGCAGCCTGCAAGGATCATCCTGCCGGACAACCGGAGCCTCTTCCTCGTCCGCGAGCGCATCGGCTCCCGCCGCATTGGAAGCCGACGCTTCCGCCATCTGTTGCCGAGCCAGGTCTTGCTGCCGTTGCGCCAGCCATGCTGCGTACGTCAATCGCTTTTGCGGCATCATCCAGCGCACCCAAGCCCGATGCGTTGCCTGGGTGAAATAGACTGGCACGCCTAACTTGCGCGCCAGCACCGCCACCCCTTGCACGTGGTCCTGATGCTCGTGGGTGATGAGCAAGGCATCGATGGCAGCGGGATCTTCCTGTGCCATCTGCATTCGCTTCAAGAGTTCGCGGCAGGAGAGGCCTGCGTCCACCAGGATGCGCGTTCGACCGCTCGACACCAGCGTGCTGTTCCCGTCTGAGCCCGAGGCCAGCACCGTCATCCGCATCATTTAGCAAGCATACCTTTTCTGGGTCTTGATAAAAGGCTGGTGAACAACCACAGGTGCCAGACGCGGTACCCCTGGTCAATAGTGGTAGAACCCTCGTCCCGACTTGCGTCCCAGCCAGCCGGCATCCACCATGCGAATCAACAGCGGGCATGGACGGTACTTTGGATCACCCAGGCCTTCCTGCATAACGCGCATAATATCGAGGCAAACATCGAGGCCAATGAAGTCAGCCAGCGCCAGCGGACCCATGGGGTGCGCCATTCCCAATTGGAAAACTTCATCCACGGCAGCGGGTGTCGCCACTCCCTCCATCACCGCATACATCGCTTCGTTGAGCAGCGGCATCAGGACGCGGTTCGAAACAAAGCCTGGCGCGTCATTGACCTCGACCGGTGTCTTGCCCAGTGTTTCCGCCAGTCCCTTCACCCTGGCAAAGGTTTCATCCGAGGTCTCCAGGCCGCGAATCACTTCCACGAGCTTCATGACCGGGACAGGATTGAAGAAGTGCATTCCGATCACCTGCTCTGGTCTCCGTGTCTGTGCCGCCAGCCTGGTGATGGAAATCGAAGAAGTGTTCGATGCCACGATGACCTCCGGCTTGAGCAACAGGTCCAACTGCATGAATATTTCCTGCTTGAGCGCAAACCGTTCCGGCGAAGCCTCGATCACAAAATCGCACATCATCAGGTCCTGTGACTGCAATGTGCCTCGAATCAGCTTCAAGGCGGTATCCACGTCGGCTGAAGTAATCTTGCCCTTGCCCGCCTCACGCTGTAGGTTGGTGCGGATCGTTTCCAGGCCGCGATCCAGATACCGCTGTTCTACTTCGCACAAAACGACCTGGAACCCACTCCGGGCAAAGACATGCGCAATTCCATTGCCCATGGTCCCGGCGCCCACGACTCCTACCACTTTGATTTCGCTCATTGATGAGTAAATTCTTACTGTGCTCGGACCAGCACGCAGGTGATGTTGTCCCGTCCCCCGGCGTTGTTTGCTGCCTCGATCAGGTCGGCGCAGGTTTTCTTAAGTTCTCCTGCGGTACGCAGGATCTCGGCAATTCGCTTGTCGTCCACTTCACGCATCAGGCCATCGGACGCCAGCAGGTACAAGTCGCCGGTCGAAACCGTAAACTCGATGACGTCCGCGTCGACCTCATCCTGCGTCCCCACTGCCCGGGTTATGACATTTCGCATTGGGGAAGTCTCAGCTTGGGCCTGGGTCAGCTGACCTAACCGCACCTGCTCATCTACCAGCGAATGGTCACGGGTGAGCGACTCTAAAGCTCCATCGCGGAACCGATAACACCGGCTGTCGCCCACGTGCGCCACCCAAGCCCGGTCTCCCCGTGTAGCCATGGCCACGAGCGTGGTGCCCATGCCGGCTCGTGCCGGATTTTGCTCCGCGCTGCGGTGAACGTTGTGGTTGGCCAGATCCACAGCTTCCTGCAGTTTTCCCAGGGTGAGCGGGCCGTGGCTCATTGCCTGCAGCATGGCATCGACCGCCATCCGGCTGGCCACCTCACCCGCCGCTGCACCGCCCATGCCATCGCACACCACAAAGTTGCAAATGCTCTCGTGATTGTCCACGCTCAGGCCGTAGGCATCTTCATTGCTTTTCCGGGTTCGCCCCAGATCGGTGGCGCCGGCCGCCTCGTACTCCAGCACTCTCTGCATTTGTTCTTCCTGTGAGGCCATCCGCACGTAACTGTGCCACCATAATCTGTCCCGAACGCCGCGTAAAGCAGGTTTTCGGATTTCCTATGGCTAGCCTGGGAAGAACACCTGGAATCAGTTAGCGAGACCCAAGTCCTTCAACTGATGGAGGGAAAAGAAAAGAGGGTGCCCTGTGGCGCGGTCAATCAGGGGAGCGGTCAGACCGGCGACCATAGTCCGGTAGATCGCTTTCAGGTGGAACGGCGTGCTGCTGGCGACTGCGGATAACCGGTCCGACAGCGGCTCCCAGTGCTCGAAATGCGCCTGCCTTGGTTCGCCCGGACCCTCTGGCAGAGCAGTCAGCTCTACTTTGTGCCCGGCAGGATCGTCCGCCGGGCCTTTCACCAACCGCAATTGCAACGAGTACAAAGTATCTTCAGTCATAGCAGCCTGCGGGAGAGAAAGGGTTACTGCTCTAGCTAACCACGAAGGATGCCGATTCGAAAGCAAGAGTTGTAGAAGGATGACTCTTTGGTAGCACGCCTTCGGTTTTGGGTAACCATTCGCGTAACCTCCCGGTAAATAGCTCAGCAGACGCTGGCTTCCTGATAGCTGCCCAGCACCTCGCGCATGGCTGAGCAGATTTCGCCGAGGGTTGCGTATGCGCGGACACAGTCCAAAAGGCAGGGCATGGTGTTTTCCTCGGAAAGCCGCCCAGGCTCTCCCTGGGGCTCTTGCTCAAGCGCCCGGCGCAGCGCATCGAGGCTCTCCGTGACCGCCCGGCTGGAGCGTTGGGCACGCAGCCGCTTCAGCTTCTGTTCCTGCAAATCCCGCACCGACTCATCGATGCGCAGGATCTCCGGAGGCTTCTCATCCTCCACAAATTCATTTACGCCCACAATGACCTTTTCGCCCTTTTCGACAGCCCGTTGGTAAGCGTAGCTTGCATCCGCAATTTCCTTTTGTGGGAAACCGCGTTCGATGGCCCGCACCATTCCGCCGATGGCATCCAGCTTCGCAAAGTAATTGAATGCCCCTTCTTCCATGTCGAGGGTCAGGCGTTCCACAAAATAAGACCCGCCCAGAGGGTCGACGGTGTTGGCCACGCCCGACTCGTAAGCCAGGATCTGCTGCGTACGCAGAGCAATGCGGGCGGCATCCTCGGTCGGCAGGGCGAGTGCTTCATCGAATCCGTCGGTGTGCAGACTTTGCGTGCCGCCAAGCACCGCCGCCAAGGCCTGGATCGCCACCCGGGCAATGTTGTTCTTTGCCTGTTGCGCTGTCAGCGAAACGCCCGCTGTTTGAGAATGAAACCGCATCCAGTGCGAGCGCGCATCCTTGGCTCCGAAACGCTCGGTCATCAGCCGGTACCAGACCTTGCGAGCGGCCCGGAACTTGCCGATTTCTTCGAAAAAGTCGTTGTGCGCATTGAAGAAAAAACTCAGCCTGGGGGCGAAATCGTCGATGGCCAGCCCGCGGCGAAGCGCCCACTCCACGTATTCCACCCCGTCATAGAGTGTGAAAGCCAGCTCTTGCAGCGCGGTCGATCCCGCCTCCCGGATGTGGTATCCGCTGATCGAAACCGGATTGAAGCGTGGCGTAAACAGTGACCCGAATTCAATCGTGTCCACGACCAGGCGCATCGACGGCGCGGGAGGGAAAATAAATTCCTTTTGCGCGATATATTCCTTCAGGATGTCGTTCTGCAGAGTGCCTGCGACGTTTTTCCAGTCGCCTCCCTGTTTCTCTACCGCGGCCAGGTACATGGCCCAGATTACGCATGCAGGAGAGTTGATGGTCATCGACACACTGGTTTTCTCGAGATCGATGCCTGAGAAAAGTGTCTCCATATCCTCCAGCGAATCGATGGCCACTCCGCACTTGCCGACTTCGCCGGCGCTCTCCGCAGCATCGGAGTCATAACCCATGAGCGTCGGAAGGTCGAAAGCGACGGATAGACCACCACCGCCGTTGGCCAGCAGGTAGCGATAGCGGGCATTTGTTTCCTCTGCTGAGGCGAACCCCGAGAACTGACGCATCGTCCACAATTTGCCCCGGTAGCCCGTGCTGTGAATGCCGCGTGTGAAAGGTGGTTCTCCAGGAAGCCCCGGCGTCCAGCCGGGAGGCAAATCAGCCTTTGTGTACAGACGGCGGACAGGAACACCGGAAATGCTCGTGAACCGCGCTTCGCCGTTTTCGTCGACATTGACACCCGTCGTCGAGCCAATCGGCTGTTCGGGATTCTTCTTGAGAGCCGCCGCCAGGGTAGTGGTCTCCCAGGCCAGTTCTTCCGCCGATGGACGTCGCTCCGCCATGACCGCACCCCAAACCGACCAGCATAGGCGCACATCCACACGGGATCAAGCAGCCGGAACCAGGCCGACGAACGATGGTGTTCGCTCAAGGGATAGCGAAACTCGGATGGCGTGCATTTCGTGTTGTCACGATATGTAGCAAAGGCAAGGTACGCAAAGCTAACCGCTCCGGGATCGCTCCCAGGCTTTGGCGTATTTCCAGCTCACGTAAACCGAGTGATACAGGTGAAGCAGCAAACCTTCCCGGCCGTCCAGGAAGCCGAGGCGAAGCAAGTAGTTGTAGACGAAAGTCGCCCAGGGATTCAGGATCACATTCACCACGAACGGCCACAGCCCCTGGCAACTTTTCCCGTCGCGCATGGCCTGCTCCGCTGCCAGCGAACTGTAGCGATCCATATGCGCTATGTACGCTTCAAGCGTGGGATAGGCGGTGTGGACCATGTCCCCTTTGAGCCGCCCCGCATTGCCAACGAAGTGCACCGTTTCGTGTACCGGACGCGCCTCAAATTCCGCCGCTCCGCGCCGGAACAATCGCAGCTTGCGGTCGGGATAGAACCCGCCAAACCGGATCCAGCGTCCCAGGAAGAGATTCCGCCGCGGCAGCGCGTACCCATCCAGCGGCGGGTCGCGCTCGAGCAGTTCCCAGATTTCCTTGGCCAGCTCATCGCTGAGCGCCTCGTCTGCATCCAGTGACAGGATCCAGTCGCAGGTGCATTTCTCCAGCGCCGAATTCTTCTGCCCGGCAAAACCCTTCCAATCCTCCAAGAAAAAGCGCGAGCGAAAACTTCGGGCAATTTCCTCAGTGCGGTCGTTCGAACCTGAATCCACGACCACAATCTCGTCTGCCCAGGCGACACTGCCCAGGGTCCGTGCGAGGTTGGCTTCTTCATTGCGGGTAATGATGGCGACGGAGAGCGTTTTGCGCATTCCTAGTAGTTCTATTGCAGATGCTCTTGAATGACCCGATCCACCACCTGGGGCAGCGTTTCCCCTGTCTTGGGGAGCACAAAATTTTTAGCTTGTTCCGACCAATCCAGCTTGAAGCTGGTGGAAAGCGCGGATATCCAAATCTGGCGCGGAGGCGTGTTTGGGGTTATCACAAACTTGGCCGGCGGCTCGTCGAACAGTATATTGAGCACTCCGTTCTGCTCTTCCACTTCAAAACCGTCTGCTTCTTCGCGCGCAATCAGGCTCTTTTTCAGGGCCTCGATGGCGGCATCGCAGTAGCGGCGGAATGTCGTTTCATCCAGCATGAATCGAGTGTAACAAGGCAACCGAGCGACAGCCGCCCGTCGTCCACCTCATCCCTTGATTGCAGCGCGAATTTTCGGTGAACCCGATATGCTCGCCTGGAGCTCCGGCTGCTGCTGCAGCTTCTCTGCCAGGCTGCGCGTGATCTTGTCATCAACTTCAGAGACTCGCTGCAGCCCTACCGGGTAACGTACGGAGTATTCGAGCCCTGCATCGCTGTACTGGAGCTGGCCGTGGGGCTCCGGGACCTTCAAAGGAATTTCGATGCGCCGTTCCATGGCCCCCAATTGCCGCTGCAGCTCGCTGCTATAGCCGGAATGCACCGAGTTCACGGCGGCGAGCAATTGCGTCTCGACCAGGTTGAACTTGCTGGTTGGGTTCAGTTGGACCACAACCTCGTGCCATGCGTAGTCTGCACCCGGGAATTGCTTGAACAGCGGGGTGGTCGCCTGGAAAAGAACAGCGTTGGAGAAGACCACGATCCGCCCGGTGGGATGCAGATCAACACCGGTTCCGGCTAGTTCCATCAGGTACAAACGCACCAATCCTACCTCGACGACCTCGCCGGTCACTCCCGCGACGCTAATGCGATCCCCTGTGCGAATGCCCCATCTTCCTATCAGAAAGAAGTACGCTGCCACGGAAAGAAGGATGGTCTGCAGGCCAACGGCCAAGCCGGCGGTAATGAAGCCGGCAAAGGTGGCCAGCGAGCTGAATTCGCTGACAAACCCGAGACTGAGCACGATGGCCATGCAGAAGCCAATCACGATCCGGCGCAGCATCAAAAACTGCCGCCGCCGCCTCACGTCGGAAATGTAGCGGAAGGTGATCCTGCGCCAGATCTCGGAGAGCAGCAAAATAATGCCCATGGCGAAGGCAATCGCCAAGACGCGCAACAAGATAGATCGGAGAATGCGGTTCGATTCGTGCACCACGGATTGCCGCCACTCCGTGAAGTTGGAGTTGCTCTCGTCGAGCAGGATGAGTTCCTGGCTCAAGGGAAGCGTTGCCCCCGCGATCTGCTTGAATTGTGCAGTGAGTGCGTCGAATTGCTTACTCTGGTCCGCCGGTGCGGGTCCCGCCTGTGAGGTCTGACCCGGAGTCTGAGCCGGCACGTCCCCCGCCTGGTCAGCGAGTTTTTCCCCCTGCTGAATTGTGGAGCGCAGCGAGGCTACCAGGGGAGTGCGCAAGTCGTTGGCCGCCTGCTTGACACGCGCAGTTTGGTCCATGAGCAGGGTAATCTGGCGCATTCCCTGGAGCTGGTCGTAAAGCGCAATGACTTCGCCGATCAATCCGGACGAGGCAGCCGCCGAGACTGCGGTCGTCGCCGGCTTGGCGGAAGGCTTGGAAGCGCCGGTATTGGAAAGTTCCGGAACGGAATGCTGCAATTCGCTGATGCTGCCCAGCAGGCCGCCTTTGCCGCTTTCGCCATTGGCGGTGACGAATTGGCTCATCTGCTCTAAGGCTTGCAGTGTGGCTTTCCGCAGGTCCAATTCGCCTTGCGCGCGCACCTTTTGCGTCATGAGCTGCTCGCGCTTCGCTCTCTGCACTCGCGCAATCTGTTGATCCAGGTCCTGGATCTGGGTCTCCAGTGTGCTGATGCGGGCCTTCACATCGCTTTCCCTTTTCGCCAAGGTTTGCTGCGAGCTTGTCGAGCCGGAATTCCCGGCGGGACTGGCAGTGGGAATGAGCACCGCTTCCGCCTGGGCGGACTGGAAGGCCAATCGCACTACCTCGATGGCCATGTTCTGCGCATTGGATTCATACACTGCGTCACTGGGCAAACCCATCGCCGGCACGCTCGTGATGGTTTGCCGGTACCAGTCAATGACAGCATTCAGATGATCGAGAATCGCATTGCTGCGCAATGACTCCGTCGTCTGGGCCACAGCGGGAAACATCGCGGCGGCCGCCGCCATCACTACGGTGGCGGAAATCAAAAGAGCCCGGCTGAGTTTGATCGAATCGGTTTTGGTGTACTTTCGGTTGGCAATCGACAGCATAGTCTCCAGTATCCATATTTCACTGCGCGCAAAGCGAATGACCGCAACCAGTGCTCCTCCTGCCGGCCAAGGCCGTCCGGTCTCTTAATTTGTTAAGCTGAGATTTGCTGACTCGGCGAGAAATACTTCGGCTGTCCGGAATGATGGCCGCTTCCGCGGCGCTACGGACCCATGCTCAGGAAGTTCCCCCTGATCACACACTCGACATCACTCCCTTCGAATTGGAAGTCGCAGCTCACCGGACGATCAAAACGATCGCCTACAACAACCAGGTGCCCGGTCCTCTGCTGCGCTTTAAGGAAGGCCAGTCGGTGACCATCGATGTCACCAACCATACCGGAGGCGGAGAAGTGGTTCACTGGCATGGCCTCTTCTTGCCTCCCGAGGTCGACGGCGCAACGGAAGAGGGAACTCCCCTCATCGCGCCCGGAGCCCACGCGCGGTATACGTTCACGCCAAGGCCTTCGGGTTTTCGCTGGTATCACACCCACACGTTTGCCGGGAAAGACCTGCACAAATCGCAGTACACGGGTCAGCACGGCTTTCTATTCATCGAACCGCGCGAAAACCAGGCGCGCTACGACCAGGAGTTCTTTCTCGCACTGCATGACTGGGAAGGTCAACTGGAGGCTAATCCCGACGGGTCTATGGATCCAGTCTACGAAGTTTCCACCATAAACGGCCGTGTCCTCGGCTTTGGTGAACCGCTGCGCGTAAAGCAGGGACAGCGCGTGCTGTTGCAAATTCTGAATTCCAGTCCGACTGAGGTTCACTGGATCGCCTTCGCCGGGCACAAGTTCGAGGTAATTGCCCTGGACGGGAACCCCGTTCCTCAGCCGCGGGTGGTGCCGATGCTTCGCCTCGCCCCCGCCGAGCGCGTCAGCGCGGTGGTCGAAATGAACAATCCAGGTGTCTGGGTCATGGGCGAGGTGCGCAAACACATTATGGCTGCGGGCCTGGGCATCGTAATCGAATACGCGGGTAGCAGCGGTGAACGGCAATGGATTGAGCCTGCCAGCCTGAGCTGGGACTACTTATCCTTTACCTCGTCTACCGCTCCTTCCGGGCAACGGCCGCAGGCGGAGCCAATTCCGCTTGTATTCGAGTCCAAATTCGCCGGCCACGGCGCCATGGATCATTGGACCATCAACGGCAAATCCTATCCCCACACAGAAAGCCCGAAACTGACAGCCGGCCGGCGCTATCGCTTGCAATTCATCAATCGCAGCACCAACAATCACCCTGTCCATTTGCACCGGCACACGTTTGAGTTGCGTAAGTTGCCTGGCAATCCTGAGACTCAGGGCATCATGAAAGACGTCGTACTGGTGGACGCCAAAACTCAGGTGGAGGTGGAATTCGTTGCCAACGATCCCGGGTCGACGCTTTTTCATTGCCACCAGCAGAACCACATGGACGCTGGTTTCATGATGCTCTTCCAATATGCATAAGTGGATGTGGGTGCTTGCGCTGCTGGCTTCGCTCGCGGCCACGCGACCGTTGCGCGCCCAGGGCAACTATGAGATCCAGGTCTACGGCTCGGCTACTGTGGAGCCAAAAAGCACCATGGTTGAGCTTCATTCCAACTTCACACCCGATGGGCAGAAGTACCGGATCGACGGCGTCTATCCCACCAATCACCAGCAGCATGAAACCCTGGAAATTACCCAGGGCCTGACCAGTTGGTCCGAGGTCGGCTTTTACGTCTTTACCAGCTGGCAGAATGGGCACGGAGTGCAATGGGTAGGGGATCACATTCGTCCAAGGGTGCGGGTACCTGACTCCTGGCACTGGCCAGTAGGGGTGAGCGTCTCAACGGAAATTGGGTATCAGAGGGCCGTCTATTCACCCGACACCTGGACCTGGGAGATACGGCCGATCGTCGATAAGTACATGGGGCGCTGGTATGTGGCGGTCAATCCGGCATTGGAGCGGACGTGGCACGGTCCCGATGTCAAGCAGGGAATCGGCTTCGCGCCGGCCGTCAAGGTCAGTTACGACTTCAATCGCGTGGTCAGTGGGGGAATCGAATATTACGCTGACTACGGGCGATTGGGCGCTTTTGACTCCCTGCACGACCAGCAACAGCAGCTCTTCGTGGTGACGGACCTGAATGTCTCTCCCAAGTGGGAAATCAACATCGGGGCCGGTGTAGGTCCCACAGCCTCGACCGATCACTGGATCATTAAAGCGATTTTGGGCCGCCATTTCGATTGGAAGAAACCCTCAGCCCTCGACTGAGCGAAGTAGCGAACGCTAATGGTGTGCCGGCCGCGGTGTCTATCGAACCATCAGCCGAACGATGGGTCTGCGATTAAAAGCGCAGCGAAAGACAACTGAGTCCGCCGTCCATTTTTCGAAACTCCGACATCTCCAACTCCAGCAGGCGAAACCCGCGCCGGCTGAGTTCCGAGGCGAGGCGTGGGCACCCAGCCGGCACCAGCACTCTGTCGTTCACGCGCACGCAATTGGCAGCGTAACTTTCGTCGTGGACTACTACAATCCGTTCATAGCCGCTGAACAGTGGATTGCCGGCCATCTCCTCCATCAGCACCAGGGTGTACTTGCCAATGTAGGCGATCCCGCTCTTCAGGTGAAGAATGCTGTTCATCTCGCGCACGTCGATCACCGATGTGCTGTAGCCCTCAGCTTCCAGACAGGCCGCGAGTTGCGCTGCGCCTTCTTCATTCGTGCGCTGCGACAAGCCGATAAAGAAGTGTCCATGCGCTTCACAGATGTCGCCTCCGTCCACCGTTCCCGGCGCCTCAATTTGCCGCACTATTGGAAAGAAGCTCCGCAGGCTGGAACGGATCGCCGCTACTTCGCCCTGGCGGCTGGGAGCACCCGGCCGTGTAAGAATCGCACTGCGTGCCGTCAAAACCGCCGTATCCTCCACAAATGTCGAGTCAGGATGCTCTGGATCCTCCTCGAGCATGATCAGCGACAGCCCGCATTCCCGCAGGGCATGGCAGTACTCCGCATGTTGTTGTTGCACCAGCTCGAAGCTTGGAACTCCCAGATCTACAGTGGTCAGTCCCTGAGCAAAATTGCTTCCCGGTTTGCGAACAATGGCATGTGTGAACACTATCGGTCCTTCTTGCCGTGTGACTTCTGCTGCAGCTTGTCGTAAACCAGCTTAGCCGCTGCAAGATCTTCGATTGCGATGCCGACAGACTTGAACACCACAGGCCTGTTGCCGCGATCGATGTGCGCTCCATTCAGCAACTCGCCAATCTCCGCCGCCACCTGCGCCCGCGCCTGAATGATGTCTCCCGCTTCTCTTAGGGCGGCCTCCCGAGACTCGACCACCACAGCGCCGTGCATTGCCTCTTCATCCAGCTCGCGGCGTTCCGGTGTCGCAGCCCCGATGGCACACACCATGGCATGCGGACTCAGCCATTTGCCCTTGAGCACAGGCTGCGGCGAACTGGTTAGCGCCAAAACAACGTCGGCACCGGAGACAGCCTCTTCGGCGGTGGTGACCCGGGCCCTCACCTCCTGTGCGAAGCGCTTTGCATGCTCTTCCGTGCGGCTCCATACCCTTACCTCGCGGAAGGAACGAATGCCCGCCAACGCGCGCATGTGGGAGCGGGCCTGCACCCCGCTCCCCAGAATAGCCAGCACTTTAGCTTCCGGTGCAGCCAGATGATCGACCGCCACGGCAGACACTGCCGCAGTCCGCATTTCCGTGATCAATCGTCCGTCCATAGTAGCCAGCGGCTCGCCTGTATCCGCGCGGAAGAGCTGTATCACCGCCATATGCGTGTGCTTATGCCGATTCACATTGCCGGGATAAAAGGTCACCAGCTTGGCGCCCATGACTGCGTCAAAGACAGCAGGCATCACTCCGAACCACCCGCCATGCCCGCTTACCGGAATGATGGTGCGCACCGGCTGAACCACGCGGCCGGCGGAAAACTCCATGAGCGCCTTCCGCATCGCTGGGATCAACTCCTGGTAGGAAAGCAGTCCTCGTATCTCTTCTTCGCTCAACATAAATCCCTGACTAACCATCTAACTTTGGATGTCACCGAAACCACGGCCGCCGCATTTGTGTCCGGTAGCGTGGCCCGGTTCTCGGAGACTACCATCAAAAAATGAACGGGAATGATTTCGAGTCCGCTGATCCATTTGAGCTGTTCGCGATATGGCTGAAAGAGGCGGAACGGAGCGAACTCAACGATCCCAATGCGGCCGCGCTGGCAACGACAACACCCGACGGATGCCCCAGCGTGCGTATGGTGCTGGTGAAGCAGGTGGATGAACGCGGCTTCGGTTTTTTTACCAACGCCGAAAGCAAGAAAGGGCTGCAGCTCAAAGCCAATCCCAGGGCAGCCCTTTGCTTCCATTGGAAGACGCTGCGCCGCCAAGTGCGTGTGGATGGCCCGGTAGTCGAGATAGAGGACGCAGATGCAGACGCCTACTTCCACTCGCGCTCGCGCAACAGCCAGATTGGCGCGTCCGTTTCCCGGCAAAGCCGTCCCTTAGAGAGCCGGGAAGCATTGGAAGCACAGGTTCGCAAATTTGCTGCAGAGCATCCCGCAGAAGTGCCACGGCCGGTCTACTGGCAGGGCTACCGCGTCCAGCCGCAGCAGATGGAGTTCTGGATCGACGGACCGTTCCGGCTGCATGACCGCTTCTTGTTTACCCGCAATGCCGGCGGATGGAAGTGCATCCGGCTCTACCCGTAATCCGGCAAAAAGAAGCTACGATGATTACTTTTTGCCGAGGCGATTGGCTGCCGATCCGGTCGATCAGAAGGGAATATCGTCGTCGGTGATTTCGGTTCCGGCGAACTCCTCGTGGTGCGCGGGGGGACGTTGATCGAACGAAGAGGTGCTCGAGCGTGATCCTCCACTCGCCTCGCCTTCGCCACGTCCCGTCAGCAGAACAAGATCGCTGACGATGATCTCGGTACGGTACCTCTTCTGTCCAGAAGCCTGGTCGTCCCAGGACCGTGTTTGGATGCGCCCCTCGATGTAAAGCTTGCTGCCTTTTTTCACGTAGTCGCGAACGATTTCTGCCGTACGCTGATATGCGGTGAGGTTGTGCCACTCGGTGCGGTCCTGCCACTCGCCGGCTTTATCCTTAAAACGGTCCGATGTGGCCAACGTGAGATTCGCGACCGGCATCCCGCTGGGGAGAAATTTAACCTCCGGGTCTTTGCCGACATTGCCCAGAAGAATGACCTTGTTCACACTCTTTGCCATGATGTTCCTTCTCGTTACGGTAAGGCAGAAGCATAGCACGCCTCCGGTCTATTCTCTTTCCTGACCAACAGGTGCTGAGGGCGCCCCCACTAGCCGCGGATCAAGCCAGCTAGTGGCTTGAGCGGCTGCGATTATTCTCCAGCCAACCGCACTGTCCAAGATTAATCTTTCTTCACCGGCGTCAGCCGACAGTTACGCAGCCACTTGGCCACTCCCAGCACTGTCAGCATGCTGCCGAATGGAAGGCACATCAAGGCAACCAGCAGTCCCAGCCACCCGGAGTTGGTGTGTGGGCCGTGTATTCCGATGCCGCCGAAGGCGGTTGTCGTCAGCAACGCCGCCAGGGCGCCTACCACCAGGATCGAAATGCCCGCGCGCAGCAGTTGTCTCGTGCCGTCGTCCGGCATCCGTTTTACCAGACGGGGACCCCCTTGATGCATAACCAGTGGGGCAGCGTTCAACGCCACGCAGCCAGCATGGCATACACCACTACTCCGGTCACGGAGACATAGAGCCAGATGGGCAGCGTAAGACGCGCGATCTTTCGATGCAGCCGGATGCGCCCGCTGAGGGAGAAAAAGAACGTGGTCAGCACCATTGGTAGCGCGATAACGGACAGGATAATGTGACTCGCCAGAATGCTTAGATAGACGACTTTGACCGTACCAAAGCCCGGAAAGTGTGTCTCTCCGTGCAGCGCATGGTTGGTGATGTAGCTGACCAGGAAGAGGGAAGAGAAGATAAACGCTGTCACCATCGATGCCCGATGAGCTGGAATATTGCGCAGGCGCACAAAGTAGAAACCAACCAGCAAAGCAATCGTGCACAGCCCATTCAGCGTCGCGTTCAGCGCCGGCAAAAAGCGGAACTTTGCCATGGAAGCATCCACGGGATGATGCAAATACAGGAGCCACAGCAGAAAGCAGATTGCCGCTGCGCTTACCGCGACGATCAGTACTACCGGCAATGCGACAGAAGGACGCTGCTGGTTGGTCTCCGTAACATACATGTCCAATTCCTCTAAGCCGCCGGCCGGTGCGTGCGGCGGTTCACAATGGCCCATGCTGCGGCAAAAGTCAGCAGGCAAACAGCCAGTGTCACCGCCATATTTACCGGCAGAGAAAATGCGGTAGCCGCGTCCGGGAAGAGGGCGCCTCGCAGGGCCTCAACCCCGTAGGTCAACGGGTTCAGCATCATGCAGAAGCGCATCCAGCCTGCGGCCCCACTGAGCGGGAACAGCGCACCGGAGAGCAGCCACAATGGAATCAGCAGCACATTCACAACCGCATGGAACGCCTGCGTGGAATCCATAGGCCAGGCAATCGCAAAACCCAGCGCCGTAAGCTCGAAGCTGATCATCAGCACCGCCACAATGCTCAGGCCCACGGATTCCAGCGTGAGATGCACCCCAACCAACGGCGCAAACACGAGAAAGATGATGCCCTGTGCCGCGGCCAGCGTAGCGCCCCCTAACACCTTGCCCAACACCACCGACGAGCGGCTTACGGGCGCTGCCAGCACCGAGAGCAGAAAACCCTCATTGCGGTCCTGAATGAGAGACATCATGCTGAAGATCGCCGTAAAAAGCACAATCATGGCTACCGAGCCCGGAAAAAAGTAAGCCAGGTAATGCGACGAGCTTCCTCGGCCTGCGTTGAAGCTGTGTGCGAAACCCGCGCCCAGCACTACCCAGAAGATTAGCGGCGAAGCGATCACTCCCACGACGCGTGCCTTCTGGCGATAGAAACGGACAATCTCCCGCACCCACAATGTGTAGGCAGGCATCCAGATGCCCGGAGAAGCCGTTTGGCGGGTCCGCGGTGCGGTCGCAGCTAAGGTAGCCATCAAACCTCCTTTTGTCCGGCGTCAGCCCAGAAGCGATGGCCGGTGCGTTGGATGAACACGTCCTCCAGTGAAGGCCGCGCCACCGAGAAGCCTTCGACCTCTCCGGGAAACGCCTCGACCACTGTGGTCACCAGGCGATGCCCTTCCGGCTGCTCCAGACGCACAGTACTTTCCATCACGCTGGTTTCGACTCCAAAACGCGCGCCCATCCGATCGGCCAACGAGCGGGCAGCCTCCGGGCTTGCGGTTTCAAACAGCACCACATCGCCGCCGATAGCGGACTTCAATTGCGCGGGCGAACCAAGCCCTACCAGCTTGCCCTCGCTCAGGATGGCCAGCCGGTCGCAATGCTCCGCCTCTTCCATCAGGTGCGTCGTTACCAGGATGGAGACGCCTTCTTCATCCCGAAGTGTTCGCAGGTATTGCCACATATCGCGCCGTGCACCGGGGTCGAGTCCCGTCGAGGGTTCGTCCAGCAGCAATACTGCGGGGGAGTGGATCAATCCCTTGGCCAACTCGACTCGCCGCTGCATCCCTCCCGAAAGTGTCTCGACGAAATCCCTGGTCCGCTCTGTCAGGCCTACCCGCCGCAGCACTTCTTCACTGCGCCTCTTGAGGCCCTCGCCACGCAGGCCATAGAGATGTCCCTGATGTTTCAGGTTCTCGGCCACCGTTAGCTTCAGGTCGAGGCTTCGGGCCTGGAAAACGATGCCTGTTTGCTGCCGTGCCCGGTTCGGTTCCCGCGCAACATCGAAACCCCGAATCCGAGCCGCTCCCCCGGTCGGCACCATCAGCGTCGAAAGAATCCGGAAGAGCGTGGTTTTGCCGCTACCGTTCGGGCCCAGCAGCCCGAAGATTTCTGCCGGCTGTACGGCGAAACTCAGATCGTCGAGGGCAAGGCGGTCGCCGTAATTGTGAGACAGGCGATCGAGTTCGATCGGCATTCTTTCCGAAGTCCCAGCGGCCCGTGTTTCTGCCGCGGGACGCTGGCTCAGGGTGGCCATCGTTTATCTCCTTCCGGTTGCGTTCAGCATCATCACTGTGAGCAGGAGCGGCAGGTAGATCACGCTGGCCCGCAGCAGGTCCCGCGCGTATCCCCGCGACTCAGCCTTGCTGAGCGTCCGCGTGATGCGCGTGAAGCGGATGGTGTAGGCCAGGTAAACCAGACCGAGCACCGCCGCCGTGACCAGGTAAACACGCCCTGTCAGGTGCAGATAAAAGGGAACAGCACTGACCGGGATCATCAGCACCGCGTAGATCAGTGCTTCGAGCGCCGTAGACCAGCCGTCCGGTTGTACCACCGGCAGCATTCGGATGCCGGCCTTACCATAGTCTTCGCGGTAGAGCCAGGCGATAGCCATAAAGTGCGGAAATTGCCACACGAAGAGAATGGCGAACAGCGCAACGGCCGGCCATTCGATGACGCCGCGGGCGGCGGTCCAGCCCAACAGCGGGGGCATGGCCCCGGGGAACGCGCCAATAAACGTCGCTAGCGTTGTATAGCGCTTGAGCGGCGTATAAACCGCGACATAGACAAATCCCGTAACCAGGGTCAGCATCACGGTCACCGGATTGGTGAACCAGGCCAGCACAAGCGCACCTGCGGCAAAACAAGCCATTCCCAGAATCAGGCCGTGCAATTGGCTAACGCGTCCGGCGGCCAGGGGGCGTTGGGCGGTGCGTGTCATTTTGGCGTCTGTCTTGCGCTCGATGACCTGGTTCAGGGCGCTCGCACCACAGGAAACCAGCGTGATTCCCAGCAGAGCTTGAAACAGTCCCCACTGGATACTGGTGATACCGGACCGCATTGACCCGAGGTAAAAACCGGCCCAGGCCGTAATCACCACCATGGTGGTCACTCGAACCTTGCACAACTCCTGGTAATCTGCCCGACGGGAGTGGCGCGCTTGCGGCCTGGCAAGCGTCAGGCCTGGAACAGCCAACTCCCCGGCCGGAAGCGGGTCAACGGCTTGGGCAGCAGGGATCATCGGAGCGGAGGTCTGCTTTGCAGATGGCTGGAATTCATCAACGCGGCTTTCTTCATCATACCAAGCTGGCTCCTCACCGCGGGGCGCGTTTGGAAGTCGTCCAGAGTTTTAGCGCACGACCTCCGCTGCTACTGCCTCAGCCGCCGGTTCGGGCTCGTCATGTTGCACCAGGTACTCGTCAATCAGCACTGTCACCAGCACCGCTGTCGGCACGGCAATCATGGCCCCGATTACGCCGGCCAGCTTCGAACCCATCAGCAATGCGACCAGAACGCCGAGCGCAGAAAGATCCACGCTACTTTTCATGATGCGCGGCGTGAGAAAAGAGGTCTCAACCTGGGCATAAATCGCATAAAAGACCGAAACTGCAACAACTTTTTCCCAGGAGTCCGTGGCCGCGGCTAGTAGCACCAGGGCCATTGACACCATCGCGCCCACGATCGGAATGATGTTAAGGGTGCCCATCAGCACCGCCAGGGCGTAGGCATAACGAATCTTGAACAGTACAAACACAATCAAGCTGCACAAGCCGAGAATGAGCATGAGCCCGGCTTGTCCCAGCAGCCATTTCCCCATGCGGACGTCCGCGCGCAAAAGCGTGTCATTGAGCCGTGCCCGGGTTCGCTTAGGGAAAAAAGAAAGTATCCAGTGGTAGGCCTCATCGCCTTCCAGCATGAAGTAGACGGTGAGAAAGATCACCGCCCCCACATCGGCTAACTTGCTTGCCCACCCGGTAATGGAAACCAGCAGGTATTCCGCGAAATTGGAAGCAAATCCCTGCACCTTTGCCTTGACCCCGGAAAGGTCGACGTGGGAAATAAACGGGATGCGGTGGACCTGGTCCAGCACTTGAGGGCCGCGTTTCGGCAGTTCGGTGATCAGTGACTGTAAGTCGTGGACGACGGGGGGTAAAGCAAAAGCAAAAAAGAGGGCGGCCGCCGCCGTAATGGCGAGGACCAACAGGAGGATTGCCAGTCCTTTGCCTGGATGCCACTTGCCGATGTGGATCCGCATTATGCCGTGGATGACCGGGGAAAGAACTACGGCGAACAGGGCGCTTACATAGAGAAGCAGCAGAATTTGCCGCATCAGGTACGCCGCTGCCAAAACCAACGCGACGGCGAAGGCGAATACAATGTAGCCGCGCACGGTGCGCGCTCTCGTGGTCGGAGCGATGACAACGGTTTCCGAGTTGCTCATCCCTTTCTCACCTCGATCAGCCACTCCTGGGATACCCGCGCAAGTACATCATTCGCAACGTCGCGAGCTGTCAGGCCGGATGTTGTCACAGTGACGTGGGCCGCACGGTAAAAAGGCAGGCGCCGGGCGTGACGCTCCTTGAGCGATTCCAGGTCGGCCAGCAGGGGACGCGTTTGCCCCTCGACTGTGCAACGCGCCAGCAGCTCGCTGAATTCAGCGTCAAGGAAAACCAGGCAATTGCCGGGCGAATGGATCACAAGCGACCGAGTGGAGTCGTCTTCAATCGCACCTCCACCTAGGGCCAGCACAATTTCCTCCTGGTGGCCCACCTGCCGGACTGCGTCCCGCTCCCGGCGGCGAAATTCCTGTTCGCCATGGTCGCGAAAGATTTCTGCTATGGTGCTTTGGCTCGAGGCTTCGATAATCCGGTCGAGATCGATGAATTTCCAGCCGAGATCGCGGGCTAGAATGGCGCCGACGGTCGATTTGCCGGCCCCCATGAAACCGGTCAGGATCAGTCGCGAAACCCGTGGTGCCTGCTTGCTCATGCCATCAGCGGATTATAGAGCGAAACCAGATACCTGAAGCGCCTGGGTTTGCGGGTGGGGATACACCTGAAAACCCCATTCTCAGGAAGAAAATTGCAAACGGACGCCCGACAGGCGCAAGAGGGGAACCTGGAAGTCTCAGCCCACCCGTATAGCTGCGGTTACCTGTTATTTAGCGCGCGAGGTCTCTTTCTTGAGCGCTGTTTGAATGTTGTCCCAAACCGCGGGGCTGGGATCATGAATCGGCAGCAACAGCTTGGCTTGTTCAGCAATGTATTCCAGATCGCGCACCAGGGCACGGCAATTCTCGCAGGTTTCCAGGTGTTCCTGAGTACTCAGGTCTTCACCCGACTCAAACAAGCTCGGAAGCTGGTCCTGAAAAGCGGCGCAATCGACAGCCGCTCCGTTTGCTGCTTTCCGGACATTGTTCATAGAACTGCCTCTTTCCTCTGGCCCGACTTCAAAAGGTCGCGCAACTTCATGCGCGCTTTGTGCAGCTGCGATTTGCTGTTTCCGATCGAGCAGTCCAGCATATCGGCAATCTCATTGTGTTCATATCCTTCCACATCGTGCAATACGAATACCAGCCGATACCCGGGAGGTAAATTCTCAATTGCCCGCTCCAGCGCAACGCGATCTACCGATCCCGAAAGCCTTAGATCGTGGGCGCCGATGTCCTTGCGTGGGCCGTCGTCCTGCGGGGGCTCCAGTGTCTCTTCGAGGGACACCTGCGGCAATCCTTTCTTGCGCAGATGCATGAGGACCACGTTGACGGCCAACCGATGGAGCCAGGTGGAAAAGGCCGAATCTCCACGGAAGGTCGCGATCTTGCGGTAGAGCTGCAGGAATGCCTCCTGGGTAAGATCCTCGGCTTCCGCGACATTGCCCAACATCCGTAGGCACAGGGAGTAAACGCGCCGTTTGTGCAGCGCATATAACATCTCGAACGAGGCGGCGTCACCTGCCTGCGCCTTCTCAATGGCCTCTGCCTCACCGGCGATCGGCGGGTTCCGCCGCAAGTGCTGATTCGGGGTTCGGGCCGGGCTGGTTGGTCCTGGCGTGGTCGCCAGATCCTTGTTAGGAATAGACATTGCTACCTCTAATAGAGAAGTTCCACCGCCGCTGCCAAGACTTGCCCGGCGTCTGTTTACTTTCAACGTGGAATCGCTCATTGAAAAGGAAACCTTGCATTGGGAAGCACAATCCGCGCTTCAAGTTGCTCTTAGCTTCCAATAAAGCGTGCATATAGGCTACGCGCAAGGGTTACATCGGTCGTGCCCTGGATCAGCGCCCGGCCGTCCGCGAATAGCGTGAGCGTATAGCCCTTTCCTTCGAATCGCAGCAAAAGCCGGTTAGAACTCACCTTGCCGTGTGGTTCCAGGCGCCGCCGCATCTCGACCAAATCCACCGGTCGATGGCGCTCGTGGATTTGCACCGAATTCCGCCCGCAGAGGGTAATTTCGGGGCGGTTCTCTCCCTTCAGGTAGACGAGATCCCGCCCCTGGCAAACTGGACAGTCCGGCCGCGGTGTGGCAGCACAGATCTCGGACTGGTCATTGGTCCAAAGGTCGCGGCCGAGAAGTGTTCGCCGCATCTTGTCCTTCGCGCCCACCAGAAACTTCATCGCTTCGGTCACTTCGACCGATGCCGCGAAATTGACGGCAGTATTGAGAATCCCGGAAGTGTCGCAGGTTTCCACCAAACCAGACGGCGGCTGCGGAAAGAGACAAGCCAGGCAGGCAGTTTCTCCTGGCAGGACATTCATCGTGGCCGCGTAAGCCCCTACCGCCGCCGCGTAGATCCAGGGTCGCTGCTGTTCGATCGAATAGTCGTTCAGGAGATACCGGGTTTCGAAATTGTCGGTGGCGTCCAGCAGGATATCGGCCCCTTCAAGGAGAGCATGAATATTGGAAGGAACCAGGTCGGCGACGTGTGCCTGCACCACGGTACGGCTGTTGAATTGGGCTATCTTTAGCCGCGCGGCCTCGGCTTTTGGCAACGCATCGCGCGCGTCCGCCTCGTCGAAAAGGACTTGCCGCTGCAAATTGCTCTCTTCCACGAAATCGCGGTCCACGAGCGTAAGCGTTCCCACGCCGGCCCGCGCCAACAGACTGGCTGCGGCTGCCCCCGTAGCTCCGCAGCCAACCACGGCGACGTGACCCCGGGCCAGAAGCTTTTGGCCTCGTTCCCCAACTCCCGGATAAAGCACCTGCCGCGAATACCGCTCTTCACTGGATTCCACTGGGCTAACCTGTAACATCCTGCCGTAACATCTCTTGGATGGTCCCCGTCATAGTATAAAGATTCGGTTTGAGTGAGCCGCGCGGCGGAGCCCACCTGAGAGGGTCTTTGTTCGTTTTGACACGATTGCATGCAACGGCTCGCCTCCGGTCGCAGAAATTCGACAGGTCCAAACGAGGACGGATTCTCGTACCCCCGTGCGTTTCGGCTTTCCGCCTCCTGAGTTCAGTCCTCCTGCTTTCGTTCGCTCTGACTGTCGCTGGGTCAGATAGGGCGCAAGCGCAGTTAGCGCCGGCGGAGGCGTCGACTGCCGCCTCAGGAGAGCCACAGCAGCAGGACTTGTTGCTCGCCTGGGCCGGCCTGCGGGTCGAGAACATCACTTTTGATGGGGTTCGCGAGGAATTATTGAACCCGCTGCCCAGCCAACTGCGGCAGCAGATTGGGCTTCCGCTGGATCCGGGTAAGATTCGCGAAAGCCTGCGAAGGCTCTACGCCACCGGTCTCTATCAAACCATCGAAGTGGCTGGGGTCCGCAACGGCGACAACGTCTCCATCATATTTTCCGGACTGCCACGCCTCTTTATCGGCCGGGTCAACGTGGAAGGAGTCAAGGACGATCGTCTGGATGCGGTGCTGGACAGCGCCGCCGGACTGCAGGCGGGAACTCCCCTCTCCGAAACCAGGCTGGCGCAGGCGGAGCCGTCCATTCAAGCTTC
>Ga0335073_10002330_pt1 | contig 25953 bp, 24 predicted proteins | sample Lox_Sample_22_FD_207093 | JGI IMG/M metagenome (GOLD analysis project Ga0335073, IMG submission 207093) | Soil microbial communities from Loxahatchee National Wildlife Refuge, Florida, United States - Lox_Sample_2.2 | ecosystem: Environmental > Terrestrial > Soil > Wetlands | place: USA...
TCTGCGGTGTTCGTTCGCGTGCGGGGTGCCCCTGCCAGATTGCTTTCGAGTCACCGATCGATCTAACTCCGGAGATTACATCACTTCAGGGACAGAAATTCCCAACCAGTCCAATGAGCGCACGAGGGCGCGTTCTGCAACCGCGGCGGTAGCCAATAGGAATTGCCTGCGCGCCGGATCCTCTTCGGTGAGGATGTGATGCCGATGGTAGAAATTGTTGAAGAGCTGCGCTAATTGGAAAGCGTGGCGGGCCAGATAGGCCGGCTCTGCCGAGGCTATGCACTGCTCCAACAGGAGACTGAGGCGGGAGGACGCGATCCATAAATCCCAAAGGCCGGTAGATCCCTCACCTTCCAGGTAGACTCCGGCATTCACCTCGGCCAGGCAGGCTTCGGGGGTAGTTCCTGCCTTGCGGAAGATGTTGCGCAGACGTACCACGGCGTATTGCACGTAGGGTCCGGTCTCACCTTCAAAACTAAGCGCCTCTTTGAAGTCGAAAGCGATGACCGTGTTGCGGGTGAATTTGAGCATGAAATAGCGCAGAGCACCCACTGCTATCTGGTGCGCAATTCCCTGCCTTTCCTCCTCGCTCCGTTGCGGGTGGCGGCTGTCAACCTCCTCTTTTGCCGCTGCGGTCAGTTTGTCCAGCAACGCCTCGGCCTTCACTCCGAACCCTTTGCGTCCGGAGACCTCGATGTAAGGACGGCCCTGGTCTTCCGTGGAAATCTGGTAGCCCAAATCGAGCGCGCAACGCGGCGTCAGCGCGACCATCTCGTAAGAGAAATGGACATAGTGGGCGGCCGCATCTGAGTATCCGAGGCCACGCAATGCTTCGACGACGTTCGCCTGGGGATCGGTCTGGCGGCTATCGATAACGTTATAGATGGCTTGCGCACCGCCGAAGTTCGGATGATCCCGGTCCCCTGCTTCGCTCGAGATCCAACACATGTGATCGTTGTAGGCGAAGAATCTTGCGTAGCCGAAGTCGCGTCCGAGCAGACCAAACTTCCACAGGTGGTAGGCGATGTCCTTTCCGACATAGGTGACGGTTCCGTTGGAGCGCACGATGACCTTGGCATCTTCATCGACTGTCTCTTCCTGAGGCGTTGTTGCGGCGCGGCGCATCACCCAGCACCCTTTGTTTTTGCCCTCGGTTTCGAAATAGACGACGCCTTTGGCTTTCAATTGCTCGAAGGCCAGATCCCAAAACTTGAGGTGGAGAATTTCGCTTTCGCGAGGCAGGAAATCATATTCGATTCCCAGCCGAAGCATGGTTTCGAGGTGACGGCGGAGCACGGCGGTGGAGACCAGGTCGGCAATTTCCGCCGTCTCATTGCCACCGGTTTCTATGGCATGCAGAGTATCGAGGCGAATCTTTTTGCGCTCCTGCAGGTCGGCTTCCTCATACCACTGGGAAACACGGGCATAGAGATCCCAGCAATAGTCATCGATGCGTTCGCCCCGCTTCTTTAAATCCGCCAGCAGCTGTTGCACTCGGGCGAGATTGTAACCTTCGAAGTGAGTGAGCCCAACCACCACATCGGCAACCTGGACACCGGTGTTGTCAATGTAGTTCTGGACATCGACTTTCTGCCCGGCGGCGCGCAGCAGGCGAACGAAAGTGTCTCCCAGAATTGCATTGCGCAAATGACCGATGTGCGCGGATTTGTTGGGATTGATGCTGGTGTGCTCGACCAGCGAATGCAGATGGCTTTGGTCTTCAAAAACATCGCCTCGTGCAATCTGGCGCGCGGCGATCGGGCGGTCCAGTTTCCCGTTGATGTAGCCGGCACCGGCAACCGCAAATGACGTGAATCCCTCGAGGGGCAGAAGTTCGGGAACCAGCTCCGACGCGATGACACGTGGCGACCGCTTGAGGTGACGCGCCAATTCAAAGGCGACCGGCAGCGCGAACTCACCCATTTGCAGATCGGGCGGCTGCTCGACGGCAATCTGCGGGAGTTCCAACTGGTATTTAGACTGAAGTACCGAGCGAAGGCGCTCGCGGAGAAGTCTTTGCTGCTTGCGATACACGCAAAACCCCTGATTTTCTTGCCGATTCTAGCAGACGGGCCGCTCCGGGCCTTCTCTATGGCCGCCTGTTAAGATTGAAGTTGCCCTGCCCATGTCCGATATCCCCAGCTTTTACATCACTACTCCGATTTATTACGTGAATGCCCGGCCGCACATCGGCCACGCGTACACCACAATTGTGGCCGATGCCATCGCACGGCGGAAACGCGCTTTGGGCTTCGACACCTGGCTTCTGACCGGAACCGACGAACATGGGCAGAAAATCGAGCGCTCGGCCAAAGCTGCAGGACAAACTCCGAAGGAATTCGCAACGGAAGTCTCGAGCCAGTTCCGCGGCCTATGGGACCGGATGGGCCTCAGCTACAGCGATTACATCCGCACCACGGAGGAACGGCACCGCAAGGGCGTACAGAAACTGTGGACGGTGCTGCAGGAACGTGGCTTCATCTACAAAGGCAGCTATACAGGCCAGTACTGCGTGTCGGACGAATTGTATGTGGATGCGCCGCCCGGTTCGCCTTGCCCGGACTGCGGGCGTATTACGGAAACGGTGAGCGAAGAAAACTACTTCTTCAAGCTCTCCGCGTTCGAGCGCAAGCTGCTGGAGTTTTACGAGCAGCATCCAGAATTCATCCGGCCTGAGGCCAGCCGGAATGAAGTTCTGTCCTTCGTGCGCAGCGGGTTAAAAGATTTGTCCATAAGCAGGACAAGTTTCGATTGGGGGATTCCAGTACCCGGGGGCCCCAAGCACGTGATCTACGTGTGGATGGATGCCCTGGCCAACTACATCACCGCGCTCGGCTACGGCAGCGACCGGCCAGAAGATCAGCAGCGCTTCGCGCGCTATTGGCCTGCGAACCTGCAATTGGTGGGCAAGGAGATTGTCCGCTTCCACTGTATTTATTGGCCTGCCTTCCTGATGGCCGCAGGCCTTCCTTTGCCGAAGGCAATCGCTGCCAATGGGTGGTTGCTGTTTGAGCAAAGCAAGATGTCGAAGTCGCGGGGAAATGTGGTGCGGGCAGAGACCATTCTTTCCACGCTGGGAGCCGACGCTCTGCGGTATTTCCTGATGCGCGAAGTGGTGTTTGGCCAGGACGGCAGCTTCTCTTTTGACGCATTGGTGCAGCGCTACAACGCCGACTTGGCCAATGGCTATGGCAACCTGGTCAGCCGGGTGCTGGCCATGATCACTCAGTACTTCGAAGGTGTGGTTCCGGCGGGGGAGTCCGACCCGCGTGTCATGGCGGCTGCGGAAACCGCGGCGCGCGAGTTTTCCCACCGCTTTGAAGCGCTGGATTTCTCACGCGCTCTTGAATCTTTGTGGGGCCTGGTTGCTGTGGTGGACGGCTACATCACGGAAAAGGCTCCATGGAAGCTGGGAGCCGCGGAAGACGGAGCGGCGCGGCGCGCATCTATCCTATATACATGCGCACAGGCATTGCGCATCATCACCGCTCTTACACATCCCGTAATGCCTGACGCGACAACCAGGATCTGGGCACAACTTGGCCTGGGCGACATTGCCCACGCGGACCTGCGAGATGTGCGTTGGGGGCAATTGGCGGCGGGTACAAAACTCGGTCAAGCGGGCCCGGTGTTCCCCCGGGCAGAAAAGGACACTGTCAAGCGCATGCAGGAACTCGAAAACGACGATAGCGGCAAGGGCACGGAAGCAGAACCGGCCTCCCACCCCAGGGCCACTGGCCAGCCGACCGCGACGAGCGCCAGGGAGGCGACGAAGGACATTCTGACCAAGACGCCGGCGACACTGACTCCAGTTGCGTCGGTAGGGCTCGCGTCCGCGACGTTAACGCCAGCAGCCGCGTCAACCCCGGCCGCAGAACCAACGGCGGGGGCAAAGCCTGCCACCATCACCATCGACGATTTTGCCAGGGTCGAGTTGCGGGTGGGACAGGTCGAAGTCGCAGAGCGGGTAAAGGGAGCGGACCGGCTCCTCCGGCTGGAAGTGAACATCGGGAGTGAAGTGCGGCAGATTGTCGCCGGCATCGCCGAGGCCTACGACCCGGAGAAGTTGCTTGGACGCAAGGTAGTGATCGTGGCCAACCTGCAACCGAGGAAGTTACGAGGTCTGGAGTCGAACGGAATGATCGTAGCGGCTTCCGTCGGAGAGAAGGGGAAGCCGGTCCTCGCCGGATTTCTCGAAGATATCGAAATAGGCGCCCGGCTCAAATAAAGTGCCGACAAGAGGGATCGCGCTGGTCGACTCACACGCACATCTCGACAGCCCACGGTACGATGCCGATCGGGATGAGCTGTTGCAGCGGGCCTGGCAACAAGGTGTGCGTACCATTCTGTCCATCGGGATCGGAGATGGTCCGGAAACCATGCATCAGGCGCTCGATCTGAGCCGCCGCTATGCAGGAAAACCAGAGACTCCCCGCATCCTGGCCACAGCCGGCATCCATCCGCATGAGGCGCAACTTGCCGACAAAGCGGCGCTAAACAAGCTGGAGCAGATGCTCACCAGCCCCGACGTGCTTGCCGTGGGAGAGATCGGGCTCGACTACTATTACGATCATTCGCCGCGAGAACAGCAGAAACAGGCTTTCGCCCAGCAAATGGAGATAGCCGCAGCCGCGCGCAGGCCCATCATCATTCACTGCAGGCCTTCTGAGGGAAGCACCAATGCATGGGACGATACGCTGGAGATGATTGAGAGCAAGTGGGCAGGGAGCGGCCTGGGCGGTATTCTGCACTGCTTTACGGGAGATTGGGACCATGCGCGGAGGGCGATGGACTGCGGCTTCCTGATCTCTTTCGCCGGCAATATCACCTTTCCGCGAGCCGAGAACATCAGACAGGTAGCGGGCAAAGTGCCGCTGGATCGGGCCCTGATAGAAACCGATGCCCCTTTTCTGGCGCCGTTGCCGTATCGTGGTAAGCGCAATGAGCCAGGATGGGTGTCTCGGGTGGCAGAAAAGCTGGGGGAAGTTTGGGGCATCCCCCCGGAGCAGGTTGCTTCCAGCACTGCCAATAACTTCTTCCGTTTTTTTGGTGTAACGCCGGATCCGGATCCCCAACTCCAGGGCCAGCAAGAGCGTTTACGCGCATAATCGAGGAGGCGGCAGCATGGCGGCAGACAACTCGTTCGATGTCATCAGCAAGGTGGATATTCAGGAAGTACGGAATGCCATGGACCAGGCGATCAAGGAAGTACGAACCCGATTCGACCTCAAGGATTCCCATTCCGAAATCAAGCTTCTGGATGGTGACAAAACTATTGAACTGGCCTCGGCAGACGAATACAAGCTCAAGGCAGTTACGGAGATCCTGCAGCAAAAGTTCGTCAAACGCGGGATTTCGCTGAAAGCGCTCGAATACGGGAAAATAGAGCCGGCCTCCGGTTCGAGCGTGAGGCAGAAGATTACGCTGCAGCAAGGCATTCCGGGAGAAAAGGCGAAAGAGATCGTTAAGCTGGTTAAGGAATCAAAGAAAAAGGTGCAGGCTTCCATCCAGGGTGATACCGTCCGGATAACGGGCAAGGATCGCGATACCCTACAAGAGACGATTGCGTTACTCAAGGGTCATGACTTCGGCATCGATATGCAGTTCACGAACTACCGGTCGAACTAGCAACGCTGTGTGAGGTGGGACCTTCGGGCCCGATACGAGAACGAGCACCTGGAGAGTGAGTGAGCACACAAGCGATAGCGACGGCAAAAGAAGTCTTCGATCTGCTACGCGACGACTTGACCGCCATCGAAACCGAGCTGGTGCGCGATGCCGTATCCAATGTGGGAGCCATAACGGATATCGCCGATTATCTGCGCGAAGGCGGGGGCAAGCGGATCCGGCCTTCCCTGCTTCTGCTATCCGCCAAAGCGCTGGGTTACCACGGCCACGGCATGGTGCGGCTGGGCGCGGTAGTAGAAATGGTCCATACTGCAACCCTGGTTCACGATGACATCATCGATGGGGCCGACACCCGCCGCGGGCGGCCTTCGGCGAATACCACCTGGGGCAATTCCAAATGTGTTCTGGCGGGCGACTGGCTGTATATGCAGGCCTTCCACATCGCCTTACAGGAACGCAAGTTCAAGGTCCTGGACCTGCTGATCGGCCTGACCCAGCAAATGGTCGAAGGTGAATTCCTGCAGATGGAAAAGCTGGGCCGGATGGTAGGCGAGGCGGAATACTACGATCTGATCTACCGCAAGACCGCCTGCCTGTTCGAAGTCTCCATGCGCCTGGGTGCCGTCCTGGCGGGCGCTTCCGAAGAGGTGGAAGAGCAGATGGGCGAGTACGGGAGGAATCTTGGGATCGCCTTCCAGATTGTGGACGATGTGCTGGATCTCACAGCTACGGAGCAGGTACTGGGCAAGCCGGTGGCGAGCGACCTGCGCGAGGGTAAAGCCACGCTGGCCATCGTGCATACGCTGGAAAACGGAAAGTCGCACGAACAGGAGGCGATTGGCAAGGTCCTGGACGATCTCAGTTTCGAGCGCACCAGCCACCAGGAAGTACTCAACATTCTCGACCGGAATGGGTCTATGCAGTACGCCCTCAATTCCGCATTTCAGTACGCCGAAGTTGCGCGCGCGGCCATCGCGGGACTGCCCGAATCCGACTACAAACGGGCCCTGCTGTGGATGCCGGACTTCGTGGTAGCCCGCGACAAGTAACCATTCATGCCTGAAGAGCAAAGGCGGACGGCTGCGCCGATCCGGGTGCTGGTGGCCAAGCCGGGGCTCGATGGACACGACCGGGGCGCCAAGGTCATCGCCCGGGCGCTGCGTGATGCCGGCATGGAAGTGATCTACACCGGGCTGCGGCAAACTCCGGAAATGATCGTGAACGCCGCCCTGCAGGAAGACGTCGACTGTATCGGCCTGAGCATCCTCTCAGGCGCGCACAACGTCATTGTTCCCCGGGTCCTGGCTTTGCTCAAGGAACGGGGCGCGAACGATATCCTGGTGGTTTTAGGGGGGACCATTCCCGAAGCCGATATTGCTGGCTTAAAGGCGGAAGGCGTGGCGGAGGTCTTTGGCCCCGGCACCAGCCTCCAAAGTACGGTGGCGTTCATACGCAGCCGGGTAACCAGGCGAGACTCTCAATTATGAGATCGTAACTGTCCCTGCATCTGACTTCCTCAGTGGTCCGGAATGGGATGAGTTCAATGGAGCATCCTCGCATAAGGCGCGATACCGCGCATGCATTCTTTGACCAATTCTTGCAGCCGTAAAGTACTGCAAAGCTCTTTGGCGTCCTGCGCTTCCCATTCTCTCTCTCTTGTCAGCATCCGCCAGAAGGAACAGCATGGCCTGCGCCAGTTGTTCCGCATTATTTTTCTCTACCAGGATTCCGGTCTTGCCGTCGATCACGGTTTCGACCATGGTGCCGGAGCGAGTTGCCACAACTGGCAAGCCGGAGGCCATTGCTTCGACCGGCGGCAATCCAAATCCTTCATCCCAGATTGGGGGAAAAACGAATATGTCGGAGTCATAGTAGCGATCTACCAGCTTTGGGCGCTGGAACCTACCATGGAAAGTTACTTTGGCTGCGACATCCTGCGGCAGCAGCCCCTGCAGGTAACCAAGATAATCTCGTTGAAGCCCCTTTCCACGGAAGAGGCGCGACTTAATCACCGACCAGGTACTCATCTCATAGTAGGGGGACAGGCTTCTTAAGGTTTTATCGTCGGTTACATCGTAGCTTTCCTGCAGTGGGTAGCTGCCAATGGGCCCGACGATATCCAGGCTCACTCTAGGGTACTCGCGCGCCACGAGGACAAAGGCCTCGAGGAGCACGTGCAGCCCCTTGTGCGGGGAAACAGCTCCGCTGTAAAGGATTCGCTTCACCGTTCGCAGCCTGCCGGCGGCGTAGTCCTTGTCGTAGGGAAACTCCTCAGGATCGACGCCGTTGTAGATGGTCTCGCACCGATCCGCGTACTCCGGAAACAGCTGTTTGATCCTGCCGGTTACGTAGTCGCCGACAGTGGACACCAGATCGACGGCGGCCAGACGACGAGCCAACTGCTCCCGGTTGCTTTGCGGGAACCATTCGGTATGCAGTTGCAGCACGATCTTCGCCCTGGGGTTCAGAGCGCGAATGACAGGAGCGTATTGAGAACAATGCTGCAAGTGGACGACGTCGCAGTCCTGTGACTGCAGGTCGAGAGCGATCTGACGGCCGTAGTCGGGAAATAGCCACCGCGAGGTGGACGCTGGCTCGGACCGGGGAAAGAGCTTAGCCAACTTGTTGAGCATTTTGAACCGGAGCCGATCCTTGCGGCTCCCTGGAAGGAAGCGAAATGCAATGCCCGAGGCTTCCGCCGACGGCACTTTATGGCGATGGTTATCGCTCAGGCCATAAACCACCACACTTGCAGACGACGCCAACGTTCTGGCCATCCAATATGTGCACGAACCGACAGAATTTTGGCTTGGCGGGAGTACAGTGTCGATTGGCTGGCTTACAAAGGCGATTTTCAAAGGACCCCCACCTCTCTCCGGCCAGCGAATGACATAGGGGGGAACGCCAGCCATGACAGGTCAACGGAGTCGCGCAGCCGAAACCGGGCCACGCCCGGACAGGGGAGTTTGCCCGAAGCAAAGCTGACCTGTACAGAAATACAGGCATAAATTTAATTAATACTGGACAATAGTATGTTCGAGTCTACTGATTAATGTCAAGTAATACTGGACATAGCTGGGCTGCTATGTTCCTTGAAAGGCGGATTGCGATTCTGCGCCGTGCTGGCGCAAAGGGGAGTCGTCTCGAGGCGGGAGCCAGGGTCGATGGGCCGGGCCTTCAGCCATCCACAGTCATTTTCCTGACTGGACAGGGCGTGGAGCGGTCATTGCCTCTGCGGCCCCGGATTGCCATTCGCCCGAAGGATACCGGTCCGGTGAAAGACAACCCGCATGGCGGGCTGCGAGCCCAGAACCCGAGGCTTGAGTATGCGCACCGGTCTTCTTGGCTGGCCGAGTCGATGTCCGGTGCGGTTCATGGGGATTTCCACCAGGTAACGGCTCAAACACGCGCAGACGAGGATCGCCGGCACATTCCATGGCCATTGCTGGAGATGGCGGAAAGCGCCGTGGGCCATGATCGATGGTACCTGGGGCAGAAAAAGTTCCTGCCAAAGATAGAGGCTGTAGGAAAGGGTTCCGATCCAACGCACAGGCGCCGATTCCAGAAAGCGGCCGAGCAGACTGGCAGGTTGCAGCACGGTGCTCAAAACCAGGGCTGGGAGGAGAATCACCAGCAGCAGATGCAAGGCGTCAGCATGGAGCAGGAGCGGAATCGGCAGCAACAATAAGATAGGAAACCAGAGTTGGTTAAACTTTATGCGCTCCAGCCTGAGCTTGATCTGAGGAAAGTAGATCGCGGCCAGACAGCCCCACAGCAACCCATCCATCCGCATATCCGTGCGAGCCAGCATGAATTGTGGCGGAAAGAACCTTCCTAAGAATTGATAGCGGACTTCGACCATGCGCCAGCAAAAAAGCGCCAGGGCCAGAAACAGAGCGGCCTTGCCAATCCTCTTCGGGGTGGCGACGAGCAGCAGCAGCGGAAACAGGAGATAGAAGTGTTCTTCGACGGCCAGCGACCACAGGTGAGCGGTATAGAACCCGCCGGTCTCGACCATGCCGAGGGGCCTAAAGTTACGGTAAAAAAGCAGGCAACTGGAAAAATCGGAAAAATTGATGGTCAGTACACCCCAGAGACCAAGAAGGGCAAGGACCAGAAGATAGGTGTAGCAGGGCGGCAGAATACGAAAACATCTTCGGATGTAAAAGTGGGAGAGACTGATGCCGTCTGAGGCTTCGTACTCTCGCAAAAGCAGACCGCAGATAAGAAAACCGCTAATGGCAAAGAAAACGTCGACTCCGACGTCGCCGCGGAACGCCAGGCGGGTAAGAAAAGAATCCTCCCCGAAAAACCCAACTCGTCCGTGGTAGAGGATGACCCCGATGATCGACAACGCGCGCCACCCATCCAGGGTCGGAATGGTGCGCTTCTGGTAACTCATTCTGTCCTCACAGACCGGGGGAGCCTGTTCTTGCGAAATCCAGTGCAATCGGACCACTGCGGGACGGGCAACTTTTGCTCGCCTCGGGACTTTTTTCAAAAGGCGTCGTCTATTGTTTGTGCGCCCTCTTGAAACAGCCCATAAAGCTTATATTCACTTTAGTAAAGAAATGCTGAACGAGTCGGATATCTTTCGGCCAGCTGCAAATGTTGGTAACCCGGGATGGTGATTACCCGGCTTACTGCCGCCAAGACCGGTCGCCGCCGGGCAGCGGGACTAAAGCGAACCTTCATCAGGATTGCGACGAAGCTGGAGCAAAAACGGCAAAAATCTTCCTAATTCCTGCTTTCGACGTCAAAAGGCCCTCGCTCCTGGGTGACGATCCCGCTTCTGCAAATGCCAGAACCCCAGCAAACCAGTTCCATTTAACGGTCACGGGACTGGGTCATGCGCATCCGCGCGTCATGGGCTCGCTTCTTATTCGTCGCAACCATTGGTTTATTTTTCAGATGTACTGAAGAGCAGTGATTGAAGCGCGCGGCCTTGAAACACGCGCCTGCGAATCTATTTGTCTCTGTATCAATCACATATGTGAAATCGCGCTAACCTAATCATCACAATCGCTGATCGGTACGGAGTCAAATCCACAGGTTATCCACAATGTGGATAACTCAGTAAGTTACGGAAGGAATTCCCTGGCTTGGCGCGGTACGGTACCGGCGGAGGAGAGCGTAACTTACCCCGTTTAATGCCAGAACAGCCACGCCAGGGATGAGAAAGTTGGGTGTCATCTGACGGAATCCAAGCCAGCCGAACCAGCAGGTGAGCAGGTGCAGGGCGAGGAATCCGGTTGCCCGGCTGTCATGCAGGTTGTAATCCCGCATGAGAAACCAGGGCAATGCGATGAGATAGAAGGGCCATCCGTACTCAACCAGGCGATCGGCACTGGCGCCCAACAGGGGGGTTATGAGGACGCTGATCAAGCCATAAAGGACAGAAAAACGCAGGATGATGGTTAGCCCGGGAAGACGGCTCTCCGGCGGGACCGTGGGTGAAACGATTCTGCGCCACGATGCGAAGGCGAGCGCAGGCCCGATGCCGAAGAGCCCGAACCATGCCAGAAGGAGGCGCGAAGGGCCCCAGAGGGACGGCTCGCAGATGCCGACTTCGCGAATGGCGCCTAGTTGCAATCCCGGGGGGATCGCCCTCACCCAAACCGGGTTGCACTCGGGCAAGGTGTTGCTCCAGAGAGGAAATCCGAGAACATTCTTAAAGAAACTCCAGACAATTTTCCCCGCGATGTAGGCTCCGCCGCTCATGCCATGCACGCTGGCAGGCCCACCCTGCGCGAAGTGCCGGCTGATCAGGGCGGCGCCTAACAGTGCCGCCAGACCGACCGCGGCGGACTGCAGCCGGATGCGGCGCCAGCAGGCGAAGACCAGGCAGACCGCCACCAGGGATGTGGACTCGCGGGCCAGATAGGCCGGAAAGAGCAGCAACAACGCCCATCCGGAATGGCCGAAAAGCAGGCACAGCAGCATGGCGGCGAGGATGGCGGCGTGCAAGGGGTCGGGCAGATAGTAGTCGTGGAAGACATCGACCCAGAACGGCATCAGGAAGATAGCGGCGAAGATGATCGCCGGGGCCTGCAAGGACCACAGGAGCCGTGCGACAAGGACAAGCAAAGCGATCAGACAAGCCATTCCCAGCGCCAGAAAACCGGCATCGACGCCAAGTCCCGTGATACGGCCCAACCAGCCGGCGATGGCCGGTCCGAGAATTCGCGCGGAAAACGGCGCGGGTACAGAGCTATAGCGGCCCAAGGCCAGCAGGCGATATTGGCCCGCGTCGGGGGCGTAGATGGCCCCCGGCAAACCGAGCAGGATGGCAATGCACAGGCTTCCAACGGGCAGAATCAGGCGAAGGATGCGATCAGACAAGGAATTGCTCGAGCACGGCCGCATACTTTCGGGGGAGAGGAATCTTATGCAGCGACCGGTTCACGGTAACGTGAGTCGTCTCCCCTTCTGCCAACAGGGTCAGAGAATCTTTTTCCGGGCGCATGAGCCGGTAGCCAAATTTGATCACCGAGCGGCGCATGGCGAGTACGGTGGTCTCGAGGAGCAGCTGATCATCGTAGCGGGCGGGAGATTTATAGCGGCAATTGGCTTCGACGACCGGGATGTGGCAATCGTCTTCAAGTTCCATCTTTTTGTATTCGAAACCGAGCTGGCGCAAGAGCTCAACCCTGCCCAACTCGAACCATACAAAGAAGTTGGCGTAGTACACGACGCCCATCTGATCGGTTTCGGCATAACGAACGCGGATACGGGTTTGGGAAACTGGCATGGATGAAGACCAGTTTAGCGAACCAAAAACGAAAAGCTGTTGCCGTTGCCACGTTTGACTGGTTGACTCGCCTCTGACAAGTTAAGGGCGATGCGGTCCCGCCGGACGCTGGGGGCAGGCGGGACGGCGCCGGGAGGGTTGGGGTACCGTTGCCGCAAGACTTGGCACCCCGAGATTAGAACGGCGATTAAGGCTTGAGCTTGCCGAAAACCTGGAGTTTGGAGATGTCGTTGAACATGACGAAGGCGGCGAAAATCAGCAGCACCACGAACGCTGCCTGGTAAATCCGCTCTTTGAACTCCTGGTTTAGATCGCGCCGCATCACGCCTTCGATCAGCAACAACACAATCACTCCGCCGTCCAGAATCGGGATGGGGAGAAGATTGAAGATGCCGAGGTTGAGGCTGATGATTGACATAAGGCCGATAATCGGCTGCCAGCCGGGTTGCTCAACAGCCAAGCCGGTTTCGCGCGCAATCCCAATCGGTCCGCTCAAATCCTGGACCGCAAAGCGCCGGGTAACCATCCGATGCAGCACTTCCAGAATCAGGCCGGAATACCGCAGATTGAAATGAACGGATTGATCGAGGGCTGCAGGCAGCGCAAGCTGTTGGATTTTGAGAGGCGTCGGGTTGGGAGCAAAACCAATGCGGTAGAGCTTGTGCCCATTAGGTTCGTCGGCCATGACGGGCTGCAAGTCGAGACTGAACTGCTTGCCATCACGCTGCACGTTCAGCTGAATCGGCTTGCCATTGTCCTGCTGCAGAAACGCCAGCATGGCATCGACAGAGTGAAGCGCCAAGCCGTCCACGGAGAGAATCTGATCGCCCGGCTTAAGCCCCGCTTTCGCTGCCGGCATGTTGGCTTCGATCTGGCGCACGCGGATTGGCTCCGGCTGCATGCGAGGCACAAAGCCGATGGTGTCAAAATCAAAATCGTCGGCTCCGCGGGGATTTGGAATCGCGATCATGTTGCGGACGATCTGTCCGTCGCGCCTCACATCCACAGGAATCGTCTGGCCTACGTTCATCGCGGCGCGGATCGATACCTGTTCCCAGGTCGGGTTCTCAACGCCATCGAAGCGGGTAATCAGATCGCCCGGTTTGAGTCCCGCAGCAGAGGCAGCGGTGTGATCGGAAACGAAATCGATATTCGCCGGCTCGGAGCGAAAAGCTTCCACTTCGTTGTGCATCATGTAAAAGCCGGTCATGAGCAGGAGGGCCAACAGGAAATTGGATACGGGGCCCGCGAGGCCGATCAAGATGCGTTGCCAGCGCGGATGAGCGTTGAACTCCGCCGGGTCGCCCGTGGAGGGTTCGCCCGGGGCTTCCCCCGACATCTTGACATAGCCACCCAGAGGCAAGAGGCTGAGCCGGTAGTCGGTGTCTCCACGGCGAAAACCGAAAAGACGCTTACCGAAACCGATCGAGAAGACTTCCACCCGCACGCCGCATAATTTGGCAACTGCGAAATGGCCGAACTCATGCACCAGTACCATGATGCCGAGCACAACAAGCATGGAAACTGTGCTGGTTAAGAAAAATGACATCGCAATCCGCTCATTTACCTCTCTACCGGATCCAGCCGGACCCAAACCAAACTACCGGAGTATTGACTGGAATAAACTGCCGCGGGTGAGCACAGATGTTGTTGCTGGCTCTGAACGGCCGCGGGGACACAGGTCACCGTAGAGCAGGCGAAACCCCCGCTACTACGATGCGGGCGACCCGTCGTGCTTCCTCGTCGAGCTGAAGCACTTCCTGGATGGTCTCAGGATGACTCGGCGGGGTCACCTCCAGAACAGACTCAATTGTACGCGGTATCGCCGTGAACGGAATGATGCCTTCGAGGAATGCCTCTACCGCGATTTCGTCGGCGGCGTTCAGAGCGATGCAGGCGGCGCCGCCTGCCTGGGCCGCCTGGTACGCCAGGCCGAGACAGGGAAACCGTTTGAAATCAGGCGGTTCGAAATTCAGTTCGCCGAGTGCCGCCATATCGAACGTCAATTCGCTCGGCACCCGCTCGGGATAACTCAATGCATAGAGAATCGGCAACCGCATATCCGTCACCGAAAGCTGAGCCAGGATGCTGCCATCCACAAATTCGACCAGGGAATGAACCGCGGACTGAGGATGGACAGTGACGTGCACCGCGGAAGGGGACAAGTCGAACAAGCGGCAGGCTTCAATGATTTCAAGGCCCTTATTCAGGAGGGTGGCCGAATCGATCGTGATCCGGCGGCCCATGATCCAGGTCGGGTGACGAAGCGCCTGCTCGACGGTGATGTTCTGGAACTGGTCCTGGGGCAGATTGCGGAAAGGGCCACCGGAAGCAGTAAGCCAGATGCGGCGGACTTCCTTGGCGGTTCCACCGCGCATGCATTGATGGATGGCGTTGTGCTCGGAGTCGATGGGCAGCAGGGGCACGTTGCTACTCCGCGCAAGGCGGGTGAGAATCTCGCCTGCGGCCACCATGGCTTCTTTGTTGGCCAGGCCCACGGCTTTTCCAGCAGAAACTGCGGCATGAGTGGCTTCCAGCCCGGCTACGCCGACAATTGCCGAAACCACGAAATCAACTTGGGGTAAGGTGGCCGCGCGTACGGCTCCAGCGCTTCCGTACACAACCTCGATGCAGCTGATTCCGGCAGCTTTGAGGCGAGATCCCAGTTCGGTGGCCAGCTCCTCGGTGGCCATGGAAGCCACCAGCGGTCGCCAGCGTTGACATTGGGCAAAGGCAACCTCCAGGTTTTTGCCTGCGGCCAGCGACGCAACCGTGAAGCGGTCCGGGTAACGCTCGATGATGGAAAGGGTGCTGGTTCCGATAGAACCGGTAGAACCGAGAATGCAGATGTGCTTCAAGGCCAGCTAGCCCACCCGAAAAAACTGCTGAATCCATTGAGCGTACCACAGGGCCGGGGCAGCCAGCAGGAGGGCGTCGATGCGGTCGAGCACGCCCCCGTGGCCGGGAAGGAGGGCTCCGGAGTCCTTGACGCCGGCGCCTCGCTTGATGGCGGATTCCACCAGGTCGCCGACCTGGGCAAAGAGATTCAGAACGACAGCCATCCCCAGCCACCGATCCAGGGATCCCGCATAATGCAACATGCCGCCAGGGAAATTCCGAGCCAGGAAAAACAGAACTGTGGCGATGAGCAGGCCGCCGGCGAGCGAACCCGCGGATCCCTCCCAGGTTTTGTTGGGGCTGATCAGGGGCGCGAGCTTGTGGCGGCCGAAAGCGCGACCTATATAGAGGGCAACCGTGTCACCCACCCAAACCACGCAAAAAAGAAAGACCAGCAAAGATGGGCCGTCAGGCATAACCCAGATCATGGGCAAAGTGACGAGGCACAAACCGCAATAGAGCAGGCCAAAAATGGAAAATGCAGTATCCGGCAGTACGCGGTCCAGCGGCGAGCGAAAGCTGCATACCAACAGCAGCGCGACGCTTCCCAGGCCGATCGCGGGCAGCACCAATGACGGGCTGCAATAGGTCGCGGCGAAGAGGATGGCGATGGAGACCAGGACCAGCACACGCGGCAAGCGCGAAGCCTGAGAATCAGCGATGGACAGGTACTCCCAGGCAGCAAGCTCCGCCACGACCGCGGTCGCGATGATGAGCCAAAGAAAAGAACCGCGGAGCAGAAGCAGCAGAACCAAAGGAACAAGAACGGCTGCCGTGATCACTCTTTTCATGTTTTAGAGAAGCATACACGGTTGCTTATCGCGGCCTCCGCGGAACATCCACAAGGTCTCTTGGTATGATCGGCATTAGCTGCTTGGAGGAATACCGTGATTGAAATCGCTTCTTTCGAAGCCAGGGACAAATTCAGCCGGTTGCTCGATCGTGTACAGCTCGGCGAAGAGATCATCATCACCCGCCGCGGGAAAGCTGTCGCTAAGATTGTTCCAGAAGGGAGCGCTCCCGTAGAAGTGCTTGCTGGAGACGTCAGCACATGGGCGCCGGCGAGCGAAGAAAAAGAAACGCAGGCCGCAACAAGTAACTCACACTGATCGCTTATTCCCGATTCAGGTTTGAATCACGCCAGGATTGAATTTCTCGACTTCAGGATTCAGCGCCGCGGCTTCGAGCGCGGTTAGCAGCGCTTTCCGCGTCTTTGCCGGGTCGATGATCGCATCCACCCACAATCGTCCCGCGGCATAACGGCAGTCTGTCTGCTGGCCATAGCTGGCCTGAATGGAAGCGAGAACCTGATTCTTCTCCTCTTCACTCAGCTGCTTGCCGCCGCGCTCGAGCTGGCGGATTTTGATTTCCACCAATGTGCCGGCGGCGGATGCTCCGCTCATGACGGCGTAACGGGCAGTGGGCCAGGCGAAAATAAATCGCGGATCGTAAGCTTTGCCGCACATTGCATAGTGGCCGGCGCCGAAAGAGCCACCGAGGATCACAGTTATCTTGGGCACGGTGGAGTTTGAGACGGCGGAAACCATCTGGGCTCCCGCGCGAATGATTCCGCTCCACTCAGCGTCCCGGCCCACCATGAAGCCGTTTACGTCGTGCAGGAAGATGAGCGGAATCAAATTCTGATTGCAATCCATAATGAAGCGCGCCGCCTTTTCCGCGCTTTCGGCATAGATCACGCCCCCGAACTCGACTCTTTTATCGCCGGTCTGACTGGTATGCGTCTGATGGGTCTTCTGATTGGCAACGATGCCAACCGCATATCCTCCAATCCGGCCATAGCCGCAAACGACGGTCTTGCCGTAGTCGGCCTTGTATTCGTCGAATTGAGAGCGATCCAGCAGACGAGCGATTACCTCGTGCACATCGTAGGTGCTTGCACTACGGGTGGAATCCGGTTCGAGCAGGGCGTAGAGGTCCTGCGCGGGGTACCTGGGAGCGTCGTGCTGCGAATCATACGTTGCTCGATCGAATGGCGCTCCGGGCGCATGGCCCAGGCGGGATATCAGAGACCGGAGCCGAGCCAGACATAGGTGGTCGTTGGGCTCCTTGAAGTCTACGGTTCCTGAAATCTCGGAATGCATCGTGGCCCCACCCAGTTCCTCGGCGGAATACTTCTGCCCGATGGCTGCCTGCACCAGAGCCGGTCCTGCAAGAAAGAGACCGCTGCCCTCGGTCATCAAGACGTGATCCGTCATGACCGGAAGATAGGCTCCGCCGGCTACGCACATGCCCATGATGGCGGTCATTTGGGGTATGCCCCGGGCGCTCATCACCGCGTTGTTGCGGAAAATACGCCCAAAATCATCCTGGTCGGGGAATACATCCTCCTGTAGGGGCAGGAAAACGCCTGAAGAATCCACCAGATAGATAGTTGGAATGCGATTCTCCAAGGCTATCGTCTGGGCACGAATAACCTTCTTGGCGGTCATGGGAAAGAAAGCACCTGCTTTAACGGTGGCGTCGTTGGCGATCAGCATCACCAGCCTTCCGGCAACCCGGCCCAAACCAGTCACGACTCCTGCCGCGGGCGCGCCGCCCCATTCGTCGTACATACCGAACGCGGCAAACAGCCCCAACTCCAGAAGCTCCTCACCCGGATCCAACAACAAGGCCAGCCGTTCCCTCGCGGTGAGACGCCCTTTGGAATGTTGGGCTTCGACCGCTTTGGGGCCGCCGCCCTGGCGTATAAGTTCTTCCTGCTGCAGGATTTCCCCCAGAAGCGCCTCCATACCGGCAGCATTCTCCCGCCCCTTTTTGGAAAGAGGATCCAGTCGGGAAGACAGGCGGTTCGAGAAGTGTGGCGCCGTCTCAGCGGGCACGGCATGAATGGGTGGGTCGGTCGGGACAGCCATAAGAAACTCGCCAGCATAGCATCTCAGCTGCGGCCTTGCGTGCACAACCACCGGATGCCCATTCCCAAAGTGAATTACCGGAGGTTGAAGGTGTGAAAAACAAACACATTTTGCTGCTTTCCAACAATCCCCCGAATGTGACATACTGCTCCAAAATTATCTTTCAGCTAACCCCGATGACTGAAAGATGGAAAAACGGAAGAAAACGATCATGTCCGGCTTCTTTTCGAAACTATCTCCTGCCCGTTGTTGGCCCACTACGGAAGCTACCGTGGACTCCTGCCAGTGGTTACGGCTTCACGACCACCTGGGAGGCATCGCGGGGCATTACCAAGTCAAATTCACTTACCAGGCTGGCGGGAAAGAAAATCACGGGGAGTTCTGCCACCACGGTACACAGCACATTGCACCCTATAGCCCAGGCGAGCACTTAGACATCCAATACGACCCCAAAAAGCCGGGACGATACCACTTCCAGGGTGCTGAGTCGAGCTACGAGAAATTGGAAGCAATCGTAGTGGTGACCGTTTTTGCGCTGATTGCCGGCTACTTCCTGTACGCGTTTTAATCCCCCACCAGATTCGGCCGACTGCGCGGTCCGCCCGGGAATTCTTGGGCGTTTTCCTACGTTGCATTTTCGCGCCCACACAATAGGATGGTTTGGACCGCCGAACCAGGGCTCTAATCCATCTCGAATCAGAAAAGCGATCATGCAGAATGCGCGTTTTTTTTCTCTGGCGCTGATTCTCGGCTGCATTGCACTCACCGTGGCTGTGGCTCAGGTTTCCTCAAAGGAAAGCGTCTCTTCAGATGACATCAGCGTAGCGGAAGGACTTCAGCTACCCACCTATGGGCACGTATGGGCGCTGGACACCTGGAAAGGACTTCGCGAGCTGGTCCGCCTGAGTCCCCCCGATACCACCACGGACGACTCCGGTTTCTCCCTCAAACTGAGGCACGTGATTGGATTCAAAGGGGAGGCAGCGAAAGTCAGGGTACATGATCCGGCAGCTTCGTTTTTCCTGCGTGGTGTTTCAGGGAACGACAACGACCGCTGCGATCTGGTGATCGTGCGCCTGAATGCCGATGGCCAGCGGCGCGAAGTTACTAAGGATGGCATGGCTCAGCTGAAGCAGCGCGCAAAACACGGCGAGGGGCAATACCCGGATGTCATCAGCATCAAGCAACAGCGGATCGGAACAACGGACTGGTATCGGCTCTCTCCGCTGCAGACTCTTTCTCCGGGTGAGTATGCTCTCGTCCCACTTCCTTCGAGTCCCGGGTTTGCCGAAGGAGAAGTATTCGACTTTGCCGTCGACCCTGAGGCGCCCGAAAACGCGGATCCACTGCGCTCGGAACTGTACCGCGGCGCTCAATGAATCACACAAGCTAATAACACTAAGGTGGGATGAGATTTAGCGCCCTTTCGCGCGCCGCCACCAAGTAAAAAAGGGACGAAAAATTTTCCCTCTTTCCGCAAGCGCCGGCCCGGCGGCGCGCATGCGCTACAGGCTTTATCCGCAGGTTGATGACTCGATGCATACACACGCCGAGGCGTAATCGCAAACGATTGCGGTGGCGAAAAAAGTGATCCGCGCTCCGGCTTCTTTCGTAAGCCGAGCGTTCGATAAAGTCACAATCATAGATACAAAATAACTCGCTGGCACGACTCTGCCGAAATCGCGATTGGGATACACGCTCATAGCAGTTGCGGGGAGAGAAAAATTATGCGAGCGGAGAGGAAGGACCTGAGCCCTGAAGACCCAGCAGCTCAGCATGAACTCGCATAGCGGCTATGCAGAAGGCGATATGGGCTTCCAGCTCGAGCCCCAGCTCCTGCGCTCCGAGGAGAATATCCGGGCGCTGCACACCACGCGCAAATGCCTTATCTTTCAGCTTCTTACGGACGCTCGCGACATCCACATCGAAGATGGAACGAGTGGGTTTTACGAGCGTCACAGCGGTCAGAAAACCAGCTAATTCATCACAGGCAAAAAGTGCTTTAGCGAGATGAGTTTTTCGGGACACACCTGAGTACTGAGCATGTCCCATAATCGCTTCGCGTATTTCTTCCGGCCAGCCTTGTTGAGCAAGAATTTGATTTCCGACGAACGGATGTTCTTCTGCGCTGGGATATTTTTCGTAGTCAAAATCGTGCAGCAGTCCAGTGATGCGATAGGTCTCGCGCAACGTGTTTGAGTCGGCTTCACCGAGTCCGCGAAGTCGCGCTTGTTCCTGACCGTAGGCTTCCATACAGGCTTCGACAGCAAGAGCATGCTTTAACAAACTCTGCGACTGGGTGTACTGGTTGAGAAGACTCCAGGCTTCGGCGCGTGTGTATCTTATTCCGGCCATTCAGTTATCTTTTTGCACAGACGACCGCGAGATTCCGAGTTTTTTAGGGTTTCTTCCGAAATTCGTACCACGTTTTCCGCTTTGACCCCTACTTTTTAACTTGACATTGAGAATACCCTGCATCACTGTAATCATGAATCAGCTAGGGACCGTCGTTAAACGAATACTTGGCACGGGGACGTGCAAGGTGATCTAAAAGCGGCTCTTCCTGGCGGGACCGCCCTGCTCTGGCGCTCCGTTCAAGAAAAATTATGGCTACTAACTTAGCAACAGTCGAAGCGCGTGAGGTTCTACGGTGTGAGCGCTGCACATTGGTGCAGTTCCGCACTGCGAACTCTTTGTGCAGGCGCTGCCACAAACCGCTCGAAATCGAAGAACCGGAACGGCTCGTTCCGCAATTCGCGGGCGAGCCGGAAGAAACCGTGACCGAAGATAACGGTCTTCAGGTGGCACGCGCTGTGCGTGACCTTCGCAAGGGCCGCAATCTGAGCCAACGCCAGCTTGCCAGCCGGATGCAGGTACCGCGTACCTACATCTCGAAAATCGAGAATGGCAAAGCGATGCCAACGCTGTCTTCCTTATCAAGGTTGGCGGCAGCGCTCGAGATCGATATCTGCAATCTTCTTCGTGATGCCCGTAGCCGCCGACATGAAGAGACTGCGTCGATTCTCAGCGATCCTTTTCTGGCTGAGCTCGCACCATACATTTCCCAGATGGATACGCTGCAACGTTCCATGTTTTTAAACCAGGTGCGCGACCTGGCCATGGGCCGCCGTAGAAGCGCATAACCTACGGCGTTTTCCCTATGCGAGGTGTTGCTGGAATCCTCCGCCTGGCGTTTTGCGGGGGAAGGGACCATGTGCTACGGTCGTAAGGAAAGGCGATCGTTTTGCGCTTCCTGCCACCGAGCCGAGTATCCGAATTATCTTCCGAAGAGCAGGCCCTCTACAGCAGCCTGGATCCAGCTCGCCTGCCGCAGCACGTTGCCATCATTATGGATGGGAATGGGCGCTGGGCAGGCAAGCGTAGCCTCAGGCGTTTCCTTGGCCATCAGCAGGGCGCAGAAGCGGTCCAGTATGTGGTTGAGACGGCTTCGCGCATCAATTTGCCCTGGCTTACCCTGTATGCATTCTCGCTCGAGAACAACCTGCGCCGCCCCAAAACCGAAGTCAATTTCCTGATGCGGCTGTTGCGCTCCTACCTGGTAGATAATGTCCAGCGCATGAACGACAACAATGTCCGGATCGCCTACATTGGGCGGACCCATGAGTTGCCCTCCGAAGTTCAAGAGAAGATGCAATGGGCCGCAGAAGCTACGGCTCACAACAATGGCACCGTACTGACGCTGGCGCTCAATTATGGAGCGCGTTCCGAGCTGGTGGATGCGGTGAAAGCCCTGGCCCGCGAAGCAACATCCAACAACCTGCCGCTCGACCGAATCACGGAAGAAGACCTCAGCAGGCATCTATACACCGCACACATGCCGGACCCGGACCTGATGGTGCGCACCAGCGGTGAGTTTCGGGTGTCCAACTTTCTGCTGTGGCAAATGGCCTATTCCGAGATCTACGTGACCGAACGGTTCTGGCCTGACTTTCGCGGCATCCATCTGCTTGAGGCCATCGCCGACTATCAGCGCCGGGAACGCCGCTATGGTGGACTGAACAAGGCGCAGGAATCGGACGAAGCTCCCATCCCCGATAGCTTCCTGGTGCCCCGCTAACCCCTCCCCAGCTATCCACGGGCTTTTAGCGCGCCGACGAAGCGTGTGATCAGTAAGGTGCGGGGACACATATTCCGAGGCCCCCGCCAACATGTCGCCGGTATTCTCGGTTCATGAGTTCGCCTGCCCTGGCTCGTCCCCGGAGGTCCCGTAAAAAGAAGAAGCCCGCAAATTGGTTGGCGTGGTGGCCATTAGCAGCCGGGATCGCGATCACCCTGGCAGCAGTGAAGACAGCGGAGATCCTGCCACTGATGGGAGCAGGAGGACTGCTCCGGTTGCAACTCCTCTATCCTTTTGCACTGCTGCTCAAGCAGCCGCAGTTTGGCCTTTCCGACGCGGCCAGTGAGGGCTGGTCGCAGATCATGCTGTACACGCAGTATCCTCTTTACGGCCTTTATGCCAGCATCGCGACGCGATGGAGACCGCTGTGGGCCGTACTCCTGCAATTAACCGCGATCCACTTGGCCGGCTTTGCCGTACTGTGGTTGCTGGCGCCGAGCTGACCTGCTGATCATTGAAAAGTACAAACTGGCAGCTCATTATTAAGGAAGCTCGTGGGGACCGCTGGCTTGAAGTCTGAACCGGTCAAGATTATTGAGTGCCCGCGGGATGCGTGGCAATCTATGCCGCTTCCGATTCCGGCGGAAGTCAAGGCCGATTACCTGAGCGCTCTGGTCGCCGCCGGCTTTCAGCATATTGACGCAGTCTCGTTCGTTTCTCCGGCGGCTGTGCCGCAGATGGCGGACTCCGAACGCGTATTGGCTTTGCTGGCGCCGCGGCGAGACGTAGAAATCATTGGCATCGTGGTCAACCAGCAAGGAGCGGAGCGCGCCGTCGCCACCGGAGCGGTGCGCACCTTGGGTTTTCCTTATTCCCTGTCGCCTTCATTTCTTGAGCGCAACCAGAGACAGACACCCAAGCAGGCCCTGCAAATATTGGAATCGATTGTCGCGCTTGCGCGGAAAGCGAGTCTGGGAGTGGTTGCCTACCTCTCGATGGCCTTCGGCAATCCCTACGGAGACCCGTGGAACCAGGAGGGAGTCATTGCGGCTTGCATGAAATTAAAGAACCTTGGGATTGGCGAAATTTCACTCGCAGACACAGTAGGGCTGGCCAGCCCGGCACAGATCCACTCGCTGCTAACGGCCGTGCTTGAGGCAATCCCTGGTTTTGAGATCGGCGCTCATCTACACGCCAAGCCCAAGGAGGCAGCCGGCAAAGTCGCAGCCGCTTACGAGGCGGGTTGCCGGCGCCTGGACATGGCGCTTGGCGGGCAAGGCGGTTGCCCGTTCGCACAGGATTCACTGGTAGGCAATGTGGCGACCGAAGGCGCCATGAAAGAGCTCGCCAGGCTCGGCGCCCTCCTTCCCCGTTTCGCGGCGCTTGACGAGTTACTTGCCAAAAGCCGCGCGATCGCCGATAGATTTGGCGGCCCGCGCACGGACTAGAACTTTTTCACGGTGGAGGCAGGGCGGACAGCTATAAAAGCAATGAGGAGATTCCCGTAAGGTGGCTATTAAATACGCAACGCTGGAAATCAGAGAAACCGACCGCGTTCATACCATCACGCTGAATCGGCCCGAACGCAGGAATGCCTTGAGCCCGCAGATGATCGCCGAGCTTATCCATGCCTTGGGAGAGGCCGGAACCTGCGATTGCGGCGTGGTTGTGCTTACGGGTGCGGGAACGGCGTTCTGTTCCGGGATGGATCTCGAAAGCCTGAAATCTCTCACTCATCAACGTCCGGAAGACCAGCGTGCCGATGCTGAATCCACCATGTGGATGATGCGCCGGTTGTACGACCTAACCAAGCCCACGATTGCAGCCGTAAATGGTCCAGCCATTGCGGGGGGGACCGGGCTGGCGACTTTGTGCGATTTCACGTTGGCAGCGCCCCAGGCCAGGCTGGGCTATACCGAAGTAAAAATCGGTTTTATCCCGGCCATGGTTTCGGTATTTCTGCTCGAGATGGTTGGGGAAAAAACAGCCAAAAGCCTGCTGCTCTCGGGCCGGATTCTGGATGCCCGGGAAGCGCTGGCGCTGGGCCTGATAACGGAAATCGTTCCCGACGGCCAGCTGATGACCAGGGCTTATGAGCTAGCTGCAATGTTGCTCAAGAACAGCCCCGAATCAATGAGCACAGTCAAGAAGCTGCTGAGCTCATTTGCCAAGGAGCGGCTGGATCGGGACTTGGCACGCGCCATGCGGTGGAACGAGAAAATTCGCAACAGCCCTGATTTTCGTGAGGGCCTGCAGGCCTTCCTGGAGAAACGCGAGCCGGTATGGCCTGGGCGCAAGAACAAATAAAGCAAGTATCATTCCCGATATGGCAAATAAAGTTCGCTGGGGAGTTCTGAGCACGGCTGCAATCGGCATGAAGAAGGTGCTGCCGGCCATGCAAAAGGGTGATTGGAGCGAAGTGACCGCGATCGCCTCGCGCGATCTTCCCAGGGCCCAGGAAGCTGCGCGCACACTGAATATCGCCAAGGCTTATGGATCGTACGAAGAGCTGCTGGCCGATCCCGATATTGAAGCGATCTACAATCCCCTGCCGAATCAGCTCCACGTTCCGTGGTCGATCAAGGCCGCGGAAGCGGGAAAGCACGTGCTATGCGAGAAACCCATCAGCATGACGGTAGCCGAAGCCAAGAAACTGCTGGCAGCGCAGCAGCGCACGGGAGTCAAGATTGGCGAAGCCTTCATGGTGCGCACGCACCCGCAGTGGCTGCGAACACGCGAGCTGATCGCCTCGGGCCGGATCGGCTCGTTGCGTTCTGTGCTGGGATTTTTCAGCTACTTCAATACCGACCCTAAAAATATTCGGAATATTGCAGATTGCGGCGGTGGCGGCCTGATGGACATTGGTTGCTACCCGATCAATACTTCCCGATTTGTGTTCGGCGAGGAGCCGGTGCGCGTATCCGGCGTCTTGGAGAAAGATCCCAACTTCCGCACGGACTGTTTGACTTCAGCGGTTTTGCAGTTTCCCTCGGGTCAGGCAATCTTCACTTGCAGCACGCAGCTGGTGCCTTACCAGCGGATGCAGGTGCTGGGAACCAAGGGCCGGATCGAAATCGAAATCCCTTTCAATGCTCCGAATGACCGCCCCTGCCGGATTTTCATCGACGACGGCCGGGACTTGATGGGAGGGGGAATCACCATCGAGAGCTTCCCCATCTGCGATCAGTACACGTTGCAGGGAGATGCTTTCTCCAAAGCCGTGCGTGAGGGGACGGAGGTGCCCGTGCCTCTCAGCGACGCGATCCGGAATATGGCAGTGATCGAAGCTGTCTTTCGCGCCGCCAGTTCAGGCAAATGGGAGAAACCTGAAGCCTAGAGGCCGTTGCTATTTTCGAAGGTCTAGGGATCCGGGCGCGGGTCGTCGGGAGCATCCTCGGCGCCTTCGTCCCAAGGCTCCGAATCGCCTATTTCGCGTTCCAGCTCATCGGAGGGGAGTCGCGGCTGATCCAGTTCTCTGCGCGCAGGGTTTGGCACCACTTCGGGGTCGTTCACGACAAATGTGAGCCTACCACAGCGCCGCGGGCATGATAATGGGCATCGGTACGCTGATGAGATTACTGAATTTCCTGGTAGAAAGCTTCATCGCAACCTTCGGCATTACTCGGCCCAGGCCGGAACAGCAGCGTACCGTGGCCCTGGCGTTGGGTGGCTTTCTGTTGCTTTTCTTGGCCGGCCTGCTCAGCCTGATCGTCTGGATGCTCTTC
>Ga0335073_10002331_pt1 | contig 25951 bp, 20 predicted proteins | sample Lox_Sample_22_FD_207093 | JGI IMG/M metagenome (GOLD analysis project Ga0335073, IMG submission 207093) | Soil microbial communities from Loxahatchee National Wildlife Refuge, Florida, United States - Lox_Sample_2.2 | ecosystem: Environmental > Terrestrial > Soil > Wetlands | place: USA...
GAGACGCCTCGCGCCAAAGAGCGTCGTCGAGCAGCAGTTTCACCGCCGCGACCGCCAGACCGGGCGCGTCGTCGGCGATACCGACGCACGCTTCGATGCCGGGCAGGCCCTGAGCGCCAACGCTCGTAGTGACGAGCGGCAGTCCCTCCCGCAGCGCTTCGACCACCTTCGATTTGACCCCTGCGCCGGTCCGAAGCGGCACCATCGCGATCCGAGCCCGGGCGTACCGCGCCCTGAGTTCGTCCTCGCTGACCCGACCTCTCACCTCGATTCGGGCAGCCGCGAGCGCGCGGACCGCTGGACTGGGGTTGGCCCCGACCAGTGACAGCGTCGCATCAGGGACCTGCGCCCAAATCAATTTCATGACGTCGTTCGCCAGCCATACGGCCGCATCCACGTTCGGAGGGTGGCCGAATCCGGCGACAAAGAGGATCTCGTGATTGGGCGCCGGCTCGCGGCCGTCGCCGAACTCGTCGTACGCGTAAGGGACAATGGTCGCCGCCCGCGCCGACAACGGAGACGCCACGGCGGTCTCTTCCGACGACGGATAGAGCACGACGTCCGCCCGCCGCCAGACCGATTTTTCGATTTCCTCCATAGCGGCCGCGTCAATCGCCGCCTTCGGGTCGCTCGTCCTTTGGGCCTCCATTCCCATCCGCTGGAAATGGAGGTCGTGACCGTAATAGGCGATTGTCGCCTTCGAATACCTTCTCAACGGCCCGATGTATCGCGCCGCGAACGCAGGGCGGCTGAGCAGAGCAAGCGAAATCGCGTGGCCGTTTTGCTCGATCCAGTCGTCGAAATAAACGCCAAATCCGTAGAAAACTTCGACGCCCCTGCTCTGAAGAGATCGGGTGTATTCAGGGTCGTAGGCCAGATTATCCGGCCAGAATTTGACGATATAGCCGGCGTATTGCAAGCATTCGATGATCGCAAGCATCGTGCGAGAGCCAGCGTCCTGATCGGGTTGGGGAATATAGTGGTCGACGACCAACGCAATCTTTCGATCGTGGCTCCGATCGCGCGCGCGCATGATCTCAAAGCCCGGAGGGAAATTTTCCTTCAGCAAAGTCTCGCGCCATTGCTCGTAGAACTTCTTAGTGTTCGCAATCTGATGGGCTTTGATTCCGGACTTCACGTCCCTGCCCTGGCTCAATCCTTCCAAATGCACAATGGTCGAGAATGGACAATAGTAAACCTTTCTGCCTGCTGCTCTCACCCGGAACGCGAAATCGCTGTCCTCACAATATGCGGGAACGAAGCTCTCATCGAATCCGCCAAGCTTGTCCCAGAGCGCGCGGGGGATCAATATCGCGCATCCAGAGATGTAATCGGTCTCTCTGACGTAATTGTACTCGGGCTTGTCTGGATCATCCCCTCTGCCGTAGTTCCAGGCCGAGCCGTTGTCCCAGATAATCCCGCCGGCTTCCTGAAGCGTGCCGTCGGCAAAAAGCAATTTGGACCCTGTCAGCCCCGCGTCGGGGAATTGATCGAAGACCGCGAGCAAGGGCTCCAGCCAGCGCTGGCAAACCAGCGTATCATTATTCAAGAAGAAAAAGTAATCTCCATTCGCCAGCCCGGCTGCTCGGTTGCATGACTTGAGAAAACCGAGATTGGTCGAATTGATCTCAAGCCGGAGCCCCGCCACCTGCTTCAGGATCTCGATGCCGGGATCGCCAGAAGCGTCGTCCACGACAACGACCTCGAATGGCGCTGTTGGCGGAAACCTGGCGATGGATTTCAGGCACTGCAGGGTCAGCCACGGTTTTCCGAAGCAGGGAATGATGACCGACACCAGCGGACGTTCGCTGGTCGGCAGTCGCACGCCTTCGACATCCGGGCTGCGCAGCGGCCGCTTGTCCTCCGACGTCAGGATCGGCCCAAGTCGCAACCGCCTCGTCGCCGGGGCGCCCGGAGGGGCAAAGTACCTGTCAAACCGCGCCGGGCTGCGCCTTTCGGCGGAACTCGCGAAACGCGCCGACATTCGTCCGGAGACCGGCTTTGTCACCGAGCTCAGTATCCTCAGAAGACGGTAATTAAAGGCGTACTTGATCGGCCTCCACGGCCGCTCGTAGGCCCGCTTGAGTTGAGCCGCCAGATCGACGCGTTCGCTGGTCAAATGCGCGACGACGGCTCGGAGCGAGTCGCGCGCCGCCAGTGCCGAATCCCGTTCCGTTTCATATTGCGTGGCGCGGGCCTCCGCCTCCGTCTGCGCATGGCGGCCGGCTTCCCGCTCGGCAGCGACATCGCCCGCCGCACGGCCGACATCCGTTGCGCGCGCTCGGTCGGCCCAAGCAATTGCGCTGCGCGCCGCCTCTCCGAAACTCAGCGCCCCCGGCGGAGCATGCTCGTCGTCGGCCGGCCCGAGCGTCGCCTCCAACCGCTCGCCGCTCGAGATGAGCGCGCTCAACCAGACGCCCGTTTCGTCGGCCTTTCGATAGCCGAGCCTCACGTCGGGATTCTGGGGGCCAACAGAAATCCAGATCGGATGCTCGGACGCCGGCAACGCGCGACGACTTGCCGGCGTTCCAAGCTTCAGGAGAGCATCGCTGTCCAATGCCATCAAATTTTTCACACTTTCAATCCAGGCGGGTCGGGCGCGGCGTCTCAATTGTGGCCAGACTTGCCCGGTCCGGAATCCCCGGCCCCTAGCACCAGCATCATTTGGCTGTCCAGTGAGCCTCGCGACGCGACCAAACGACCTCGGCCGAGGGGAACGCCGAACCGAGCGCAATGTCCGCGCGGGATTGTCTCGACGGTCTCGATGTGATTATCACGCCGCCGGACGCCATCGCCAGCGGCGGCCTGGTTCTTCGAGGTCGTTTGATGAACGAGTCGGGCGAGCTCCGGGACGGGCTCATGGACCAATCGGCCGCGCCGAGACGGGTTGCGCTGATCGATCGCGACGGAACGATCATTGTCGATAAGGTCTACCTGCGGGATCCGGACGGAATCGAGTTTGCGCCGGGCGCGATCGAGGGGCTGCGGCTGCTGCGGGACGCCGGATTTGCCTTGGTCTTGATCACCAATCAGTCCGGGATCGCGCGCGGGTATTTCGACGCGGCTCGGCTCGAACAAATTCACGACCGGCTCCGGTCCATGCTGGCGGCGGAGGGACTGAGACTGGAAGCGATCTACGTCTGCCCACACGGCCCCGACGAAAAATGCGCTTGCCGCAAGCCGGCGCCGGGGATGGTGACGAGCGCAATGCGGGACCTGGGATTTGGGCCGGATGAGGCCGTCCTTATCGGCGACAGCGACGCCGACATGGGGGCGGCGGCGGCGGCCGGCGTCGTCGGACTGCGGGTGACGAGCGCCGGCAAGTCCGCCGGCGCCCCAGCCGATTTCCTGGAAGCCGCACGGCGCGCCCGCGTCCTGTTGGCCGAGCGGGAGGGCGGACAGGCGGGGCGCAATTGATGCTGGCGGCAGGGGCCTTGCGATCCTTCACCGCGGGCCCTGCGTCACCTCGTATCCGTCGCTGTCGGCGAGCCTGAAGCCCGCGACGACCGCCGAGGTCGTGAACAGGCGCTCGGTCGCATGTTCGAGGCCGCCGTCCAGCAGTCCTTGCTCCTCGGGGAAGGCGGAGGCCAGGTTGAGTTTCCGCAGCGGCCGCAGCGCTTCAGGGCGGGCCCAGAACATGGTCCCACCGTAGAAGTCGAGACGAAACTCATCCGGGGCGACGCCCATTTTCGCCGCCAGCTCAAGCACTTTCGGCCGGGTCTGGCCCCAGGACGGCTCGAGCGGCGAGGTTTGGCTCGGAAGGCGAAAGGCGCGCGGGCCGATGATCCCGAGGCTTGGGTCGGCCTCGAACGCGCGGACAACCGATTCGGCAATCCCCGGGCCGGCCAGAAGGTCGAACAGCGACCGCCGCCGCCACAGCGCGCCGAGATACGAGATGCGGCCGCCGTCGTTCGATTTCTTGCCGTGGATTTTGCAGACGTAGCGATATCGGTCGAGCCGGCCGGCCTCCAAAAGCTCGAGGAAAGGCCGGACGTCGCGGCCGCGATTCTCGGTCACGATGATCTCGGCGCCGGGAAATTCGCCGGCGATCGTCTGGGAGAGACGATTGCGTCCGGGCGCGGTGGTGACGATTAGGTCGAAGGGAATGGTCAGGCGCGTCAACACGCCGGCGATGTCAGGCCAGGTGTCCTCGTAGTAGACATGCGCGACAATGGCCGCGGCCGGCGGAGAAGCGGCAGGCGACGGCGCCGGGCGATGTTCGATCGGCGCCCAGCCCTGGAGGAGTTCGGGGTGGCTCGTGACCAGGCGGCCGTCGAGGGCGACCCCGGTGTTGAACATATGCTGGTTGAAGGTGGTGAAGCGCTTCCGTTCCGGCTTGACGCCGTGGCAGAACAGCGAGAACTCCTCGAACTCGAGGTATTTCTTCTTCTTGAACAGGAGCCAGAGCCTGAGCCGGACCCAGAGCGAAAGCGGCAAGCTCAGCCGCTCGGCGCGAAAGTCCTCGCCCTCAATCGATCGTATCGGCGCCGCGGTCGGCACGATGAAATAGCCAAGCCCCTCGGAATAGGGGAGGAGCACGATCTGGCTCACGTTTGGCCCGCCAATTCGGATTTGCGAGACGTGGCTGTCGAGCGCGCCGCGGCTCGGAATCAACCGGGTGGCGCGCTCAAGGCTCAATCGGAACTTGCTCATCGGGGTCAGCGCCGCCTCCTCTAGCGAGGACGGAGGCGCCGGGCAAATCGCCCGGGCCGAGTGCAGCGTGATCGCCGCCTGCCTCCCTGCCGCATAAGGCGGAGTTGGCCAAGCACGCTTAAAAGGAATGGGCGCCCACGCCGTCAGCGCGATAGACAGATCCGAACGAGGACTCCGCCCGATGACCGCCAAAGCGCCTAACATCCTTATCGTTATGGCCGATCAGATGGCGCCGGCGTTCCTGCCGATCTACGGTCACGCCCCGACCCGCGCGCCGAACATGTCAGCGCTGGCGCGTAGCGGGGTCGTCTTCGACAGCGCCTATTGCAACTCTCCCCTTTGCGCGCCGTCGCGCGCGTCGTTCATGTCGGGCCTCATGCCGTCGCGCACCCGTGTCTACGACAATGCGGCCGAGTTTGCGGCGGATGTCCCGACCTTCGCGCATTGCCTGAGATTCCGTGGCTATCACACTATTCTGTCAGGAAAAATTCACTTCTGCGGGCCGGACCAGCTGCATGGCTTCGAGCAGCGTCTCACCACCGACATCTATCCCGCTGATTTCAACTGGACTCCCGACTGGGAGCATCCCGAGCATCGTCCGAGCTGGTATCACAACATGAGCTCGGTGCGCGACGCCGGCGTCTGCGTGCGCACCAACCAGCTCGATTTCGACGACGAGGCGGCCTTCATGGCCGAGCGGGCGATTTTCGATATTGCTCGGGCAAAAGATCGCCGGCCGTTCCTGCTCGTCGCCTCGTTCTCGCATCCGCACGATCCCTTCGCCACGCCCCAGCGCTACTGGGACCTCTTTCGCGATTCGGACATCGACATGCCCGGGCCGGCCATCCCGCCCGACGCGCTCGACCCGCATTCCCGCCGCCTGCGCCAAGTTTGCAACATGGACGCCGAGCCGGTGACGGAAGCTCAGGTCCGCGCCGCGCGCCACGCCTATTATGGGGCAATCGCCTATGTCGACGACCTTCTCGGCCGGCTCCTGGCGGCGCTGCGCTCGGCGGGCCTGGCGGAGGATACGATCGTGATCCTCACCAGCGATCACGGCGAAATGCTCGGCGACCGCGGTCTCTGGTACAAGATGAGCTTCTTCGACGGCGCAAGCCGCGTCCCCCTCGTTATCGCCAGCCCCGACCGCTTCGCCCCGCGCCGGGTCGCCCAAAGCGTCTCGCTCGTCGACCTCATGCCGACGCTCATCGATATCTCCGGCGGGAACGCGCAATCGCTCGGTCTCGCGCTCGACGGACGCAGCCTCGTCGGCCATCTTAGGGGCGCCGCCGGCCACGACGAAGCGATCGGCGAATATCTCGCCGAAGGCGCGATCGCGCCGATGGTGATGATCCGCCGCGGCGCGCTCAAGTTCATCCACTCGCCTGCGGATCCCGACCAGCTCTACGACCTCGGCCGCGATCCCGGCGAGCGCGACAATCTGGCGGGCAAGACCGGGAGCGCGGCGGATGTCGCCGCCTTTAAGGCCGAAGTCGCCAAGCGCTGGGACTTGGCCGCCTTGGACGCCGAGGTGCGGGCGAGCCAGCGCCGGCGCCGGCTCGTCGACGCCGCGCTCAGAAAGGGCGAAATGCGGGCTTGGGACTTCCAGCCCTTCCGCGACGCCGCCCGGCAATACGTCCGCAACTCGATCGACCTCGACGAGCTCGAAGCGATGGCGAGATTCCCGCCGGTCGGCGGCCGGAACCGTTAGGCTGACCTGGCGCGGCGTCGGAGCCCCAGGCCCGCAAGCCCGAGGAAGCCGGTCGCCAGCAGCGCCCAGGTCGAGGGCTCGGGGACGGGCGAGGTTGCAAGCACGTCCAGGTTCAGCGAGTCCGCTCCGACGAGCTCCTCGAAACTGGCGCCGGCGCAGGTCCAGATATCGCTTGAGTGAGCGGAGCAGGCCGTTCCGTCGAACGAGAAGCCGGTGAGGTCTGCGGTGAGCCCCTCCTCAGCAGTCAGGAGATCGAAGCTCTCACCCGCTGCCAGCCCGAAACCCTGGGCGAGGTCGATCGCGACGCTCCCGTCGAGCGTCGCCAACCCGGTGATCGTGAGCGAGCCGAACTCTCCCGGCAGGTCGCCGGCGAGCCCGAAGTCGAGCGCGCCGTCAGCGGACTGGTCATAATCGCCGGTGATCGTTATCGGCGTCGAGATCATCAGCGGATCGTTGTTGAAGACGGTTCCGCTGACCACGATGTTGTCGCCGAGCGCGGTGTTGCCGCCGGCGAAGGTTAGGTTCCCGTCTCCGACAGTGATCGTCCCGCCGGTCCAGCTGCCAAAAGTCGCGCCGGTCCCGCCGGTGATAGTGACATTCGCCTGGTTGTCGATCACGACATTGCCGACGATCTGGCCGCTGTTGGCGATCGGGCCGATCGAGGCGTTCGCTCCGGCGCTGTAGATCGCGTCGCCCGCAGCGATCAGGTCCATGCCCGCGCCGCCGGAAATCCTGCCGCTGTTGGTCAGGCTCGCGATCGTGCCGGCGTTCGATATCCCCGCGCCGCCCGCAGAGCCCCCGAAGCCGCCTGTGATCGCGCCGCTGTTGGTGACGGTCGTGATCGTCCCGGCGTTCGATATGCCGGCGCCGCCCGCGGCCCCGCCAGCGACGCCGCCCCCGCCGCCGCCGCCTGTAATAGCGCCGCCGTTGGTGACGGTCGTGATTGTCCCGGCGTTCGATAGCCCGGCTCCGCCCATACCCCCCGCCGCCTCATCGCCGGCCCCGCCGGCGCCGCCCGCGATTGTCGCGCCTTTTTGATTGGCGAGCAGGCCGATCATGGCGTTGGCGTCGTTGGATATCGAAGCGCCGCCAACGCCGCCGAGGCTGCCGCCGCCGCCCGCGCCGCCGGTGATCATGCCGCTGTTGTTGGCGATGGTCGTGATCGTCCCGGCGTTCGATATCGCGACGCCGCCGGGGCCGCCTTGGGGTGAGCCGGCGCCACCCGCGCCGCCGGTGATCGTGGCGCTGTTGGAGAGGCTAGCGATTGTTCCTTCGTTCGATATCCCGGTGCCGCCCCCGCCGCCGAAGGCGACCGAAGCTCCGCCGGCGCCGCCAATGATCTTGGCGCTATTGTCCAGGTTGGCGATTGTGCCGTGGAGGCCGTTCTGCACGGCCGCGAAACCTGCGCCGCCCGCGCCGCCTGCGCCGCCCGCGATCGTGCCCTCGTTGGTCAGCGTGCCGATTGTCGCAGTGTTCGAGAGTCCGGTCGCACTGCCGCCGCCGATCGCGCCCTCATTGTCGATCGACGAGATCGAGCCGCTCCCCTCGTTGACGAGCGCGCCGATCTTGCCGGTCATCCCGTTCAAGACGCCCGCGCCGGTTGCGGCGGCCTGGACGGCGACGCCGCCCGCGCCTCCAACGATCTTGCCGCTGTTGATGAGGCTCGAGATCGTCCCGGCATTCGAAATGCCCGCGCCGCCTGCGCCAGCTATGCCGGCAAAGGTGGCGCCGCCGCCCGCGCCTCCGGTGATCATGTCGAGGTTAGCGAGGATCCCGATTGTCGCGGCGTTCGATATGCCCGCTCCGCCCGCTCCGCCCTGGGCTGCGCCGGCGCCCCCCGCGCCGCCGGTGATCGCGCCGCTGTTGGTCAGGCTGGTGATCGTCCCGCCGTTCGCTATCCCGGCGCCGCCGGCCCCTCCATGGGCCGTGGCGACCCCACCCGACCCGCCGGCGATCATGTCGCCGTTGGTGAGGCTCGTGATCGTTCCGGTGTTCGATATCCCGCCGCCGCCTACGCCTCCGAGCGAGTCGCCGCCGCCGCCGGCGCCGCCCGTGATCAGGCCGTTGTTGGTCAGCGTCGTCGCTGTCCCGCCGCTCGAAATTCCCGCGCCGCCCGCGCCGCCGGAGCGGCCTGCGCCGCCCGCGCCGCCGGTGATCGCGCCGCTGTTGGTCAGGCCGGTGACTTTGCCGGCGTTGGATATCCCGGCGCCGCCCGCGCCGCCGGAGCGGCCTGCGCCGCCCGCGCCGCCGGTGATCGCGCCGCTGTTGGTCAGGCTGGCGATCGTCCCGGTATTGGTGTTCTGAATCGCCGCGAAGCCCGATTCGCCGGCGCCGCCCGCAGCGCCGGCGATCGTGCCCTCGCTGGTGAGCGTCCCGATCGTCCCGGCGTTTGAGAGTCCGGTCGCCTTGCCGCCGCCGATCGCGCCCTCATTGTCGATCGACGAGATCGAGCCGCCCCCCTCGTTGACGAGGGCGCCGATCTGGCCGGTCATCGTGTTCGAGACGCCTACGCCGACCGCGCCGCTGGAGAAAAAGGCTGAGCCCCCGGCGCCGCCTATGATCGCGCCGCTGTTGGTGAGGGCCGTGATTGTCCCGGCGTTCGATATGCCTGTTCCGCCCGCGCCGCCGATCGCGCCGCCGCCTCCGCCCGCGCCGCCAGCGATCGTCGCGCCCGCTTGATTGGTGAGCGAGCCGATTGTGGCGCCCGCGCCGTTCAATATCCCGACGCCGCCGCCCGCGCCATTGACCACGGAGTCGCCGGCGCCGCCGGCGATTGTGAGGCTGTTGGTCAGGGTCGTGATTGTGCCGGCGTTCGATATGCCCACTCCGCCCACTCCGGCAAAGCCGAAGGCGGTGCTGCCGGGACCCGCGCCGCCGGTGATCGCGCCATTGTTTGTCAGCGAGCCGATCGTCCCGGCGTTCGATACTCCGGCGCCCCCTGCGCCGCCTCCGACATGCGAAACGATGGAGCTTCCGCCGCCGGCGCCTCCGGCGCCGCCGGTGATCGCGCCGCTATTGGTCAGGTTACCGATCGTTCCGGTTTTTCCGTTCTGCACAGCCGCGAAGCCCGCGGCGCCGGCGCCGCTCCCCCCCGCGCCTGCGACGAAGCCCTCGTTGGTGAGTGTTCCGATCATCCCCGTGTTGGACACTCCGGTCGCATTGCCGCCGCCCATGGCGCCGCCGATCGCGCCCTGGTTGTCGATCGAGGAGATCGAGCCTTTTGCGAGGTTTAGGAGTTCGCCGATTGTACCGCTCGCCGTATTCGAGACGCCTGCGCCGGCCGCGCCGGCCACGGCGAAGCCGCCTGCGCCGGCCGCGCCGCCGTTGATCGCGCCGCTGTTGGTCAGACTGATGATCGCTCCCGCGTTCGATATTCCGGCGCCCCCCGCGCCGGCTTCGGCATCGGCATTGCCGCCCGTTCCGCCAACGATCTGCGCGCCGTTCTCGTTGGTGAGCGAGTCGATAGTTCCGCCGTTCGATATTCCGGCCCCGCCCGCGCCGCCTTCGGCATCGGCATTGCCGCCCGTTCCGCCAACGATCTGCGCGCCGTTCTCGTTGGTGAGCGAGTCGATAGTTCCGCCGTTGGACACTCCGGCGCCGCCTGCTCCGCCGAAGGTGTTGCCGCCCCCGCCCGCGCCGCCGGCGATCGTGGCCCCATTGGTCAGATTCGTGATCGTCCCCGCGTTCGATATTCCGGCGCCGCCCGCGCCGGCTTCGGCGGCATCGCCGCCCGTTCCGCCAACGATCTGCGCGCCGTTATCGTTGGTGAGCGAGTCGATAGTTCCCCCGTTGGACACTCCGGCGCCGCCTGCTCCGCCGAAGAGGTTGCCGCCCCCGCCCGCGCCGCCCGTGATCGCGCCGCTGTTGGTGAGGGTCAGGGTCGTCCCCGCGTTCGACACGCCAGCTCCGCCGCCCACTCCAGCGGTAAAGCCCGAACCGCCAGCGCCGCCGAGGATCGTCCCGCCCGTCATGTTGCTGAGCGTTTCAATTGTCCGGCCGCTTGCCGTCAGCACGCCGATCCCGCCGGCTCCCGCGCCGATCGAGCCGCTGTTGCTGAGGGTGGTGATGTCGCAGTCTTGCGCGTAGACGCCCTCGGGGCCGCCGGTCACTTCTCCGGTCCCCGAGATCGTGATCGCGGCGCCGTTGCTGAATACGGGCCCGGTGATCGAGACGAAGACGAACTGATCCGGCCCGGGACAGGCCGCCTCGGCGGCGCCGGGCGGGCCGAGCGCGGCGAGCGCTGCAAGCGACGCGCCGGCGAGCAGCGCGCTCCGTGCTCCGCGGGGCGGCGCTTGCGGCGACGTCACAGCGGCGGATACCGACGTGAAGCGAACGCCGCGGCGCTCGCCGCTCCGAGAATGCCCCCGCATATCGAACTCCTACCGCTCGATCGCGCCGGTAAATACTGTCAACTTGCTATGGAATTCAATCGAGATGAGAGTTTCACTGATAAACGTCCGCTAAAATCTGGGCAAAATCAAGAAAAAAGTTCCCTGTTCTTCGATTTTCTGCCGTCATAGCCCGTCATCTCGCGCCTTCTTCACAGTGTTGAGCGAACCCCAAAAACTCCGGCGACGGCGGTGGTCCTGGGGGCGCTCTTTCTCGGCGAGCGCCTGCTGACGAGGCAGTTCCTCGGCTTCGGGCTGATCGCGGTCGGCTTGGCGTTCATCGACGGCCGTCTGCCCCGCGCCTTCCTCGGCGCGCGCAATAACCCTAACGCGCCGCCGGGCGATTCCCCGCTCCCCATGGGTCAGAAATCGCGCTAATCTCTGGCCCGACAAGGTCCGCGATGCCGATCAAGACCAAGAATCCCGCCGATCTTGCCGCGCGCGTCGCCGAGCGACGCAGCCGGCGGAGCTCCAGCGCGACCGGCGGCGCCTGGCGGCGGGAGACTTTTTGCCTCCCGCGCGCAGAAGCGCGGGCGAAAGCGCGTGAATGGTTCGAGCGCTTCCCCAAGGCCGCCTACATGACGGAGATCGAATCCTGGCGCGAGCTGGCCGACGACCGGATCGAGTTCGTCATCCGCCGGCTGCCGTCCGCGGACTGAGGTCAAGGTCCAATCACGACCCCAAACCTAACGTCCACATCTCATCATGTGAGGTCCGGCGACGAAGCGGACTTGCGCCTCGGCGAAAGCGTTCCTGGCCTCGTCATCCTCGACTGGATGCGGCGCAGGGCGCTGTCGAAAGGAAGGGAGCGCGACCCGATCCGCACCGTGCGAGGCTTAGGCTATGCCTTCGACGAAAACTTCGACAGCGGCCGAAGCCGTTAAGCGGTCTTCTTCTGGCGCACGAAATTGTCCCCGCTTGCGGGACGAGGGCGCTACCCGAGCAGTTACTCCTCATCCTCCAGATGCTTCATGAACTTCGCAAGGTCTTCGCCCTTCAGGGTGCTTTCCGCGATCGTGTCCCAAACCGCCGCGGCTTCTTTTGCCGAGATCTCGTCATCGACGGGTCGCAGGTTGAAGACCAGGTCATAAGGATTGGAGATCTTCCGACTCTGCGATGTCCATCCGAAAACAGTGAATGTCCTTAGGTTGGGATCCAAGGCGGTTTGTGTCTCCCCGATGATGTTTGCCTTCGATGACGTCTTTGTGCCGGCGCTGATCGCTCCGAGCGTCTTGTCGATTCGGTCCTTGTCCCCCTGAAGCCTGACCCCGACCGTTCCATCCGGGTCATTTCGCGCATAGCCGGCGAGATTGTACATGATCGCCTGCTTCTGGATCAGCGCTCGGTAGCCGACTTTTTGAACCATTTCGCCCATTACCGTGGCCGTAATGGCTTCTTGCTGGGCGCTTTCCGCAAACGCGGCCTCGATTAGGCAGCCGGCGATGACAACTGAGGCAAGCAGGCGGACAATACGATCGGCGATCGACCACATCCAATGTCCTCCCGTTCGTGTTGCGCGATTGATCGGCCCAATGGGCTGGCGAGTCAAATAGTGTTCTGATGCGGTTATCGTCGCAAATTAGGCCCAAATTTGAACGAAACCGCGCTTTGCGAGTTGTTATGGCTCTTTCCGACCGGGCGCGAGGGAGAAGTCATGGATGCCACTCTGAGCCTTCTCAATCTCGCCGGAGCGATCGCACTCCTCCTTTGGGGCGTGCACATGGTTCAGAGCGGCGTGCAGCGCGCGTTCGGGTCCGACCTCCGGCGTTTTCTCGCCAAGACGCTCGACAACCGGATCAAGGCTGCGGCCGCGGGTCTCGGTGTGACCATGATCCTTCAGAGCAGCACCGCGACCGGCCTCATGGTCGCGTCGTTCGCCAGCGCCGGCTTTGTTGCGCTCGTCCCGGCGCTTGCAGCGATGCTCGGCGCCAACGTCGGCACCACGCTCATTGTGCAGGTCCTCTCATTCGACGTATCACGCGCGTCCCCGCTTCTCCTGCTCGCCGGCGTGGTGATGTTCCGGGCGGGCTCCGCCCGCACCCGGGACATCGGTCGCACCGCCATCGGCCTCGGGCTGATGCTGATCGCGCTGTCGACCCTCCTCGAGATCATCACCCCTTATGAGGATGTTCCGAGCCTGCGCATTCTCATGGGCGGCATTGCGACCGATCGCCTGATCTCGATTGTGTTTGGCGCGCTGGCGGCCTGGGCCGCACATTCAAGCGTGGCGGTGGCGCTGCTCGTCATGTCCTTTGCTGAAAAAGGCGTCGTGCCTCTCAATGCTGCGCTGGCGTTGATCATCGGCGCCAACATTGGCGCGGCGCTCAATCCCCTGCTCGAAGGGGCGCGCGGCGGCGATGCGGCGGGACGAAGGGTTGTGCTCGGAAACCTAATCACCCGTCTTGCCGGCGCGGCGGTCGCGACGCCGCTTTTATCCCTCATCGGCGTCCATCTCGTGCAGATCGAGCCGAATTACTCGCGCGCCGTTGCGGACTTCCATACCGCGTTCAACCTCGTGATCGCGCTCGCTTTCTTGCCCCTGCTTCAACCGCTCGCGCGTGTGCTCGAGCGATTGGCGCCGCTCGAGGTCGGCCCGGCTGATCCAAAGCGTCCGCTCTATCTCGACGACTCGGCGCTTGAGACCCCCTCGATAGCGCTCGGTCACGCCTCCCGAGAGGCGTTACGTATGGTCGACGTCCTCGATTCGATGATCGAAGGCGTTGCTGACGCCTTGCGTCTTGGGGATCGCGACGCCGCCGCCCGCGCCCGCCGCCAGGACGACGTGCTCGATGCCCTGAATAGCGAGATCAAGCGATATTTGATCCGGCTCGACCCGGAGAGCCTGACGGACGACGAGCATCGGCGGGCGGAAGCCGTGCTCGCGTTCACGCTCAACCTCGAGGGCGCAGGCGACGTCGTCGAACGCAACCTTGCGAACTTTGTCGCCAAGCGGCTCAAGCGGGGTATCGGGTCGTCGGAGGATGACGTTCAGGAGATCCGGGAGGCTTTCGAGTCGGTTCGCGCGAACCTGCGCTCCGCGGCGTCGGTCTTCACGACCGGCGACAGGCGCGCCGCACGGGTTCTTTCGCAACAGAAGGCGGAATTTCGCCGCCGCGAGGGCGAAGCGATCAAGGCCCATTTCACCCGGCTTCGCCAGCAGCGCAACGCCACGGCGCCCTCGCTCGACCTTCTGCGCGACATCAAGCGCCTCAACGACCATTTGGTGGCTGGGGCCGCCTACCCCATCCTTGAGGCGGCGGGGGAATTGATGCCAAGCAGAATCTCGGAAGAAGGCGACGGCCATTCCGCATAGCCTCGCCAGCGCCCTTCGGTCAGGGAATGGCCTTGTTCGCCGCTGCGGCGGCGCGCTTCACGAACGCGGCGATGAGCTTCTTGAGGCCCGGCTCCTTGATCAGCGAAGCCGCCTTGCCCGGCTCGACCCATTGGACCATCCGCTGCTCGAACTCGGGCCACGCTTCGCTTTGCCTTTTGACAAGCAGCGGAAAGACCCTGACCTCGCAGGTCGCCTGCACGCCCGCCTCGTCGAGGGACTTCTCATAAGTGAAGATACCCAGCGGCTTGGCGCCGATCTTGCCCCTAACCCCTGCTTCTTCGAACGCTTCGCGAGCCGCTGACTTCGCCGGTCTTAGCCCCTTGATTGGCCATCCTTTCGGGATGATCCACCGCCTCGTTTGCCGCGTGGTCACGAGTAGGATTTCGAGCACAGCCTCCTGCGTGAAACGATAGGGCAGCGCGCCGTACTGCATGCGTACAGCAGGCTTCGTTTTCCGTTTTCGCGGCTTGCGAGGAATTTAAGTATCTCTAGGTTGCCATGAGTCGCCGTCGACGTATTACAGTCGGGCGGCTGCTCGCGCCAGGAATGAGCCTGGCGAATGGCGGCGGCATAACTCAACAGAGCCTAGACCATAAGGATCGCCGTCCGCCGGCCTTCGGCCAAAGGCTCTCCCGGAAAGCTGGAAAAATGAACATTTCCTTGCCAAAATCAGAAGTGCGGACTATACTGAGAACCTGATGGGAAAAGGATCAAAGCCATGGCGGCGCGAAAGGACGCGAGAAGGCGGCGGGAGAGGGCGAGGATGCCGGGAGAGAAAAAAAGCCTTTGAATCGCTCGTAGCGCATTGAAAAGTCTCGTTTCCGAAAAATAAAAGAAAGCCAATGAGGGCATTTTCGTTTTCGTGGGCTTTCGTCCAACGCCGCCGGGCGCAGGGGCCGTTGTCGCCGAACTTTCACCCCCATATAAGGGCGAGGCTTCGCGCGGCTGACCAACGGGCTCGCGGAGCAGCGCCCGAATTTGGGGGTGGAATTGTCTTCGTCCAGAATTGAGCATGAGCGCCTGGTCATCATCGGCTCGGGGCCGGCCGCCTATACGGCGGCGATCTACGCCGCGCGCGCGCTTCTGAAGCCGCTCGTGCTCGCCGGCTTCGAGCCGGGCGGACAATTGATGACTACGACCGACGTCGAGAACTATCCCGGCTTCGCCGACCCGATCCAGGGGCCCCGGCTCATGGAGCAAATGCGGGCGCAAGCGCAAAACGTGGGCGCGCGCGTCGACGGCGAGCATGTGACGGCGCTCGAGCTCGGCCGGCGGCCGTTCATCGTTCGCTGCGACAGCGGCCGGACGCTCGCCGCCGAGGCGATCATCCTGGCGACGGGCGCGAAGGCCAAATGGCTTGGCTTGGCGAGCGAGGACGCGTTCAAGGGGTTTGGCGTTTCGGCCTGCGCGACCTGCGACGGGTTTTTCTTCCGCGGCAAATCGGTGGTCGTCGTCGGCGGCGGCAACACGGCGGTCGAGGAGGCGCTGCATCTCTCCAACATCGCCGCCCATGTCACCGTCGTGCATCGCCGCGATTCCTTCCGGGCGGAGAAAATCCTCCGCGAGCGTCTGGCGTCGCGCCACAATGTCTCGATCCGGTGGAACACGGTGGTCGAGGCGGTCCTTGGCGGAGGAACGCCGCGCGGCGTCACCGGGCTCAGGGTCAGGAATGTCGTGACCGGCGCGCTTGACGATCTCGCCGTCGACGGCGTCTTCGTCGCCATCGGGCATGAGCCGGCGACCGAGCTCGTGCGCGGACAAGTCGAACTGAAGCTGAACGGCTACGTTCAGACGGCGCCCGGGTCGACGGCGACCAGCGTCGGGGGGGTATTCGCTGCGGGCGACGTCGCCGACGACGTGTTCCGCCAGGCTGTCACCGCCGCGGGACTCGGCTGCATGGCCGCGCTCGAGGCCGAGCGCTGGCTCGCCGCGCAGGAGCCGAAGCGCGCGGCGGCCGAGTAGGCCGCGGCAAGCGTCAAGCCGAGCGCACTGGGCCACGTTGAGCCGGAGACGGCCAGGGAAACGTCTATGGATTGGGACAAGCTGCGCGTGTTTCAGGCCGCCGCCGACGCGGGCTCGTTCACGCATGCAGGCGAGACGCTGGGCTTGAGCCAGTCGGCGGTCAGCCGTCAGGTCGGCGCGCTGGAAGCCGACCTCGGCGCGCCGCTGTTTCATCGCCACGCGCGCGGACTCATTCTGACCGAGCAGGGCGAGATGCTGCTCGGCGCGGTGCGCGACGTCGTGCTCAAGCTCGACGCCGTGCGCAGTCGGCTCATCGACAGCCGGGAAAAGCCCCACGGCGAACTGCGGGTCACGACCACCCTCGGCCTCGGCGCCAATTGGCTCGCCCCGCGTCTCGGCGAGTTCGTCGATCTCTATCCGGAAATCAAGCTGCAATTGCTGCTGTCGGACGACGACCTCGACCTCGGGATGCGGGAAGCGGACGTTGCGCTCAGGTTGCGCGAGCCGATCCAGCCCGACTTGATCCGGCGCCGGTTGTTTACCGTCCATTTCCACGCCTATGCCTCGGCCGACTATCTCAGGAAGCACCCGCAACCGCGCAAGGTGGAAGATCTCGACCAGCACCATCTGGTCGCGTTCGGCGCGCCGACCGCAACCCATCTGCTCTACGACCTCAACTCGCTTCTGGGTGTGGGGCGGGACCCGAAGACGCCCCGGACGCCGCAGATTACCGTCAACAATCTCGCGGCGATGACCCATGCGGTCGAGCACGGGGTCGGCATCGCGGTATTGCCGGACTATTGCGTGCAGCCCGAATCGGGGCTGGTCCGCCTCTTGCCCCAGGCGGACATGCCGGAGATGGACTGCTTCCTCGTCTACACCGAGGAGCTCAAGAATGTCGCGCGGGTCCAGGCTTTCCGCGACTTCCTCATCACCTCGGCGCAGCGTTGGCGGTACTAAGGGGGCGCCGGCGGCGGTTCCATCTCCGGCCGGCCCTTTTCGCCGCGGAGGCCGGCGATGAGACCTCTGACCGCGGCGGCGAAGTTGCGGGTCGATCCGACCGCCAGATATTCCCCGCTTCTGACGAACGTCACGAACAGGGTCCACAGAAACCACCGCGGGTGATGCCGCCGTACGAAGTGAAGTTGGTTGCGGGTGCTCAGATAGACCGAAAAGGGCGATCGTTTGGCGCGGCCCCCGGCGGAGCCGGTCGTCGTTCCCATGATGTGGGGGACCATGGACTTGTGGGCGTATCCGACGCCGCAGGCGGCCTTGGCGCGGACCGCCCAATCGACTTCCTCCCAATAGAGAAAAAAGGATTCATCCATGAGCCCAATCCGCTCGATGCAGGTTCTGGTCACATACATCGACGGTCCAGTGGGCGAGTCCATTCGCCGTTCGACGTCCTCGGGGTCGGGTTCGGGCGACACCGGAGCGAACATATCGACGCCGGTCAGCCTGGCGGTGAGCTTGTTCCATTTCAGGCCGCGGGAGGCAGCGATGTCGGACCGGCCGGGGATCACCAGTCGGCTTCCGACCATGCCCTTGCCTCGGTATGCGGCATAGGCGACGAGCTCGGCGAGCGCGTCCGGTTCAGGCGTGGTGTCCGGATTGAGAATCCAGACCGCGGTCCAGCCCGGCTCGGCGAGCAACGGCCTGAGCCAGGCGTTGATCCCGCCCGCGTAGCCGCCATTGTCGCGGGCCTCCCCGATGGCGACCGGCGTCTCCGTCCTGGCAAGTCGAAGCCGGCTCGCTCGCACAAAATCGTTCGAGGCCGGCTCGGTAGGCTCGACGGCCTCCTCGCATGGACCGCCCTCTTTCGACAGGGCCTTGACCAGCGCATCGAATGCGGCGGCGCCTCCATTCTCGCAGATGAACGCCCCGAATTTCGGACAGCCGCGCTGCTTGGCAATCGCGCCGAGACAATTGACGATGTCGTCAGCACGTCCGAACCCCACGATAATGATCGGGACTTCAATGTCAGCCGGCATCCGGGGATCACTCCTCGCATGAACCCGGGACGGCTCGCCGGGCGGGCGCCAACCGGCAGGCTTGGTAGCGGACTGGGGGCGCGGGCGCCCTTCCGGTTCCGCTCGGGGCGAGCGCGCGCGGCTTCAAGCGTCGCTGGCGTATTTGCTCATGATCGAAACCGTTTTTTCGAAATTGCTCATCTCCACAATGTCGTCCGTCTCCAGCATCGTATCGAATTCCGATTCAAGGGCGGCAATGAGAATCATGTGACCGATCGACGTCCAAGCCGGGTAGTCCTGATAGACAAGCTTCGAGGTGTTGGTTTCGTCGTCAAGGTCGAAGCTCTCCTTGAACGCGCTAAAGACACGGTCCCTTACGGACATTGAGTCGACTCCACAATTAAAGGACGCTTGGAACCCGGCGTACGCGCCAAATGTCGCCTCGCCCCTCAGGCGGCCAATCATCCAAGCCGGAAGCCCCTCCCCCGATCGACCCCGGTGGAATCGACCGCGCCACGAAAGAGCGCGCGGCGACGACGAGCCGTCTCCGTTTCTCCCCGCAGTCCGCGTTTACCTGCCCTTTTCGCCGCTGTGGCCAAGCGCCGAGTTCGCACAAATCGCGCGGCCGTGCAACCCAACGCGACGCGCCGCCCGCGCAGTCGCCAGACATGCAAAAGCGACATTCCCGACCGGCAAAACTAATCTCTGCGCGCAATTACCACGCTGCGCCGCCGTCCCAGCGCCCGACGCCCGGATTGTCCAGCGCATCGATCCGCCGTCAGGATGGCGAGCTTCTTCGCTGGGCTTGGGTGCGAAACCGGATCCAGCCGAGCGCGTTGCGGACGGGAAGCACTTGGCAGCCCGTCCCCAACGCGCTTTCGAGCGCATGCTCCAACAGCTGGGGCGTGCAGCCGTGAGGACTGGGCGATTCATCAACATCATGCGCGAAGAAGATGAGCCACGAGCGCGGCCGCGAGGAGCGCTCAATCAAGCTTGTCACCGCCGCCGCGTCCGTCGATTGCGAAAAAAGAGGCTCGGCGCGCAGAGCCCCGAGATCGGCGACGCCGGCGTTGACGCCCGGCGAGGTCGACCGGCAAGCGGCGAAGCGCCCCTGCATTCTGAGCTTGGTTTTGAGGTCGATGTCACCGAACGGAAAAGCAAACGTGGTCATCCGCAAATCGCCGAATTGCGCGCGAATGAACTCCGCGTTCGCCTCGGCGTCGGCGATCAACTCCGCGGCGCCAAACGAGGGCGTCCGCACGCGGTCGGAGGTATGGCTGCCGATCTCATGGCCGTTGTCGATGAGACGCCTCAGATCGTCGAGACCGTACTGCTCTATGCCGTCCACTATCGCGTCGCAGAAACGCCGGCCCACATAAAAAGTGCCAGCGGCGCCTCCGCGTTCAAGCGCTGGGGCCGCGTTGAGCGCGGCCGATTTTGGGAAACCATCGAATGTGAAGGACACGATGGGCTGCTCGTTGACCATCGCCACCCCGCGAGTGCTGATAAGCTCTCGCGCGCCGTCGCGCAGCTTTTCCAGGAAGCGACGATCCGACAAGAGTTCAATTCTCCACGAGCGGCAGCGCGTCGACGTCGGTCTCGGCGGGCGTGCGATCGATCACCGTGACGATGTCGCGCTCCGGCAATTCCTGGAGCCTCGGGGAGACAAACGCCTCGTCCTGGCCAGTCGGGGCAAACTTCATCTCTTCCAGCACCTCACGCGCCGACTGGTTGCGTCCTGAGAAGTGAAATACCGTCGACACAACGTCCTGCCCGCAAGCCATGGCCCGCTCGATAAGCCAGGCGAAGAATGCGTGATCCACTTTCTTGTGTTGCACGCGGCAGCTCATGAAGAAATTTTCGACATGGAACCGCTCAACGTCGACGATCGCGAATCCGATGATCCCGTAGTCGCCAAACTTGTCTGCGCAGGAGAGCACGAACCCTTGCTTTCCGGACGCGGCGCCATGGAGCAGGTCCTCGACATCCTTTCGCGTGGATGCTCGTCCCGCGTAATTGAGCTGATTCGTCCGCTGCGAAAGCTCGAAGACGCGAGCAATATTTGCTTCTACCAGAGGACTGATCGTGAGTGTGATCTCGCAGGATCTGAGAAAGTCGAGGAACGAGCTGTCCGCCTCACGAAACGCGCTCTCGCGCATCTCTTCGACCTTGTACATCTGACGGCGGTTACGGGCCTCTTCAGTTACCGGAATGTCGAGTTCCGGCATCGCGGTCAACCCGCCGATGCGGCTGTCATCCAGAACACGTATGTCGGGATGAGCCGAAGACACCTCCGCGCGCTCGAACGCCTGGTCGTCGATGAACACGAACGTGTTCTTGTTGATGTTCAGCCGGCGCGCGATCTCGGTCATGCCGGCGCTCTTCGGCCCCCAGCCGATCTGGGGCGCAAGAAAATACTCGCTCAAACCGAAACGTTTGAGCGCGTCGAGCGCCTCATCGGGATTGTTCTTGGACACGACAGAATGGAGTATTCCGCGCTCATCGAGCGCCTTGATCGCCGCGACTGCATCGGCGTTGAGGCTCAGATTCTCGAAGCCATCCTCGATCAGCGTCCCGCGCCAAAGCGTGTTGTCCAGATCCCAAACCACGCATTTCACCTTGGCGGCAGGCTTCGAAACCGCGGTCTCGGTCGATCGCCCCGGCGCCGCCGAGGCGGCGGTCGAAGCCTTGTACGAGTCCGTGAAGGCGACGAATTCAAGAACCGTGAAGATGAAAGCGTTGTCCGACAGCGTCTCGACCGGCTCGATCTGGACCAAAACCCGATCGTCCAGATCAACGACCGCGCGGATATCGGCAGCGGCCGAATTCAATCCGGTTGTACCCGGGCTTCATTGTGAAGTGACGCTGAAAGTAGCGTCCACTGGAGGTCTTCGGCTTCACGGTCAGCGTGAACGTACAATCGACGCCGGTCTCGCTGAACCCTTCGATCAGGAACGCGTCATATGTCGCGGCGCCGGGCCCGCCCGAGGCGACCTTGGTCTTTGCGCGAGTCCAGGCGATGGCCACGCCATCGTGAAGTCGATGCGTCAGAGGCGCGGTGGCGAGAAAATCGTTCACGACCGTCTCGCCAAGGCGCAACGCCAATCGACGTTCGCGCGAGACGACCGCAGGCCGCATTTCCGCTTCCAGCTTGCCCCACTTCCGGAAAGACACGCGCAATCCAAGCTCTCCAGGCGCGCCTCTCGCGCGGACCGCCTCAATACCCTTGTCGAAGCGTCGGCACTTGAGATCGCGTCTTGGCGTGTAAAACGCGCACGTGCCGTAACAGGTCGGCATCGCGCATTCGGAACAATGCTCGCCCCAGATGAGGCTCGAGCCCAGGGCGATGGATTTCTTCGTCGCGGCGAATAGCGGCAACGGGAGCTTGCTCCCTTCGACCAGGAGCGGCTTCTGTTCACCGGCGACAGTTTGGCGCATAGGCATTCGTGGGGTACCCCGTTGACACCGGACGGCGAGCTGTCTCGCCAGACGGTGGTGTCCGCGATATTCTAAATGGCCTGTTTTGAAGGTCGGACGACGAACGCTCCGCGATGCGAGCATTCCGACTCCGAGCGAGTTTTTTGGCTCGGCTTGCCCGCTCTGTCTTGGGCGAGAGGCTGCGCCAGGCAACCATCATGCGTGCTCGCGAGAAACGCGGATCGCAATCCCTAGCACTCTTGGAGCTATCGGAGGCCTCGCGGTGTGTCAAGGGCGCCTCGGGCGAGGCGCGGGAGGCCCGGCCGGCGTCTGACGCCTTTCCGTTGGCGAATTTGCACGGGATCAACGATTTGCGCAAGGCCGGGCCGACCGGCGCGTTGGGCGAGTCTTTAGAACCTCACATGTAGAGCGGCGTCTTATCGAGCCCTTTGCAGAGCGAGGCAACCCGCTCGCCATAGCCGTTGAACAGCAGCCTTAGGCGTTCGGAATTCACGTTGAGGAAGTGCTCGCGCGGCTAGAGTCCGGACTCAATAGCCTGGAGCAGGCGGTAGCGCATTTCGCTGTCATCGCCCGGAGCCGAGATCACGAACCGCACTCGCCCGTGACTTGAGGTGTCCGCGTAGCCGGCAAGGGTTCGGACCCCGTCCATTGTGCCAGTCTTGTTCAATCCGCCGTCATGGCCATGGAGAAGGTCGGCGTGGGGCGCGAAGAGCTCAAGCACCTTGGCGAGGCCGCGGGCAGTGAAGCGGTCGTCGCGGCTGATGCCCGAGCCCTCCTCAAGATGAATGGACTCGGCGAGGCCGTGCGCGGCGAGCATCTCGTTCGCCACCTTGAGAGACTTCTCAAGGCTGACCGGCCCGCCGAGCCGGCGCCCGCCGATCTCCAGGAAGACCTCGTTGGCGGTGAAGTTGTTCGAGTCTCGGAGCATCTCCACGAGGATCGCCGAAAGGGGACGCGACTGTTGGTGAACGTAGATCGGCTCCAGTCCCTCAGGCACGGTTCCGACCGAGACTTTGCCATGGACGGCGCCGCCGGCTCGCTCAATGAAGGCGCCGATCAGCTCGCCGGCGTATTTGAGGCCGACCGTGGGATCCTGGCCAAGACTGATCCGGCCGATTCCGTCTGGGCCCTTCGCGCGGTACCGGGCGATCGCGATCGGGGTGATCGGAGTCTGGTCCTCGGCCGAGCGCACCGTGTTGCCGCTGCGCACGGCGTAGACAGTGTTGAAATTCACCGCCAACGCTGAGTTCAGCGCATCGTAGGCCTCGTCGTCATCCTCGATGCCGGGGATGCGGAGGTTCGAAGGATAGTAGCTGCCGTCAACCACGATCCCCGCGATCGGCGCCTTTCCGATCCTGGCGATGAGATCGGTCGCAAGTGGCTTAAGCTCCTCCGAGACCAGGAAAGGGTCGCCCCGGCCGCGCACGTAGAGCACTCGCTTGGCGTCGAGGTAGAAGCGGGTCTCGAAGCGGTAGTCTGCGCCCAGGGCATCCATCGCCAGCCAGGCCGTTACAATCTTGGCGACCGAGGCCGGCACGAAGGGCTCGTCAGCATTCTGGGCGATCAGCTCGTCGCCCTTGGCGTCCACCACGAGCACGACCGCCGAAGGAGCGAGCTCCGCGACTTTCTCCTTAACGCCGGCGAGGACCGGAGCGGGCGAGAGGGTCAAAACGAGAGCAATCAGGCGAAACCACATGGGGTGACATTCGGTTGAATGGCGCCGCCCTCACCCCGACCCTCTCCCGTCCGTCGGCAGGCTCGGGATCCGAGGAGAGGGGGACGCTGAAGGCGCCGCACTCTCCTTCCCCCGCTCGCGGGCAAGGTGGCCCGAAGGGCCGAACCGGGCAAGGGCGACGAGCGTTCGCTATCGGCCCGCTCGGGCGACAAGCGCTTTCAGACCTTCTCCACCTGGCCGAATTCGAGATCGACGGGCGTCGCCCGGCCGAAGATCGACACCGCGACCTTGACCCGCGAGCGCGACTCGTCGACTTCCTCGACCACGCCGTTGAACGAGGCGAACGGTCCGTCGGCGACTCGCACGTTCTCGCCAATCTCGAACCGGATCGACGCCTTCGGCCGCTCGACTCCTTCGGCGACCTGGCCTTTGATCCGGTCGGCCTCGAGATCGGAGATCGGCATCGGCTTCTTGTCGGCGCCGAGAAAACCCGTGACCTTGGGCGTGTTCTTGATCAGGTGGTAGACCTCGTCGGAGAGGTCGCATTTGACCAGCACGTAGCCGGGAAAGAACTTCCGCTCGGAATTGATCTTGCGCCCGCGGCGCATTTCGACGACCTGCTCGGTCGGAACGAGGATGTCCTCGAACTTGTCCTCGAGTCCGCGCTGGCGCGCCTGCTCGCGAATGGACTCGGCCACCTTCTTCTCGAAGTTGGAATAGGCGTGGACGATATACCAGCGCATGCTCATGGTCGGGCGTTCCGCAATAATTTCCAAGGCTTGCATCCTACGTTGGCTTTAGCCGCCGCGACCGAAGCCGAGCACGAGCGACACGACCTGGCGCAGCACCTGATCGACGACGAGGAAGAATATGCTCACTGCGACGACCAGCGCCAGAACGAGGCCGGTGGTGATGAGGGTCTCGCGTCTCGTCGGCCAGACGACCTTGGCGGCCTCGGCGCGGACTTGCTGAATAAACTCGAACGGGTTGGTCATTGCTCGTCGATGTGGGCTTTGAAACTTTCGGCGCAGCGGGCGGCCTCGGCCCGGCCAGAAAAACTCGCGGCGCGGAGCCTCTCGGCGCCGCGCCACCTCGACCTCATATAGGATCGGGTGGTCTCCCGCCAAGCGAAATGTGAGATTCCGGCCGGAAAACCCCCGAAGCCGCACGGCGGGAAGCGCGGCGCGGACGCGCCGGTCCGAGTCTTCGCCCTCTCTCGCCACGAGCCGCACCGGGCGGAGAAACCCCAAGCCCGCCATAAGCGTTCGCAGCGCGGCCGTCTATCGATGGGTTATGGGGGCGGCGGCGAAAATGGGCGGGCGATTTCACCAGGCCGATGACTGCGCTAGCATTCGCGTGACAGAGCCCATGGGAGTTGCGAACTCGAATGACCAACTCCCTCCCCGGCAGGAGAGCATGTCCCGCGCCTCGATTGCAGTTGCGGCGTTCTCGACAGTTGTCGAATGGTATGACTTCACCCTCTACCTTTACTTCGCGACCGTGCTTTCACGAGTATTTTTCGGCGGCGGCGAGAACGCGCTGGGCACAACTCTTGCCGCATTCGCAATTGCCTATCTGTTGCGCCCGCTCGGCGGCCTCGTCTTTGGCCATATCGGGGATCGGTTTGGCCGGCGCCGAACCATGCTGTTGTCGGTCGCGCTCATGACAATGACAATGCTCGGCACCTCGCTGCTGCCGACCCACGCTCAGCTAGGCGCGACGGCCGGCTGGCTGCTTTTTCTCCTGCGCTGCGTCATGGGGTTTTCGGTCGGCGGCGAGTATATCGCGGTCGTCGCCTACTTGCTCGAGGGCGCGCCTCGCACAAGGCGCGGCTTGACTACGTCGCTGGCCTCCGCCTCTAGCGAGGTCGGCGGGCTGTTTGCGGTCTTCGTCTCTCTGCTGACCGTCAATTCGATCAGTTCCGCAAATCTAGACTCGTGGGGATGGCGCATCCCTTTTATCGTCGGCGCCGCTCTGGCGGGAAGCGTGTGGGTCGCGCGGACAACAATGCAAGAGTCGCCGGACTTCGAAAGGCAGAAGACCAGCGGAACCGTACCCGCAAGCCCGCTGCTTCATGTGCTCATGAACCACGGCGCCGGCATCCTGCGAGCGTTCGCCATCTCAGCGTTGGGGTCGATCACGTATTATGTCGGGATCACGTTTGTTCCAACATTCCTGATTTCCACCGGAAAGATGGGCGAGGGCGACTCGCTTCGGCTCTCCACCGCCGCGGCGGTCGCCGTCATCCTCGTAACGCCCTTTGCGGGAGCGTTGTCCGACTGGCTCGGCCGGAAGCCGGTGCTGATATTTCTGACCCTATGCAGCGCGGTCCTGCCCATCGCCCTCTTTAACCTGATGGCCAGCGGCTCGCCCTCCTACGCTCTCCTTGCGGCGGTGATTCTTGCTTGTGTCGCCGGCGCAGTCAGCGCCGTCGGCGCCATAACAACCGGCGAACAATTCCCGGGCGAGGGCCGCATCAGCGGGTTGGCCCTTGGCGCAACCTCGGCCACCGCCATATTCGGCGGCCTTTCCCCCTATGTCGCCCAGGTCCTGACCCAGCGAACGGGTTGGATCACGGCGCCGGGCGCCATGATTGCCGTGGTGGCCGTCGGAATTCTTCCGATCTTGATCACCCTGCCGGAGACGGCGCCGACCTAAAAACGATGCTTATGAAGCCGGTCAGTGAAGCGACGGTAAGTATCCCCCGGCAAAGCCGGGGGCTTTAGGATTGGAGCCGCTCGAAGCGGCAGAAGGGGTCGCTGACGCGGCCCCTCAAATTTGGAGCCGCCCAAGGCGGCTTGTCAGCGCCAGAGGTTCATC
>Ga0335073_10002332_pt1 | contig 25948 bp, 23 predicted proteins | sample Lox_Sample_22_FD_207093 | JGI IMG/M metagenome (GOLD analysis project Ga0335073, IMG submission 207093) | Soil microbial communities from Loxahatchee National Wildlife Refuge, Florida, United States - Lox_Sample_2.2 | ecosystem: Environmental > Terrestrial > Soil > Wetlands | place: USA...
GACCCCGCCAGGCCGGCCGCCCAGCCCGACCGCACCTATCCGCTCCGCTCCCGGGTGCGCTGCAGGGGGTGCGGGCACCGGATGCGCGGCGCCGCCCGGCCCGCCACCGCCAAGGCCAAGGCCGGCGAGGAATACATCTACTACATGTGCCCGTACCGGCCCGCCAGCCCCCGGCACCGCGCGGCGCACCCGGACCACCCGCCGACCTCGGTGTCAATCCGGGAGGACACGCTCATCGCCGCGATCGCCGGGTTCATGACCGACTACCTGTTCGGCCACGGCCGGGCGTCACACCTCGCCGCCCAGCTTCCCAGCCCTGGCACGGGTCCGGGCACCCGGCAGGCCCGCACCGCCGCACTGCGCACCGAACTGGCCCGCATCGAGACCGCCCAGGCCGCGCTCATCACCGAACTGGAAGACCTCGGCGGCGACACTAGCCCGGCAGCCGCCGCCTACCGCGCCCGCATCCGCGCCCGCAACGCCGACTGGCACGACAAGCGCACCACCGCCGAAGCCCAGCTCGCCGGCCTGGAAAACAGCGCCGAACTGGACAACGACCCGGCGCTGCTGGACGAACTGCCCTACCTCACCGAAAACCTCGCCCTGGCACCAGCCGAACTGCTCTACCAGCTCATCGCCGCCACCGACATCCAGTGCCTGTACCGTAAAGACAAGAACCAGGTCACCATCCGGGCGACCCTCACGTCCTCCGGAAACGCCACGACAGCCGCGCTCCTCGCCGACCCGCGCACGGACGATTCCGGCACCGGAAGCCCCGAGCCTGTTTCATCACCGGCACAAGCCCCTATACGACCACATTTGACCCGTGATCATGAAAGGCGCCATCTGCGCTGACGGCCGCCCGGGCTCGGATATGCGGATAAAACGGGCTATATCAGGCGGCATACCCCCTGTCGTCGTGCATCCGGAACCCTAACCCGGTGACGTCTGGGGCTGGGACCCCCACGCTTCAATTCCTGTAGGGCCGAAGCCGTAACGGCTCGCTTGCGCGCCCGAAGCCGCGCCGCTGGCCCAGCACGTGTTAGGGCGTGTCAGTACGTGACGCCGGGGAACTGCTCGCGGGCGCGCTCGAGCTGGGCGGCCCGCTCGGGAGGCAAGCCGAAGGCACGGGCGGCGAAGGGACTCAGGTCCGCGCCCGCCGCGCCGCTTGTGAAGTGGATGTACTCGCCCCAGTTCATCCGCCGGGTGTAGGTCCTGTCCTGGTCGCGCGGGAAGTGCTGAGCCAGCTGCTCGAAGAATCTCGCCATGACCGCGGCCTGCCCGCAGTCCCGCCACAACGGGTAGAACCAGTCGCGGAACCAGCGGGTGCCCCGCTGCGGGAAATCGTCGCTGTTGCCGGTGAACCGTTGATGCACGCGCCTGGCGGCGCGGTCCATGCCCAGCGCGACGTACAGGTCATAGATGTAGAACTCGGCCCACTTGCTGTCGCCCCAGATCTCGTAGGCGGGCGAGCCGTGCGTGCCGTTGTTGGCGCTCTCGACGGTATGCCCTATCTCATGAGCGGGCAGCTCGGGGGCGAGAGCGTCGCCTTCTCGCCAGCTGTCCAGGCCACAGTCGCTGACGTTGTGGTAGTCGTGGACGGGGCTGACGTAATAGCCGGCATGGCCGCCGCCGTGCCGCCCGGCATGGTGGATGGAATAGATGCGCGGGTCGGGCCCGAACGCGTCGCCGTAGGCCGCCTTGGAGTACTCCCAGGCCCGGCTGATGTAGCCGGGCAGCCAGCCGATCTCCTTCCGGCGGACATCGGGGTCCAGGTAGATCGCGCAGTGGCCGTCACTGTAGTGCAGCCGCAGCAGCTGCCGGTGGTCGAACCAGTGCTCTTGCCAGGTGTCCGGCGGGCTGTCCAGCCGTCGCTCCTGCTCCGCCTCCACGCGGTCCTCCCGCCTCGTCGGGCAGCCTTGCCGGCGGGCGGCCCGCTAACTCCAGTCCCGGCCAGCATTCACCAGCCGACTGCTCACTACCCATACTTGCGCGATTTGCTGCTGCCCGGGCCATTCCGCCGCGTGGCTACGCGGCCCGGTCCGGGAAGGCGCGGATGACGGCGGCGGTGCGGCTGGAGACACCCAGCTTGTCGTAGATGTTTTCCAGGTGGGTGCGCACGGTGCCTTCGGAGATGCCCAGGCGCCGGGCGATCTGGGTGTTGGTGTGCCCGGCCGCCAGCAGACGCATCAGGTCGTTCTGCCGTGGAGTGAGCCGAGGGACCGGATGCCGTCGGCGCTCGACGTCCAGGCACGCCTGGTACAGATGCGGGCGCAGCAGCACCAGCAGCGCCCGGTCACGCTCGGAGAAGTCCGGGCCCGGGGCGCGGTGCAAGACCAGCCGCACATACCGCCCGGCCTCCGCGGTCGGCTCCGGCAGCTCGGGCAGGGTCAGCATCAGATGGTGCTCTATCCCCTGCGGCCTGATGCAGTCGATGTACATGCCGCTGCTGTGCCATTCCCGCATCGTGTAGAAATCGGAGGTCTTGACGACGCTGCGCATGTCGCCGGTGCGGATCGGGTAGGCGCAGGCCCGGCAGTTCCAGTAATGGGGCCAGAACACCTGAGCCCAGCCCTCAGGCAGCCCGGTTTCGTCGTCATCGTCGCTGCCCTGCAGCCAGGTATGAACCTGCCGCACGGTGTCGTAGTGCTCGACCGATACCGCGTCGCAGCGGATCTGGCCCATCAGGTCGGCCAACAGGGACGGCGGCACCAGCTCTGCCCCAGTCGGCACGTCAAGGCGGTCCTGGCTGACGAAGGCCGCAAGGGCGCGCAGGTCCTGTGCGCCGGCCCGCACCGGAGTGCTCATCGCGGAAATGGTCATGGCGAGCCCCCTTCGCTCCTGATCTCACGCTACGCCAGCCAGTTCCGGCCCGGACATCCGCAGAACATCGGATGGTGGCCGCGCCAGCGGCCTGCCGACACTGGCCGTAACAGATCGCCTCACAAGCTGAAGGAGACAGTGATGAACCCCATCCGGCACATCCTGGTGGTAGCTCTCACCGTACGCCCGGGCCCCCGGCCTGGACATACGCAGATCGTCGGATAGCGGCCGGACCGCCGAGCCGCCCACACTGGGCTTGACCGACTACGCGAGAACCGAAGGAGAGCGTCATGAACCGCATCCCGCGCATCCGCCGCATCGCCGCGACCCTCGCCGGGCTGACCCTGCTATGCCTGGGCCTGGCCACCGCCGCGCCCGCCGCGTTCGCCATGATCGTCCCGCCGCCAGGCGGTCCGGCCGGCGCGACCGCGACGTCTGGAACTGTCACCGTGACCCGCACAGTCGTCGTGGGCGGCATGCCCGGCTGGCAGATCGCTCTGATCGCCGCCGGAACCGCCGTGGTCGCCGCCATCTTGGCCGTACTGGCCGACCGGGTTCACGCCGCGCACCGCAAGACCGCCCTGCCGGCCGCGTGAAAGCCCTAGTCAGGACTGGGCCCGGTTCCTGGCCCGCTCGGCCACGCCACGGGTTCCGGGACCGGGTCGCTGGCGGCTCTGGCGGGCCGGCGGCAGGAGAGCACCACCGCCAGCGGCCACAGCGCCTGCGCGGTGCCTGCCGCCCGCTCGGCCAGCCCGACCTGCCCCGATCCGGTAATCAGTTCGGCGGCGAACCAGATCACCAGGGCGAGCAGCACGGCGACCGCCGTTGCGGCGGCCGCCGGCCGCAGGCTCCACGGAACGGCGCGGCCCCGCCGCCAGGCCCCGGCAGGCCAGGCAGTCACCCCCACAAGCCCGATCGACGCCCAGATAATGTGCCCCCACGGATAGGCATCTCCCGCGCGCTCCGGATTGGCCGCCACCAGCATGCCCGCAACGGCCCCAGTGATCAGCATCAGCCGCCCGGGGGTTCCGGCCGGCCGCAGCGCGAGCGCGGTAAGCAGGTAGCAGACGCCGACCACCACGAACGTCGCCGTCATGACCCATCGGTCGGCCGCCCCCGGCGCGGCCAGCGCGCTGACCGTACCGGTCACCTGATCGAATCGCGGCTGCAAGCTGGCGGCCACCGTCCACCCGCCGACCAGCAGGATCGGAGCCGCGGCCGAGGAGACCACGCCCCACCAAGGCACCCGCCGCATGCCATCACCGTAAGCCAGGCCCTCCCGGACTCCGGCGCCGAGGTCCCCCAGAAGCGACGGCGGATCAGGCGGTCCGGCGCACGGGCGGCTGCCGTGGTCGGTGACTTGCTCCCGCCGATCTGCCAGGTGCCGCGCATCGCGCGCGCATCGCCCGTATCGCTACGCGAGCCCGCTGGGGAAGGCGCGGGTGACCGCGGCGGTGCGGCTTGAAACGCCCAGCCGTTCGTAGATGTTCTCCAGGTGGGTGCGCACGGTTCCCTCGGTGATGCCGAGCCGGCGGGCGATCTGGGTGTTGGTGTGCCCGTCGGCCAGCAGGCGCAGCAGGTCGTTCTGCCGGCGGGTCAGCCGCGGCACCGGGTGGCTGCGCCGCTTGGCGTCCAGGTAGGCCTGATACACGTGCGGGCGCAGCAGCACCAGCAGCGCCCGGTCGCGCTCGGCGAAGTCCTGGCCGGGGCCGCGGAAAAAGCACAGCCGCATGGTTCGCCCCGTATAGGCCGCTGGCCCTGCCTCTGCCAGCAGGCACAGCTGCAGCACATGGTTGATCCCTAGCGGCCGGTAGATGTCGCCGTACATGCCGGTTGAATGCCATTGCCGCTGCGAGTAGAAGTCCCCGACCTTCGTGATGCTGCGAACGTCCCCGGTCCGGTCGGGGTAGCAGCACAGCTGGCAGTCCCAGTAGTACGCCCAGTGCGCCTTGTCGGTGTCGCGCAAGACCTCGGCCGCGGAGTCGTCGGCCGGGGCCGGGATGCCTTGCTTGAATCCGTTGACTTGCCGCTTGCTGTCAGATCCCTGGAACAACAAGCCATCGCAAAGGATCTGGCCCATCAGGTCGGCGAGCAGGGAAGGCGGCAGCCCTTCCCCGCACGTCAGGTCGGGGCGGTCGTCGCTGACGATGGCCGCCAGCGCGCGCAGGTCCCGGTCACTGACCCTGACTGGAGTGCTCATCGCGGCCCCCCTTCCGCTGATAAACCTCACGCTACGCTCCACGGCCCGCGTGGATATCCGCAGGTCACCGACACTGACGAAGGCGGGGATCAGCTGGCGATGACCTGGATGGTGGTCAGGGTCGGATCGGCCGCGTACGCGATACGGCCGCCGTCGGCGAGGGTGGCTTTGAGTGCGCCGAGCGCGGCCGCGGAGATCACCTCTCCGGGGGCCAGGACAGGGACGCCCGGTGGGTACGGCGCGATCAGTTCGACGCTCACCCGGCCCACGGCGGTAGCCGCGGGAACGGTCTCGTGGGTGGCGAAGAACGCGCTGCGAGGGTCGGTCGCGGTGGCTGCCTCGACGGTCCACGCGGCGGCCGGGGCAGTCTTGCGCGGTTGGCCGCGGTGCTTTTCGATAGCGGCCGCCACGGTGCCAACCAGGCGGGCCACGGAGGACTCGTCGTCGGAGATCGTCACCATGGGGACCAAGACGTCACGATCGGCCATTTCCAGCGGCATGCCCGCGGCGAGCAGTTCCGCTTCGACGGCGTGCCCGTGCGCGCCGGTACCCGCGAGCAGCACGACGAGCTTGGCCGGGTCGACGTGCAGCGGCCCGGCCGGGTGCCCGTCCGGGCGGCCGGTCACGACCGCGAGCCCGGGGACGGCGGCGAGCCGGCCGCGGGCACCGCGCACCAGCTCGACGAGCCGCCCAACCAGGTCGGCACCGTGGTGCTGCAGCAGCGCCCGGGCGGCGTCCGTGCTGGCCAGGATCGCCCCGGCCGGGCTGGTGGTATGAGTGGCGTCGAAGCCACGCTCGAGCCGGCCGGGGTCGAGCAGGCCGCCGGATCGCCGGGTGCGGGCGAGCAGCAGCGCGGCCTGGCTCCACGCCGGCAGCGTCTTATGCGCGCTGGTGATGAGGGCATCCGCGCCGAGGGCGAGCGCGTGCGGCGGCACCGCCGGGGAGAATCCGAAATGGGCCGCCCAGGCGGCGTCCACGACAAGCGGCACGCCGGCGGCGTGCGCGGCGGCCGCATGTGCGGCGATGTCGGAGCACGTACCGATGTACGACGGATCGCCGAGCACCACGCCGCACGCGCCGGGGTGCGCGGCGAGCGCGGCTTCGACGGCGGCGACCGGCACGGCGCCGGGCAGCCCGGTGGCGGCGTCCAGTTCAGGCCGGACCCACACCGGCCGCAGCCCGGCCAGCACGAGGCCGGCCAGCAGCGAGCGATGCAGGGTACGCGTGATGACCACGTCCTGCCCGGGCCTGCCGAGCGCGAGCATCGCGGCCTGATTGGCGTGCGTCGCGCCGCCGACGGACAGCCGGCACCAGTCCACGCCCCAGGCGGCCGCCGCCCGCTGCTCGGCCTTGGCCAGCAACCCGCCGTCCTGCTTCATGGTGTCCAGGCCCGCATACAACGGCACATCACCGCGCACCACCTCGCCCACCAGGTGCGCGCGCTGCTTGTGGCCCGGGATCGTGAACGGCACCACGGTGCCCGCACGGACAGCGGCACCGAACCGCAGCCACCCGTCCAGCAGCGGTGCATCACTCGCCAGACCAAGCGGATCCCGGGGATCGTCAGGTTCGGGCGCCACGAACTCACCCTTCCAGGAAACGGCCGGCCGCACCGGCTAAAGACCGCAGTCGATATCCCGAACGGCGCTGCTACTGTCCCTGGAAGAAGTCGCTCATCGCGGTCGCGGCGGCGTCGTTGGCGGTCAGCGGTGCGAGTCCCCAGGCCGTCTCGATCGTGCGCAGCAGGCTGTAGTGGTCGTACGGGACCTGCGACTTGAAGCCGGCGGGCACGTCCTGGGCGATGACCAGGGTGGCGACCTCGTTGCCCGGCGAGTCGTCGTTCTCGTCCCAGGTGATGAACAGCAGCGACCGCCGCTGGGTGAACGCGTCGGAGGACAGCAGCGCGGGCACCGCGACCGACAGCCAGGTGTCGCCCTGGGCGACAGTGCCGTCGTGCATGTCGTCGGTCATGTTCGGGGTGATCCAGCCGTAGGACGGCGTGCTGTCGAGAGCGGACAGGTCCGTCGCGAGCTGGGTGTAGGGCACGACGTTGGCGAACTGCCCGGGGTCGGTCCTGATGTTGTCGTAGTAGACGAACGGGTCGTGCTTTTGCATGTATGGGTAGGCGTCGCCGACGAAGGCGGGCGACGGCATCGACTCCATGTACGCCCGCCAGGCGCGCCCCGACGCTGCCACACGGTCGACGGCGATGTTCGGCGCGTTCTGGAAGCAGTCGGTGCAGTCCGTGCTGACGCCGAACGTGGAACCGCCGGTCAGCGCCAGGTAGTTGGGCAGGCTCGGGTGCGAGATCGCCGTGTAGTTCGCGGCCAGGCCGTAGCTGCCTGCGAGTTCGTTGATGAACGGAGCGTCGGCGCTGCCGATGATCTGGCTCGCCGAGTGGTTCTCCATGATGATGACGAAGATGTGGTCGAACGCCGGAACCGTGGACACGGCTGTAGCCTACGCAGCCTTAACGGCGAGCCTTGGCCTCTTTCTCGTTTACAAGGCCCGGCAACAACTGGCGGTTAGCCTCTAGGGTGTCGCCATGTCCTCATGGTGGCATCGCGACGTGATCGTGCCGGGCAAGCTGCCGCTGATGCTGTGTTTCCTGGCTTTCGTCGTCACGTTCATGGTGACGCGGACGATCACGCGGATGATCCGCGACGGCCGGGGCCCGTTCCGGAACCAGGTGACAAGTAGCGGCGTTCACATTCATCACTCCGTCCCTGGCATCATCCTGCTGATCATCGGGGCCTTCACGGCCGTCGGCGGCCCTGACTCGCTTGGCTGGCGCTCCTTCGCGGCGCTGGCGGTCGGCATCGGCACGTCGCTCATCCTGGATGAGTTCGCGCTGATCCTGCACCTGCAGGACGTCTACTGGAGCGGCGAGGGCCAGCTGTCGGTCGAGGCGGTGAGCCTGACGGCCGCCTGCCTCGGGCTGTCCCTGGCCGGGTTCAGCCCCTTCGGCATACAGGCCATCGGCAACATCGAGCTGACCCTGCGCCTGACCGCGAGTGGGGTCCTCGTCATGGACGGAGTCCTCTCGTTCATCTGCGTCCTGAAAGGCAAGTACCGGACGGCGCTCTTCGGGCTCTTCCTGCCGCTCGTAGGAGTGGCCGGCGCGGTGCGCCTCGCGCGCCCAGCGTCGATCTGGGCCAGGCATCGCTACCGGGGCGAGCGCCTGGAACGCGCGACCCGCCGCGCCGCCGACTTCGACCGGCGCTGGACTCCCCTGCAGTCTGACTGGGAGAACTTCATCGGCGGAAAGCCGTCGCTGCCCAATCCGCCGGCCCCCCATCCGGTGTCGACGACGGCCGGCGGTCAGCCTAGCGAAGCGCCTCCGGCCTGATTCCGGAACCCCAGAAGAACGGGCCGGCCGTCGGCATGACGGTGATGTCCCACCCGAGGCCGCGGAGCTGCCTTTCGAGGTCCGCCGCCTCATGCGGGACCTTGACGATCCGGTAGGCCGTCCCGTCGGGGGTGCGCCGCTGGATGGTGGAAGATGCCGGTCCCTCGATGAGTTCCTCTGGCGTGCGGTAGCCGTCATCGGCGAAGAACACGCGTCCCCGCGGCGCGAGGGCGGCGGCTACCAGGGCCCAGAAGGACTCGAATCGCTCGGCGGGCACGTGCGACAGCCAGAACCCCATGAACACGACGTCATACGTTCGGTCTGGTTTCCAGGTGAACAGGTCGGCCTCGATGAATCTCACCGGGGCGCCGCCGGGAACCCGGCCCGCCGCGATCGCGAGCATCTCCGGGGACGCGTCGACGGCAGTGACGTCACTGGCGTGGCGGAGCAGCTGGCAGGTCCAGGTGCCGGGACCGCAGGCGAGCTCGAGGACGCTGCCCGCTGGCCGGAACGCGTCGAGCGCGGCACCGAGCTCGGCGCCGCCGGGAAGATCGAGGCCCTGGTCGAGGTAATCCGGGGCGAGGGCACTGTAGTAGGCACGCTGTTCGGCAAGAAGCTGGTCCTGAACTGATCCGGTGTTCATGGCTTCACTGTGGGGCTTGCCCCAAGGGCAAGGTCAACTCGGATCGTTAGCTCCAGGTTTTCCCGTTCAGTGCAAGATCAGCAGTGTCATGCGGGATCCGGGTGATGGCGTCAATGGTCGTGTTCGCCGCGCCTGGGAGGGGTACACGCTGCCATGCCTTGCCGGTCCACCGGACGCTGAGCTCGGTGAAGTTGCCGATGCCGTTCTGCGGAATGTCGGGAGAGCCGAAGACCCAAGCGGTGCTGTCGGCGCCGGCACCGACTGTGTGGAGTTGCAGGCATTTTCCTTGCGCCGCTCTGGTCACGCCCAGCGGGGGCACCGCGGCGACCCAGGATTTGCCGGTCCAGCGCGCCAGCTTGTCGTAGGGGCCGGAATGGCGGCGCGGGCCGTGGCGGCGGCCGGGTCGTCGGTCATGGCTTTATTCCGCGCTGGTCTGGCGGCTGGTGATCCAGTCGCGCACGGTCTGGGGCAGAAGCTGGCCGGTGGTCTGCTGCCAGGCTGCTTCCAGGGCTGGCATGCCGAGCTTCGCGGTGAGCCGAACGAGGGCGGATGGCCCGGTGCCGGTCAGCGGGCTGGGGAAGTCGCTGAAGAGGGCCACGCACCGGATGTTCCACGCTAGGGCCTGCGGTGGCTGATCCCGGGCCTCGGCGAGTAGGCCCAGTTGCGCGTAGGTCAGCGCCAGGTCGGGGCGGTTGCCGAGTTCCTCGTTGATGGCGAGGGACTTACGGTACCAGTCCTCGGCCTCATCTAGCCGCCCCCGGCCTTGTGCGGTCATGCCGAGCTGGTGGTAGGTACTCGCCATGCCGGGCCGGTCGCCGAGTTCCTCTTCGATGACGAGGGACTTACGGTACCAGTCCTCGGCCTCGTCCAGTCGCCGGCGAATGTAGGCAGTGTTACCGAGCTGATGGTAGGTGCTCGCTATGCTGGGCCGGTCGCCGAGTTCCTCCTTGATGGCCAGGGCTTTGCGGTACCAGTCCTCGGCCTCATCCAGCCGCCCCCGGCTCTGGGCGGTGATGCCCAGCTGATGGTGGGTGATCGCCATGGCGGGGCGATCGCCGAGTTCCTCTTTGATGGCGAGGGACTGGTGGTACCAGTCGTCGGCCTCATCCAGCCGACCGCGCCGCTGGGCGATGATGCCGAGCTGGTGGTAGGTGGTCGCCATGCTGCGGCGGTTGCCGAGTTCCTCTTTGATGGCGAGAGCTTTGCGGTACCAGTCCTCGGCCTCATCCAGGCGTCCCCTGGCCTGGGCGGTGATGCCGAGCTGGTGGTAGGTGACGGCGATGTTCGCACGGGTCCATTCGGTTTGAGGCTGCCCCTGCTCCCAGGCGAGGATCTGCTGGTAGGTCTGCGCGGCCTGGTCCGGCTGTCCGGCGACATGCTGCCGGGCGGCCTGCCGACCGAGGGTGTACAGCCACAGCGATTCGGTGGTTTCGGCCGGTCCCTGGCCGGGGCCTGCCGTCGCGTTCAGGATTCGGTCAGCCCAGGCGGCGGCTTCCGCACCTAGGCCGCGAGTCTCCCAGTACGCATCCAGCGCGCGGAAAATATCCTCGGCGTCACCCCAGGCGTGGTGGTCCAGCGCGTGGCCGAGCATCGCGCCGAGGGTCTGGCGCTGCAGCCCGATGAGCGTGTAGGCGAGGGCGGCTTCCCCGGATTCGATCTGCCCGTTCAGCCACTTGCTGAACATGGCGCAGGCGGTGCAAAGGGCCTGCTCCGATGCCTGGCGTTCCTCCTCGTAGCCGCCGGGGTTTCCGGTCTGCCACGCGGCGGCGAGGTAGCCGGGCAGCGCCGGGTGGATCCGGTACATGCCGCCTACCGGCGACAGCAGCCCGACCCGGGCCGCGTCTTCGAGCACCGCTGTCCACTCCTCTCGGCTGGTCCCGGCGAACCGGCCCGGCACCCCCTCGATGGCGGAAAATAGCATCAGGACGTTTCCGTCGGCGATGCCGGTGAACAGGCTCAGCGCCGGGAGCAGCCGCCTGGCCGGCTCGGCCAGGTGGGCGAAGGAGTAGGTGATGCACGCGCCCAGCGACGACAGCCGGCCAGCCCCGGCCTCCTCCCCGCCGGGCAGCGGGGTGGTGCCGCGCAGGGCGGCGAGCAGGCCGGCCGGGTCAGCGTCCTGCAGACGGGGCAGGGTGAGCCGCATCGCCAGCGGGTGGCCGTCCAGCCAGTCCAGCAGCACCCCGAACGACCGCCGCTCCCGCCGCCGCTGCCCGGCCGAGAACGGGGCCAGCAGCACCCCGGCATACTCCGCAGCCTCGGCCCGGTTCAGCCCGCCCACCGCGATCCGGCGAACCTCGCCGAGCCAGTCCTCCCGGGCCCGGCTGGTGATGACCACCGCGCTGGCGGAGTGGTCCCGCACCCAGTGCAGGAACTCCCGCAGCTGGGCGCGGCCCTCCTCGTCCAGCGGCGGGGTCGCCCCCGCCGGGTCGGGCATCTCCGCGACCGACTCGAAGTTGTCCCACACCAGCAGCCCCCGGTACTTCCCCAGCAGCCGCTGCACCGTGCCCAGCCGTTCTCCCTGGTCCAGGCGGGCGAAGTCGGCACCGAACACGCCCAGCCCGATCCCGGTGATCACCCCGTCCAGGCCGAAGGACGCCACCCCCGGCTCGAACGAATGCCACAACACCAGCCGCGGGTCATCGACCCCGCCGGTGTCCCGCCACCAGCGCGCGAACCCCTTAGCAAGCTCCGTCTTCCCCGTCCCCCCGGGACCGGTCAAGACGACGACCCGCTGCAGCCGGGCTGCGGTCTCCAGCTGGTAGAACAGGTCGTCCCGGCCCACGAACACGCCGCTCACCGCGGCAAGCGGATCCTGGACGGCGGCCGGTTCCTGCGGGGCGGCGCGGATCTCATCCAGCGCCTCGTCCAGCGACGGCACCGCGGCCGGGCGGACGGTGCGGGCATCGGGGAACCGGACCTCCGCGCGCAGGTAGTGCACCGGGACCAGCCAGTCGGCCAAAGGCATGTCGCCCCTCGGGCTCGGCCGGCCGTCACGGTCGAACAGCCGCCGCCGCCCGGCGCCCACCGCCTGGCCCACGCTGCCCCCGGCGAACAGCGACTCATAAAACGCCGCCATGAACTCCGCCGCGGCCACCGCGTACACGCTGTAGGCCATCGCCACCACCGCCGCGCACCCCGCCCGCAGCAGCGCCGTCGCGACCGACGCCTCCAGCTCCTTGCCGACCGCCCCGGACTGGCACGCGTTCAGCACCACCACCGGCACCCGGCCCGCGGCCAGCACCGCCGCGACCTGCGACGCCTGCACCAGGTCGCTGCCGCCACCCGGCTGCTCGAACGCCAGCACCCCCTCACCCGGTACGGCCATCATCGCCGGCCGGCCCCCCGGCACGCCGCTACCACCCGTGCCCCGGCCGATCATCGCCCCGTGCCCGTCGAAATGCACTACGTGGAACGGCGCACCGGCGTCCGCGGCCTCACGCACCGCCGCGCGCAGGGCATCGAACGTCGGGGGCCGCAGCACGGTGAGCTCGACCTCGCCGCGGACCGCGTCCAGCCGCTCCAGCAGCGGCCGCGCCACCATCTGATACCCCACATCATCGGTGCCCGCCGGGCGGCAGATCACCATCAGCACCCGCAGCTTCCCGCCCGGCACCTGAAGCGTCCCCGCGCCGTCCGCCACCGGCAGGCTCCGCGAGATCCCCCCCGCGCCCAGCGCCACCGGCCCCGCCCCGTCCCGCATCAGTTCCCACGGCAAGGCGAGCAGCCCCGGCTCGGCCGACCGGAACACCACCTCCAGCCCCCGGTCCCGCGCCCGCTGATAGGCATCCCGCGCCGGCCCGGACCCGAACACCGACCCGAACACCTGCTCCCCCCACTGGGCCAGCTTCTCCCGCACCGCCGGGCCGCGCTCTTCCCAGACCCCGAACGGGGCCAGCAGGTACTCCTCCAGATACCAGCGCAGATCCTCCAGCGCGTCCCCGTCCAGCGGCCACGCCAGCACCCCCCGCGACACTTCCTCAGGAAGCCCGCCATCCGGCCACGCCAGCACATCCGCCCGGCCATTCTCGGCCAGGTCCACCAGCAAACGGTCCGGCACAACCCCACCCCCAGCCAGACAACCGGAAACGGGTACCCAGCACCCCGCCGCAAGCATCCCACGGACCACACCAAAACGACAGATCCGGCTACACAGGGAAGCCATGCGACAAATCTGGAGGAACTGCCGGGCCCCGAGGTCGAGGGACACGGTGAGCTGCAGGCGCGCCGGCCGGTTATTCGGCGGGGATTTTCTGGCCCGGCGGACATACTGGCGCGATGGGACGGATGGTGACCGCGGTGGTGACACACGGCGGCGCGTGCGCTGGGGTGGTCGGGCCGTTCCCTGTCGACATCCCGTGGTGGGCCGAGGTAGCGCCCGTGGTGGCGCATCTGGAAGAGACGCTGGGTGTGCCGGTCGTCGTCTTGCGGCTGCTGACCGTCGAGGGTTCCGACGGGGCACGCGACGGCCATGTCACCTACCACGCCGAAGCACTCCAGCCGCCAGGGGACATGGCCCCGTCTGATTTCGTCGACGACGAGCACCCGCTTCGTATGCCCTGGGCGCGCGCGTCCGGCGTGCGAGAGCTGCTGAGCTGGGCCTCCCGCTACGTCGACCTCGCCGGGCGGCCCGTGCAGCGCAAGACCTGGAACCTGGCGGGCCTGTTCCGCTTGCCGACCGCTGATGGCCCTGTCTGGCTCAAGGCCATCCCTGGCTTCGCCGCCGCCGAGCCGGCCGCGATCGCCGCCTTCGCTGAGGTCGACCCCGACCTAGTGCCGATCGTCCTGGCGAGCGCGCCAGGACGCTTGCTGCTGGCCGATGTTCCGGGCAGGGACTGCTGGGACGCGTCCCCGCGGGTTGTCGCGGACGCGGTGCATCGCCTGGCTACCGCGCAGGCCCGCATCGGCCAGCTACCGCGTGCGATCCCCGACCGCCGCCTGGAGGCCCTGGCAGCAGCCGTCCGTGATCTGCTCGACGGGCCGGTCGGTGCCGAGCTGAGTCCTGGGGACCTGCGCGCCGCGACCAGCCTGCGGTGGCGATGGGAGATGCTGGCCGACTGTGGCCTCCCCGACACCGTGGTGCACGGCGACTTCCATCCGGGCAACTGGCGGTGCGGCGACGGTGCGCCAGTCGTCCTGGACTTCGCCGACGCGCATGTGGGCAATCCCGTGCTCGACGGGCTGCGCGCGATCGACTACCTGCCGCCGGAGCGGCGCGCCACGGCGGCAAGCGCCTGGATCGCGGCCTGGACCGCCGCTGTCCCCCGGTCACGTCCCGCCGAAGCGCTGCGGATCGCCGAGCCGCTGGCGCATCTGGCGTATGCCGTGCGTTACCAGGAGTTCCTCGACAACATCGAACCCAGCGAGCGCGTCTACCATCTCGGCGACCCGGCCGCGGTGATCCGCCAGGCGCTCGCCTGCGCCTCGATCCAGGGCGGGCCTTGAGAAGCCAGCGCTCGCGGCATCACGCCACTTCGGTCAGCTCGACTCACCTTTGTGGCAACGGTTCGATGCGCGGGGCGGCTCGCGCGGCCAGTGCCGCGGCGACGTCCGGCGGCACCGGCACGTTCGAACCCTGGAAGCCGCGGAACGGGCGGAACGAGCCGAGCTGGACGTCCTCAAGCAGCTCAGACCTGAGCAGTGGCGGGCGGATGCGGTAGTCGAACCGGATGTCGGTGCGCCAGCGGAAGTGTGCTGGATCGGCTGGCCGCACGGGGTGCTCGTACGTCTCGGACACGATCGTCGCGGCGTAGTAGATGCCTGGGTTCTTCGGCCCCACGATCTGCAGCCACACCCGGTCGCCGACCGCCATTCGGTCCCTGTAGCGAGGCGTGCCCCACCACTGCTCGCGGGAGGCGGTCACCGCGGCGTCCAGGTCGTAGTGCCGGGGGTTGCCCTGAAAGATCCAGTCGGCCATGACTCTTCAGACTAGCGATCCGCCAGATCGTCCCCCTATCGTGAGGCTGTGGGGTCTGGCCACCCGTGTCACGATCCGGTAGGAGCAACGTAATGCTGACGGGTATCGCGGTCCTCCCGACGCACGACATGGTCTTTCCCGGCAACTGGGTGTTCGTGTACGGCGTTCTGCTGCTCATCCTGGTGATCTTCGTGCGCATGTACGTGTGGGGAGGCCGGTCCCGGCGACGCACGGCGCACCGGTCCAAACGGCGACCGAACGGGCACGCCTAGCTCCAGACCTTGCCGTTCCAGTGCAGGATCAGGGTCTTGGCTGGGACCGCCGTGGTGTTCGCCGACGGATAGAAGCTTCCGACCGTCCACGCGTCATCGGCTGACGTGGCGGCTACGGAGCTCAACCCAGAGTCATAGCCGGGTGCCGGGCTCGGGACTCGCTGCCAGGTTTTCCCTGTCCACCGCATAGTGAATGTCGCGAACCGGGCGAAGCCCACGCTGCCGATCGCCCACGCGGTGCCTCCCGCTACGAACGCGATGTCGCCCCAGGAACTGTTTGGCGGCGCCGCCACCGGTATCTTCCGCCACGCCTTGCCATTCCATACCTCACTGGTAGCGGAATAGACGTCCTGGCTATTCGTGTAGACCCCGATCGCCCATATCGCGCCGCCCGGCCCTTGAGCCATCCCTGTCAAAGCATTGCCGGGGCCGCTCAGGAGGCTGGCTACTCGGGTCCAGACGGATCCGTTCCAGCGCATGATATAAGAGCCGCCCTTTCCGCTGTAGTAACTACCGCCACTCCATGCTTCTTTGGGTCCAGTCTGGATGACGCCCCACAAATTTGAATAGGAGGGAACATTCGCCGGAACCACATACCAGTGATTGTTAACGAGGTGCAGAATGAGCGCGGGAAGTCCGTCCGTGGTGCCGACCGCCCAGACGGTTCCCCGATATGTCGTTACCGCGAACAACGTCCCATGGACGAGTGGCACGTTGGTCTGCCTGCTCCACTCCTTACCGTTCCAGTGCAGGATCAGAACTCGCTGGCTTGAAATCACCGAGTTTCCTGTGTAGCCGACCGCCCAGATGTTGTCCGCAGTCACGGCACTCACAGAAATCAACCCGCCGACCACTGGCTTCGGATTCTCGAACTTGGCCCACCTTTCCCCGTTCCAGTGCAAGATCAGTGTCTTGGCGTCAGGGCCGCCAGTTTCCGGATCTCCGCTGAACCCGACGGCCCAGGCGTCATTCGGCGACACGGCCGCTACGCTGGACAATTCTCCGACGATCGCCAAGGACGTTGACACGGCCACTTTATGCTGACCCGAGGACGGCGTCTGCGCCAGTGCGGGGATCGTTCCCATCGCCGTCAAAGCCGCTGCCACCACAATGATGGCCAGCCTGGCTGGCCAGGTAATCCGCCGCATCCCTTGATTTTAGGCGCTGCAATTATCGCCGGGTAGTGCGCGCGCAGGCGCGAGCCAGGCTGGAGTCGGGCGGCCGACTAAAACGGCTGACCGCCGACGTCCGCCTGGCCGTTGGCGACCAGCCAGGTCAGCGCCTCGCGCAGGGCATCGAGCGAGCTGTGCCGCGGCGCGTAGCCAAGCACGTCCCTGGCCCTGTCAATGCTCGCGGTGATGCTCCGGACCGTGTGCTCGCGCGTGACCTGGGCGTTCTCGGGGTGGAGCCGTTCGAATTCCGCCCACTCGACGAAGTCCAGCAGCGGCTCGCGGCCGAACCAGCCCGCGACGCCCGCCGCCAGTCCGCGCAGCGTCATGGCCTGCGCGGCGACGACATGGAAGCTGGCGCCGATCGCGGCCGGCCGGGACACCGCCAGCTCGAACGCCTGCGCCACGTCGTCCGCGTGCACGTGGTGCAGGACGCCAAGCCCGTTATCGGGCAGCGCGAGCGGCTGCCCGGTTGCCAGGCAGGTCCAGGCTGCTGGGTCGAGGTTGCCGGCCGGCGTGATGACCCGCCAGCCCGGCCCGCTGATGTGACCGGGGTGCAGTACCACGGCGGGAACACCGCCGGCCAGCGTCTCGCGGTGCAGCAGGGCCTCGATGGCGGCCTTGCCAGTGCCGTAATCACCGTAAGCGGTGCGGGGCTCGTCCTCGGTGACCGGCACGCGCAACGCCGGGCCGTGCACCCAGATGGTCCCGCAGTGCAGCAGCAGCGGTCGGGACGGGCGGAGCGCGTCGACGAGTTGCGCCGCCGAGGCGGCCGTGAAGCAGATGAGGTCGATCACGACGTCGGGACGAAGTGCCGCGATCCGCGCGCCGAACGTCCCGGCCGCGTCCTCGGCCTCGCGGTCCGCGGTGAGGGTGGTGACAGAATCCCACTGCGGACTCGGGTGGTACGGGCGGCGGGCGCCGCGGCTGATCGCGATGACCTCATGGCCGCCGCGCACCAGCCGCGGCACCAGGTAGCTGCCAATGTGACCGGTGGCTCCGATGACGACGACACGGCTCATCATGGTCCTCCTCGCACCGAGGGCGGGCCCGCGGCCGTACCGGATAGCGGCTTGCGGCGTGCGGCGGTTCAGGTTGGGCTTTGGTCAGCCCGGGTGGTCATGGCCATGCCCGTGGCCGTGCTTATGCGGATGTTCTCCCGAGGCGAGTCCGCCCGCACCGGGCGGATCGGCCGGCATTCAACAACCGGGCTGGCCGTTGTTCCCACAGCAAGCCTGGCGCTTACTCAGCTTCACCAGAGTATTGGACACTGCCATCCGGAACTTGACGGCGAACGGGGCATCGTAGGTGGCCCAGTTCGAAACCAAGACCTTCGGGCTTGGCCGCGCCTGGGGTCCTTGATCACGCTCTGTCATGCAGGAAACACTATCGCGCTAGCGCCGCGTCGAGGAGGACAGCCGCGGCGGCGCGGGCGGCGGCGGCCGCGGCTGGGTCGTGGTCCATCCGCGCGGACTGCCCACTGCCGTCGTAGAGCAGGTGCAGCTGGCGGGCCAGGACTTCGGGCTCACGGACGCCCGCTTGGGCGGTCAGCTCGGTCAGCAGCTCACGTACCCAGCGGCGGTAGCCTTCGGCCGCCTGCTCCGCCAGGTCGCCGGGCTGGGATTCCGCGCTGGCCCTGGCGAACGCGCAGCCGCGGTAGTCCGGCTGGGCGAACAGCTCCCCCTGGCCCTCGAAGACGGCCAGCAGGCGCTCGCGCGGCGTGTCGTAGCGTTCAACGGCCTCGGTGATGCGCTGCGTGACGCTGGCCTGGCGCGTCTCCAGGTAAGCACGGACCAGCTCGTCCTTGCTGCCGAAGGTGTTGTACAGCGAGGCCTTGGCCACGCCGGCCTCCTCGATGACCCGGTCGATCCCGACCGTGTGCACGCCCTCGTTGTAGAACAGCTCATTGGCCGCGGCCAGCAGCCGCTCGCGTGCGGACGGTCGGACCGCGCCCGCTTCCCTGACAGCCATGGTGACGGCCACCTTCCTAGACAGACTTGTCTATCGTATGCCCTGGGCCGGGACCGTGGCAGGCTCCGCGGCACGGCGCGCCGGCGCGCCGGGACGGTTCTTCGCCAGCCCGAACAAGGCCAGCGCGGCCAGCGCGATCACCGCGGCACCGTAATAGCGGGTGGTGTCGATCAGCCCGCCGCCGTGCACGACGCCGAACCCGGCCAGCACGACGGGCACGCCAAGCCCCAGGTAGGACACGACGTACAGCAGCGAGACCAGGCCTGCCCGCTCGTGAGCCGCGGCCAGCGGGACCACCGTGCGGATGCCGCCCTGGAATCCGCTGCCGAACCCGGCGCCGGCGATCGCAGAGCCCACGAAGAAGACAGCCGCGGAACCCACACTCACGGCGATGACCGTGACGGTCACGCCGGTGATCAGGGCCAGGATCCCGAACAGCATCACCGTTCTGGCCGCGACCTTGCGCGCCGCGATCGTCGCCACGACGGCTGAGGCGGCAAGCACGAACAAGCTCAGGCTGCCCAGCACCACGTTGCCCGACCCAGTCAGCGCGTCCACGACCGCCGGACCGAGCGCGGCGTAAAGCCCAGCCAGCGCCCACACCGCGAACAACACGGGCATAGCGGTGAGCACCGGGGCCCGCAGCGCCCGCGGCAGGGTGATCTCCGGCCGCAGGCTGGCCAGCGCGCCCGGTGCCCGGCCGACGGTCTCGCGCATCGCGGCGATCGCGGTCGCCTGCACGACGAGCACGCCGATCAGGGCCAGGTAGATGAGGTGGGTGGGGTCGGGAAGGAAGCGGACCGCCAGTGCGGAGGCGATCGCGCCGCTCGCGCTGCCCATGCCCGGCGCCACCGCGTTGGCGAACGTGCCCAGGTCGCGGTCGATGTCCAGCATGGCCGCGCCGATCGCGCCCAGGGCCGCGCCGGTTGACAGGCCCTGCACCACCCGGGCCGAGAGCAGCGCGGGCACCCCGGTCGCGGTCGCGAAGACCACCAGCGATCCCGCATGCACGGCGATCGCGGTCAGCAGCACCGGCCGACGCCCGACATGATCCGACAGTTTGCCCAGGGTCAGCAGGGCGACAAGCACCGCCATCGCGTACACCCCGAAGACCACCGTCGTGGTGATCGGCGTAAAGTGCCATTTTGCCTGGTAGATCGCGTACAGCGGGGTCGGGGCGGCGGAGGAGGCCAGCAGCGCCACGATCAGCGAGGCCAGCACGAAGACCGCTGGCCGCCCGCTCAGCCGGCTACTCCCCCGCTCGCGCAGCCAGGGCCGGCGCGCGAACAGGTTATCCGGCAGTGCGGTGGCGATTCCTGCTCGCGACCCGGCGTCGAAGTGCGTCCTCATGGCGCGTTACCCACTCTCGTTGAGTAGACAGGTCTGTACACTGCTTGATATTAGACAGACAGGTCTAATCAGTCAAGGGATTTCGGTTGCGGGGCGCGGCAAGGCGCGCAGGGGTCTGCGCTGGGGGCGCCGCAAGGCGCGCTGGCGGCACCCGGTGCCCGGGGTGCCGCCAGCGTGCGGGGACGGGGTTAACGCGTCGCTTCGGCGGCCTGCTTGATCAGGTTGGCGACCGCCTGCGGCTGGGACAGGTAGACCGAGTGGCTGGCCGACGTCTCGGCCACGGTGGCACCGGCTCGCTCGGCCATGGCGCGCTGTGCGGGCGGCGGGATCATGTGATCCTCGGTGGCGACCAGGTACCAGCTAGGCTTCTGCCGCCAGGCGGGCTCGGTGATCGCCCCGGCGAGGGCGTCGACGCCCCACGGGACCTGCGAGTCGGCCATGAACTGCGCCTCGTCCAGCGGCAGGTCCCCGGCGAAAGAGGCGGGGAACTTGTCGCGGTCGAGGAACAGGAAGCCGTCCTGGGGCGGCAGGATCGGGGGCACAGGCGCGCCAGGCGGCGGGTCGGCGATGAGCGTGTTGACTGACTCCCCCTTGTCCGGGGCGAAAGCCGAGATGTAGACCAGGGCCGCCACGGCGGGATGAGTTCCGGCCTCGCTGATGACCGCTCCGCCGTAGGAGTGACCGACCAGCACGGTCGGTCCGTCCTGGCGCTGCAGCACGCGTCGGGTGATCTCGGCGTCGTCTTCCAGCGTCAGCGTCGGGTTCTGCACGACGCTGACGTTGTAGCCGTCCTTGCGCAGCAACTGGTAGACCTGCTGCCAGCCGGAGCCGTCGACGAAGCCGCCGTGGACGAGGACGACGTTTCTTGCGGTGGTCATCTCTTTCTCCAGTTCCGATCGATGATGGGACCTGAAGACGACGCTATGAGTGGTGCCTGGCGGCCAGCCTCTGCCAAATGACCAGTCAGTCCGGCGCAGTCGGGTCGGCGCCGTCGGTTTCCGGCAGGCCAGCCAGCGCGTCGCGCAGCGCGGCACGGGAGGTGACGCCCAGCTTGGGGAAGACCTGGTGCAGGTGGTAGCCGACCGTGCGGGGAGACAGGAAGAGCCGTTCGGCGATCTGCTTGTTGGACAGGCCCGCCGCGGCTAGCTCGGCGATCTGGCGCTGCTGCGCGGTGAGGCCCGCGCTGTCCGGCGCGCTCGGCCGTTCGCGGTGGATACCCGTGGCCCGCAGCTCGTTCGCCGCCCGTGCCGCCCAGGGGCGGGCGCGGAGTTGCTCGAAGACGTCGATCGCTGCGGCCAGGTGAGGACGGGCCTCGGCGGGTGACTGGGTGCGCCGGAGCCATTCGCCGTACGCCAGCTGGATGCGGGCCAGGTCGAACGGCCAACGGTCGGCGTCCGGGGTGCGCAGGGCCTGCTCGAACAGGTCGCGGTGATCGCGGTCGTCGGCGGCCATCGCGGCAGCCCCGGCGAGTATGAGCGCGAGGCGGGGTGAGAGCTCGCCGATGCGCGCTTGGCTGGCGGCCGCGACGTGAGCGGCGGCCTCGCCGGAACGCCCGGACCGGGCCGCCGACTCGACCAGTTCCATGATCAGCCACAGGGCGTTGGGAACGTGGGAGGCCAGCTCTCCGGCCGGGCTGACGGCGCTCGCGCACCGGTATGCCTCGTCGAAGTCGCCGCGCGCCAGCGCGGCGTTGGTTTTGACGTGCCAGACGTAGACGGACACGACTCCGATCCGGCGAGGCGCTGCCCAGCGGCTCATCTGGTCGGTGAGGGAGCGGCTCGTGGCCTCGTCGCCGCGGTTGGCGGCGACCAGGGCTCGCAGGAACAGGCCGACCCATAGCAGCAGCTTGTAGTCGTGGGCCTGGCAGAGGACCTGACCCTCGCTGGTGACAGCCTCAAGCTCGTCCCAGCGCCCGGCGAAGTAGGCATCGTTGCCGAGCAGGAACAGCGCCTCGATCGCGGAGGTCACCGCACCGCCTGCACGGCCGTGGCGCACCGCGCGCCAGAGCGGTTCCCTGCAGTCGCCGACGCGGTCGAGATAGCTCCCCGCGATGGCGGTACGGACGATGCGCGCTGGGCTCGTTTCGGTTCGCAGCAGGTCGATCGCGGTGTCCAGCTGACCGAGGACTGGCCGGGCGAGCCTGGCGGGATCGCTGAACGTGTGCGCCAGGATCGACAGCAGCTGCGGTGGTTGCGGCCGCAGCCGTTCGACGGCGGTGTGGAACGCCGGCCACAGCTCGGCCCGCCCCCCGAAGAACGACACCATGAGCAGGGTGTACAGAGCCTCGATCAGGGTCTTGTTGTGGGCGTCGCCAGGCTCCGGCAGCATCTCGATCGCTCCTGCTAGCAGGCGATGAGCGCTGTCCACGTCGCCGCTCTCGTTCAGCAGATGGTAGGCGCCGGCGGCCGCGCCGGCCAGCGAGCCGGCGACCCGCGGGTCGGCCCTGCGGGCGGCGTCCAGCAAGGCCGGGACGTCACGCAGGTCGCCCGTGACGATCGCGCCCAGATACGCGGCTTCGGCCAGGCGGCTGGAGCGGTCGGCCCCGGCCGGACTGAGGTCGGCGGCCCTGAGCAGCTCCTTGATGGCGCCTACCGAGTCGCCGCGGAACAGGTTCGCGTGCGCGACCTGCTGGAGCAGGGCGGCTACCTCCTCGTCTGGCCCTGTGGACGCCTCGGCCAGGTGCCACGCCCGGCGGGCTGGTTCGTCCGCGCGCCGTCGCGCGAGGATCTGGTGGGCTCGCCGGCGCTCGTCGAGGGTGGCGAGCTCCACGACAGCCGACCGGATCAGCGGGTGCCGGAACGCCACGCGGCCCGCTGCCTTGTCGAGCGAGATCACTTGCGCGCGCTCGGCGGGCGCCAGGTCGCCGACCTCCGATCCTTGCTCGCCTGGCGGCAGGACCGCGAGGTCGCCGGTCCCATCGAGGACGACGAGCAGCAGCGCGTGCCGCGTGCGTTCCGGCAGGCCGCGTACGCGTGCGGCGAAGACTGCCTGCAGGCGGTCTGTCAGCGGCAGCGTCTGCGCCAACGTGTGCTCGGCGTGTTGGGAATTGAGCGCGATGGGCAGTTCGAGAAGCGCGAGGGGGTTGCCTCGCGCTTCTGACAGCAGCCGGCGTCGCACCCGGGCGGTCAGTGCCGGGTACCGGCTTTTCAGCAGAGCTTCCGACGAGGCGTCTGACAGCGGCTTCAGCTCATGCGCCGCGATGCCGGAACGGTCGAGGAAGCCCTCATCGCCAGTGCGCGCGGTCGCCAGGAACCCGAGCCTGGTGCCGGCGGTCCTGCGCGCGATGAACGCCAGCACGGTGCTGCTTGCCTGGTCCAGCCACGGCAGGTCGTCGGCCACGATCAGGGTCGGAGCGGTGGCGCCCGACTGCGCCAGAAGCTCCAGTGCCGCGTGGGAAAGCGCCAGCCGGTCTGGCACCGCGCGCCCGCCAAACCTGAAGGCACCGCGCAGCGCCCCACCCTGATCGTCGCTCAGCAGGTTCAGGTTGCTGTCAAGCAGCGGGAACAGCAACTGGTGCAGGGCGGCGAAGCTGACGTTCGCCTCGAACTGGGCGCCGGTCGCGCGCAGCACCCGGACCCCGCGCGCGTCGGCATAGGCGGCAGCCGCCTCGATCAGCGCGGTCTTCCCGACGCCAGCGTCCCCGGACACCACGAGCGCGCCGCCGTGACGCGCGGCCTCGTCCACGAACGCGCGGACGACCGCGATGTCCCGATCACGTCCCACCAAGTAGGCGCTGGAGCCGAGCGAGCTGATCGTCAAACTTTATCCGGCCAGGCGGTGCGCGACCGCGAGTACCCCAGGGGATGGAGAGCAGGAGAACCAGCGCGAGGCGCAGGACGCGGTAGCGGAAACCGCCGCTGCGCCGGTCATCGAGAAGTACACCGGCGTGCCATGGTCAACGACCTCGTGCGCTGTCTCGTAGGACTTCGCGAGCGCGGGCAGGCTGGGCGACGCGGCCATCATGGCTCGCGCGTTGTCGACGGTGGCCTCGATCTTGGCACGGTTGCGGATGATTGCCGGGTTCTGGAGCAGCCGGTCGACGTCCTGCCGGTCATCGCGGCGACCTCGGCGATGTTGAAGCCATGGAACGCTTCCCGGAAGGCCTCTCGATTGCCGAAGACGATCGACCAGCTCAGCCCGGCCTCGAACACGCCGAGGGTGAGCGCCTCGCACATGGCGTCCTCGCCATACGTTCGGGCGCCCCACACCTCGTCGTGGTAGCGGCTGAATGCGGACTCGCCGGTGCCGGCCCAGGCGCATCGCGCTCGTCCGTCGTATCCGACGATTACGTCCTCGCTCATTTCGCTTTTTCAGGTTGTGCGGCTCGCTTTTTCAGGTTGTGCGGCCTAGCTCACGGCGTGCCGCCTCGACGATCTCGGCACCGGTGTAGGCGTGGCCGCCGATCCCCCACCCGCCGTCTGGTGATTCCGTGATCAGCACCCAGGTCCGGTCGACCAGCGTGGCGTCCCTGGCCTGGGCGGCGACGATCTCGGTAAGCTCCCGGACCACGCCCAGCTGCTTGTCGCGGTCCAGCACACCAGCGGGCGTGAGGACCTGCACCCGGACGTAGTTGCTGTCTCCGGCGACATTGGACAGCGCGTCAGCCGTTAGGTCGTGGACGAAGGCAGCGGTGTTGTTCTCGAACAGCGCGATCGGGGGCACCTGCTCCCAGCGCATCACCGCCGCGGCCAGCTGCCGCGCGAGGTCATGCTTGCTTGCGAAGGTTCCGGCGGCCGCGTAAACGTCGATCATTGGCATGACACCATGATTGAACGTCGCCGCTGGCCGGGCATCACGTGCGCCGCGTAGTCCGCGGGCCCCGGCATCACGCGGACGGAGCTGCTCATGCCGACGCAGGTGCCCCGGCAGTAGCTTTGTCTCATGGAGGGCCTGCTCGGGCGGGACGCGGAAGCTTCCCGCCTGGATACGATCGTGGCCGCTGCTCGCCAACGGCGCAGCGCGGTGCTTGTGCTCCGCGGTGAGGCGGGCGTAGGCAAGACGGCGCTGCTTGATCGCGCGCAGGCGGCCGCCGCGGACCTGCAGGTCATCCGCATCGACTGCGTCGAGAGCGAGATGGAGCTGAGTTTCGCGGGGCTCCACCAGTTGCTGAGGCCCGTCCTGGACTCCCTCAACTCCCTGCCGGCACCGCAGCGGGCCGCGCTCCAGCTTGCCTTCGGTATGGCCGAAGGCGCCGGAGGCAAGGCACCCGATCGTTTCCTCGTCGGGCTGGCGGCGCTAGGGCTGCTGGCCGGGCAGGCCGACCGTAAGCCTTTGCTGTGCCTGATCGACGACGCGCACTGCCTGGATCAGGAGTCCGCCGATGCCCTGGCGTTCGTGGCGCGGCGCGTCGACGCGGACTCCATCGCCATCATCTTCGCCTGCCGGGAGCCCGCGCCGACGCCAGGCCAGCTCGCCGGGCTCCCTGAGATGCGGCTGGGCGGGCTAGCGAAGGAGGACGCTCGCGCCCTGCTCGCGGCCGCCGCCGGGCCGCGACTGAGCAGGCCGGCAGCCGACCGGATCGTCGCCGAGACGGGCGGGAACCCGCTGGCGCTCATCGAGATCGGCCACGAGCTCGTCGACGGCGAGCTGGATGGGGACCCGTTCCCGCCCGGGCCGGTACCGCTCGGCCGTCGCCTTGAGCAGCGTTACTTGCGGGAAGTGCGGGAACTGCCGCCGGCCACCCAGACTCTGCTGCTCGCCGCGGCCGCCGACCCCACCGGGGATCCGGACCTGCTGGCCCGGGCTGGCAAGGAGCTTGGCTACACCCTGGAGGCGGCCGCGGCGGCCGAGGCCCGGCAGCTCATCGCCATTCACAGCACGGTCCGTTTCCGCCACCCCCTGATCCGGTCGGCGACGTATTACGGTGCGCCCTTCTCCGAGCGCCAGCATGTCCACGCCTGCCTCGCCGAGGCCGCGGGCCCGGAGGAGCCAGACCAGCGGGCATGGCACCTGGCTCATGCCGTCACCGGTCCGGACGAGAAGGTCGCGGCCGAGCTCGAGCGCGCTGGGGAGCGCGCCTGCCGCCGCGGCGGCTGGAGCGAGGCGGCCGCGCTGTTCCACCGCTCGGCCACACTGACCACTGGCCAGGCTGCCAGGGCCCGCCGGATGCTCGCCGCCGCCGAGGCGAGTTGCGGCGTGGGTGTCCTCGGCCGCGCCCAAGCCGAGCTCGACGCGGCCGCCAGCTACCGCGATGACCCGCGCCACGAGGGCCTGGCCCTACGGGTTCAGGGCCGCATTCAGCACGCGCGGCGCCAGCC
>Ga0335073_10002333_pt1 | contig 25946 bp, 23 predicted proteins | sample Lox_Sample_22_FD_207093 | JGI IMG/M metagenome (GOLD analysis project Ga0335073, IMG submission 207093) | Soil microbial communities from Loxahatchee National Wildlife Refuge, Florida, United States - Lox_Sample_2.2 | ecosystem: Environmental > Terrestrial > Soil > Wetlands | place: USA...
TCGTTCCGTTCGCGAGCTCGGAATGGCCGAAGGTCGGCACGAAGAGGCCGCCTTCACCGGCCCGCGACAGACCGCGCATCGAGGTCGCCAGCGCGACAAGCAGGACGAAGATCCATCTCTGGCGCGGAGTCTCCACCCGGAGGACCGTGGCGCATTCGAGCGCGCCTATAAAAAAAAGGATGCGCGACAGCACGTTGAACGTCATCAGCAACGGGTAAACCACGTCGCTGTCGAATTTTCCGGTCAGGGGAAACCAGAATCCGCTGGCGTAATATTGCAGCGACTGAACGAATGGATCGTCTGCGAACTGCGGCTCTCGCCAAAGTCCGGCAAGAACTTGGAGGTGAAAGAAAACCGTTCCCTGAACGGCGACCAGGCCCGATACCAAAAACGACGCCGCGGCCCCGACGACGGCAAGCGCCGCGGTTTGAGACCAGTGAACGAATGTTGGCGTCTGCGCTGACGACATCGCGGGGTCAGAGAGCTGGCGCACGGCTAAAGGCCCTTTCATCGACTGCGCGCATGGAAACCGAAAGTGAAAAGCCGAACACGGCCGGTATTTCGAGCCCTAACACACACGGCCCGGTCGAGAAACCGCGAGCGCGGGGTTTTCCTGTCCGGGCGCGCCCGCGTTTGCAGCCTTGGCCGTCACTTGAGATCGACAGGCCGCCAGTGCATTGTCGCTGCGACGGGCTGTCCGGTCGCTCTGTGGGCTTCATTGCCTTCGCAGATCGGACGCAATAAAAATGCAGCGCTCGCACTTGGAAATCCCGGCTTGTCGCATCAACGGCGATCGGAGCTCCGCTTCAGAAATGATGACCCTTGTCCTCGCAGTATTCAGCGTCTCGCTTAACGCCGCAGCGCAGATATTCTTACGGAAGACGATGGTTGGGGTCGGACCGCTTCCGGGAGATCGGTCGGATTTGGTCGCTTATGCTTTTGCAGTGGTTGTTAATCCTTGGTTCATTGCCGGGATGACGTGTTACGCTGTCAGCATCGGAGTCTGGCTGATCGTTCTTTCCAAGCTCGAGGTGAGCGTCGCCTATCCGCTCCTCTCCATCGGCTACGTGATCACCGCAGCTGTCGGATTCTTCTTCCTCGGCGAGAACGTCACATTTCTGCGCGTTTTCGGCATCGCGCTCATTTGCGGCGGTCTCTTTTTCATTACCCGCACGGCATAGCTAGGCGCATGCGCCACATCATCACCGGGGGCTCCGGGTTTACGGGGCGTCATCTCGCCAGCTTGCTCCTGCGGCGCGGCGAGGACGTCGTTCTGTTCGACCGACGCTCTCCGAGCTTCGACCACAGCGCGGTCTTCGTTCAGGGGGACGCGACCGTCGCCAGCGATCTCGACCGGATCGGTCTTCGATCCGGCGACGTCGTGCATCATTTGGCGGCGCGGCAGTTCGGCGACGCCGTCCCGAGGGTCAATCGAACGGCCTGGTTTGAGGCTGTCAACGTCGAGGGAACACGCCAAGTTCTGGCAGCGATGGCCAGCGGCGGCGCGAACAAGCTCGTTTTCTTCTCCACCGACATGACCTACGGCGTTCCTCAGTCGACGCCCGTGGCCCCGTCGCATCCTCAGCGCCCGCTCGGGCCGTACGGGACGTCCAAGACGCGCGCCGAGGCGCTGATCCGGGCGGCGGGCCAGGAGGGGATCGCAGCGACCATCTTCCGGCCGCGCCTCATCACCGGGCCCGGCCGGCTCGGCATCCTGGAGCGGCTCTTCCGGCTGATCCGGGCAGGCTTGCCGGTGCCCTTGATCGGCGGGGGCGCCAATCGGTATCAGATGGTCTCCGTTGAGGATTGCGTGACGGCCGCAGCGCGGGCGGTCGATCGAGGATGTCCTCCAGGTCCTTTCAACCTGGGGTCCGCGTCCCCCCCGACCACGCGCGAGCTGCTCGAGGCGGTGATCCGGCACGCGAATTCGCGTTCGATGCTCATTTCAGTCCCGGCTGCGCCGCTCAAGGCGACATTGGCCGCATTGGATTTCGCCGGCCTCACGCTGATGTACCCCGAGCAATTTGGGATCGCCGATCTCGACATCCTCTTGGACACTTCCGCGACCCGGTCCGAACTCGGATGGGAGCCTTCGATCGACGACGTCGCCGCGATGACCGCCGCCTACGACGCTTTTGTCGCCAACCCGCCGAACTGGAGAACGGCGACTGGCTAGCGATCCCGCGTCAGGAAAGTTCAAAGGCCGAAGGGCGGCATCCGGGCTACGACGACAAGGACCGCCAGAAACGCAAACACCGTCCACGAAACCCGATCCCGGACAGCGAACAGAATCGGATCGTCGTGCATTTGGCCCCGCGACGTGGATAGCCAAAGTCGGCACTGCCAAAAGAGCAGGAGCGGGATCGATCCCCACAGCACCGTGGGATTGCCGTAATGGCTCGACGCGGTGGCGCTCTGCACATAGAGCGAGAGCACAAGCGACGAAGCGAAGCTCCCCGCGACGCCCAGCATCTCGAGGATGGCGATGTCCTCGGTCGTGTAGCCGCGCCGAGGGGCCCTGGACGCCGACCCTCTGAGCCGCCGGAGCTCGGAGACCCGCTTGATGACCGCCAGGCTGAGGAACAGGAATGACGAGAAGGCGAGCAGCCACAGGGACATCCCGTAGCCGCCCGCTAGGCTGCCGCCGAACAGCCTAAGCGTGTAGAGCCCCGCGAGCGTGAAGACGTCGATCAGCGGTTTCTCCTTGAACCAAAAATTGTACGCAAGAGACACCGCCAGATAGATGACCAACGCTGGCCAGCCGTTGGTGAGCGCGCCAAGAAACGCTCCGGCCAACAGCATCGCTGGAATGAGGGTCAGTCCGGCCGCGATGGGCGCGCTCCCGCTTGCGAAGGGGCGACGCGACTTTCGTGGATGCGTGCGGTCCGCTGCGAGGTCGGAAATGTCGTTCAGGATCGACAAAGCAGAACGCCGCCGCGATGGCCAGCGCGCTGAGCCATCCGTGGGCGCTGAAGTCGCCGGCCGCGATCGACGGGACGAAGCACAGCAGATTCTTGACCCACTGGTACGGCCGTATGGCGCGCACCAGAGCGCGGATAGACGAATCCCGATCGTCGAAAGTCGCGGCGATGTGATAACGCGACCGCGCGGCGCGCAGCACCGAACGCCGGGCATTGACCACAACCGCCTCCGAGGCGCTGTCCCAGATCGGGAAATCCGACGCATCGTTGCCGGCATAGACAAAACCGCCTTCCCCGAAGCGTCGCCGCAGCGCCTCGGCCTTCAATCCGCCGCGCAGATTTGTTTGTCCATCGCTTGCGATCACCTCGTCGAACAAGTCGAGGTATTCCGCAACCCGCTCGGCGATGGAACGATCCGCCGCGGTGCACAGCACCAAATGACGTCCGGCTTCGTGTTGAGCGCGGATGTATTGCAAGAGGTCGGCGTTGTAAGGCAGCGTCGCCGGGTCAAATCGCCAGCGCTTGGCCAGTTCCGCCTTCAGCTTGGCTTTGCCCTCGGCAAGCCAGCCAGGAAGCCGGAACAGGACTCGCCAGTCAGCGAAAGCGGCCGCGAAGGTGCTTTCTTGAAGCGTGTCGATGTGCAGCAACGTTCCATCCAGATCGACGCATAGCGGAAGGCCGCCGGAAGGCGCCGGTCTGAAAGTCTCGTCTGCTAGGCGGCTCATCGTCATGCTCGTCCCCTCGGAGCAACTGACGAATTCAACACTAGCAACACGGCGACATTTCATCAAGTCGCTTTGTGTTATCATCGGAAAGTTGACGTCGCTCACACCAAGTTTACGTCGTCAGCTGCCCCTTCCCCCTCCGCCGACGGGGTTCAAAGGTGGAAGTCCGGCCAGAGATCGACGCCTCCGACCAGTCCGCGAGCAAGCGCGGGTCGTCCTCCGAGCCACGCCCCCCGGCGCGGAGTTGTAGGCGCGCTCGCCCCACGAGCGCGCCAAAATGACAGGCGATAAGAGGACGCGCCCGCCCGGAATTAGAGCGAGAGCGCGAGGCGCCGCCGAGCCGCAATTGCCGCCTCGCCGGCGATCTCCGCCCTCGTCATGTCAGAGCGCGCCGCCCCCGATCATGGCATGTGTCTACCCGATCATGGCATGTGTCTAGGGCCTCCGCCGCCCATATGGGGGGCTCCGCCGAAATGCCCGCCGCCGCCGAAATGCGGGGCGCCGCCCGCGAAGTGCGGGCCTCCGCCGCCGAAATGGGGCGCGCCGGCGAAATGCGGAACTCCGCCGCCGAAATGGGGCGCGCCGCCAAAGTGGGGAGCGCCCGCCATGCGCATGCCGCCGAAATGCGGGGCGGCGCCCATGTGCATGCCGCCCCTATGCATCGCCGGCGCGTGATAGGCGAAATGCTGGGGCGCGGCAGGCCTATGAATCGCCGGGGCGTGGGAGGCGAAGCGCTGGGGCGCCGCCCGCCCATGCATCGCCGGGGCGTGGGAGGCGAAGCGCTGGGGCGCGGCAGGCCTATGCATCGCCGGCGCGTGGGAGGCGAAGCGCTGGGGCGCGGCAGGCCTATGAATCGCCGGGACATGGGAGGCAAAATTTCGCCCCGCAGCGGGGGCATGGGCGAAATTTCGTCCTGCGGCCGGACCTCGTTGGGCTACGCGCGACGTCGTTGCTGGAGCGTGCAGCCCGGCTTGCGCGCGCGTCGGCTGCGGATGAGCCGTGGCCGCGATGCCCGCGCCATGGAACTCATTGGCTCGTTGCATCGCCATGATCGCTGGCCGGCCGTGATTGGCGTTGAAACGCAGCGCCGGATCCCGGCTCGCCATCTGCTGGTGTTGCGACTGCTCAGTGGTCGGGGGCCTTGCATGCGCCCTCGCGGCGATTTGAGCCTCGGTCGGCCTCGCGGTTATCCCCCCCGATCCGCCGTTGAAGCTGACATGGTTTGCGGCGGCCGGAACGGCTCGGCTGTATGTATTGGCGATCTGCGCCCCGGCGAGATTGTTGACGGCTGTGTTGTAGAAGAACTGGTTGTTTTGCCAATAGCCGCCTTCATATCCTACGCCTGTGTAGCCGAAGCCATAGTCGATCCCGCCATAGAACCCGACCGTCGGACCCCAATAGCCGGGGTAGAAGTCATAGACCCCGTCGTTCCACGCCCAGTAAGGCGGCGTCCACAACAGGTTGGCGGCGGGCGGCGTGGCCCAGTATCCCGGCACCCAGTAGTATTCCTGGCCATTCCATGCCCAGTAGCCTGGAATCCAGACGTAACCGGGCCCCGGAATGGGCGGCTGGGCATAGATCGGCAGCAGCGGCGGCGCGACCCCGGCTGTAATCGAGACTGCGACTTGCGCTTGGGCCGGAGCGATGAACGCGCCGATCGGCGCCGCGCCGAGAATGAGCGCGACCGTCGAAGCGCAGAGTAAGAAGCGCATCGGTTTTCTCATGACCAAATTCCTCTTTAGCTGGGTCGGCCGTCGATTCCTCGCGGCGGTCACCCACCCTCTCGCTAAAGAACGAACGAGGCTGCGCCACGGTTCCGTGAAGCTGACCCGCTCCGCGCAGTTGCGCTCCCCTCACCGCCCGCCTAAAGCTCCCGCGCAAAAGCCCCAGAGGACCGAGCTTGACCGACGCGTTCCACCCCCGATCCGACTTCCTGCGGGCGATGCAGGAACGCGGATTTATGCACCAATGCTCCGACCTTCAGGGCCTCGACGACAAGGCGCGTTCGGGAACGCTCGCCGGGTATATCGGCTTCGATTGCACCGCGCCGTCGCTGCATGTCGGCAACCTGGTCGGGATCATGATGCTCCACTGGCTCCAGCAGACCGGCGGCAAACCGGTCGCGCTGATGGGCGGCGGCACGACGATGGTCGGCGATCCCTCCGGCAAGGACGAGAGCCGCAAGCTCCTGACGGTGGAGGAAATCGAATCCAACAAGGCTGGGATCCGGAAGGCGTTCGCCCATTTCATCCGCTTCGGCGACGGCAAGCACGACGCCGTCATGCCCGACAACGCCGATTGGCTCGCCCGGCTCAACTACATCGATTTCCTGCGCAACGTCGGGCGGCATTTCTCGGTCAATCGCATGTTGGCGATGGACTCGGTCAAGCTCAGGCTCGAGCGCGAGCACGAGCTGACGTTCCTCGAGTTCAACTACATGTGCCTGCAAGCTTACGACTTCACCGAACTCCACAAGCGCTACGGCGTGACGCTGCAGATGGGCGGCTCCGACCAGTGGGGCAACATCGTCACCGGCATCGATCTGGGCCGCCGCATGGGGCTCGAGCAACTCTACGCGCTGACCTCTCCGCTCATCACCATGGCTTCAGGCGCGAAAATGGGCAAAACCGCGGCCGGCGCGATCTGGCTCGACGAGACGATGCTCGCGCCTTACGACTACTGGCAGTTCTGGCGCAACGCCGACGACGCCGACGTCGGCCGGTTCCTGAGGCTGTTCACGCTTCTGCCGCTCGACGAAATCCGCAGGCTCGAAAGCCTGCCCGGGGCCGAGCTCAACGAGGCGAAGAAGATCCTGGCCAACGAGGCGACTGCGCTTCTGCATGGGCGCGCGGCGGCCGAAGCCGCGGCGGCCACCGCGCGCAAGACCTTCGAGGAAGGCGAACTCGCCGAAAGCCTGCCGACGGTTGACGTGCCGCGGTCGGAATTCGACGCTGGCTTGGGCGCGCTCAACGCCTTCGTGCGCGCCGGCCTCGTCGGCTCGACCGGGGAAGCGCGCCGCCAGATCCGCGGCGGGGGCTTAAGGGTTAATGACGCCACGCTCGGCGACGAGAAGGCGCTCATTACCCGCGAGGCGCTGAAGAGGGGCGGCGTGGTCAAGCTGTCGCTCGGCCGCAAGAAGCACGTGCTCTTGCGCGCCGTGTGAGCTACCGGGTGGTCCGCTGCTCCGGAAGTTCGTCCGCTTGCGCCGGTTCGGGCGCGCCGCCTCGGCTCGCCGTGCCGTCGATCGCGCCAAGTATTCGGCGAAGGATTCCGGGCGCGATCGCCGAGAGCGGATTGACCGTCAAGGTCGGCCCGCTCATCGGTCCGTGGACGCGATAGCTCACGCCGAAGACGCCGTCGTTCTGGCCGCCGCTGAGCAGGACGCCGACGAGCGGGATTTTGGTCAGCATCGTGTTGACCTGATAGGCGGGGACGAACGACCCGCTGACGTCGATCTGGTTGTGCTCGAAATCGATCGCGCCCTGCGTTGTCAGCCCCATGTAGGGATTATAGATGACGGCGTCCTGGATCTTGAGCTTTCCGGGCGAGCGCTCGAACAAAGCCGTCATCTTCTGAAAACGCACGAGCGAAGGATCGATGGCGCCGCCGCCGTCTTCCGACGCGTGTGGCCGTCCGGCCAACACAAGCTGGCGGAATGCCGGCTCGTCGCGGAGGACGAAATTGGTGAGGACCGCCTCGCCCGCGCTGGCGTCGCCCCTCGATCGCAAAACCAGATCAAGATCGCCGCCCTCGAGGCGCGTGTAGAGATCGGCGAAGCGGACGAGCGCGCCGGCGTCGGAGGTCATGATCCGCGTCTCTCCGCCGCTCCCCGTCGCGGTCAACGCCCCGGCGCCGATGCGTCCGCGCAAGGTTCCAAGCCGCATCTCGCCGCCGCGGCGGTAGGCGGCGAGCTCGAGGCCATTGATCGCCTGCCTGTTCGCGCCGGTGACGGTTGCGACCCTGATATCGAGATCGAGGTCCTTGCCAGGGGGTTGTCCGGACGGGGTTCCGTCGAGCAGCGACTTGACGAAGGCCCGGGCGTCGAGGGCTGTCCCGCGGACCGAGACCTTGAGCGTCGACTGGCTGTTGACGACGTCGGCCTTGAAATCGTCGCCCGGCGCGATTCGAGCCTGGGTGATCGTGGCGCTCTCAATCGAGCCGTCCGCGCCCATCTGAGCCGATCCGCGCAGCATGGGCGCGCCCAGATCAACCGCGATGTTACTGAGGGAGGAGCCCTCCGGCGCCGGCTTGACGAGGAACGTCGCCTTGCCCGGCTTTCCAAGCGGTTTCGAGACGCCCGGCACCGGATTGTCGATTGCCGCCGGCGTGAGGTCGATTTCGACCTCGGCGCTCGTCCGACTCAATGGCGCCTTGAGCTTGACCGGCAGCGTTCCAGCCAGCCACGAGCCGAAATTGAGGTTGCGCTTGGCGCGCGCGGCGGCGTCGAGGGCGAAAGTCACGGTCGCCGAACCCTCCTCGCCTGCGGCGCGGTTAACTTCGATATGAGTCGCGGCGCCGAGCACCGTACCGTCGCCAACGATCTTCAGCGTTTCGCGATCGCCCTGGAACTGAGCCGTCGCGGACTCGAGCGTTTCGTCGCTGATGAACTTCTCGATCTGAAGCTCCTTGAGCGTTCCGCTCGCGCGAAACTGCGTGTCTTCAGGACGCGCGGTCTTCCCGAGCTTGAGGTCAAGGGCGAGATCGCCTTCCGCCTGCCCCTTGACGGTCGCCGGATCGATCGTGAAACCGGCCTGACGGCGCAACGGCTCGCGCATCAAGAGATCGGCAAGCGAGTCGGCGGTTCCGGTCATGTGCGCGTGGGACGAAGCATCGACAATCGGGCGCGGCGTGGTGTCGTCAATGCTGAAGGCCAAGTCGGTGGCCTGCACGCGCCTGATCGGCGACAGGATCATGTAAGCGCGATTGCCGGAGACCGAAAATTCGTGGCCAGTGAACGACCCCGACCCTTCATCGGTCATCATGATCGGCAACCCGGGCAGAAGGTCGACGCCGACGCCGCGGGTGGTGAACTCGCCGTGGAGGCTGTCGCGCGGCAAGCCGCGCTTGTGGGCCATCGCGTCGAGATCGGCGGCGGTCCAGTTCGCCGTCATCTTTCCCTGCAGCCGCCCGCCATGCAGGTTATGCGCGCACCATTCGCGCACGTCGGGATTGATGAATTGCGGCCAAAGGCGAATGAGGTCGGGCGTGGCGCTGGGACCAGCCTCGAGGTCGAGCTTGAGCGACGAGCCGTCGCCGTCCGGCGCGGACTCGGCTTTGAGCGCGACGTCGACAGTCGGCCCGCGGGCGGTGAGGCCGTCGATGATGAACCGGGACGACGGCTCGAGCAGGCGAGCGTCGGCGACAATGGATTCAAGTTCGACCGGGTTGGCGCCCGCGCGCTCCGGGCCGAACTGGGCGTCGCGCGCCTCGAGGTGCGTGGTCCAGACCCTGTTGTTGGCCTCGGTGGGCGGCGAGGCCCACCCCTGCGCCCGCACATGGGTCAGACCGGCTAGAACCTCAAGCTTGTCGACGCGAAACCGCCGCGCGTCGTCGTCCCAGGCGACGGCGCCCGTCGCCTCGTCGATGAAAAACGGCACGGCGTCGGGGTTGTTGATGCGCACGCGGCCGGCCCCGACGCTGAAGCGGCCGGTGAAGGTCGCGAGCGTCGACTGCGGGGTAAGCTCGGCGTCGATCCTGATCGCGATTGGCCCATCGGCGATCAGCGGCGGAGGCCGCTTGTCGAAGGCCTGGAGGTCGGCGAGGCTCAGGTCGCGCGCTTCGAGCGAAAGGGCCGGCGCGTTCCCGTCAGAGGCTTGTGCGGCGATTGTCCACGGCCCGGCGGGACCGGTGGCGGAGACAACGGCGTGCGCCCGCGAGCCCGAGTGATCGAACACCACGGCGAAGTTCTTGTAGATGACCTGGCGTTCAGTCGCGTCGTTGTCGATCTCAAAATTGCCATTAGCGAGGGTGAGCCGGTCGAGCGCCTGCGCGGCGCCAGCCATGGCTTCGGCGGCGAAGCGGACGAAGGCCGCGAGATCGGAACCGCCTCTGCCCTCGGGCGTGGCGCCCGGCAGAGGAATCGGGGTCGCGCCCGAATCGCTCGCCACCGCAAGCGACAGCGCCCCGTCGGCGGCGACCCTGAGGCGCAGGTCGAGCCCGTCGAGCTCGAGCCGGCGCACCCTGACGTCGAGCAACGCCATGGCGAACGGGTCAAGGCCGACCTTGCCGCTCGGGGCCGAAAGCACCGTTCGACCGGCGGTGTCGCGCAGGGTCAGGCCCTTGAAGCCCAGACCCACCCCCCAGGAATCGTGCATGATGTAGGTCGGACCGAGGCTGAGCGCGTAACTGTCGCCGACCCGTTCCTGCAGCGAGGCCTCGATCTGGTCATGTAGACCAACCAGCCGGATCGGGCCGCGCGCCAGCACCGAGGCCAGCACCAGCCCGGCGACAATGAACAGGGCCGCGGCGAACTCGATCGTCCGAAGGCAAATATGCGCGATCCGTCCCGCGCCGATCCCGCGCCAGCGCGAGCGAAGCCGCGGACCCTCGGCGCCCGCCGCCATGCCGCGCACGGCGGCCCGGGCGCGAGCCCGCGTCGTCATGCTGAACCTACCGGCCAATAACGATCATCCTCCGTAGGCCGAGTCAGGCGATAGCCGCCATCTTAGGGGATTCGAAAGCGTCGCGCCTACCCGCAATCTGCGCCCGCGGCGGATTGCTTCGGTCCGCCGCTTGAAACCCTCGGCGCGGCCGGCCAATGTCGGCTTTGACGGCGAGGCCGCGTTCGGCGGCGACCGCACTGGTCCCACAATGAGACGAAACGAGGGCGATATGGCGAAGGAACTGGCCGAGGGCGATCCCGCCCCCGACTTCGAACTGCCGACCGACGGCGGAGGCCGCGCCCGTCTTGCGGACCTGAGGGGCAAGCCGGCGGTGATCTACTTCTACCCCAAGGACGACACCTCGGGCTGCACCGCCGAAGCCATCGCCTTCAACGCGCTCAGGGCCAAATTCGCCGCCGCGGGAACGGCGGTCATCGGCGTCTCGCCGGATAGCGCGGCGAGCCACGACAAGTTCAAGCGCAAGCACGAACTGAAGATTGCGCTCGCCGCCGACCCGGAACGGTCCGCGATCGAAGCCTACGGCGTGTGGAAGGAAAAGAGCATGTATGGCCGCAAGTACTTCGGCGTCGAGCGCTCGACCTTTCTCATCGACCGCAATGGACGCATCGCCAAGGTCTGGCGCAAGGTGAAGGTTCCGGGCCACGCCGAGGAGGTGCTGACGGCGGCGAAGGCGCTCTGACCGGCAGCGGGATAGCCAATATGGGCCGCCCCGCGAGGCGACCCTCTGCAACCAGCGACACCCGCCTAGATTCAGGCGAGGGCGGTCTTCGGTTTCGCCTTGCGATAGCCGACGACGGCCAGCCCGGCGAAGCCGATCATCATCATCGCCCACGTCGAAGGCTCGGGGACTGTCATCGTCGTGAACAGGTTCTGGTTGTTGAACAATCCCTGATCGCCAGGATTGCCGATCTGGACGCCGCCGTAGTTCATGGTAGCTGGAAGCAAGGCATCGATCTCCGACAGGTCTGTGCCGAAGCCAGTGTCGCCCGAGTAAGTGGCCACGGTGCCGTATTCGACCTGCCATATCGCTGCCTGGATCGCCGCCGAAAGATCGTCCAGTTCGGTCGTCGTGCCCCCTGCCGTTATGGCGGCATTCAGCGCTGCGGTTCCATAGGACGCAAGGAAGCTGATGTCGTCGATCTGCGTCGTCGTCAGTGCGTTCGAGGTCGACGGCGAGCTGCCCGAATTGTCTGTGGTCAGCGGCATGGTCATGTAAGTGTAGGACCCGCCGAGACCGATATCGTGGAACAGATCCACGCACCACGTCGCCAGGTCGCCGAACTGGGTGGTCAGAACAATCTCCCCAGCCAGATAGACGGTATACGGCGAAGAGCCCGGCAAGACGCCGCCGGTGAGCTGGACGCCGTAGAGCCCGTAGGGAACCTGCACATTGGTGATGTCAATGCTTGTCGCGTTGGCCGAAGCCGTCAGCCCAAGAAGCGTCGCGGCGGACGCCAAAGCCAAGGTTTTCATCCGCATATCCATTCCCACCAGACTCCTTTCACTCCACCGTTTCGGCGAGGACCTATCGTTAGGCCAGCCCTCAAATGTACTAAAAGTTAACGCATGTCAATCACATTTCTTTATCGAATTATGAGACTGCCAGCGAAGCGTCGCTCGGGCCCTTGCTCACTTTCGAGGATCGCCTGCCGTCGTCCCGGGCGACGGCCTTTCCCCAACAAAACCGGGGCTTTGCGATCCATTAACCTTAATGAGCTTTGCTTGACGCTCGAGGCCGCCCTTGTTCGAGGGGCTGGGAGCGCTGGTTCATGTCGCTGGGAGAGGGCGCACCGGAAGCCGGGCTGCCGACTACCCATTATTTCCTGTCGCTGTCTCGCGGCGATGCGATCCGCACCGTCATGGCGCCGCGGGCGGTCGTTTGGGCGATCGCGGCGGTCGCGGCCCTCCTCCTTGCGTGGACTGCCTTCGTCACCGCCTATCTCGCCCTTCACGACGACCTCATGCGGGCCGTCATCGTGCGGCAGGCGGAAATGGCGAAGGCTTACGAGAGCCGTCTCGCCGAAGCCCGCGCGCGGCTCGACGAGGTCGCGAGCCTGCGGGCGCTCGACCAGACCTCGTTCGAGGCCAGACTTGCCAAACTCATGTCCAGGCAGGCCCGGCTCGAAAAGCGTGGCGCGATCGTCGCCGCGCTCGCGGCCGGGACGGAAGGGCGCAGTCCCGCCCCGCCCAAGCCCCGGCGATCAGCAGCCTTTCCCTTCGCCGCGGACGCGCTCGGCGCGATCGACGCCCTCGGGCCCCCGACGCCGGGCGGCGCGGACGCAGGCGCGGTCCGCGCCTATGCGCCTCTCCCCGGCCTCCGAATCGAGCCGCGCGCGGTTAAGCCTCATCCGGTCGATGAGCCAGGCGACACCTTGAGCGCCCTCACCAGCGAGGAGCGGCAAGCGTTGCCGGGCCCGGCCGCGGCCGCGGACGATCTCGACGCCGCCGCGCGCTTCGCCATCATCGATCGTTCGCTCGACCGGACGGACAGAGGCCAGATGACGGCGCTTGCCGACATCGACCGCTCGGCGGAGCGCGCGGCCTCGCGCGATGCCGCGATCGTCGCCCGCGCCGGCCTCGATCCGGCCAAACTCATTCCCCCGCATGGCGAAGGCGGCGTCGGCGGCCCCTTCATCCCGGCCAAGGTCGATCCGGAGGACCCCGCCTTCGACCAGGCGCTGACCCGAGTCGCGCACGACGTCGCCGGAGCCCAGCGCCTCGAGGCGCTGATGCCGTTCGTGCCCCTGCGCATGCCCCTTACCGGCGACGCCACCGTCAGTTCGCCCTTCGGCTACCGGGCCGATCCGTTCCTCGGCCGCCTCGCGCTTCATCCGGGCGTCGATCTTATCGAGGCTTACGGCGACGAGATCCACGCCACCGGCGCGGGACGCGTCACTCATGCCGGACCGATGGGCGGCTATGGAATCATGGTGGAGATCGACCACGGCAACGGCCTCGTGACCCGCTACGCATATGTCGGAGGCGCTGGTCGCCGAGGGCCAGGACGTCGTCCAAGGCGCGGTCGTCGGTCGGATCGGCTCGACCGGCCGTTCGACAGGGCCGCATCTGCACTACGAAGTTCGCGTCGACGGCGAGCCGGTCGACCCGGAGCGCTATCTGCGCGCCGGCGCCGAGCTCACCGCGGGGGAATAGCGGCGGCGCGCGGTTCCGCTTTCGCGGCGAGGCCGGTAAACAGGACCGCATGGACGTCCTGCTGTTCCGCGCGCTCGCCCTTCTCGGCCTTGCGATTCTGGTCGCGCTCGCGGCGCGGCGCCTGCGCCTGCCTTATACGGTCGGCCTCGTGCTGGCGGGAGCGGCGCTCGCCGCCACCCGCAGCCAGGCGGGCCTCGCGCTCACCCATGATTTGATCTTCGACGTCGTGCTGCCGCCGCTCCTGTTCGAGGCGGCGCTCAACCTGCACTGGAGCGATCTCAAGCGCGATCTCGTCCCCGTGGTCGCCCTTTCGACCATCGGCGTTGCGCTTTGCGCGCTCATCGTAGCGGGAGGGCTCGCCGTCTGGCTCGGCTGGCCGCTCGAGTCGGCGCTCGTCTTCGGCGCGCTGATCGGCGCGACCGACCCGATCGCCGTCATCGCGCTCTTGCGCGAATCGGGCGTGACCGGGCGTCTTCGCCTGCTGATCGAAGCCGAAAGCCTGTTCAACGACGGCGTCGCTGCGGTCCTGTTCACGCTCATTCTCGTCTGGGCGGCGCATGACCCGGGAAACGGGCAAGGCCCGCTCTCGGCCCTGACGGCGTTTGTCGTCGTCGCCGGCGGCGGGCTTGCCGCCGGGTTCGGCGTCGGGCTGATCGCGGTCATGATCGCCGGAACCTCCGACGACCATCTGGTCGAGACGGCGCTGACCGCGGTCGCCGCCTTCGGCTCGTTCCTGATCGCCGAACATTTCGGCGCGTCGGGCGTGCTCGCGACCGTCGCCGCCGGAATGACGATGGGCAATCTCGGCGTCCTCATGCCGCGGGAGCGCTTCGGTCTCTCGCTCACTCCGCACGGGCGCGCGTTCGTGCTAGAGTTCTGGGAGTTCGCCGCCTTCCTCGCCAATTCGCTGGTGTTCCTCCTGATCGGCTCGGCGTTGGCGACAGTCGATTTCGCCCGCGAAGGGCTCGCGGCGCTCGCGCTGGTGATTGCGCTCGCGCTCGTGGGCCGTGCGTTCGCGGTCTATCCGGTCTCGCTCGCGCTTTCCCGCACGCGCTGGGCGATCCCGCTTGCTCAGCAGCACCTCATGTGGTGGGGCGGCTTGCGCGGCGCGCTGGCGCTCGCGCTTGCGCTCTCGCTGCCGGCCGACCTGCCCCTGCGCGACGACATCCTGATCTCGGCCTTCGCCGTCGTCGCCTTCTCGGTCATCGTGCAGGGACTGACGGCGCCCGTCGCGCTGAGGGCGCTGGGAGTGACGCGAAGGAAGGGGGCGGCCGGCGGCGCGCATTGACATGCGTCCAACGGCGGTGGCCGTCTGCCGCCGGTTCGGCGGCGCCTGAATGATTTGAACCGCCTGTTCGGCCCTCAGGTCGAATCCACCATCAGCACGCCCGCCTTCTCGACCTTCGCTCCCCTGAGCCTCGCGACCTCGACCGTGTCGGGCCCAAGCAGCGGGCGCAAGTAATCGTAGAACACCGCGGTCACGTCGTTGCCGGCGGCGTTGATGAAGTGGTCCTCCATCACCCGCGTCTTGCCGGCGACCGTCTCGAGCGGGATCAGCGGATAATCGACCGCGTAGTCGGCGACGCGTTTGATCGCCACCGAGCCGTCGTCCGCGCCTTGAAGCGCGTATTGCACCGCCTTCTCGCCGACCTCGCGCGCCTCGCGCTGGTCGACCGGGCTCACGCAGCCGACGAACGAGCGCTGCAGATAGCCGAACGTGTCGCCGCGCACTCTCTTGATGCCGAGCTTGGCCTTCACCTCCTCGCAGAGGAGATCAGCAAGCGCGCCGGTGCCGGAGAGCTGGACGTTGCCGTGCGCGTCCTTCTCCGTCTTGCCCATGAGCCTCGTGATGATCGCCTCGCCCTCCTCGTCGTGGACGCCCTCGGAAACGGCGACGATGCAGCGCCCGTGGCGCTCGAAGACCTCCTTCACGTCGGCAAGGAACTTGTCGACGACGAAGGTGCGCTCGGGCAGATAGATGAGATGGGGGCCGTCGTCGGGATATTTGCGGGCGAGCGCCGAAGCCGCTGTGAGGAAGCCGGCGTGCCTTCCCATCACCACCGCGCAATAGACGCCCTTCAACGCCAGATTGTCGAGATTGGCGCCGGCGAAGGCCTGGGCGACGAAGCGCGCCGCCGACGGATAGCCCGGCACATGGTCGAAGCCGACAAGATCGTTGTCGATCGTCTTGGGGATATGGATCGCGCGAAGCCCATGATCGGCGGTCTTGGCCTCCTCGGCGACGATGCGCACGGTGTCGGAGGAATCGTTGCCGCCGATATAAAAGAACGTGTCGATCGCGTGCGCCTTCAGGACCTTGAAAATCTCCTGGCAATATTTGCGGTCCGGCTTGTCGCGGGTCGAGCCGAGCGCCGCGGCGGGGGTCGCGGCGACCGCTTCGAGATTGGCCACCGTCTCCTGGCCGAGATCGATCAATTCGTCGTTGATGATGCCGCGCACGCCCTGCAGCGCGCCATAGACATGGGTCACGTCCGGGAAGCGCCGCGCCTCCAGCGCCACGCCGGCCAGCGACTGGTTGATGACCGCGGTCGGGCCGCCTCCCTGGGCGACCAGGATCTTGTGCGCCATTCTCACCTCCCTCGTGCGACCGCCTAGCCTCGCCGGGGCGTCGGACGCGCGCCAAGGCTTTAGGAGGCGCGCGCGGCGCGCGCAAGCCTGGGGGTTCCCTGCCCCGCCGAACCTCGCCGCCTTGCCAAGCGCGGCGGGCGGGGACAGAATTTCGTTCTCTCTCGACGGGCGGGCGAGCAGGCCCGACGTCGCTTGGGGAGCGCCGACGTTCATGCAAACGCCCTGAGATCCCAGAGCCGGAATGACCCGCATGCGCATCTGCGTCATCAATCCGAACACCACAAGCTCGATGACGCTCAAGATCGGCGCGGCGGCCAGGGCCGCCGCTTCGCCGGGCGTCGAGATCACTGCGGTCAATCCCGATTTTGGCCCGCCCAGCATCGAGGGCTATTTCGACGAGGCGTTCTCGGTCCCCGGGCTAATCGAAGAGATCGGCAAGGCGGCCGGCGCCGACGCCTTCGTCGTCGCCTGCTTCGACGACACCGGCCTCGAGGCGGCGCGATGCGCGACGGAAGCGCCGGTGATCGGGATCGGCGAGGCGGCGTTCCATCTCGCGAGCCTGATTGCGGCGAGATTCAGCGTCGTCACCACGCTGTCGCGCTCGATCGCGCCGATCGAGCATAATCTCATGAAATACGGCCTCAGGGCCCGATGCGCGCGGGTGCGCGCCGCCGAGGTGCCCGTCCTGGCGCTCGAGGAGCCCGGTTCGAAGGCGCGCCATGCGATCGAGCAGGAGATCGCCCGCGCGCTCTCCGAGGACGGCGCCGAGGCGATCGTGCTCGGCTGCGCGGGCATGACCGATCTCGCCCGCGACCTCGAGCGCAAGGCGGGCGTTCCGGTGCTCGACGGGGTCGCCTGCGCGGTCTCTCTCGCCGAAAGCCTAGCGAGGGTGGGCTTGAAGACATCGAAGCGGGGCGCCTACGCCCCGCCGCTCGCCAAGCGCTACGCCGGCGAGCTCAAGCGCTTCTCGCCGGAGTGAGGGCGGCGCCGCGCCTCGCGCGCGAGCGCCCGAGTGAGGCGTCAAGGATGGTTCGACGAAGCGAACTCAGCGTATTCGGCGTCCGCACCGTGGTGGCGCAGTCGGGGCCCGAGGACAGCGACGAAGCCTTGACTTTCGTGCACGGCAATCCGGGCTTCTCGCGCGACTGGGAGGACTTGATGACTCGCGCCGGCGTCTTTTGCCGCTGCGTCGCGCCCGACATGCCCGGCTTCGGCCACTCCGACAAGCCGGAGTCGTTCGATTACACTGTAGCCGGCTACGCCCGCCATCTTGGCGCGCTCCTGAGAGAGCTCAAGATTCGCAGGGCTCATCTCGTGCTGCACGATTTCGGCGGCCCGTGGGGCCTCGCATGGGCGCTGTCGGCGCCATCGGCGGTCGCGAGCCTCACCCTCATCAATACCGGCGTGCTGCCCGGCTATCGCTGGCATTTCTTCGCCCGCCTATGGCAAACGCCGCTCATAGGCGAGGCTGTGATGGCGACGACGACCCGCGCCGGCTTTCGCATTCTCATTCAGCGCGGCAATCCGCGCGGACTGCCGAAAGAGTTCGTCGATTCGATGTTCGACTGCTTCGACGCCGGCACGAAGCGGGCGGTGCTGAAGCTCTATCGCGCGACGAGCAATCCGACCGAGCTTGCGGATAAATTCGCCCAGGCCTTCCGCGGCTTTCCCTGCCCGGTTCTCGTGATCTGGGGCCGCGCCGACCCCTATATCGCGGCGAGTTACGCGGAGCGCCAGCGCGAATTCTTTCCTGCGGCCGAGGTCGAGGTCCTCGACCAAAGCGGCCACTGGCCGCATGCCGACGATCCCGACCGGGTCGCCGCGCTCGCGCTCCCCTTCTGGCGCAAGGCGGCGTCGAAAGCGCCGGCCGCCTGAACTCCGACACAAATGAAGGCCCCTCGGCAATCGCGGGATTGCAAAGCCGCGCCGTTTCTCTTACTCTTACAGGTAAGAGTAAGGAATTCCCGTGCGCATCACATCCAAGGGCCAGGTGACAATTCCGGTCGAAATCCGTGAGCAGGCGGGTCTGCTGCCACAGACCGAAGTGGAGTTCGAGTTCGACGGAAAAGCCGTGCGCATCCGTCGCGCTAAAGCTCGCAAGAGCGAGGGTCGCGGCGCCCGGCTGGTCCGTCGTCTGCGAGGAAGCGGCGACGTCGCGATGAGCACGGACGAAATTATGGCGCTGACCCGCGATGACTGAATGACTGCCGTCCTCGTTGACGCTAACGTTCTTCTCGACGTCATCGCGGAAGACAAGCGCTGGCTCGCGTGGTCGGCCGAGGCGCTCGAGCGCGCCTCCGAGCGCTATCGGCTGGTCATCAATCCGGTCATCTACGCTGAGGTCTCGATTCGCTATTCACGCATCGAGGCGCTCGACGCCGCCCTGCCGAAAGCCTCGATCGACCGTGAAGCGATCCCTTACGAAGCCGCCTTTCTCGCCGGAAAGGCGTTTCTCGATTATCGCCGACGGGGTGGGACAAAGCGATCGCCGCTGCCCGATTTCTTCATCGGCGCGCATGCCGCCGTAGCCGGCTATCTGCTGATGACGCGCGACGCGGCGCGCTACCGAACTTACTTCCCGAGATTGTCGCTGATCGCCCCAGGCTGAGCGCTCGGCCGAGCAAGAAGCTACGGCATCACGTATGTCGCCCGCCCCTGGCCCAGCAGCGCCGAGGGAATCGCGCCGGGCTCGTCGACCGAGAAGACGACGATCGGGATGCCGTTGTCGCGCGCAAGAGCAAAAGCCGCTGTGTCCATCACCTGCAACTTGCGGGCGATCGCCTCATCGTGGGTGAGGCGTTCATAGCGCTTCGCGTCCGGATTCTTCTTCGGGTCTGACGTATAAATACCGTCGACATTCGTCGCCTTCATCACCGCGTCGCACGAGAGCTCAGCTGCCCGCAGCGCCGCACCAGTGTCGGTGGTGAAGAAGGGATTGCCGGTGCCTCCGGCGAGGATGATCACGCGATGCTTGACAAGGTGAGCAAGCGCGGCCTGGCGCGAGTACGGCTGGCACAGCGACGGCATCGCAACCGCCGACAGCACACGCGCCGGCTGGCCAATCTTTTCCAGCGCCCCCTCCATCGCCAGCGCGTTCATCACCGTCGCCAACATTCCGATCGAATCGGCGCGCGCGCGCTCGATGCCCTTGTCGGCGCCGAGGAGACCGCGAAAGAAATTGCCGCCGCCGACGACTACGGCGACCTGCGCCCCAAGGTCCGCCGCGGCTTTGAGATCGCCGGCCAGACGCTGGATGGTCGGCGCATGCAGCCCGTGTGTGTCCGGCCCCATCAGCGCCTCGCCCGAAAGCTTGACGACGACGCGGCTGAACAAGGGTTTTGGCTTTTTCGTCGTCATCCGTCCCCTCCTCGAGCCAACAATCGCGCCGCCCTTGCGCCACGTCATCGCCGGTCTGGCGATCCTTGGCGATAAAAAAAGCGGCCCCCGGGGGCCGCTCGGTGAATTCGCCAGGCCGTCAGGCCTCTTCCGCCGGCTTCTCGACGCCTTCGCCGAGCGCGTAGCGGACAAATCCGGTGACCGCGATCGGCGCGCCAACCGTTTTCTCGGCCTCCTTGATCGCCTGAGCAACGGTCTTGGCTGGGTCGTGCACATAAGCCTGATCGAGGAGGCAGACCTCCTTGTAGAAGGTCTTCAACCCAGATTCGACAATCTTCTCGAGCACGTTCGCAGGCTTGCCGGCGTTCTTCTCGGCGAGCACTGCCCGCTCGCGCGCGACCGTCGCCGGATCGAGCCCGGCGGCGTCGAGAGCAGCCGGACTCGCGGCGGCCACGTGCATGGCGAGCTGACGGCCGAGCGCGGCGAGCCGGCCCTTGTCGCCGGCGGATTTGAGCCCGACGATGACGCCGATCCGGCCGAGCCCGTCGGCGATCGACCCGTGCACATAATGACCGATCGCGCCCTCATCGACCCTGAGCCCATGCGCGCGACGCAGCGTCATGTTCTCGCCGATCCTGGCGATGGCGTTGGCGATCGCCTCGCTCACCGTGCCGCCGCCAGGATAACGGGCGCCGAGCACGGCCTGCGCGTCAACCGCGGGCGCGTGGGCGAGCGCCACCGCGAGCACGCCCTTGACCAGCGCCTGGAAATCATCGTTGCGGGCGACGAAATCGGTTTCGGAATTGACCTCGACGACGACGCCGAGATTCTCCTTGACGGCCAGTCCGACAAGACCCTCGGCCGCCACCCGGCCGCTCTTCTTAGCCGCTTTGGCAAGGCCCTTCTTGCGCAGCCAGTCAACCGCCTGCTCGATATCGCCGTTGGTCTCGGTCAGCGCATTCTTGCAATCCATCATGCCCGCGCCGGTCTTTTCGCGCAGATCCTTGACCAACCCCGCGGAAATGGTCGCCATGGCGTCCTCTTCATTCTCAGGCGCCGCGCCCTTGCCTGCTTCTGCGCGGCGGCGCGACTTCACGTCAGATTCGAGCGCGGACCAGAACCGCGCCGCGTCGCCGGGCCGAGTGGATCGCGGCCGCCAGCCCTTAATCAATAATGCCTTACTCGGCCGCCATCAGCGCCCGCGCCTGCTCGCTCCACTTGTCGCGAGCGACGCGGCCGTTGAACCTGAGATCGGAGTCGAGCTTGGCGGCCTCCTCCGGCGTCATCGCCGCCAGCTGCCAGTAGTGGAACACGCCATGCTCGTTGAGCTTCTTGACGATCTGCGGGCCGACGCCGGTGAGCTTGGCGAGATCGTCCGGCGCGCCCCGCGGCGCGGCCAGGAGTTCGAACTGCTCGGTCGTCGAAGCCTCGGGCGTTGAAGCCGCCTCGAGCTCGGCCGTCTCCGGCAGCGGTTCGGCCGCCGGCGCTTCGGCTTCGCCAAGATCGACCCCGTGCGCGCCCTGTCCGCGCGAGATGCCGTCGATCGCCGCCCGGGCGACGAGATCGCAATAGAGCTGAATGGCTCGGCCGGCGTCGTCGTTCGCCGGCACCGGATAGGCGATGCCGTCCGGATCGCTGTTGGTGTCGAGGATCGCGATCACCGGAATCTTGAGCCGGTTGGCTTCCTTGATCGCCAGCGCCTCCTTGTTGGTGTCGATGACGAACACCAGATCCGGAACGCCGCCCATGTCCTTGATGCCGCCGAGCGCGGTCTCGAGCTTGTCGCGCTCGCGCGACAGCATCAGCCGCTCCTTCTTGGTCAGACCCTTCGCTCCTTCGCCCAGGAGCTCGTCGACCTTGCGCAGGCGCGAGATCGAAGCCGAGATCGTCTTCCAGTTGGTCAGCATGCCGCCGAGCCAGCGCGCGTTGACGAAATATTGCGCCGAACGCTTGGCCGCAGCCGCAATCTCGTCGGACGCCTGGCGCTTGGTTCCGACGAACAGCACCCGTCCGCCCTTGGCGACCGTGTCGGAAACCGCCTTCAGCGCCTGATGCAGCAAAGGCACGGTCTGGGCGAGGTCGATGATGTGGATCGAGTTGCGCGAGCCGTAGATATAAGGCTCCATTTTCGGGTTCCAGCGATGCGACTGGTGGCCGAAATGCGCGCCCGCCTCGAGCAATTGGCGCATGGTGAAATCTGGCAAAGCCATGGGGGTCGTCCTTGTCCGGTTGAGCCTCGGCGGATCAGTGAAGGCGAAGCGAGCCTCGCCACCGGAGCGGAACCTTGGATCAGGAGCCGCGAAAATCCGCCTGTGGAATGGCGCGGCATATAGGGGAGCGGGCCGGGAAAGGCAAGCGGCGCGGCTCGGGCGGGACACCGTGGCGGGCGAGGCGCTAAAAGAGGCGGCTGCGGCTCGAGGCGTCGCGGGCCGGTCCCAAACCGTCAAGGGATTCGGAGCCGCCCGTACCCGTGGGACCGCTCTGTCGTCATACTGTCATACGCGCTGATCATGGCTGGGCCGGGGATCGGCCCGGGCGGCAGGTCAAATTCTGATTGCGCCGGCTGCGGTAAACGTGTTTGACGTTTTCCGCGTCCATTTGGCCGCTCGCCCACATCGATTTGTCGTATTGCGCTACGCGGAAGTCGGCCATGTTAGATAGCATCGCCTCCGCCGGCCGGCGGGTGCTGCCGAACCAATGGGATCTGATCGCGCTCGCCGCGATCATGGCGGTGCTGACGGGGATCGGCCACAGCTATCACGGCATATCGGCTCCCCTGCCCGCGCCCAACGAGCAGGTCGTCTCCCTCGACTACTGGAATCTGCCCTATTACGCGTTGCGCACGACGCTGCGCATGTTCGCGGCGCTCGCGGCCTCGCTCGTCTTCACCTTTACCTACGCGACGCTCGCCGCCAAGAGCCGGCGCGCCGAGATGGTGCTGATTCCCGTCCTCGACATCCTCCAGTCGGTGCCGATCCTTGGCTTTCTGTCTTTCACCGTGACCTTCTTCCTCGGCCTCTTCCCGGGCAACACGCTTGGCGCCGAGCTGGCGGCGATCTTCGCCATCTTCACCAGCCAGGCCTGGAACATGGCCTTTTCGTTCTATCAGTCGTTGCGCACCGTTCCGCGCGACCTGGACGAGGTCGCGCGCGGCTTCCGGCTGACCGGCTGGCAGAAGTTCTGGCAGCTCGAAGCGCCGTTCGCGATGCCGGGCCTCATCTGGAACACCATGATGTCGATGTCGGGCGGCTGGTTCTTCGTCGTCGCCTCGGAGGCGATCACCGTCGGCGACACGACCATCACCCTGCCCGGAGTGGGCTCCTACATCGCCAAGGCCAACGACGCGGGCGACTGGTCGGCCATCGGCGCGGCGGTGCTGACCATGGGGATTGTCATCCTCCTGTACGATCAATTGCTGTTCCGGCCGATCGTCGCCTGGGCGGCGAAGTTCCGGGTCGAATTATCTGTCGCCCAGGACGTCGAATCCTCCTGGGTGCTGAACCTCATCAAGCGCACCCATTGGCTGCGTCTCGGCGTCGCTCCCGTCTTCGGCGCGCTGAGGGGCGTCAGCCTCTGGCCCGTGCGCTTGCCCAGAATCGCGCCTCGGTCGGACGCTGAGTCGCAAAAGCCCTCTGGCGTAATCGACGCGATTTGGATTGTCATCATCGTCGCCGCGGCCGCGTGGGCCGCCTGGCTCACGATTTCCTACATCGCGACCGAATTGAACTGGGACGAGGTCGGGCATGTCGTCCTTCTGACGTTCTACACCCTCATTCGCGTGATCGTGCTGATGGCGCTCGCGACTGTAGTCTGGGTTCCGATCAGCGTCTGGATCGGCTTGAGGCCCCGCTGGGCGGAAGCCGTTCAGCCGATCGCCCAGTTCCTGGCGGCGTTCCCGGTGAACCTGCTGTTCGGCGGGGCCGTCAGCCTGGTGCTCGCGTTCAATCTGAACCCGAACATCTGGCTGAGCTTCCTGATCGTTTTCGGCACCCAATGGTACATTGTCTTCAACACGATCGGGGGCGCGGCGGCGTTTCCCAACGACCTGCGCGAGGCCGCGGCGAATTTCCGCATCCGCGGCTGGCGCTGGTGGAAGGACGTGATCATCCCCGGGATCGCGCCATATTACCTGACCGGTGCGATCACCGCCTCGGGCGGTTCATGGAACGCCTCGATCGTCGCCGAATACGTCAAATGGAAGGACCACACCGTCGTCGCTCAGGGCGTCGGGTCCTATATCGCCGAGGCCACCGACAAGGGAGACTTTCCCAGGATCGTTCTCGGCGTCGCGGTCATGTCCGTTTTTGTCGCACTGTTCAACCGTCTGTTCTGGCGCCAGCTCTACGCCTATGCGGAGCGGCGGCTGCGTCTCTGACACATCGCTTCAAGGGGAGGCTTCACCCATGTTGGATCCGGCCGTTGCGACGCTCATGGACGTCGAGCACGTTAGCAAGGTCTTCTCGACCGGATCCGGCGAAACCCGCGCGCCGGTGCTCAGCGACGTCTCTATGACCCTGAAGACGGGCGAGATCGTCGCCATGCTCGGCCGCTCGGGATCGGGAAAGTCGACGCTGCTGCGCATCATCGCCGGCCTCACCCGCCCAACCGAAGGAATGGTGAAAATATCCGGCGACGCCGTCGACGGCCCGGCAAAGGACGTGGCGATGGTGTTTCAGAGCTTCGCTCTTTTTCCGTGGCTCGACGTCCTTGACAATGTGGAAATCGGGCTACGCGCCAGCGGCGTGCCGCTGGACGAGACGCGCCAGCGGGCGCTCAAGGCGATCGACACCATCGGCCTCGACGGCTTCGAATCCGCCTACCCGAAGGAGCTCTCGGGCGGCATGCGCCAGCGGGTCGGCTTCGCCCGGGCGCTAGTGATGCAGCCGAAAATCCTCCTGATGGACGAGCCCTTCTCGGCGCTCGACGTGCTCACGGCCGAGACCTTGCGGACCGATCTGCTCGATCTGTGGCAGGAGGGGCGCATTCCGATCAAGGCGATCCTGATGGTCACCCACAACATCGAGGAAGCGGTGCTGATGGCCGACCGCATCCTCGTGCTGTCATCCAATCCGGGCCGCATCGCCAATGAGATCCCGGTCACTCTCCTGCATCCCCGCGACCGGCTCGACACCCACTTCCGCGAACTGGTCGACCGGATCTATGCGCTGATGACCCAAAGGCCGGATCCGACGAAGCCGGCGGCGCGCGAGGCCGCAGCGGCGGCGATGGGCCTCGGGCTTGCGCTCCCGCGCGTGTCGACCAACTCGCTCGCCGGCATGCTCGAGGAGATCGCCGCCCCGCCCTACAACGGCAAGGCGGACCTGCCGCATCTCGCCGACTCGCTCCAGCTCGAGATCGACGAACTGTTCCCGCTCGGCGAGACCCTGCAATTGCTGCGCCTAGCGGAGTTCGAGGACGCCGACATCAAGCTGACGCCGCTCGGCCAGCGCTTCGTCGACATGGACGTCGACCAGCGCAAGAAGGTGTTCGGCGACCAGCTGCTCGCCCATATCCCGCTCGCCTCGCACATCAAGCGGGTCCTCGACGAACGCCCGAGCCATCGCGCGCCCGCCACCCGTTTCCGCGAGGAGCTCGAGGATTACATGAGCGAGGACTACGCCGAGCGGACGTTGAGGGCGATCATCAATCTCGGCCGCTATGGCGAGCTCTTCGCCTATGACGAGAACAGCCAGACCTTCAGTTACGAGAATCCGCAGTAGCGAGACGCGGTCCGGCTCCCTGGTTTGACTTGTTGCGGTTTATGCGCTGCAATATTACATATTGCAGTGCAAGAGCGCTTTGAGCCTATGGGAGACGCTCGATGACACCGACCTCCGCCAGCCTCGCCGTCCACGACAAATCCGCCGGGAAGCCCGCTCCCGCCGCCGCCACCCTGGTCGTTGGCAATAATTCGGTCGAGCTGCCGATCAAGGACGGCACGATCGGCCCGTCGGTGGTCGACATCGGCAAACTCTACGCCAAAACCGGCATGTTCACCTACGATCCCGGTTTTACCTCGACCGCGAGCACGGAATCGAAGATCACCTATATCGACGGCGACGAGGGCGTTCTCCTTTACCGCGGCTATCCGATCGACGAACTCGCCGAGCACGGCGATTTCCTCGAGACCTGTTACCTGCTCCTCTACGGCGAATTGCCGACCGCCTCGCAGAAGGCCGACTTCGACTATCGGGTCACGCGCCACACGATGGTGCACGAGCAGATGAACCGGTTCTTCAACGGTTTCCGGCGCGACGCGCATCCGATGTCGGTGATGGTGGCCTGCGTCGGCGCGCTCGCAGCGTTCTATCACGACTCGACCGACATCACCGACCCGTGGCAGCGCGAGGTCGCGTCGATCCGGATGATCGCCAAAATGCCGACGCTGGCCGCGATGGCCTTCAAATATACGATCGGCCAGCCGTTCGTCTATCCGAAGAACGAGCTCGACTACGCCTCGAATTTCCTGCGCATGTGCTTCTCGGTCCCCTGCGAGGAGTACAAGGTGAACGCCGTGCTGGCGCGGGCGCTCGACCGCATCTTCATCCTCCACGCCGATCACGAGCAGAACGCCTCGACGTCGACGGTGCGTCTCGCCG
>Ga0335073_10002335_pt1 | contig 25943 bp, 29 predicted proteins | sample Lox_Sample_22_FD_207093 | JGI IMG/M metagenome (GOLD analysis project Ga0335073, IMG submission 207093) | Soil microbial communities from Loxahatchee National Wildlife Refuge, Florida, United States - Lox_Sample_2.2 | ecosystem: Environmental > Terrestrial > Soil > Wetlands | place: USA...
GCCGATGGCGATGCAACTACGCATATGTCAGTTGCATCGCCAAAGTCCGCACTGGGCGCGCGGCGTGGTTGTGTGTCACTGACAATGGGAATTGTTTGCGCGACACCCTTCGCGGAATCCGAGTCGGTCGAAGACGCTAGCTATGGGCCTGTCTGCGGGCTAGCACCGGTTCATGGCTGACGATCGCTCTGCCCACCTGAGATGGTCGAGTGCCGGCTTGCGTTTCGCCACGAATGCGATGATCACCCCGCCTGTCGGATGACCCCTTTTGCGGCCGAGCGGGTCACGCAGGGGGTCGCGGCCAGCATGGCGTTGCGGCGGTGGGCATCGTCTGCCACACGACGGGCGGACCGGCCGAGTGACCGCGAGAACGGGACGTTGAGCCGAATCGTGGCGGTTCCGGAGCACCTGGTGGCTGCGGTCTCCGAAGGACTGTCTCCGATCCCAAGTTTCAGCGTGCCATGACGGCACGGAACCTCGCTTGCAGGACTGGGATGACGGGCACCGAGTACCGCAGTCGCAGCGGGAGCCGGGTGATGGCAGCGATCGCGAGTGATGCGATCCCGGGTGTGAGCGGCGGGACGAGGTCGCGAAGCTCATCGACGCCGGAGATCGCGCTGATGGCTGCGCGTTCGTGAGTGTCGAAGAGCCACGTCCATAGCTCAACCGCGAGGTCACGCTCCCGGCCTGAGCCGTGGCGGACCAGGTTAAGCATCGCTTTGGGGACCACGTCGAACACCAAGAGGGAGCCGGGCAGCCGTTCGGCTAGTTCCGCGATCAGCGTGTGGACCTGGTCGCGCTGGAAGTACGGAAGCAGCCCTTGCGCGGTAACGAGGAGCGGGACTGCCGTATCGATGCTGTCGAGCCATGTCAGGTCCAGTGCCGACCCGCGATGGCTTGACTGTCGCGGGCCATCGGGGAGTAACAGCCGGCGAAGCTCGATCGTCTCGGGCAGGTCCACCGTCAGCCAGCGCACCTGCCCATTGTCGATCCGCCAGAACTGCGTCTCGAGACCCTCGCCGAGCGCCACCACTCTGCCGGCGGGATGCGAGATTAGGAAACGTCGGACCGCCACGTCAAACATGGCCACCCGGATGGCGTGCAGCTGCGCGCCGCGCGTGGTCTCCGTGAAGTCGTAATCGAGCCGGTCGACGGTCTGAATCGCCATCGGGTCGTTGAGGACGCCAGCACGAGCGGCGGCGGCGCGGCGGCCGAGATTACCTAGAAGCGTCTCTGGCACGCCGGACAGCTCCACCGGAATCCGCTGCACGTCGACGATCGTAGCCGGACGAACCGCGGGAAGATTCCTTTCGTGGCTCCGGTCCGCCGGAGCCCGGCGATCGCAACGGCGACGGAGTGCTCGCCCGGGACTTGCGTGCTGTCCCCCGAACTCGTTTCGAGCGGCACGTAGATCATCTGACGGTGGTCTGTTGTCGCGGCCCTTGTCCGGTCAGGGGAAAGGCGGAGGCGGCAGCGGCGTGCGGGGCGTCTTTGCTGGGCCGGCAGGGACTCGCTCAATCACCTGAAATGCCCCTGTAGGCATCCCCGTGCCGGAGGCCTCGGCTTCACCTGCGGCCTTAGGGACTGCCTTGCCGCTGACGCCGAACGCCCCGGCGATCGCGCGGTCGCTCATTCCCAGCGCCCGCAGCTGCTCCGCACAGTCGGCGATCCGTAGGTAGACCGGCAGGTCGGTGCGATCGATGATGCCCGCCTCGACCGCCCTCCCTAACCAGGAGGGCGGTTCGTCTGCACGGGCGGCGATGCGGCGACCGAAAGCCGCCGGCAGCGTCATTCTGTAGTCAATGGCCGGTCGCCAGTCGAGCCTCGCCCGGTCTTTGGCAACCGATGGCGTTTACGGCAGGTCGATTCCTGCGGCGTCGAGATCTTCTCGCGTCCTCGCGCGATGTACAGCGTCGACGCGGTCCTCAAACTCCTCGGTCGTCAACCTGCCAGCGAGCATGTGCCCTCGTAGTTTTTCGACGCGTTGGTCCCGGTCAATATCAGCGACTAGTTCTCCTGGGCCCTTGACCGTTGGTGTCAGCGCAGAAACCTGGGAAGCCGCCGTACCGGCGACTATCGCCGCCGCGGACGCGGCAGCCGATCCCTGGATCGTCCCCATCAACTCCCGGTGGCGGAGCGCCTCGGCCTTCCGCTTTCTCGCCCCGCGTCTCAGGAGCCGGTACGGGACAAGCCACAGCCCCCAGATCAGATACCAAGCCGTTACAAACACCCACGCCAGCACGATCAGCAGGATCGCTAGCACGGTGATGGCCACGAGCTTCCCGCCGCCCTCTGCGCGACGACGGATACGCATGATGCGCTGCGCCGAGCCGACGTAGCTCATCGGCGCGTTGATGATGACGTCCTCGCTCGCCAGCCTCGCGGGCGCAGTGGACGACCTGCTCATTTGCTCCTCCCTTGGTGGGACGCCTCTAACCCGATGTCCCGTACGGCGTATGTGGCCGTTGCCCCACCGGATCAACGATGGGTTTGGTTGCCCGCTTTTGTTGGCCAATCGACGCCGCTCGTTATCCCGGGTCGAGCCGTCCTCACGCTATTCGCAGATGAGCACCGCGGCCACGAACAGATTCACGCGGGAGCGATCGCGCTGTTTTGTGGAACCGAGAACGGGAACGGCTCATCGCTCAGGTGGCCGGACGCCTCATACTCGTCACGGGTGGGCATGCTCCGGCCTTCGAGACGCTCGACACGACGAATCCGTGGCGCTCATAGAACGGCACGGTGCGCGGGTTCGGCGTCTCGAGGAACGCGGGCAGTCGATCTGCGTCTACCCGCGCAAGACCGTGACTGAGAAGCGCCGCTCCGAGGCCGGCGCCCTGCAGCGCCGCATCGACGCCCAGCCATGGCAAGTACCAGTGCAGCTCTTGCGGATGAGCGGCATCCATCTGCTCAAGCACCGAGAACATATCGGCGTGCTTGTCGCTGGGGACCGATCCGCTCAGCGCGGCAACGATCGCATCCCCGTCCGCTTCAACTCCCGGTGGAATCCAGACCGCCACGGCCGCAAAGTCTCCGAGCTTGAAGACTGTCTCGCTGGCAAAGCCAGCCATGCCGAACGCAGCCACAAACGTCGGGAAATGCGTCAGGTACTGAAGTGGCTCGGCGAAAAGCCATCGCTCGACCGGGTCGGCAATGAATGCCGACACCAGCGTCGCGATCACGCTGGCCTTCTCGCTCGTATCCACCGATGTGATCGTGTCCGGCCGCACGCCGAGAATCCTATGGCCCGCCCAGGGGCGGCGGCGGTCGGCGCTCATGGATAGGTTGCGCGGAAAGCGCCGCCGGCCGCCGAGGCTCCTGGGGACCAGATGATCCGCGCAAGCAGCAGCGCCGTGTCTGCAGTCAACCTCGCGCCGTCCGCCTTGCGCTTAATCCGGGCGAGCAGCCGTCCGCCGCGCCCAGCGCGACAGCTGAGCGCGAGTCCACCCGTTCGCGGGAATCTCATCAGCACTTGGTCTTGGTGCCGTCTAACTGGACCGACTCGTCGCTTTTGACACCCGGACTGTCACACGAGATGTCTCCGAGCATCTTTGGAGCGCCCATAGCGCGTTGCGCAGTGGCGTAGCCCATTACCGTGCTGCTGTCGCAGGCGGCGTAAATCACATCCTCCGCCCCCTGGGCGGTAGAGCCGAGGTCCGTGCGCCGCTTCGCGTATGCCTCCTGCGCGGCTAGGTGAGTCGTGTAGTCGTAGCAGCTCTTTTGGTCGGTGAGTTGGTAGCTGCCGCCGCCGCCTCTCCCGCTCCTGCCGCAGCCCGCAGCCAGCACGCCTACTGCGATCGCCAATCCGATCGGCCTCACGGATCCCATTTGAAACCATCCCGGTCGGTTCCCTTTAGACCTGGTCGTTCGTCGACGTGGTGATCGTGTTGAGCTGTGTGAGTAGGCGGCGTAGCTGGGCGAACTTTCGGGGTCCGAGCTGTTGTGCCCATTCGGTTTCGACCTCTTGGACTATTTCGTAGATTGCTGTGGTCGCGGCATGGCCTCTGGGGGTGAGCCGGACGCGCTTGGATCGTTGGTCGTTGCGGTCGGTCTCGCGGGTCAGGTATCCGAGGTGCTCGAGCTGGCCGAGCAGGTAGTTGAGCGCCTGTTTGGTCATGCGTGTCTGGGCCGCGAGTTCCGAGGGGCGCTGGTTGTCGGGGCCGGGGTAGCGCCACACGTCCACGTGCGCTGCGATGAGGTCGGTGAAGCCGCGCTCGTGCAGGCCGGCGAGCATTCGCTCGCGCACCGTCTCCCATGGGACTCGCAAGAGCGCCCCGATCAGCGGTGGCGGCGCAGGCCGCGCATTCGATTCAGTAAAGCGGCTTGACAGATTCATGCGGCCCAGTATACGCTGGTCAAGTCGCTTTACTCAATGCGGCGTTTGTCCGAAAGGAGCCATCATGGACAACGACACGATCACAGTCGGTGAGCTCGGCGTGCGATTCCTGGTCGAGGCCGCGGACTCGAACGGGAGCGCGTCGGTGTTCAAGTGCAATGTTCCAGCCAACTCGCGGATGCCGACGCCGCACAGCCATGACGGTTTCGAGGAGACGATCTACGGGCTCGAGGGCACCACGACCTGGACGATCGAGGACGAAACGGTCGACGTCGGGCCCGGGGAGGTGGTGTGCGTGCGGCGGGGGCAGATCCACGGGTTTCAGAACCGCCGCGACATTGACGCGACGTTCCTGGCGATCGCGACCCCCGGTGTGTTCGGGCCCGCCTACTTCCGCGAGGTAGGCGACGTCATAGCGGCGTCGGTCGGCGGGCCGCCAGACCCGGCAAGGATCGCGCAGGTGATGCGCCGCCACGGCCTCACCCCTGCTCCGCCAGCCGCAAGCTGACCCGCCCGCGAGTACCAAGGAGAACCGTCGGTTGTGATCTGGGCCGGCGTGGGAGATAAACAGGTCGGGCTCGCACAGCGGCTGTCCGACGTTGGCGATGGGCTGCGCGTAGGCTTCGGCGGGAGCGCGACCGAGGTCTTGGGAGACCCGTCTGGCGAAAGCAGGTCGATCGCCCGCCTCGCCCCTGGCCGCTGGTCGCTCGCAGACCTCAGGCGTTCAAGCAGACCGCCTCGAGAATGAGTGCCCGTAGAGCGGCCTCAGGCACATTCTCACTCTCGAAGAAATCGATGGCGCGGACGCTGCCGCTGTTCAGGCGCGCGTTGAAGAGCCTCCTCGGATCCTTCATATGGGCACCTTTCGGGAACGTCAACCGCACGGCGTTCTTGAGCATCTCGCCGATGCATACGATGCCGTCGTGGGACCACACGGGCACTCCCTCCGGCCTAGAGGGCTTTTTCCACTTCACTTCCTCGACCACGGCTGGGTCAGCGCCTAGAACGACCGCACGCAGTCGTGACAGCATCTCGCCTCGCCAGTCGCCTGAATTGCCGATGATGGCGTCTATTTCCTGCGTCGCACGTCCGGTCATGTCAACCCGTTACTGCTGCAATACCGTGCGGTCACCGCACCTTGGCGGGGACTCGTTCGGAAGGATCGTTCCCGAGGAACCATAGTTGAGCTCGTCCCCGGCGCTCGCCGAAGCCTGGCCGGTAGACGCGTACCCCAGGCAATGGTCGCGCCAGGTCGCGAAAGCGTCGTCGAAACGGTTACGGTGCAGTTCATGGAGCTGAAGCTAATCGTTCGTGATGGCCGACCTCGATAGCCGCCTACTCCGCGCATTCGTCGCGGCAGCCGAGGAGCTCAATTTCACCCGCGCCGCGGATCGCCTACACCTCGCCCAGCAGGCGCTCTCCACACAGATCCAGCAGCTCGAGACGCGAGTTGGCGAGCGCCTGTTCGACCGCACGACCCGTAGCGTTGCGCTAACCGAGGCCGGCGAGCGACTGCTCCCGCACGCGCGCGCGGTGCTCGCCGCGCTCGACGCGGGCCTGGGCGAGCTGGAGGCTGCACGGCGTGCCGCCCGCGCGACTCTGCGCGTCGGGCTGGCCACGACCGCCGTCGTGCCCTTGGTCGGCGAGACGCTGCGGCGCTTCGCCCAGGATCACCCGGACGTCCATCTCGCGGTCAGCAACCACGGCATGATCGATCCATCCGCCGGTCTGCGGGCCGGGGCGGTCGACGTCGGCTTCGTCCGCCCTCCCTTTACCGATGACGGAGTCGTGGCGATGGAGACCGTGTTGACCGAGCCGCGCTTCATCGTCCTTCGCGAGGGCCATCCACTCGCCGAACGCGAGAGTCTGCGGCCCCAGGATGTCGTTGGGGAGCCGTGGATCTACGTGGAAGGCGCGGACCCGAAGACGCGGGCGTTCTGGTCGCTCGAGGACTTCCGCGAGGAGCCGCTGAAAACGGGCACCCGCGTGAACTCCTTCGAGGAGGCTTTTGGCGCGGTGCTCGCAGGGCTGGCGATCACCTGCCAGGGCGAATCGGCGATCCGCACGGTCGGTGCGGCCTTCCCGCAGCTGCGACCGGTCCCTCTCAAGGGCGTTGAGCCCGCGACGGTGGCCGTGGCGTGGCGCAGTGGCGAAGAGACGCACTTGACGCGGGCTTTCGTCGCTACCGCGCTGGCCGTCGCGACTGACAACCGGACCCGGTAAATCGCAGCGGAATCGCTGTTTCACTTTCGGTGATGTAGCTCGCAGACTTCCGGCCATGCATACCACCATCAACACCCCCGCTCCCCACATAAGCCATCTGCCCGAGCCGGTTTGGTACGGAAACAGCTTGTTCGAGTTCCTCGTACCGGCGGAGGCCAGCGGAGGCGCCATTTCGGTCTTCCGCACGACGTGCCCGGCGGGCTTTAGCCCGCCGCGCCACGTGCACACGCGCGAAGACGAAGTCTTCATGGTCGAGGGCGGCGCCTTGACGTTCTGGATCGACGGCCTCGAACGGGCCGCGGGCCCGGGCACCACCGTCTACATGCCGCGCGGTGTGTCTCACACCTTCCGCGTGGACAGCGACAGCGCAGTGATCCTCGGTGTGATGACACCCGGCCATTTCGAGAGCCTGTTCCGAGAGCTTGGCGTTCCCGCGCAGCAAAGAACGCTGCCGCCGCCCGGCGCGGTCCCATTCGACGTCGCTCGCGTAATGGCTGCACAGGAGGAGCGAGGCACCCGCGTCGTCGGCCCGCCGCTCGCCGCCGCCTGAGATCCTGCAGGGGAGTGGGGCGTTGGCAGCTACGGAACGAAGATGGTGCGGACGATCTTCTGGCTCTGCCAACCGGCCCGGCCGGTGAAGCTCACGGCGACGGTCCAGAGACCGCGGCCAGACGCGGTAAACGTGTAGCGGCCGCCGCGGGGGACCACGCGCGCGTTGCGTTTGCCGTCTCGGGCACTGAGGCGCAGCGTCCCGGCAGCGTGGCGGGCGAGGGTCACCGTCACGACTACTCGCCGCCCGGTGCGGGTGAGTCGGACGGTCAGGTGCGGAGGCTGGCGAGACGCGCTGTTGACGCCCCCGGAGCCGGTCGTCCCTGCTGTGCCGGTGGAGCCGGTGGAACCGGTGGAGCCGGTGGGCCAGTTCGAGCCGCTGGGCGCGGTGGGGATGGCGGAAATGGTGAAGGTCGTGCAGTCGCTGCCGGCCTGGTAGATCGTGCCAGAGCCGCCCGACTCGGCGCACGCGGTCCACGTGCCCGGTGAGAGGGTGGCCTGCACCCACCCGTCGGCGTTTGGTGTGAGAGTGAGATTCTGCGGACCGGCGATCTGCACGGTCGGATTGGGCGCCGGGGTCGTCACGTCGATGTTCACGGTGCTCAGCTCCAGGTAGGCAGCGATGGTGACGGTGTTGCTCATTGTCCCGGTGGTGAAGGAGAACGTCTGGGTGGCCGTCCCGCCACCCCCCGACTGCTCCCACACGACGGTGCCGTTGTAGGTGGTGTCAACCGCCAGGACCGGCGGGATCATGACGCCCCCCTGCGAGAGGAAGAAGGGCGAGTAGCCGGCGGCGGCCGCTGTCGTACTGTCGGCGAACTTCACGTTCGGCACCGGCATCCCACTCGCGTCGGTGAGACTCCAGGAGATGGCGTGCGGGGCGCTCCCCATGCCCTCCGGGAACAGCAGGGGCTGTGGACCAGTGGCCTGGCCGTCGGGAATTCCCACAAGTTGCTGGGGAGCAAACGGCCCCTCGCCGGGCACGGTCTCGCTGGGGGGAACGTCGCTGTGTCCGCCCTCCCACACGAAGGAGTAGAACGTGACGCCGGAAGCGGGCTGGTTGGCGTCGCCTCCCAGGCCCATGCACGCGTCCCCATCGACGTTGACGTCGCCGGCGGTGTCCATCCGCGGGTCGTACATCGAGATCTGGTGCAGCGGGGCGTTCGTCCACGGCGACGAATCGGCGGTCCAGTCGACAAAGGGTGACCAGTCCCGCCAGGTTTCGCCGCCGGGCGGCCCGTGATCCTCGTCCGGGCACCACGCCGCGGCGTAGTTTTCGTTCGTGGTGGTGATAGGTGGGATGCCGTTGGCGGCGCGCTGCTGGTTGAGAAAGGCGATCGCCTGGGCGCCGTCGACTCCACCGTCCGCTCGCGCCCACCCGGGCAGCAGCATGGGGCCGACCACCACCACCACCACCAGCGCGGTCGCAATCCAGCGCCATGCCGGGTCACATATCCGGCCCCTGCCGCTCATGCGAGATCTAACGGTTCGCCGCGCCGCTGCCTTCCGTCGTATCGCGACTGCCATTCACGTGGCGAGCAAGATTCGCCCGTTCACCTGTCCGGCTTCTATCCGGCGGTGCGCCTCGGGTGCTTGGTCGAGCGGCAGGATGTCGGTAGGAACGTTGAGAAGGCCTGCGCTGACGGCTTTGAGTGCACCTTCGGCGGCGGGGCGCGCCAACTCGAGGTGGGTCGGGAGGTAGAGGCCGATGTTGAAACCGAGGATCGCGAGATTGGACAACCAGAGACGGTTGCTGTCTACGTTGTGCTGCCAATCGCCGCTGGCGTTACCGACGGCCAGCAGCCGCCCGAGCTGAGCCATGACACCCAGGCTGGCGGTTCTCAGGTCGCCGCCGACTGGGTCGATCACGACGTCAAATCGTTCGCCGTTCAGACCATCGGGAAAGTCCTCGCTGGCGATCAGTTGGTCATAGGGCAGTCCCGCACTCTCAGCGATCGGGAGGCTCGTCGAGCGCACGGTCCCGACAACCCTCGAGGCGCCGAGGCTACGAGCGACCCCGGGAAAGGCGGACGCCAGCCCGCCGAGGGCGCCGTGCACGAGCACCGTCTCGGCCGCTTGAAGGTGAGCGACCTGTGTTAGCGCGAGATACGCGGTCGCGGCGTTGGGCACCGCCGCGACAGCTAGAGCGGGGTCGACTCCTGAGCTGCCAAGACTGACGGCAAAACGAGCATCGACCACTTCGATCTGCGCGTACCCGCCTTCGGCACCGGTCCCCGACAGGGTGACCACCGGCTCGCCGACGGTCAAGCCGTCGACTCCGTCACCAACCTCACGGACCGTGCCGGCGACCTCGAGCCCCGGCACGTAGGGCGGCTGAGGCAGGCCCCGACGGTCCTTGTAGAGCCCCTGGCGAATGAATACATCGATGAGTCCAACCGCGGCGTACGTGACATCGATCGAGATCTCTCCTGATCCCGGGACCGGATCTGGGACGTCGGAGACCTCGATCACATCGGGGGCGCCAAAGCGCGTGACGAATGCCGCTCTCATGCTCAGCTCCGTGGTCGGGAGGACCTGTCGACTTGTACCGAATCCGGGGAAGTAGAACCGCCTGCGCCTGAGCGTACTTGTCGCTGAGTGCCCAGATCGCCGCCTTTCCGTGCGATTCCACGAGCTGGTTGGTTGGTCGATCTCAACGTGGGTACATGGCCCGCCATGCCGAGGAGCTGGACGCCGCGCGCGGGGGCGAGCGCGGAGCCAGTGGGGGAGAGCGCGAGCGCGCTCGCGATCTCCAACCTCTCGGTCACCTATGGCCGCGTCGCCGCCGTCCACGATGTGAGCTTCGAGGTCGCCGAGGGCGACTGCGTCGCGCTCATCGGCCCCAACGGCAACGGTAAGAGCTCGATCGTGATGGGCATCGCCGGCCTCGTGCACCGTCGTGGCCGGGTCGAGATCTTCGGTCGCCCCGCGCCCGCCGGCGACGTCTCGTTCATGCCCCGCCACGGGTTCACGCTCGTCCCGGAGCGGCGCCAGCTCTATCCGCAGCTATCGGTGGCCGACAACATCGTGCTCGGCTGCTTCGGCCGCACCCGTAGCCTTCGTCGTGCGCGGGCTTCTGAGGCTCACCGGCAGGCGCTCGAGCTGTTCCCCGAGCTCTCCGGTCGGATGGCGCAGAAGGCGGGCACGCTGTCCGGCGGCGAGCAGCAGATGGTCGCGATCGCGCGCGGTCTCGCCGCCGACCCGCGGATCCTCGCCGTCGACGAGCCATGCCTCGGACTCGCCGAGACGGTCAGCCGCCGCGTCTACGAGGTGCTGCGGCGGATCCACGAGTCCGGTCGCACGCTGCTGATCGTCGAGGAGTCGCCCAAGCGAGCGCTGCAGCTCGCCGACCGGCAGGTCGAGGTCCGCAACGGGGTGGTGGTGCGCGCGTGAAGCTCGGCAATCTGATCATCTCTGGGATCGTCACCGGCTCGATCTACGCCGCGTTCGCCGCCTGCGTCGCGCTGTGGTACCGGGTGAGCAACATCCTCAATCTCGCGGTCGGCGACTTCGCGATGATCGGCGCGCTCGGCGTCGACAACCTCGTCCGCGTCCACCACTGGAAGCTCGCTCCGGCGATCGCTGCGACGCTCGGCGCGGTCTCCCTCGGCGCCTACCTGTATGACCGGATCGTGCTGTCCTTGGCCCAGGACGGGCGCACGCGCCAGGAGGGGATCGTCGTCACGTTCTTCTTCACCTTCGCGCTTTCGTTCTTCCTCGAGGGAATCGCGGAACTGCTGTACGGGACGGACGTGCACGCCGCCCCCGCGATCTGGAACGGTCAGTCGCTCAGTCTCGGCGGTGGCCTGCACGTCGACCGCGCCGGGGTGCTGGTCGTCGCGTTCGCCGCGCTTGTCGGGGTCGCCTCGGTCCTGGTCCTGCGGGGGACGCTCCAGGGCAAGGCGGTCGAGGCATGCGGCGAGAACTTCTTCGGCGCGCGGATCGTCGGCATCGACAACCGCAAATACCGCCGGCTGCTGTTCATCCTCTCCGCACTGCTCGCCTGCGTATTCGGGATTCTCGAGTCGCCGATCACCGGCTACACGTACGACTCGGGCGCAGCGATCAGCCTCACCGGATTCATCGCCGCCGCGTTCGCCGGCTTCCAGAAGCCCGGCAAGGCGGTCGTCGCCGGCCTCTCGATCGGCATCATCGAGGCGTTGCTCGGCGGCTACGTGTCCGCCAACTACGCCGACACGATCCTGTACGCGCTGCTCGCTGCGGCGGTTCTTATCCGGCCGGGTGCGATGGGCCTCGACATCGTGCCCGAATAGCCCGTGTCCGCGACCACCACAACCGCCACCACCACGATGAGCGGACGCCGCCGCTGGCTCGGCACGGACCGCGGTCCGCTGCTGTCCACCGCGTTCGTGCTGGTCGCGGGGCTCATCATCGCCGGTGGGTCCGCCAACTCGTACTTCGGCAGCGTCGTGATTCTCGCGCTCACCTACGCGATCGTCACAGCCGGCATGGCGGTGCAGATCGGCTTCAGCCAGCAGGTCGTCTTCAGCCAGTCGGTGTTCATGGGCCTCGGCGCCTACGGCGTCGCGGTGCTCAACGGGAAAGTGGGCTGGCCGAGCCTGCTCGCGCTCGTCGTCATCACGATCGCCAGCGGCGGCGTCGCCTGGGTGATCGGCAAGGCCGTCTCCGGCGCCTCCGGGCTCGCGCTCGCGGTGGCGACGCTCATGTTCCCGCTCATCGCCTTCGGCTACCTCTCCTACGCGAACTGGCTCGGAGGGTCGATCGGCCTTCCGCTCACCGGCACGCTGTGGCCCGGCGGGTCGGCCACCGCCAACGGGATCCTCACCGTCGTCATCGTCGCGGCCGTCGTGTTCGCCACGACGCGTTTGGTTGCTTCCGACATCGGGCTTGAGATGTACACGCTCGGCGTGAGCGAGAACACCGCGCAAGCGATGGGGGTGCGCACCTCGCGCCGGCGCCTGGAGCTGTTCATCCTGGGCTCGGTGCTGGCGACGCTCGGCGGTGCCGTCTATGCCGGCACGCAGCTATTCGTGCCCCCGACGCTCGTGCAGGCGACCGCCGAACTGTCGCTGCTCATCATGCTGTTTGTCGGCGGCCGGCGCAGCGTCCTGGGGGCCGTGCTCGGCGCGGTCGGGATCCAGTACTTCACCGGGATCTCGAACACGATCAGCGTCCACATCCTGCTCATCGAGGGCGTCCTCATCACGGTCGTGCTGCTCATCGAGCCGGACGGGGTCGCCGGCATTGTGAGCAGCCTCTGGCGCCGGGCCGCGCCCCGTCTGCCGTTCGCCGAACTGGTCGCCACCGACGCGGCGTACGTGCCGACCCCCGGGCTCGGCCAGGGTGAGGAGGCGGGCATCTCCGGGGAACTCGCGGTCGCCGAGGAGACGCAGACGAGCGCCTTCCGCCGCCACTTCGCGGCGCGGCGTGCCGATGAGGCTGCGGCGACCACCACGTTGCTCGAGGTGCGCGGGGTCGCGAAGGAGTACGGCGGCCTGGTCGTGCTGCGCGACATCGACCTCACGCTGCCCGAGCGTGGCATCTTCGGACTCTGCGGCCCGAACGGCGCCGGCAAGTCGACGCTGCTCGGCATTGTCGGCGGCAGCATCCGGCCGAGCGCAGGCACGGTGATACTCGCCGGCGAAGACATCACAGCGCTGCCCGCCGCAGAGCGCTTTGATCGCGGGGTGAGTCGGACCTTCCAGGCCGTCCGCCTCATCCGCGGACGGACGGTGCTGGACAATGTCGCGGTCGCCTGCCTGCGCTCGCAGCGCTCGAGCCTGCTGCGCGGGATCGTCATCAGTCGCCTGCCACGGGCGCGCGCGGACGCGATGGAAGCGCTCGAGTACCTCGGGCTCGGCGAGCTCGCGCACCGCGAGGTCGGGTCGCTCACGCTCGAGACCCAGCGTATGGTCGAGCTCGCTCGGGCGATGGCGTCGCGCCCGTCGCTGCTGCTGCTCGACGAGCCTGCCTCGGGCCTCTCCGAGATCCAGCGCGAGCGGCTACGCGAGCTGCTCCGCGCGATCGGCGAAGTCACGTGCGTGCTGCTCGTCGAGCACGACCTCGACCTCATCGCCGCGATCGCCGAGCGGATCCTCGTGCTCGAGAGCGGGGCGCTCGTGTTCACCGGCACCGGCGAGGAGTTCCGTTCCTCGGAGCTCGTCAACTCATTGCTGATCGGGGCATCACCAACAACCACACCAGGAGGAGAACAGTGACCAGCGGGAGAGGGATAGGTCGCGGGCGCTGGGGCGTCGTACTTGGTCTCGTGCTCGCGGCGGCGATGCCGCTCGCGGCATGCGGCGGCACGAGCAACACGGTCGCGAGTAATGGTCCGATCAACGTCTGCGGGGACCTCGCCCTGTCGGGCGCATACTCGCAGCTCGGGCAGACGAACAACTGGGGCCACCAGGCCTACTTCAAGTGGGTGAACGCCCACGGCGGCCTGAAGGGCCACCAGATCCACTACACGGTCATCGACAATCAGTCTCAGCCCGCCGAGGCGGCGCTCATCGCGCAGAAGTGCATCAAGCAGGACCACGCGCAGATAATCGTCGGCCCCGAGTCGGGCGCCGACGCGGAGGCGGCGATGCCGATCGCCATCGCCAACAAGACGATCATGGTCACCGAGTCGTCGGGATGGCAGACCAACGGCTACAAGGACCTCACCTCCTACGGGTTCCCCGGGTTCTATGACGTCTTCTACAACGACCAGCTTGCGTCGGTGCAGAACGTGATCGTGCCCCAGCACATGACGCGGGTCGCGGTCATCCAGAACCAGTGCGGTCCGGTCTGCACGGTCAATCAGCAGACCGTGCAGCAGCTCGCCACGCAGTACCACTTCAAGCTTGTCGCCACCCAGACGGTGCCGCTCACCGCGACGAACATCACGCCGCAGGTGCTCTCGCTGCTGCAGGCCAAGCCACAGATCATCCTGCTCGGACTCGTGCCGGGCCCCCCGTCGATCACCGCCGTCCGCGCGATCCGTGATCAGGACCCGAGCATCCCGATCAGCGAGTGCTCCGCCTGCGAGCTGCCGAGCTTCGTGGCGGCCGCCGGCGGCGCGACGAACATGCAGCACGTATACGTCCTCGGCTCGATGCAGACGTGGCTGCAGCACGCCCAGCAGGGCAGCTCGACGCTCGACAAGCAGACCGCCGCCTCGATCTCGCTCTACTTCCAGGCGATGAAGGCGGCCGGACTTACGTCCACCAACCAGCTCGTCAACAGCCAGGTCGGATTCGACGCGGGTCTGGAGATCGGCTGGGCGGTCAACCACTCCCCGTCGGTTTCGGAGGACGCCATCTACCACACCCTGCAGCATCTGAATACGAACACGATGGGCATCCAGTGGAATCGCACACCGCAGAACTACGAGAACATCTCGGCGGTTGACGCGGCGATGGAGATCATCAAGCCCAACGGGCAAGCGGTGCTCTACAACCCGTCTTCGGCCAACTGACACCCGCCCGTGCCGGTCGGCCGCGCGGCCTGCGCGGTCGGCCGGGGGGCGTCAGCCGATCCGCTCGGCCAGGGAGACGATGATCCCTTCTGGCCCGCGCACGTAGGCCATGCGCCACATGTTCTCGTACTGACCGATGCCGCCGACCAGGCCGTAGCCGTCGGCAGCCAGCCGGTCGACCGTCGCCTGGAGATCGTCGACTTCGAATGAAATGTTGCGCAGCCCCAGTTCGTTGGCCATGGCGGTCGGCGACCCTGGCTCGTGGTCCGGCTGGACGAAGCTCGACAGCTCGAGCCCGGTACCTCCGCCGGGCGGCCGCAGCGTGACGATGTGACTGCGCGAGCCGGGGATGCCGATGACCGTGTCCACGAACTCGCCCTCTACGAACGTCCGGCCCTCCACCTCGAGGCCCAGCCCGACGAAGAACGCCGTCACCGCGTCGAGGTCCGCGACGGTGATGCCGACATGGTCGAAACGTCGTATAGGCGACATGAGGTACCTCCTCCAAGTTCTGCTGGTGTCGTGAGCCGCGCCTGTCGAGGCCCGTCGGCTGTTGAGCGGAGCCGGCCGGCGCGTCTCGACATGCAATCACGCACTCGGCTCGCAAACCGTCCCGCGGCGAACCCTTGACTCCAGGATCCGAGGAGATCGACACTACGGAGCGACAGCGGTGCGGGTCGGCGCAGAAGTGAGGGGGATCTGATGTGGCGTTTATCCAAGCTCGCGGTCGCGGTCGTGATCGCGGCTCTGGTGGCGGCCGGCTTGTCGAGCCGCTCCAAACGCCGGGTTATGGCAACGACACGTGTCTGACGATCCCCGGCGTAGCACACGTGCTCTCGCTCAACCGTCAAGCGGCCACCGTGAACGTCGTACTCCAGAACGACGCGATCGGGACGACGGATATCTGATACGGCGGCGATACCGGGTACCTCGGGACGAACTGCTCTGAGGTCAACAGTCCGTCGGCAGGCACCGGGGGCGCGGTGTGGCATCTGGGCTTGGGCGCGGGCTCGGGCGCCAAGGTGATCACCGTCACCGTCAGCACTCAGGCCACGGGGAGCAACTGCATCTTTCAGGGAACCGCGGAGGTGATCACAGCAAGCTGACCGGCGCGGGAGTCGGTGACGCCGAGAAGACGCGCGACGTCCGGCTGCTGACCGCCGGACGTTTGATCGTACTGTCAGAGGCGGTAGTCTGGGCACCTGTGACGGAACGGGTGCAGGTGCTGAGGCGCGGTGAGGCACGTGCGTACGTCATTGCCGAGGAGCACAAGGACGGATCGCTGCTGCTGGCGCCCGAGCCGGTCCCCAATGTCCGGGAGGCGGTACCCGCCGAAGACGGCCGAGCGGCGGCGGTCGCCGACCAAGAGGTCGCCGGGATCCTCGAGGTATGTGACCTGACGGTCGCCTACGGCCCGAAGACCGCGGTCGACGCGGTCAGCTTCGAGATCCGGCGGGGAGAGATCTTCGGTCTCCTCGGACCGAACGGAGCGGGCAAGACGAGCACGCTTAGCGCCATCGAAGGGCTGGTCAAGCCCCGGTCCGGGACAGTCCTACTCGACGGCATCGACACCAGGCGCCATCCCAACCAGGCCAGGGCCCGGATGGGTGTCCAGCTTCAAGCGACCAGCTTTCAGTCCGAGCTGAAGATCAGCGAGATCGTGCGGCTGTACGCCGGGCTCTACGGCGTCGAGCTGTCCACCCAGCAGATCACGGAGGGCCTGCGCGTGATCGGGCTCGAGGGCGAGGCCCACAAGCCGTTCAAGCAACTATCGGGCGGACAGCAACAGCGCCTCTCCCTGTACATAGCGGTCGTCCACGACCCCGCCCTGCTCCTCCTCGACGAGCCGACGGCCGGCCTTGATCCGCAGTCGCGCCGCCAGCTGTGGAGCCGGATCGAGCACATACGCCGCGAGGGCGGAAGCATCCTCCTGACGACGCACTCGATGGAGGAAGCCCAGGCCGTGTGCGATCGGGTAGCGATCATCGATGACGGCACGCTGCTGACGACCGAGACGCCGCATGACCTGATCGAGAAGCACAAGAACGACCCCCGCGTCCGTGAGGTCGCGCACGGCGAGGTGACGCTGGAGGACGTGTTCATCGGACTGACCGGGAGCGAGATCCGTGACTAGCTCAACGGCTACGGCTGCACCATCGCTGCGCCTCGTGTTCCGCTCGCTGCTGCGCGCCGACTTCCTCGTGTTTCTCCAGCACCGCCGGGCGCTGATCATCAGCATGGTGCTGCCGGCCTTCGTTCTCCTCAGCACGAGCGGGACCAAGGCGACCCAGAAGTTCGGCGGGGCCGAGTTCGTAATCGGGTTGGCGATCGCCTACGGGCTTCTGTCGACGTCGTTGATCGGCTACGCCCTGACGGTCGCGCGCGATCGAGAGAAGGGCGTCTTCCAGCGACTGCGCGTCACCCCGGCTCCGACGTGGACGATCATGACCAGCCGGCTGGCGATGCAATCGCTCGCGAACCTGCTCATCGCGATCGCTGTGGTGATCATCGGCAGCCTGATCCATCACGTCTCGCCCTCGCCCGGGCAGTACGTGCTGGTCCTGTTGGTCTCGATCCTGGCGGGAGCGGTGTTCCTCAGCCTCGCCCAGGCGCTGGTCGGCCTCGTCAAGTCAGCGGACAGCGTCCAGGCCTGGGCGCGGGTTCTGTTCGCGGTCCTGATCCTGCTTGGGCTTCTGGGACAGAGCGGAGCGCTCGGCTCCTTTTGGAGCGCGGTCGCGCGTTGGACTCCGGTCGGGGCGGTGATGACGCTGTTCGCGGGCGTGCTCAACCTGCACGCGTGGAGCAGTCGCGACACGCTCTCGTTGCTCGCGTGCTTTGGCTACATCGTGGTGTTCGCCGGGATCGGTATCCGCTGGTTCCAATGGGACGCCCGATGAGCGCGGGCCCCCGGCCGTAGAGCACCTGCCGGCCGGCGGATCGAGAACTCGTTCAGAACGACGCGGCCGCTTCGACCATGTGCTCCATCTTCGCGCTCAGCACCGGTCTGCTCCGTGCAGGGTGCCGTCCGAAGCCGCACGACGGTGAGATCCACAGCCGCTCCTCGCCGACCACCCGCGCCCAGTCGGCAGCCCGGTCGCGGATCTTCTTGACCGTCTCGATCCCGTAGCTGGCCTCGTCCACGATGCCGGCCGCCAGCTCCATGCTCTGCGGCATGTCGGCGAACGCCTCACGCTCCAGGTACTCGGCGAAGTAGCTGCACTCGAGCGACGCGATGTCGATCACGCCATCCAGCTCCTGTAGCAACGGCACCCACGAGGCGTTGCGGACGATTGGCGAGATCGGTCTGCCCTTGAAGTTTCCGTTGCAGATGTGCATCCCACGGGTCACGCCGTCGACGCCATCGAAGCAACCAGCGACGAGCGCGGACAGGTCTTTGGGACTCATGAGCTCCTCGTTCAGGATCATGCCGAAGAAAGGCACGTCGAGCTGCACGTGCGGGCAGCCCGCGTCGGCCAGCTCTCGAATCTCCTGGTTGACGATGCCAACCAGGTTCGGCATCTGGCGAGCGAGCTCCTCATGCTGGTCCTGCGCGTGCACGGTGATCTCGAGCGGCCCCACCACGGTCGCCTTGCGCACTCCGCCCGGCAGCTTCGACTCGCGTCGGTAGGCGGCGGCATACCCGAGTCCCTGCGGTGCCGAGAGCTCGCCGGTGATGACCGCGTGCGCCAGGTCGTCGTAGTCGAACGGATCGGGCTCATCCGGCTTGTCGATCTCGAACCCGTGGAGAACGCGCTGCATATGGTCGATGAAGTTGTCGGTGAAGTACTCGCCGCCGGTCCACTCGTCAAGACCGAGCGCACGCTGCTCATCGATCGCCGCAGCGGCGGCGCGGTTCAACAAATCCTCGCCCTGTTCCGGATCGAGCTCACCGCGGTGGTAGCGAGCGAGCTGATCCTCGTGTTCGTCGAGCTTCCACCAGGATCCAACCACCGTCGTTCGCAGCGCCATCGACCGCTCCTTCCTGTCCTAGGACCTTGTAGTACCACCCGGCCGAACAGGGAGTAGACCACAAAGGCGCGCGGCGCTATGCGGCGCTTGCGGCTGCCCAAAAAAATCTCGGTTGCCTGAAAGATTGGGCGTGAATGGATGATTAGGGTTGCATGGGACCGGAGAGTGACGTTCGCGCGCAACGCCACCGTCCGGGCGTCGATCTGTCCGGCCCGAGCCCGGGCGCGCGTCGCGTCCTCCGACAGTCGCTCAAAGACGGCACACTCGACGCCAATCCCGACATTGACTTTCACTCGACCCACCCTGCGCCGAATATCTGTTAGGTAAACACCTACCATACAGAGCAGCGCGGCGTCAAGCAGGTCTAGGACCGGCCGCCGCCCGCGGCGTGGCGGGCGTAACCTCCCCGTATGGCTCAGCCGTTCGTCCCGACTGACTTTGTCGTTCCGCAGGGCCTTGTGGGTCCGGGCTTTCGCTTGGAGCCACTTGGACCCCAGCACAACGACGCCGATCACAGTGCGTGGATGTCGAGCATTGACCACATCCGAGTCACTCCTGGCTTTACGGACGGTCAATGGCCGCCCGTCGGCGGATTGTCACTCGCGGAGAACCTTCGGGACCTGCAGGGCCACGCGGACGACTTCGAGCGGCGCGTAGGTTTTACCTACACCGTTCTCGATGATCGGGACCGGATCATCGGATGCGTATACATCTACCCGTCGCGGTCCGATTCCCGGGTCGCGCAGGTGAAGTCGTGGGTCAGCGCAAACCGCGCCGAACTAGATCTCTCGGTGCACGACGCCGTGGCGAACTGGCTCTCGGCCGAGTGGCCGTTCACCGCCGTGCAATACCGCCCTACGGGCTAGGTGGAACCGCGGTTCGAGAGGGATCACGCATTTTCTGCGACGTGGAGTTGGCCGCCCGGATCGAGCGGGTCGAAGTGGACCTGATCCGCAGGGCCAGCGAAGCCGCGCGCCGTCGCTGCCCTGAGACCCGGGGTTTTACGATCGAGATGGCAGGGGCCGTCGCGAGCTTCGCCGGCGATGGGTCACCGTTCAACAAGGTCGCGGGCCTCGGGTTCGGTGGGTTGCCGCGCGCCGGTGCGCTCGACAAGGTGGAGCTGGCCTTCGCCGCGCACGGCGCCGCGGTCCAAGTCGAGCTCGCGAACCTCGCCGACCCGGCGATCGGCCTACTCTTGACCGAATCTGGCTACCGGCTGGTGGGGTTCGAGAACGTGCTCGGCCTGGCCATTCCCGACAACCTGGAGCGCCGGCGGCCACCCGGGATCGAAGTTCGGCCGAGCAGCGAAGACGAGTTGCCCGCATGGGTTGACGTCGTGTCAGATGGTTTCGAGCACCCCGATGAGGAAGGAGTGCCGTCGCATGAGCACTTCACTCGCGAGGCGATCGAAGGTGCCGAGCGCGATTTCGCAGCAGCCGGGGTCGTGCGCTATGCGGCGGTGTGCGACGGGGTCATGGCGGGCGGGGCGAGCTTCCGGATCGCCGAGGGTGTCGCGCAGCTTGCCGGCGCGGCAACCGCGCCCGCATATCGCCGGCGCGGTGTTCAGAGCGCGCTGCTGTCCGCTCGGCTCGCGGACGCGGCGTCCGCGGGATGCGACATCGCGGTCGTAACGACGCAACCCGGGTCCAAGTCCCAGCAAAACGTCCAGCGCCAGGGCTTTGACCTGCTCTACACCCGCGCTGTTCTGGTCAAGGCGCCCGGCGCTTCGACGAAGGCGACCGACGCCGACTGATCAGCGGTCGTGTCGCGGGCGAGCCCATCCTCTGGCTCCGCACGCCGAATATGCTGGCTATCCCATCATTCGCCCGAAGGAGCGTTGTAGTGAGTCAACCCGCGGTTGTTCTTGTCCACGGCTTTTGGGGTGGCGCAGCCCACTGGGCCAAAGTCATCGTCGAACTCGATCGCCGCGGCTACGGGTCGTTGCATGCGGTGGAGAACCCGCTGACCTCGCTGGGCGACGACGCGCACCGGACCCAGCAGATGCTCAAGCAGATCGATGGGCCGGTTCTGCTCGTTGGGCACTCGTACGGTGGGGCGGTGATCACCGAGGCGGGTGATCTTCCGAACGTCGTCGGGCTCGTCTACATCGCCGCGTTTGCCCCGGACGCGGGGGAGGGGCTGGGAGCGATCACCGCGCAGATGCCGCCTGCCGCGGCGGCCAACATCGCGCCGGACTCCGACGGATATGTTTGGATCGCCCAGGACAAGTTCCGGGAGAGCTTCTGCCAGGACCTTCCCGCCGACGAGGCGCTCGTCATGGCAGTCACCCAGAAGGCCCCGGTCGGCTCGACCTTCGGCGACACGGTGACCGATCCCGCGTGGAAGAAGAAGCCGACCTGGTACCAGGTCTCCACCGAGGACCGGATGATTCACCCGGACAACGAGCGGCGGATGGCGCAGCGCATGAACCCCCGCAAGACGATCGAGCTCGCCGCGAGCCACGCTTCGCTCGCGTCCCAGCCGGGCGCCGTCTGCGACCTCATCGATGAGGCCGCCAACGAACTTTCGTAATTTCGAAGTCGGGACAGCCGCTCAGTTGGCTGCAAATCCTGGCGAGCCGGCCACGGCGAAGTTCAGCGGGTCTCCCAGGAGCGTCGTGCGCGCCGGGGTCGTCTCGGCGATCACGCGGCCGCGGCGGATGACGTAACGGCGGGTAGCGCGCAGGCTGATGATGTCGATCGGAGTCGGGGCGTCGAAGATGACGCAGTCGGCCGGCTTTTCCTCCTCGATCCCGTACTCATCTTCGACCCCGAGGGTCCGCGCGCCCCTTTCGGTCGCGAGCCGGAGCATCTCGGTGATCTCTTCACGGCCGCTCATGTAAGTGAAATGCAGCGCGAGGTGGGCGGCGTCGATCAGGTCGGCCTTGCCCATCGGGTACCACGGATCGATGATCACGTCGTTGCCGATTGACACGTTGACACCGTCGGCGAGCAACTCCTTGAGCTGCGCGAAGCCGCGGCGCTTCGGGTAGGGGTCGAGGCGACCCTGGATCAACGAATTGGCGTACGGATTGACGACTATGTTGATGCCCGACCGTCGCAGGAACCCGCGGAGCTTCGAGGAGTAGTAAGGCTCATAGGAGCCCATCGCGGTGCAGTGGCTCGCGGTGACACGGCCGGTGAGGCCGCTCTTGACCGTGTTGTCGGCCATCACCTCGAGATACCGCGAGCTGGGGTCGTCGGTCTCGTCGCAGTGGATGTCGATCCGCCGGTTGTGCGCCTTCGCGAGCTCGAAGACACGGTGCACCTCGCGAAGGCCGAGCTCCGCCGTCGGTTCGTAATGGGGGATGCCGCCGACGCAGTCGACGCCGAGGCGGATCGCCTCCTCGAGTCGCTGCTCGTCGCCCTCGTTCGCGTAGAGCCCGTCCTGCGGGAACGCCGTCACCTGAATCGTGCACAGGTCAGCAAGCTCGTCACGCACGCGCAGTAGGCCGCGAACCATCGCGTCGTTCTCGCCCGAGACATCCGCGTGCGCGCGGATCCAGAGCGTTCCCTGGGCGGCGGACCAGCGGACGATCTCGCTCGCCCGGTCGAAGACGTCCTGCTCGGTCAGCGTCGGCTTCAACTCGCCCCACACTTCGATCCCCTCGATCAGCGTCCCGCTCTCGTTGAAGCGCGGACGCCCGGCGGTGAGCGACGCATCGAGGTGCAGGTGGCAGTCGACGAGGGGCGCCGTCACAAGCCGGCCCTCGGCGTCGATCACGCTCGCTGCGTCGAGATCGAGCGACGGCCCGATCCGGGCGAAGCGCTCACCCTGCACCGCTATGTCGAGAAGCCGGCCGTCGAGCAGCCGCGCGTTTCGAACGATCAGATCGGCTGCCACCTCAGGTGGCTTCGTCGGGGATCACCAACTCTTCCGAGCGATTGTCGTGGCTGAACGAGAAGAAGATCGCGTAGAGGACCGCGCTCAGCACGAAGCCAACCTCGAACGTCAGGTCGCCGATGCTCGGGTGCGCCTTGGCGATCAACCCCACGTACTCGGTCTGGTTAGAGAACAACCAGATCGAGATGCCCATGCCAATCAGCATCGCCGCCGCGCCGGCCCATGGGTTGTGCATGCGGTCGAACAGGAAGCCGTCGACGCGGCGGCCGCGACGCAGCACCCAATCGGCAAAGAACACGCCGAGCCACGGCCCGATCCAATACGAGATCACCAGAAGGAAGTTCTCGTAATCGGTGCCCGCGTTGTGCAGCCCCGTCACCGCGACGACGAAGCCGATTGAACCGAAGCCCAGCGCGACGATCGCGCGACGCATCTTCAGCGGCAGTCGGATGCCTGTCGAGAGGAAGGACATGACGCCCGAGTAGACGTTCAGCGCGTTTGCACAGATCGCTCCGAACGCGATCGCGATCAATGTGATGTCGGCGACCGCGGTCGACATGTGAGAAGTGAACAGCGCCGTGGGGTTCGAGTTCGACCCCGGGATCGTCGCCGACGCGGCGCCGACGCTCTCGAGCACAACGCACGATACGAACACGCCCGCTGCGGACCACAGCCCCGTGCTGCGGCTGTCCTTGGGCTTGAAATAACGGGTGAAATCGGAGGCGAACGGGTTCCAGCCGGCGGCATACCCGAAAGCGGCGCCGACGCTCAGCAGGAACCCTCCGATTCCCTGGGTCGTGTGCACGGCTCCGGGCCGGCTCTTGGAGAGGATGACAATCGAGGCGAGCAGGAACGCCGCGCCAAGGATGGGCAGCATCCACCGCTCGAACAGGTGTATGAGGTTGTGACCGAAGAAGGCAATCGCCGTCTGCACAACCCCGACGAAGATGAGGCACACCCAATCAGTGATCCCGGTGAGTGCATTCAGCGCGAGCGCGCCGCTGACGCTGTTGACGGCGAACCAGCCGATCCCGGCCGTCACGGAGTTCAGCCCAGCCGGCAGGATGTTGCCGACGAAACCGAACGAGATCCGGCTCTGGACCATCTGCGGGACGCCGAACAGCGGGCCACGGCTGCTGAGGAAGCCGTGCGAGAGCGAGCCGAGACCAGTTCCGATGACGATTGCCAGGACCGCGGCCCAGAATGACTGGCCGAAGAACGAGACGGCGATCACCCCGACGAACACCGTTGCGAACTCGAGGTTCGGAGACGTCCAGGTCCCAAAGAGGGTACGGGGGACCCCATGCCGTTCGGACAGCGGAATGAACTCCGCGCCCCCGGGCTCGACAACTACGACTGCGTCACCATAGGTGCCCTCGCGAACCTCGACGGGCACCTCCACCGTCAGATCGGGATTGAGAACCGCCATGACCTCACCCTCCAGTGTTAAACGGGGGCGGAAACTATCACGGCCCCGCTACCCCGTCCGGAGCGAAAAGCATGCAAAATCGGTGATCCTGCGCTGCTTTACCGAATCAGTAGCGCGGCGGGGGCGGTCTCCGGCTCGTGTCCCGGGGGCTACATGTCACGGCGCATCCGCGCGGCAGGCGCGAAGCGAGTTTGGACGGTGCCCACGACGCTGAAGCCGAGCCTTTCGTAGAAGGCCCGAGCCGGGCCTGCGGTTACCTCGAGCCGGTCCCCGCCGGCCTTACGCGCCCGCTCGCATGCGTCCTCCACGAGCGACCGTCCGATGCCGCGCCGCATATGGTCGGGCTCGACGAACAGGCCATCAAGCTCGTAGGCGCCATCCTGACCGGGGATGACCACTGAGAAGCCCACGGGCGCGTCGCGCCCGATCACGGCGACCCTGGTCCACCCGTTGTCGATGAAGTGCTGAGGGAACTCGATCGCGTCCGGATGGGCGGCGAGCTGCGCGCGGTACTCCTCCCAGACATCGGAGGACCGCCGCTGTAACGCCTCGAGTGCCGACGCCTCATGCGGGTGGGCGTTCCGGATCCTCATTGCGGGCGGGTGGAGAGCGAGAGGATGCCCTCCTCGTGGTCGAGCTCGCGCTGGAGCGCGCGGAAGCCGGTGTCGGTTATGCGGCCGCTGTCCCGCCAGCGCACCAGCTCCTCGCGTTCGGCGTCAAGCAGCGCTCGTCGAAGGCGCCCGAAGGCCTCGACCGTCGCTTCGTCGCCGGCCTCCGGGGCCGGCTCTGAAACGACGCGCAGCCGGTCCTGCGCTCGCCGGCGACGGTCACGGTACAGCGCCTCCATCCTTGCCACGACCGCGCTGTGCGGGTCTTCTTCGGTGCGGATCTCTTCGAGCCGCCGGAGTGCAGAGTCGATTGCTGCGACTTGTGCGGATGCGCGCAGGGCCCGCTCGTCGGCCATCGGCTCCCCGAGGCCTAGCGCCCGCAGGAGCGGCGCCAGCGTGAGGCCTTGGCCGACGAGCGTGACGATCACCACGGCGTAGGCGCATAGCAACAACAGGTCACGGTCGGGGAATCCGGTTCCGTGCGCCTCGAGCGGTAGCGCGAACGCGGCCGCCAGCGTGATCACACCCCTAGTTCCCGACCACGAAAGTGCGATGAGCTCTCGGGTGGAGGCACCGGTGTTGCGCGGCTCGACCAGTGGCCGGGTGAGGAACAACCACAGTGGCCTGATCACGAGCACGGCCGCGACCGTCACGCCGACGGCGGCCGTAATCGTTCCCGCCGGGTACGTGCCGAGGCCATCGATCACTGGCTTGAGCTGGTCTCCGATCAGCAGGAATACGAAGCCCTCGAGCAGGAAGTCCACGAGCGACCACACTGCCCGGGTCTGCAGTCGGGCCGCCCCGGACTCGATCGCCGGTGCCTGATGGGCGAGCAAAAGGCCGGCGACGACTACCGCGAGCACGCCCGATAGGTGGACGACCTCGGCGAGCGCATAGGCGGCGAACGGCGTGGCAAGCGACAGCGAATTCTCGACCAGGGGATCGTCCAGCCGACGGCGCACGCCGGTCACGACCGCGGCCACGAGCAGCCCCGCGGCAACTCCCCCCACCGCGGCCAGGAGGAACTGCCCGATGCCGTCGAGGATCGAGAAACCGCTGCCGACCGCAGCCGCCACCGCCACCTGATAGACGGTCAGCGCGGTGGCATCGTTCAGCAGGCCCTCGCCCTCGATCAATGTCAGCAGCGTCCGCGGCAGCCCGGCGCGGCGGGCGATTGCCAGCGCGGCGATGGGGTCCGGAGGCGCGACCGCCGCCCCAAGGGCCACCGCGGCCGCTATGCCCAGGCCGGGCACGACCGCCGACAGCGCCGCGCCGACGCCAAGCGCAGTGGCCAGCACGAGCCCGACCGAGAGCGAGGCGATCCGCGCCAGGTTGGAGCGAATGTCGAGCACGGCCGCCTTCAGCGCCGCCGAGTAGAGCAGAGGCGGGATCACCAGCACCAGCACGACGTCGGGGTCAAGGTGGATGTTCTGGCCCGGCAACTCCGAATACACCAGGCCGATAACCACAAGGGCGACGGCGGAGGGCACGCTCGTGTCCGCCGTCAGCAGGCGGACGACGAGGATCACCAACAGACTGCCG
>Ga0335073_10002336_pt1 | contig 25942 bp, 18 predicted proteins | sample Lox_Sample_22_FD_207093 | JGI IMG/M metagenome (GOLD analysis project Ga0335073, IMG submission 207093) | Soil microbial communities from Loxahatchee National Wildlife Refuge, Florida, United States - Lox_Sample_2.2 | ecosystem: Environmental > Terrestrial > Soil > Wetlands | place: USA...
CTCGAAACGCGCGCCGATGTTGAAGAGCGCGTACTGTGCGAAGACGATTTGCGAGACGCGGACGCGGTGTATCTGGCGAATGCAGTGCGCGGACTGCGGCGAGTTCTGGTCGAGTACTAGGCGTGAGAACTGAGTTTCTTCAGGTTTACGCTTTGCCCCTGGGAGGGAGCAGCAGCCTTCAGGCTGCGGAATCGCACTTCAGATCTTTAAGCGCCTTTAGGCGCGGGCTTTTTCCGCCTTAACTTATGACCACGAGACGAGTTTTTCGCAGCCTGTATAGCCCCCGGCGCGATCCTTTCCCGATGGCAGAATGAGAATAGTGCAACCAGTTCCGGCCCGCATTCTGATATGCGCCTGAAATCGCGTTTGCAGGGGATTATGTGCTCAACGCTCATAATGGTCGTTAGGTAACTCCATGACCGCGCGCGCCAGCTTCGGAAGCATCCACAACTCATCAGTCGCAGGTGCTGTGTCCCTTCCCAAATCGGCTCCAAATTTGCATAGAGAGCTCTCCCGCAGCCCGGCAAAAAGCCATTGCACCCACCCCCTCTCGCTGAAATCGCCGATTTTGTGCGCTTCTTATTCGCCATTGGACTCCTTAAAATCAATGCGTTACGTAGATCGTTCGCTTTATCTTTTGGTAAACATCAACCTCAAATTTCGGGCGGTTTTTCGTCGATTTTGGCCACTTTTGAGGCATTTTTGCCGCAAAATCGTTGCGCAACTCTCGCTCTTAAGAACAGCCGAGACCATACCGCTCATATTCGCCGCCCTCTTCCTCAACTGCGCATTGGCTTCCGCGCAAAACGAAACTCCGGCGTGGCTTGATCGCCCCGTCTGGCGCGACGCGCAGCAAACCCTTTACCTGGTGCATTCGCTGGGCGAGAGCCCGATGGAGCAATCCGCGGCACACACTCTCAACTACGGAATACAGCATTTGTACGGGGTATCGGGTGCCAGCATTGACGACTTTTCAAACCAGATTGTGATCGGTACGGCCGATGAAGTGCGACGCGCCTATCCCAACGCAGATGTCCCAGCGAATCCTGGCCCCGACTCCTATTGGATCAAGACCACTCATCCGCACAAGGGAACATTGATTCTTATTGCCGGTGGCGACGCGGGTGGTGCGCTCTACGGAGCGTTTGCGCTTCTGCGCTACTTTGCCGAATATAACAGCGCCCCTAAAGCAGTGATCAGCGAGAACCCCGCCATGCCCATCCGCTGGGTCGACGAGTGGGACAACGCCAACGGCACAGTCGAACGCGGCTACGCGGGCCGGTCGATCTTCTTCGAGGGCGGAAAAGTTCGCGATGACCTTACCGACGTAAAAGAGTACGCCCGGCTGCTCGCCTCCGTCGGCATCAACGGCTGCAACGTGAACAACGTGAACGGAGCTGCGCCCTTTTTGACCTCGGACATGCTCCGCGGCCTGGTGAGAATTGCTGACGCGATGCGCCCGTGGGGCGTGAGGCTGGCGATGAGCGTTGACATTGCCAGCCCGCAGAAGATCGGCGGGTTGAAAACATTCGATCCGCAGGACCCCGAGGTAAAGGCGTGGTGGAAGGCAAAGGCCGATGAGATTTACACGCTGATTCCCGACTTCGCGGGGTTCACCGTAAAGGCAGACTCCGAAGGCCAGGCCGGCCCGGCGAGCTACGGACGCAGTCCTGCCGACGCGGCAAACACGCTGGCCGAGGCGCTCGCTCCTCATGGCGGCGTAGTGCTCTACCGCGCGTTCGTCTACAACAATCATCTCGACTACAACGACCTCAAAGCCGATCGCGCGCGGGCTGCGTACGATATCTTTCATCCGCTCGACGGCAAGTTCGCGCCGAACGTGATTGTGCAAATCAAGTACGGGCCGATCGACTTCCAGGCGCAAGAGCCGGTGTCGCCGCTGTTCGCGGGCCTCGAAAAGACGAACTCCGCCATGGAAGTTCAGATTACGCAGGAGTACCTGGGTCAGCAGCGGCACCTTGTCTATCTCGCGCCGTTGTGGAAGTGGGCTCTCGATTTCGATCTGCACGCTGAAAACAAATCGACTCCGGTGAAGGAAATCATCGAGGGCAAGACGTTCGGCCATAAACTTGGCGGCATGGTGGGCGTCGCCGACGTGGGGCGCGACGGATGGCTGGGCGCGCCGCTGGCGATGGCCAATCTCTACGCGTTCGGTCGGCTTGCGTGGGACCCTAATCTGACCGCGGCGCAGATTGCCGAGGAATGGACGCGGCAAACGATAAGCAACCATCCGCAGGTCGTAGCTACAGTCGACAAAATCCTGCTGCACTCGTGGCCCACCTATGTTGACTACACGGGATTCCTGGGCACGCAAACGCTCACCGATATCACCGGCAGCCACTACGGCCCGAATATTGAATCGAGCGAGCGCAACGGCTGGGGTCAGTGGCATCGCGACGATGCGCAGGGTATCGGCATGGACCGAAGCGTGGCCACGGGCACGGGCTTCGCCGGGCAGTATCCGCCTGAAGTGGCAAAGATGTATGAGTCGTCCGCGACGACGCCTGATTACCTGCTGCTCTTTTTCCATCATGTGCCGTGGACCTACAAACTGCACACCGGCAAGACCGCGATTCAGTATGTGTACGACAGCCACTATGAAGGTGTGGATGAAGTGCGGCAGATGGTGGACGAGTGGAAGTCGCTCGAAGGCAAGATCGATCCCGCTCTCTACAAAGATGAATTGGCGCGGCTCCAGTATCAGCTCGGCCACGCGATGGTATGGCGCGATGCGATTGTGCAGTATTTCTACAAGGAGAGCGGCATTCCCGATGAACAGGGCCGCGCAGGACATTTCCCTGGGCGAATGGAGGCTGAAGATGCGCACCTGACGGGCTACGCAGTGATCGATGTGAAGCCATGGGAGGATGCGTCGAACGGCAAGGGCGTAACTTGCGCTGAGAAGACGTGCTCGGCTGAGTGGACTTACGCAGGCGCAGCCGGGCGCTTCGATATTGCGACGCAGTATTTCGATTTGCCGGGCGGCGTTGCCAGGTTTGCGCTCGATGTGAATGGAAAACAGGTTGCTGCGTGGGATGCGGATGCGACGTTCCCATCGCGGCGTCCCAATGGGGACACGTCGACACGCTATACGGCGCGAGGCATTGAACTCAAGCCTGGGGATGTATTGCGCGTTGAAGGCACACCCGACGGCAGCGACCCCGCGGCGTTTGACTACATTGAAGTGACGCCGGCGGCGGCCGACTGACGAATCGGTCGAAGATCGACTCGCGAACGTGACACGGCTTCGCAAAAATCATCAAATGATTTTTCGAGCGATCAACGCACTTCCGCGTCTGTGTGATTGGAAGAGCGCAGCACAACACGGGGAAACGAAGGCGCGCAAACTTCCCACAGTCCTTCCTTGAGAGGCAAACCATGACACACACTGCCGCATCTACAGGCAGACTTCAGCTCTCCGCCTGTTTGCTCGCCGCGCTTGCACTAGCCACTTACTCACCGCGTGCGATCGCACAAACCGATCCCGGTGACGCAAAGTCCGCCGCGACGCCGGAGTACCGCACGTTTTACCTCACAAACACCACTACGAACGCGCAAAACGATGTTGTGACCGATCTGAGGAACATGCTGCCCAGAGCCAAGATCTATCGGGTCGAATCGCAGGGCGCCATTTCAGTTCTCGGCACGGCTGACGAACTTCAACTGGCGCAGCGCATCGTTGCCGACATGGACCGCCCCGCCAAATCGTATCGCCTCACCTTCACCATTAAAGAAAACGATGCAGGCAAGCCGGACGACCCGAGGCGCGTAGCGATGGTGGTGATGCTTGGCAATAAGAGCGAATTGAGGCAGGGCACCAAGGTTCCCATCGTTACCGGCTCAACCGACGCGCAAAGCTCGACCACCAACACACAGGTACAGTACCTCGACGTGGGTTTGAGCATCGACGCGTGGCTCGACAGCTCAGGTTCCGGGCTGCGCCTGCACACAAAAGTTGCTCAGTCGAATGTTGCCGATGAGAAATCGAACGTAGGAATTCAGGACCCGATTCTTCGTCAGACTGTACTTGACGGCGAGGCCACCCTGGTTGAAGGTAAGCCGACGGTTCTAGGCACACTTGAAATGCCGAACGGCACAGGCAGCGAAGAGATTCAAGTTGTGGCTGAAGCGGTGAAGTAGGGCGGCTTTGATCGCCTACGCCTTGGCCACTTCAACCAGCGTGGAGTAGAAGGTCGCCCCCGCGCCGATATCGGTGAGCCGCTCGCTGGTGAGCGCGTTCACGTTGCCGCCGTCGGGGTGCAGCTTGGCCCAGTCGAGCCTTGCTGCCACCACGCCCGCAGGCAGATTTGAATTCAGCATTGCGGTCAGGCGCAGCGAGCCTCGGTCATTGAAGACCCTCACCGCGTCACCTTCGCGAATGGCGCGTGGTTCGGCGTCGAGCGGATTGATTTCAAGCCGGCGGCTGGTTCGCGCTTCCATCTTGCGGTGCCCGTCGAGATTCGCGAATGTCGAGTTCATGTAGTTATCGCTCTTGCGTGGCAAAAGCTCCAGAGGGAACTGCCTTGCGCTCTCACTCCAGCGCGACTCGGCGGGAGGTATGAATGCAGGCAGCGGATCGAGGCCCGCCGCTGCCAGCGATTCGGAATAAAACTCGATTTTGCCGGTGGGCGTGGCAAAGGGCCCGCGTGTGTACGGCAAAAACGGCTGCCCCTCCGGGTCGCGATGAAACGCCAGCGGGATGTGCCCTTCGCGATCGAGGTCCTCGAACGTGATGTGTTGCATTTGCGCATTTGTCGAGTACCCGTCAGCGCCAACGGCCAGCGCCTGCCTGATGATCTCTTCGGGAGTATCGCGGAAACACGATTCAGTGAACCCCATGCGCTGCGCGAGCTGCCCGAAGAGCCACACATTCGACCGCGACTCGCCGAGCGGCTCGATGGCCTGCTTCGATAGCTGCACATAGTAGTGGCCGTAGGCGCCCTGAATGTCGGTCTGCTCAAGGAAAGTCGTCGCCGGCAGAATGAAGTCGGCATAATCCGTTGTGTCGGTAAAAAACAGATCGTGCACCACGGTGAACAGATCGTCGCGCGCCATGCCGCGCAGAACCGCGTTCTGGTTCGGCGCAACCGCCGCCGGATTCGAGTTGTAAACAAACAGCGCATGCACCGCCGGCCCGTCTTCGCACCGCGGCTTCGGCTCCCTTGCTCCCTTGCTCCCGGGTCCACTGCCTTCTCGTTCCCTGCCTAAATCATTCAGCGCATGGCCCAGCTCGCACATATTCACCAGCCGCGCCTCGCGGCCGAGCGGCGAATCGAGCTGCAGATCGGGCCGCTCCACGGCCTGTTTATCCCACGCGAACGCGCCTGACGTTGACATCACGCCGCCGCCACCACGATATTTCCACGCGCCGGTGAGCGCCGGCAGCATGGCAATGGCGCGCATAGCCGTGCCGCCGTTTTCGGAGCGCTGCAGGCCGTAATTCATGCGGATGGCCGCGGGCGGCGTGGTCGCGTACTCGCGCGCAAGCTGTTCCACTTCGGCCGGTGTCAGTCCGGTCGATTCGGCAACGCGGCAAGGCGTGTAATCGCGCGCGCGTTCCGCCAGCTTGTGAAAGCCACAAGTGAATTCATCAATGTAAGCGCGGTCTTCGAGGCCGTCGCGAAGAATCACATGCATCATTCCCAGCGCCAGCGCCGCGTCGGTTCCGGGCCGAATGGCAATGTGCCAGTCGGCCAGCGCCGCGGTCCGCGTGCGATAGGGATCGATGACGATAAGCCGCGCGCCCGAGCGCCGCGCCTGCTCGATCATCGGCCACAAGTGAACATTGTTGCCGTGGATATTTGCGCCCCAGGCAACGATGAGCTTGGCGAGCTTGAAATCCTCAGTGGGCGTGCCGAACTTTTTACCGTAAACCAGATTCCAGGCCTGGCCGCCGGCTTCGGCGCAGATGGTGCGGTCGAGCCGGCTTGCGCCAAGGCGATGGAAAAATCGCCTGTCCATTGAGCCGTAGCCAAGCACGCCGATGGTCCCCGCGTAACTGTACGGCAAAATCGACTCGGGGCCGTAGGTTTCGCTGATCAATTTGAGCCGTGCGGCGATTGCGTCCAACGCTTCGTCCCAGCTCACGCGCTCAAAGGCTTCGTGCTCGCGGCCCTTCGCCAATGCCTGCCTGGGCACGCTCGGCCTGCGCCTGAGCGGGTAAAGAATTCGGTCGGGCGAGTAGACGCGGTCGAGATATTTGGCGACCTTGCCGCACAAAAATCCCTGCGTCACGGGCTGCGATGGGTCTCCGGCGACCTTGATGGCGCGTCCCGATTCGTCCACCGTCACCAGCACCGCGCAGGAGTCGGGGCAGTCGTGCGAGCAAACCGTGTGCACAACGCGGAAGGGGGACGCCATGGCTTCATTGTAAGCTGGCTGCGGAGGCGTTTGAGATGAGGAAGGTTCTTCTGGCTTTGGCAATGGTCTGCGCTGCGGCAGGTGTAATTGCGCAGAGCAGCGGCGGCGATGAGGCTGCCATTCGCGCGGTGATGACCGCGCAGGTCGATGCGTGGAATAAAGGAGACGTGTCGGCGTTCATGCAGGGCTACGAGAACTCGCCCAAGACGACATTTGTAGGCACTAAGGTGAACAAGGGATACGAGCCGATCCTCAAGCGATACCAGACCAACTACACCACGCCCGCGCAAATGGGCAAGCTGACCTTCTCGAATCTCGAGGTGCAATTGCTGCCCAGCGCGTGCGGCGCAACGGAGTACGCAGTCGTGACCGGCAATTTTCATCTCGAGCGCACCGAGAAAGGCCCCGCCGCCAAAGACGACGGCATTTTTTCACTGGTGTGGCGCAAGGGTCGGAACGGATGGAGGATCGTGCTCGATCACTCGAGCTGAGAACTGGACGACAGGTGTTGCTCTTCGTCGGTCTTCTATACTGATCTCGCCATGAGCTGTATCTTCTGCAAGATCGTGAGTGGAGAGATTCCGTCGACGCCCGTTTACCAGGACGAGCAGACGTATGCCTTTGCCGACATCAACCCCAAGGCTCCGGTGCATGTGCTGGTGGTGCCCAGGGAGCACATCGTATCGGTTCACCACGCCGGCCAACATCAAAAAGAGCTGCTCGGCCACCTGATGGCTGTTGCCGCCGAGATCGCGCGCGCCAAAGGCCTTACGAATGGCTACCGGGTGGTGACAAACGTGGGCGACGATGGCGGGCAGACGGTGGATCACCTGCATCTGCACCTGCTGGGCGGACGGCCGATGACTTGGCCGCCGGGGTAAATGCTGGGAATAGGGAATAGAGAGTAGGGAATAGAGAGCAGAAAACAGACTTACCGGGCGCCCGGCAGAAACGGGAAATGCGTTATCCTTAAAGTGCGCGCCCGTAGCTCAGCTGGATAGAGCGAATGCCTCCGGAGCATTAGGTCGGGAGTTCGAATCTCTCCGGGCGCACCATCCTTCCTTTACTCGCCGGTCCTCGCCAACAGATTGCCCCGCCCGCACCGGCTGCTCAACCGGACAGTCCGCTTCCCGCCTCTTTAATGAGTTTTTGTTTCAAATATTCCACTTTCTCGTCATTCCTTCCCTTTCCTGTTTCCCGCCGACCCCAAATTATGCGAGCATTAGACACCGTTTCAATATTTCCACTGGCTAGAATGCTCGAAACCTAGAAGTTGCCTTGTCAGGCGAATTGGCAGCGTCCCTGGACCCGCTGGTCGAAACCCGGCCGCGCCACGCTGTGCCGATTCGCATATAGCCTATCGCTCGAAGATCGAATTCGGAGTGCCTTTAATGTGTAATGCGACAGGTCTGTTCGCCCGCCTTGTGTCTCTCTGCCCGACGATCAAAACCGATTTTTCAGCCTTCAAGACGATGGCCCTCCGGGGTATCGCCGCCGCAGTTGCCCTGCTGGCGGGCGCGGCCAGCGCCGGCGCTCAGGCGGGGTTTCCCAACGAGGGTGTCGGAGCTTTCTCAAATCCTCAGGCGGTCCCGGTAACCATTTCGACTGCCGGCACCGTCGCCAATATTCAGGTGACGACGATGGGTCAGCCGGGCCTTGATTTTGCCCAGGATACTGCGCTCACAACCTGCGCCGGCGCGGTCACTACTACCTGCAATGTTGGCGTTACCTTTGCCCCCTCGACGCCGGGCGTGCGGGTCGGCGCAGTGGTGCTCCTCGATAAAAGCAGCAATGTTCTGGGCACGGCTTACGTCTACGGCATGGGCATTGGTTCTATCGGCTCATTTATGCCGGGCTACGTCACTCCATATGCCGGCACCGTGGGCTTTTATAAGGGATCGTCGATTGGCGATGGGGGTCAGGCGACGGAAGCCGAGTTGTATCTGCCGGCAGGCATAGCTTTCGACGGTGGAGGCAATCTATACATCGCCGACACTGCGCACAACCGCGTAAGAATGGTCTGCGCCGGGTCCTCCAGCGGCATAATCAACGGCACGCAGGCAGCCTGCAAATCTCCAGGAGTCATTACCACAGTGGCTGGTGGAGGGGGTGGCTGCGCCAGTCAAACCGATACTATCGGCGATGGTTGCCCCGCCGGCAACTCCACGCTGGCAACTCCCGGCGGAGTGACCGTTGACGGCGCCGGAAACCTCTACATTGCCGACACCGGCAACAACGAAATACGCGTCGTGAACTCCGCCACCGGCGTCATTACGGTCCTCGCCGGGGATGTAAACGGGCTATGCGCTGGCAAGACCGACTCACTTGGCGACGGCTGCCCGGCCACATCGGCCATCCTCAACGAGCCCGAAGGCGTGACCCTCGACGTGTTCGGCAACGTGTATATCGCCGACACGGCCAACAATCTCATCCGCAAGGTTGCGCCATCGGGCATAATCACGACGTCTGCCGGCGGCGGCGCGGGATGCGGCGCGCAGAGCGATGGGTTCGGCAATGGCTGCGACGCCAACCAGGCCGTCCTTAAGAATCCCTATCCTGTTGCATTCGATGCGTCGGGCAACATGTATATTCCCGATTCTTCAGACAACGAAGTGCGCGAAGTTATGGCCACAGGCGGAGTGGTTTCGCCCACAAGCACGATTGTGGATTTCGCGGGAAACGGCGGTCAAACTTCCTCAGGCAACGGCGGGCCGGCAAACCAGGCAGCGCTGTTTGCGCCTTCAGGTGTCGCCATCGATCCGGCGCAGAACGTGTACATCGCCGATACGCAAAACAACATGGTCAGGATGGTGAACGCGAATACATCCATCATCAGCACGATCATCAGCAACAACAGCAATTTGACCTACAATGCGCCCCCGTTTAATTCATTTTCCAGTCTCAAGTTTTATGGGCCAATCGGCCTCGCTTTCGATGCATCGGGAGATTTGTACATCGGCGACAGTCTCGAAATGGTCGTGCAGCAAATGCAGAGCAATCTTGCGTACGTCAACCAACTTTCTCTGGCGACCAACGGAACATTCGTGGGTTCGACCACATCACCGATGTACGTCACCGTAGCAAACATCGGCAACGCGCCGCTCGATTTATCTGCAATTAACCCGGATAGCAATTCACAGGTGAGCGCAACCCAGCCATCCGCTCCCGCCCCCGCGCTATGTACCACCGGCACTCCCTTTCTTGCGGTGGGCGATGAATGCACTGTTGGAGCGGTTTTTGCTCCGACAGACACCACGATCACTACGCCTCTCGATCCGCTCGACGCGGTCATCGATGTTGTCGACCAGACGGCGAACTCACCCCTGGTTATCGAAATGGTTGGCGACGCTCAGCCGCAGAACGCTACCGTGACGACCATTACCTCGAATTCGCCAACGTCGAACTATGGCGCGGGCGTCACATTCACGGTTAACGTGACCACCGGCGCAAACACAGGCGCTTTAACCGGGACGGTCACGGTCACCGATACCTTCAACAACGCCACAAGCACGCTCGCCTCCAACGTCCCATTGAACACTTCGGGAGTCGCGGTGCTTCCGCCCATTACAACGCTGGCGGTAGGCGTTCACAGCATTGTGGCGACATACAGCGGTGACCCGAAGCACCTCGACAGCAATTCCGATTCAAACCCGTTGACGCAAACGGTGAATGAGCAGACAAACACTACGCTCATCTCGAGCGGTAACACGTCGGCACCCGGCCAGAACGTGACATTCACAGCCACCGTAGCCATTTCGGCAGCCGGCGGAGGAGTTACGCCCGACGGCACTGTCACCTTTATGAATGGCACAATGGTTCTGGGCACTCCTCAGACGCTCGGCGCAGGCCTCACGGCTACCTACTCAACCACAGCGCTGCCGCTCGGCAACAACCCCATCACCGCTGTCTACAGCGGAGATCCCACCATTTACGTGCTTGGCAGCACGTCAGCCGTTCTCAACCAGGATGTGCAGGTGGCCTCGATTGCCGCAGTCACCTCGTCGCCAAATCCGTCGAGCTATGGACAACAGGTCACATTCACCGCGTCCATAACATCCGCGACACCTACTATTGTGGGCGCCACGGGCACCGTGACCTTCCTCGATAACGGCGCTCAGATCGGGACAGGACCCCTGAGCGGCAATCCGGCCACCGCGCAGTTCCAGACATCGTCGCTCTCTGTCGGCACGCACCCCATCACGGTTTCGTATAGCGGCGACGCAAATTTCGGCGCTGCAACTTCATTGCCGGCCAACAACCAAATTGTGAATCCTGTTCCCACAACCGTAGCAGTCAGCTCTACTCCGGCGACGGGCGTAGCCGAGGAGCCGGTGGCAATCACCGCTACCATAAGCTCTTCAGCAAGCGCATCGCTGGTGACGGGTACGGTTACTTTTACCGTGGGAACCAAGACAGTGGGTCCGGTGACGGTGACCAACGGAGTAGCAACTACTAACCAGACGCTCCCCGCCGGCACCTACCAGGTGGTCGCCGTGTACTCCGGCACATCCAATCTTGGAGGCAGCACATCCAACCCATATACGCTGACGATCAGCAGCGCCACTACGACTGCTACCTTGAGTGTTACGCCCAATCCCGCCGTCGCCGACAGCACGATTACTTTCAGCGCAACGGTGTCAAGCAATGGAATAGCGCCCACCGGCTCAGTGAGCTTCATGTCGGGAGGCACGACACTGGGAACCGCGACAGTGAGCTCGGGAGCAGCGCTTTTCTCAACCAATACTCTCGCTGTGGGCAGTTACTCGATAACTGCGGTTTATGGCGGCGATGCAAATAACTCCACCACAACATCGCCGGCGGTAAATCTTACGGTCGGATTGATTCCCACCGATACAGACCTGGTTGCGACATCCACGACGGGCAATCCACCGCAGGTGCTGCTGGTCGGAGTGGTCACCGGAACTACCGGACCCACACCAACCGGCACCGTAACTTTCAGTACCAACGGCCAAAGCATCGGTTCGGCCACGCTGGATTCCGACGGAGTGGGGAGCTTTAGTCCGAACCTTCCCAATGGAACCTACCAGGTGGTTGCCGCGTATAGCGGCGATACTGTCCACGCCGCGTCGCAGTCAACGGCGGTGAGTGTCACAGGCGCGCCGGCCGCCTTCAGCCTGACCGTCAGCCCCAATACACTCAGCATGGCTGCATCGCAGAATGCGGCAGTCACAGTCAGTCTGGCGTCGGTGGGCGGGTTTACCGACACCGTGTCACTGGGCTGCGCAGCGCTTCCTGCGGGAGTCACATGCACGTTTGCAAATCCGTCTGTAACCCTGGCGGCAAACGGAAATGCATCATCGGCGCTCATCATCGACACCAACTCGCCGCTCAGCGGAGGCGGCACGGCAATGAACGCAGGCAAGGGACGCACCATGAGCCTGGCAGGGCTGTTGCTGCCGTTCAGCGCGTTCTTCGGCTTCGCATTCTGGAGGATGCGCAGGCGTTCGGCTTCGTTGCTCACCATGGTTCTGGTTGCGGCTCTCTCTGTGGGCGCGCTGGTAGCCACCGGCTGCAGCGGATTCAGCGCATCAAACGTCACGCCCGGCACCTACAACGTTGTCATCACGGGTATTGGAACGCAGAGCAACACCATTCACTACACAACTCTCACATTGACCATCACAAAATAGAGGCGTGATTGCCCGCATTTAGCGCAGGTCCAAAAATGATCGATTTGCCAAATTACAACAAGCGATTGAAACAAGAGCAGAAGTTTTATTTGCGGCTGGCGGCGATGTTCTCAGCCGCATTGGTAGTGCTGGCACCGGCAGCCCCTGCCCGCGCGCAGGTATTGCCAACAGCCGACGCGGGCGGCATTAAGCTCTCGGCAGGCGCCACAGGATCCGGCGAGTACGTTCAGTACGGCGAACGCAAGATGGTAGCCGTAAGCCCGTTTGTCGATTTCGATACCCATGGCCACATCGGCCTCGAAGGCGAAGCACATTTTGTTCAGTTTCACCAGACGAGCAACCTGCGCCTATCGATTTATTCAATCGGCGCGCGTTATCGGTTCCAGCTTGGTGAGCGTTGGCAGCCCTATGCCAAGGGTCTTATCGGATTCGGAGATTTCAATTTTCCCTACAACTACGCCACAGGACGCTACCTGGTGGTTACGGCAGGCGGCGGAATGGACTACCGGCTCAACTCGAGATTTCACATCCGTGTGGCTGACGCCGAGTGGCAGGACTGGCCTGGGTTTAACTGCGGCGCATCGGGCGGATGCGGCGCCATGAGCACCGTGGGCGTCAGTGCGGGATTGAGATACGACATCCGATAACGATTCCTGCGAGCCCGATGCGATCAGTAACGATGGCGGGCTCCATTCGGGGTTTACGCGCGCATATTTCCCATTTCCGCAACGTCCAGTCAGCGCGTGATTCTTGTCACCGTCCGCAGCAGGTATTGCCCGCTAGCCTCATAATTGCGGAGCGCCGGTTCTTTTCGGCCTCCTATACATTCGAGGAGCGAATTCATCATGGCTTATGTTGTGACCGATGCATGCATCAAGGATTTCGTTTGCGTAAATGAGTGCTCGACGGCGGCGATTGCGCCCGCGCAAAGCGACGCGGCCGCTGACGGGGTATCGCAGGTTTTCATCAACCCCGATGAGTGCATCGATTGCGGCAACTGCGCTTCGGTTTGCGAGCAGAACGCCATTTATCGGCTCGATGAACTCCCCGCCGATAAGGCTGAGTTTGCTGAAAAGAACCGGGCGTATTTCAACTAGGCGGCATTTCCGGCACGCAGCTAAACAATTTGCGCCGTGTTCAAGCGGTGCGGGCCTGGAGGCCCGCAGGGACGACCGGGCATGTGCGGGCGCTCCGCATTAGCCGCCATGAAAAATGCGAGCAACAACCGCGTCCGCGTTGACCATCTCTAATTGGGCTTCGTCTGATTCGCAGCGGCCGGTTGCGCGCTTTCGGCTGCGGGCGCAACGGATTGCGGAGCTGGATTTTCCTGATTATTGGACTGCGGGGCGGCCTGTCCAGACCCCGGCGTATTGGTTTGCGGAGCGGACACTGGTGTGGCTGCAGCCGGTGCGCTCGCTGGCGTGGTTGCAGGAACGCCCGGCAATGCAGCAGGCTCGGGTAAATGCGGCATCACTATCGGAGTCACCGGCAACGTGAGCGTCTGAATCGTGCCGGGATCGTCGCGCAGCTTCAAAAACAGTTGCCCGTTTGCTGGATGCGGCACCGTGAGCTGTGTCCCTGTGAATTCCGCCGGCACATCCACCGAATTATTGAAATCCGGCGTCGACGAAAACGAGTCGGCGAGGAAAAGATCGTCACCGCTCAGGATGCACGGTTTTGCGATCGCACGCGGGCAGCGAAGATCCTTGAAGTCGGGCAACCGGACCAGCGTTCCCAGCTCGAGCCAGTCGCCTGCGATTCCGTCAGCCGAAACCGGACGCACACGCACCGGCCCAAATGCCGATGGTCCGAAGCGCGCCAGCGGCTCCACCGTCGCCACAGCGGTCTTTGCATCTTCGAGCATCAGGCTGCCGTCTCCCAAATCGAGCATGGTGTGAAAGCTCGAGTCGTCGGCCGCCATCTCCACCTTTTCGTCACGCGAGAAATGCGCCGGCGAGGTCGACTGCAAAAAGAACACTAGCTTTCCATCCACCGGAAGGTCGTTGGAGCTGCTGAACTGGACCGGTATGGGCGAACCCTTCGGCGCGTCCTGCACGCCCTTGCTCAAGAGGCTGATCGCGGGCCGCGAGGGCCTCACCGTCACCGGAGTCTTCAATTCGCGTCCATCCTTCAGCACTACGTGCGCGGTGTAGGCTTTACCCGAAATCAGGCTCGCAGTTGAACCCTCCACGTTCATCGTCAGTTGGTCGAGGTCGCTCACATGCGCCAGTGTCGACGGGGTCAGCTTCACGTCGTTCAGTTTCGCGGTCGCCACCTGGTCGAGACGCGTGCCAGTCAACACTGCTTCCTTATCGCCACTGTTCAGGCTCAGGCCCTCAAGCGACGCGGCCACATCGTAGGCGGTCATCTTCAACGTATCGGGCTGCGCAAGCCCATATTGATACACGGCCACATTTACCGGGCCCGGTTCCGCTTCCTTAAGCGGCAGCGACAGCTCCAGCGTTTCAGCCTTCGCGGTAGATTCGGTCTTCGCGATCTTCCAGGTCAGCGGCACGCTGTGCGAATCTGCGCCAAGCTCTTCGATTTTGTTTACGCAGAGCGCATTTCCGCCTTCGAGATGGACCGTGTCGTCGCGGCCCACCACCAAGGCCGACTCGTCGGCGCGCGAAAGGCTCCACTTCCCGGGCTCGGGAGAAAACAGCTTGTACTCCGGGCCTTGCCAGTCGTCGAATCCCCATTTGCCCGTAACCTTGCCGGTGAGTTCGCCGCTCGGAAGCTCCGGCATTTTATCTTTGGCCACCAGCCCACCCACGCCAGGATCGGCAATGAGCGGAATGTCCACCGAGCCGCTCTTCCCGCTCTCGGACTGCACATGGAGTATCAGGTCGTGCGCCAATCCCGTTGCAAACACCAGCGGCGCGCCTTCGGCCGGCAAAACAAGATTGGGCTTGTAGGCGCAAAAAGAGTCGGATGGATTGGCCGGGTGCAGCGGTTCGGGACGCCCTGGACCGATCGGAGGCAGCCCCACCACCACAACCGACTTGGGATTCCGGAACGAGGGAGGTACATTCAGGCGCAGGTTGAGTGTGTCGGTCCTGGGCAGCGCCAGCGCGGGAATGTACTGGAAGTGCGCCGTGTGCAGCGAAGATAGAATTCGCGCTGTGTCGACCACCGCACCCACATAAGGACTGTACATGCCGCCGCCGCCGAGATTTGAGTAGCTGAGCTGGTTCATCAGGTCGCCAGTCGAACCGCTCGTCAACTGGTCGACAAGTGACTGCGCATTGGCGTCGTCGAGCACCAGCCCTTCGGAATTCTGCGAGAGACACGTCGCCTGCTGGTCAACGGGGCGCAGGAAGCAATCCTGGTTGATCTTGATTCCGAGACTCCGCGCTGCCATCTCGGCACGTTCCTTCAGCAACTTCGGATCGGTGGCCGAGGTTGCCTTTACGTCCTGCAGGTAAGTCTCGAGACGCATCCGTTCCCAGCTGGCAGCTTGCAGGTCCTGCGCCGCGCGCACAAACGCACCGGGCCGGTCGGTCACCGCCTTGCGCAGGGTGTTAAAGTCGCCGCCGGTCTCGGGAGCCAGAAACAGGAGGGCCTGCTCGGCCCCATCGGGCACGTTGACGAAGACGCCCTCTTCGCGCGCCTGTCCGCTCCAGGTTTCCACCCTGGTAAACCAGTCGGCCGGCGGCTGGTTGGTGGCGCCTCGCAGAAACGCAATCACCAGCACAAAATGATTCGATTGGGTCTCAGGAAAGTCGGGATGGACCCACAGGCGGTCACCGGGGAGAAGGCTGCCCACCTCTGAAATAGGCAAAGTAGCCGTTCCCCGTTTCACATGCAGGTCGATCTTGGGCCCGGAGAGGTCGAATACCGGGCCTTCGGCTATCAGCCCGCTAGGTATCAATGTCAAAAGCAGCGGCAACAAAAGACGCAAGAAACTGCGCATATCCTTATTGTACGAACTCTGCGTGCGAAGGGAAGCGGCCTGCCCCTCGGGACTGGCGCGAAAAGGGCCGCAGAGTGCTGCAGAGAAAGCTATTTCCGCACTCCAACTCCCTCAGGCGCATGCTCCCGTCATGCAGGATCGGGTCGTTTTTATCGAAATCCAATCTTTTCTTCGCGCAAAATCGATTATTCGGGTACACTTATCGCCATATACTTCCAGGGCCACGGCGTTTGGGGGATGGTCGTTTCTTGACATCGCTGGCCGGTCCAGGCGTGCGGAACAGTGAACGCCGGCTTGCCGCAATACAATGTCACCAATATCATCGCCTTCAGGCCGACAGTCTTCTCAAACCATTTGGTGGAGAGGGAAGTTGCGAACGGCTCGCAACAGCCGAGGTCAAAGTTCGCGTGCAATGGAGTGAACCGCAGGCAGTTCAGGTTACCCGTTCGTGTTTCGTCCTCCGCCTTCTATTAACTTGGAATTCGTTTCCCTTACCCCGCCTGCCAGATTGATCGAGCAAGGCTGTTTGTTACAGGTAACTTCTCTCTTTGCTCCGCTACGCCGCCGGCAAAGGAGCCCCAGGGCCCCAAAAAATTTTATCGGAATTTTTAATCGAATATTGAAGTTCAAAGTATCGGGCGCATTGCAAAAAGGCATTATCTCCCCCCTCGCATTAGAGTGCCGCACGCGGCGCCTTGCCGCCTCGCAGCCGGAGTAAGTACCGGAACTGCGCCGGCGGACTGAGCATCGGAGAAAATTTATGAGATCGACGCGATCGACACAGAACGGCATAGAGCAACTTAGCATTCCCGCAGCGGAAGAAATTATTGAAGATGCACTCAACGAGCTTTCCTTCTCCCAGGACCCCGGCCTGGTCAGAGCGTTGCGTTTTCTTGCGCCTCCGGGCTACACCGCCATTGTGGAACTTTGCAGCGAGAACGGGCGAAGCAAGCGCCGCAACGCGATGGCCGATTCCTGGTCGCCTGAAGACGACGAGGTGCGAATCTACTTCGAACGCATCGGCGACGGCGAGGGCCGCATCATTCGTGCCCCGCGCGCGGCCGTGCCTCGCGTCGCCGAAGATGAAGAAATTCCGGAAGAAGCAGTGTTGCCGGCAGACATGGACAACCGCGTCAAGGAGCTGTGTACCGCTCTTGCCGAAGCCGAGCGCGGCGGCCATGCGTTTATCGCGCTCAAGTGGTTCCGGGATTCCTTCCTGCCCCGCAAGTCGTTCCGCTGGAACCAGCACCCCGATTCCCGCCAGGCCGTTCTGGCTGAAGCTATCCAGCGCGGCGTGGTAATGACCAGCAAGATCGCCAACCCCAAGACCCCTGCATATCCCACCACCACCATTCGTCTCAACCGCGCCGAGGCCGGAATTCCAGAAGAGGCGCAACGCTTCCATCCCGTGACCGTGCAGGGCGAGGCAGCGGCCGAGGTGCTTGAAGAGGAGCGGGAGGAAGCGTGAGCTTCTACTTTCTTGAGGCCACGGCCTTCGTGAAGCTGTTCGTGCAGGAGTCCGGCACTGACAGCCTCATCCGTTTGCTTGAGCCTCTTGAAGATCATCGCAAGCTGATTGCCGCATCAACCCCGCTCGAAGTCTATTCCGCCATTCGCCGCCGGGAACGCGCCGGCGCAATCGCCTCCGACGATGCCGTCAAGGCCCTCGAAAGCCTGCGCCAGGAGTCAGCGCGCACCGTACAGCAGCCGCTCAATCCGGCGGTGCTTGAGACAGCTCGGCAATTACTCGACCGCACTCCGGTGCGCTGGCCTGAGGCTCTCCAGCTAGGCGCGGCGCTCACTGCGCGCGAAATGTTTCAGGGCACGGCCATCGTCTTTGTTTCGTCGTCAGCCGTGCTGCTTGAAACCGCCAGGGCCGAGGGCTTTGAGATTCTCGACCCCACACGCGATTCAGCCGTGGCGGAATAGGGCCAGCGCTCCGCTTCATCGTCTATCATCTCCAGATACATTTCTTCTTGAGCGCCAGGAGTGCCGATGACCACCGCCGCACCCGATGCCGTTGGCACCAAATCTCAGCTGCGTAAGGCGATGGGATTCTGGGACGTGCTGCTCTTCAACATCGCCACGGTACTCGGTCCGCGCTGGATCGCCGCCGCGGGCCACAACGGCACTTCATCCATTAGCCTCTGGGTGCTGGCCGCGGTCTTCTTCTTCGTTCCAGGCGCGCTGGTCATCAACGAGCTTTCATCGCGCTTCCCTGAGGAAGGCGGGCTCTACGTCTGGGCCCGCGAAGCATTCGGCCCATTTCACGGATTCGTCGCCGGCTGGACGTACTGGATCTACACGGTCTTCTACTTTCCCGGCCTGCTGCTGGCCAGCGCTTCGATGAGCGCCTACATACTGGGCGCGCGCGGCGCTGCTCTGGCCGATAACCAGGCCTATCTGATCTGGGGCTCTCTCGTCCTTCTGGCCATCGCAGTGCTGCTCAATATCATCGGCCTCAACATCGGCAAGTGGCTGCAGAATGCGGGCGGTGTGGGAACTTATCTTCCGCTGCTGATGCTGGTAGCCATCGGCGCAATCGTGTGGATGCGTCATGGTTCGGCCACGCACTTCACGCTTCACAATATGATGCCCACGTGGAATTGGGACACCGTCAACTTCTGGTCGCAGATCGCATTTGCCTTTACCGGGCTCGAGCTGGTGTCGGCTATGAGCGAAGAAGTTCGCGATCCTCGCCGCACCCTGCCACGCGCGGTGTTCGGCGCAGGCGCTCTCATCGCGCTGATGTACATCGCCGGAACCTTCGCGATCCTTGCGCTCTTGCCTGCCGACAATATCGATCCGCAGAGCGGCGTATTTGCAGCGCTGTCGAGCGGTTCCATCATTCTCGGCCTTGGCTTTATCGGAATCCTGGCAGCGCTGCTGGTTACGGCTGGCAATGCCGGCGGCGTTGGCTCAACAGTTGCAGGCATCGCCCGCGTTCCCTTTGTGGTGGGCATCGATCGTTATCTGCCGCGCGCCTTTGGCAATATTCATCCCAGATGGAAGACGCCGTGGATTTCAATCCTGGTGCAGGCGATTGCTTCGGGCGCAATTCTGCTTTTGAGCCAGATCAAGAGCCGTGGCGTGATTGCGGCTTACCAGGTGGTGGTTGACGCGGCGATCATCCTCTACTTCATTCCGTTTCTCTACATGTTTGCCGCCGTTATCAAGCTGGCCGGACGCAAAGATCGCAAAGAGAACACCCATGCCGTGCTGGTTCCCGGCGGCGTGCCCGGCACGTGGATCTGCGGAGGCTTGGGCTTTGTTGTCGTCGTCATTGGAATTGTGCTTTCATTTATTCCGCCAGGCGGGCCAGACAAACTCTCGTTCGAGATTAAGTTGATAGGCGGCACGGCAGGCTCCATTCTGCTCGGCCTCATCCTCTACTGGCGGGGAGCACGCTCGAAACAAGCACAGAGTTGACCTTCGCCATGCTTTGCACCTTCAATTCGAGTCAGGGTTTAAAATCGTAAAGGTTGTAAATGCAGAACGCGGGCTCGGAGCCCGTGACATTACTGCCCGTGCACCGCGATTCGAATCGCTCTGCCGGGCACTGTTGCGTAGAAACGGAAACAATGCGAGCAAAGACTGCAGTGGTGTTGGGCGCCCAGTGGGGCGATGAAGGCAAGGGCAAAATCGTCGACGTGCTTAGCGAGCGCTTCTCTGCCGTGGCGCGTTACGCCGGCGGGCACAACGCCGGGCATACCGTCATTATTGGCGACCAGCGTTTCGTGCTTCAGCTCATTCCCTGCGGCGTTTTGCGCGCCGGGTGCAAGGCAGTCATCGGCAACGGAGTGGTCCTCGATCCCATTGCCTTCCTCAAAGAAGTTGCCCGTCTGCGCGAAGTGGGCGTCCAGGTCGACGGCAATCTCTTCGTTTCCAATCGCGCCCAGGTCATTCTGCCTTACCACCGCATGATCGAACTCGCAGCCGAGAGCGCTCCGGGCCGCCAGAAAATCGGCACCACCAGCCGCGGCATCGGCCCTGCCTACGAAGACAAAATGGCCCGCAGCGGCCTGCGCATTGTCGATCTGTTGCACCCCGCGCTGCTCAGGACCCATATTGAAGCAGCCTGCGCTGAGAAAAACGCCATTGCGCACGCGCTCTTCGGCACTGACCCGCTCGACCCAAAAAAAATGTACGACGAATACGCCGCCGCGGCAGAGCAGGTCCGCCCGTTTGTTGCCGATACCGGCCGCATTCTGCACAAGATTCTTTCCGATGGCGGCAGCGTGATGTTCGAAGGCGCGCAGGGGACCATGCTCGACATCGATCACGGCACCTATCCTTTTGTCACTTCATCATCGGCCACGGCCGGCGGCGCCGCTACGGGCACGGGCGTAGGACCCACCGCTATCGGCACGGTCATCTCTGTCACCAAGGCATATGTCACGCGCGTAGGCGAAGGGCCATTTCCCACCGAAATTCACGATGCCGCAGGCGAAGTGCTGCGCGCGCGCGGCCAGGAATACGGCGCTGTAACCGGCCGCCCTCGCCGCTGCGGCTGGCTCGACATTCCGCTCCTCCGCTATTCCAACCAGGTAAACGGCGCGGAGTGGCTGGTCGTAACCAAGCTCGACGTGCTCGACGAGCTTGACGAGATTCCCGTTTGCATCGGCTACGAGATCGACGGCAAAGTCACTGACGAGATCCCCGCCGACGTTGCCGGCCTGGAACGCATTAGGCCGCGCTATACAACCCTCAAAGGCTGGCGTGAATCTACTGAAGGCATCTCGAAGTTCGACAAGCTGCCCAGGGCCGCGCAGGAGTATCTCCATTTCCAGGAGTCCGAGAGCGGCGCTCGCATCGGCATGGTCTCAACCGGCCCCGATCGCGACCAGACCATGCTGCTTCCCGACTTTGCGCAGGCGCTTGAATGCATTCACGCGCAAAGCCCGCTCAGCACCGAATAGAAATCCGCTTCGCTTCCTTCCATCGCAGATAAAGGACTCTAATCCATGGTCAGTTTGCTCGTCTGGTTCAAGTTCTCGACTGAAGACCGCGCAGAGGTCGCCGATCTTCTGCGCAAGCTTACGGCTGAAACGCGCAAGGAGCCGGGCTGCGTGAGCTATGCGCCTCACCCGCTGCAGGAAGACCCCGACACGGTTGTGATCTATGAGCAATACCGCGATGAAGAAGCGCTCACCGCGCACCGCGAGTCGGCGCACTTCAAGAAATACGCGGCCGCCGGCCTTTACCAGAAGATGCTCGAACGTAAACTGCAGAATCTTACTGACATCCTTTAACCGAACTTTCACATAAGCCGCAAGTCCCTGGCTTCGAGACAAACCCGCGCCCATTTCCGCCGTCAAAATGTGAGGATTAACTGGCCGGAGCCGGTCGTATTGTCCCCGATGTCGATTCTCTCTCAAAAGCGCATTGAACGAACCGGGTTGGGAAATGGGGATGGCGTGCCGTCTCTTCTTCATACAAACATCATTGACCTGCGAGGGAAAACAGGTCTACCATCCCTTTTGCGTATGCCCGATATTGCGATTCGTAATTTAAATGCCGTCCCTCGCTTCAGGACGGGACGAACGATCGTGCCTGCGCTTGTGCTCACACTTTTTGCCGGCCCCTTGTTCGCTCATCTGCCCAGAGCGCAGAAACACGAGTATCGCCACGAAATCGACCAGCTTGAAGAGGCGTGGCGCACTGCCATCCTGAAGGGCGATACCGGCACCATGGGTTCGCTGCTGGCCGACGACTACATGGCAATCACTCCAACCGGCACTCTGCAAACCAAAGAAGAGACGCTCGCCAATCTTCGCTCGGGCAGTTTTCACATCGCCACTATCGACGTATCCGACCGCAAGGTACGCATCTACGGCGACACCGCTGTCGTTACCTCAGTTGCCGACGTGCAGGGAATCACGCCTGGCGGCAAGCTCTCGGGCGCTTACCGCTATACGCGGGTTTACGTCCGCGACGCCCAGGGCGCGTGGAAGATCGTGAGCTTTGAGGCCAGCCGCATCACAGCACCCGACCAGCACAAGTAAGTTCGCCATCGGCAACGCCTCAACGCTTGCTGGAGCGGTTACTTCAATCCAGCCATTGCGAAGCGTGACGCATGGCGTCTGCGCATTCCGCTCGCCAGATCCCAAAGCCCGCAGCAAATCCCCGTCGCCGTAGCCGCAATTCTGATTCCTGCAAGCAAACCGGACTGCATCATCGACGGCCGCCTTTCAGACTGCGGCTTCTCGCGCGCATGTTCGGGGCGCACGCCGATTCCGATTACGTAACCGAGCGCCATATGAATGCCTGGAATATGGGCCAGGGCTTTCATCTGCCAGGGCACATGGATCGGGCCTGGATTTCGGAAGACCTGCGCCAGACGCCGATGGGCCGCCAGTTGCACCGCCTGCATGGCGCATGTCGGAAGCTCGCGCCTGCGCTCGACCGCTGCCATGCGCGCTTCGAGACCGTCGGCGCTGCGCAGCGGCTCGGCAAGCAGGCGCGCCGCTGCAATTGCGTCCTGAATCGCCAGATTGATCCCCACGCCTCCAGCCGGCGACATGGCGTGAGCCGCGTCTCCGATGCACAGAAGGCCCGGCTTGAACCACTTTTTCAGCCGATTGATCTGCACCGTCAAAATGCTGATTTGATCCCAGTCGCGCAGCTCGTTCACACGCTCGCCCAGCCATGGCGCGATCTGCCGGATTTCGGCACGCAGCGCCTCAATGCCGCGGTCCTTGATGCGTTCGTACGATCCTTTCTCGATCATCAGGCCCGATTGAAAATAATCCGCGCGATCGATCATAATCAGCGCCTTGCCGTAGTTAACGTTGCCCAGCACGTTGGCGGGATCGCCTGGCATGCGGCTCAATCGGAACCACAACACGTCAATGGGGACACCGTGATCGATCAGCTCCAGACCCGCCGCCTTGCGAACCACCGAGTGCCGCCCATCGCAGCCCACCACCAGGCGCGCGCGAATTTCGACGGTCCGGTCGCCGTGCCTCACTGACACTCCGCTGATGCCGCGGCCCTCATTCAGCAGATCCGTCACTTCGTGCCGCATCAGCAACTCGAATGAAGGCAGCGCACGCGCGCGGTCCGCTATAAAGTTCAGAAAGTCCCACTGCGGCATCAGCGCCACAAATTTGCATTTCGCCGGAACCTGCTTGAAGTCCGCCAGTTCAAAGTTGACGCCGCCTACGATCGCCCCCGCCGATGTCACTCGCTGGTGCGGCAACGCCAAAAACTCATCGAGCAGACCAAGCTCATGCAAAACCTCGAGCGTTGATGGATGCACCGTGTCACCGCGAAAATCGCGATTGAAATCGGTATGCTTTTCAAGCACCTTCACGTCGATGCCCTGCCGCGCCAGCAAATACCCCAGCATCATTCCTGCGGGACCCCCTCCCACCACGCAGCAAGTCGTTTCCAAAAGCTCAATCGCCATATCTCTTCCCTCCTGACTGTTTGACTGAGTTCGATGAGCGGCGTCGAACTCGGGTTCATTGATCGTGAGGCCGAACATTGCGTAGCGTCGAACTGCCGCGTGTGCCCAGTTAAAATAAGCCAGTGCCCGAACTGCCTGAAGTTGAAACCATTGCCCGCGGCGTAGACGAGCGCCTGCGCGGCGACCAAATTCTTGAAGCCTGGTTCAGTTCCTATCCCCAGCCGTTCAAAACGCCGCGCTCCGCGCAGGCCAAAGGCCTGGCCAGCCGGACAATTCTCTCGGTTCATCGAACCGGGAAGCACATTGTTTGCGAACTCGGCTCCAGTCAACAATCGGGAGCTGCCCAAGCCAGACCCCAGCAACCAGACGCTCAATGGCCCGATGCTCAGTGGATTGTTCACCTCGGCATGACCGGCCGCCTCCTTGTGACAACTCCCGACGAGCCGGTTGTTACCCACACCCACGCCCGGCTCAGCCTCTTGAGCGGGCGCGAATTGCGGTTCGTCGATGCGCGGCGCTTCGGCCGCCTCGAGTTTCGAGATCTTTCCCGATCGCACACCTTCGACGCACCGGGCTCCGAGCCCCTTTCGATTGGCCGTGAGGAATTCGCCGCGCTATTTCGTGGCCGCAAACTCGCCATCAAAGCCGCGCTGCTCAACCAGACCCTGCTGGCCGGAGTGGGCAACATCTACGCAGACGAAAGCCTCTTTCATGCCGGAATCCGTCCCCGCCGCGGCGCAGGCCGCCTCACCCGTTCCGAGCTCGAGCGGCTGCGACAAGCGCTCCGCAAGGTTCTCAAACAAGCTATACGGCTCGGCGGCTCATCGGTTTCAGACTACGTCGACGCCAATGGCGCTCGCGGGTTCTTCCAGCTTGAGCACTGCGTCTATCTCCGTACGGGCGAACCATGCCGAAGCTGCGGAACCACGATTCGGCGCATTCTCCTCGCCGGACGCGGGACCCATTTTTGTCCCAACTGCCAGCGCTAGATCCAGTTCGAATGGCCGCTCCAGAACGATTTTCGAAGGCCCATCTTTGAACGATGTATGGATTTTAGAAATTTCTGCGCTCAATCCCTCCGTTAATTCGAAATATGGAATCTTGGCGGAGGCCGTAAGTCATTGAAAATAAAATTAGAAGCAAACGGCAATTCAATTGCAATATTCATGGTGCCAGTGATGTACCGCTGAGCGGGGTTTATCCAGCCAGCATTTTTTGAGAGCAGCAGGTCCGGCACGAGCAATCGCCAACGAGCGACCCTGAAACGGGAAAAGCCAACCGGCAAATCCTGCAGAAGGTCAGAGGAACAAACCTCGGCCGCAAATTATGAGGGGGGCCAGTGACCGGTCGAGGAGACCGGTCACAAGATCAGAAACGCCACTCGCGAGAGTGGCGTTTCGTGTTTCTGGAGCACAACAGCGGCCCATCAGCGGTCTAAGCAAGCTGACCGCTCGTAACTTGTATATAATAAAACATTTATACCTCAGAATTCTGCGCAATAGCATAGCTTTGATGCGGCCATACAGGCTGCGGAAAAAACCCATTTGGTTGAGTGTAGTCCGCGAAGAGACCGTACCGCAGCGGCTGAGACCCGCGGTCTTTAAAGCCCTTATTGGCCCGGTTGAAGCCGTGCCGTTGTTACTAGACTTCGCCGGGGCGCGTTTTTCCTCGACCTCTATAGCCGCTGGTATTTTCATCGCGAGTTTCATGATGCTGTCCCGAGTCCTCGCGCAGACCCTTTAGCCGTTTCTGGACCACCGGCCCGAGGAGAAAATCTCCCGCCACGTACCACTTTGGTTTACTTTCAGTGTTTTTCTTCCACCACCTTCCTCTTGCCAGCCGTTGTCCTTCGAGGTAGTATCAAAGTTGCCTATCAGGCGGCTGACGCGGGCCACCCTTTTATGGGTAGTGCAAGCTCGCCGCTCAAGACGAGCAAACTTTGCCGGACAGTTCATTCCACTTCATCTAACTGGATACGGTTGGGGCTCGCGTTGAGGAAAGGGCATCACCTGAGAAAAGCGCCTGCCTTTGAAGCGCATTGCCCCGAACCGGAGTGCATCGTTCGGCCATAGATATCGCGCATTAGGCATTGCAGGCACTTCGCAGTGTTGAAAAGCAGGGTCAGGCAGACTGCGCCGGCAGATCCCGGCACGATTGGGCTTCGCCCGTGGGCTGTATTTGGCGCAGGTTTCAATTTTGCGCAGCAGCAGCCGCGAATCGAAGTCAGTCAGAGCCTGGGTTCTCAGTTGGGACGAGGACGTTGAAGTTTAAGCTGCTTTTGCGCGTTGGGGTTATCTGCCCGCGCGATTGCAGGAATTTTCTTGAGCAACAAGCCCGGGAACCGCTTTGCTTCCCACATGAGTCCGGGCAGTAAAAAGGATTGCCGGGCGTCTTAGCGCCATCGGCGACTACCAATGCAACAAATCGCATCGCATCAGGAAGTAAACGCATGACGACAGAATCGACGCAACCCCAGCCCGAGCTGGGGCCAGCGCCGGACAATGGTCCGGCGCAGTCGCAAGGGCATCGCCGCCGCCGCCGCCGCCGCAAAAACAAGGGCGCACAGCCGGCAGCAATGCAGAATCA
>Ga0335073_10002338_pt1 | contig 25937 bp, 28 predicted proteins | sample Lox_Sample_22_FD_207093 | JGI IMG/M metagenome (GOLD analysis project Ga0335073, IMG submission 207093) | Soil microbial communities from Loxahatchee National Wildlife Refuge, Florida, United States - Lox_Sample_2.2 | ecosystem: Environmental > Terrestrial > Soil > Wetlands | place: USA...
GCTGGCGCGCCCGAAGAGATTCGAACTCCTGACCCCCAGATTCGTAGTCTGGTGCTCTATCCAGCTGAGCTACGGGCGCTTAGATGATCGGCTTGAGGCGACGAAAGCGCCCCCACGAAGCGATCGCGCGCTTTAACCGCTTTTGCCCCGGCGGACAAGAGCCAAACCTGAGCGCCGTCGTACGCGGCGACGGCGCTCCCGGGGCGCGAGGGTGGAGACGCCTGCTTCCTCCGTTCGTCGCCTTGCGCTCACATACGCTCGCCGGTAATCACCGGTCGCTCATGCCGTCTCATCCGCCGATCGCCTTCCTCAACGCGCGTCTCGTCGATCCCACCGAGGAGAACGAGACGCCGGGCGGGCTCGTCGTCATCGACGGCGTCATCGCGGGCGTCGGCGCCAAAGTCACGCGCGACCAACTGCCGGCCGAGGCGCGGGTGGTCGACTGCCAGGGCGACGTCGTCTCGCCCGGCCTTATCGACATGCGCGCCTTCGTCGGCGAGCCCGGAGCCGAGCATCGCGAGACCATCGCCAGCGCCAGCGCCGCCGCCGCCGCCGGCGGCGTGACTACACTTGTCACCCGCCCCGACACCAACCCACCGGTCGACGACCCGGCGGTCGTCGACTTCATCCTGCGCCGCGCCCGCGACGACGCCAAGGTTCGCGTCCACCCCGCGGCGGCGCTGACCAAAGGGCTCGCCGGCGAGGAGATCGCCGAAATCGGCCTCCTCGCCGAAGCGGGCGCGATCTCTTTCTGCGACGGCGCCCATTCGGTCGCCGACGCCCGCATCATGCGTAGAGCGATGACTTACGCACGCGACTTCGACGCGCTTGTCGCGCCGGTCTGCGAGGATGGGTCGCTGAGCCGCGAGGGGGTGATGGCTGAGGGGCTGCGGGCGAGCTGGCTCGGTCTGCCGGGCGTGCCGCGCGAAGCCGAGACAATCGTGCTCGAGCGAGACCTTCGCCTGGTCGCGCTGACCGGCGCCCGCTATCACGCCGCGCTGGTCTCGAACCGCCTCTCGCTCGAGGCGATGGCGCGGGCGCGTCAGGCGGGACTGCCGGCGACTTGCGGCGTCTCGATCAATCATCTCACGCTGAACGAGCTAGATGTCGGCGACTACCGGACGTTTCTCAAGCTGATGCCGCCGCTGCGCGGCGAGGACGAGCGTATGGCGCTGGTCGAGGCGGTGAGCGCCGGCCTCATCGACGTCATCTGCTCCGACCACGATCCGCAGGACGTCGAGACCAAGCGGCTGCCGTTCGCCGAAGCCGCGGCTGGAGCGATCGGAGTCGAAACGATGCTCTCCGCGAGCCTGCGGCTGGTCTCGGGCGGCCATGTCGCGCTGCCGCGCCTGATCCGCGCGATGACGGCAAGGCCGGCCGAGATCCTGAGGCTTCCGGCCGGCAGACTTGCGGTCGGCGCGCCGGCCGACGTGATCCAGTTTGATCCGGACGAACCCTACGTGCTCGATCCGGCGTCGCTCCATTCGCGCTGCCGCAACACGCCCTTCGACTCGGCGAAGCTCGAGGGCCGGGTCAAGATGACGCTGGTTGCCGGGCGGGTCGCGCACGAATAGTCTCGGAGCAAAAGGTGTCGTTCGACCGACGCCGGCTGGAAGCGCGCATGGGCGGGTTTTATTATGGCGGGGCGTTGGCGCTGGCGCTCGGCTATTGCCTCGGCTCGATACCGTTCGGCCTCGTGCTGACGAGGCTCACCGGGGCAGGCGATCTGCGGTCGATCGGCTCGGGCAACATCGGCGCGACCAATGTCCTGCGCACGGGCCGCAAGGGGCTCGCGGCGGCGACGCTTGTTCTCGACGCGCTCAAGGCGACGCTCGCGGTCGTCGCGGCCTGGTTTGTGTTCGGGCCGCCGACGGCGATCGCCGCGGCGGCGGGGGCGGTGCTGGGCCACATGTATCCGGTCTGGCTCAGGTTCAAAGGCGGGAAGGGCGTGGCGACCTATCTCGGCGGCCTCATCGGCTTGGCCTGGCCGGCGGCGATCGTGTTCGCGGTCGTTTGGCTCGCAGTCGCGGCGCTCACCCGCTACTCCTCCGTCGCGGCGCTCGCGGCTACCCTCGCTTCGCCGATCGCGATGACGGCGATCGGGGAGGGCGGCGCGGCGGTCGTCTTCGCGGCGCTCTCGGCGCTGATCTGGGTCAAGCACAGCGCCAATATCATGCGCCTTCTCCAGGGCTCCGAGACGAAGATCGGGCAGAAGACCTAGAGCCAATGGCCGCCAAGCCGGAGTCGCGTCTTACAGACCAGCAGCGCTTCGACTGGCTGCGTCTCTTCCGGTCGGAGAACGTTGGGCCGCGCACCTTCCGCGCGCTCATCACCAATTGCGGCGGGGCGCGGGCGGCGCTGAAGGCGCTGCCCGATCTCGCCCGGCGCGGCGGCGCAAACCGCGAAATCCGCGTCGCCGCAGCGGAAGACGTCGAGCGCGAGCTCATCGCCGCGCGCAAGCTTGGGGTTCGCTTTGTCGCGCTCGGCGAGCCCGACTACCCGCCGCTGTTGCGGCAGATCGATTCCGCGCCGCCAATTCTCGCCCTCCGCGGGCGCGCGGAGGCGCTGAGGACAGCGGCGGTGGCGATCGTCGGCTCCCGCAACGCCTCCGCCGCCGGGCTCACCTTCGCCGAACGGCTCGCGCGCGGCGTGGGCCAGGCCGGGTACGTTGTGGTCTCGGGCCTGGCGCGGGGGATCGACCAGCGCGCCCATGTCGCGAGCCTCGAGACCGGCGCGGTCGGCGTGCTGGCCGGCGGCCATGGCAAGCCCTATCCGGCCGACGCCGTGCCGCTGATGGAACGGATGGTCGAAAACGGCGCGGTGGTGTCGGAGATGCCGATCGAGTGGGAGCCGCGCGGACGCGACTTTCCGCGCCGCAACCGCATCGTCTCTGGGCTCGCTTTGGGCACGGTCGTGGTCGAGGCGGCGCGCGGCTCAGGCTCGCTCATCACCGCGCGATTCGCCCTTGAACAGAACCGCCAGGTGTTCGCCGTCCCCGGATCGCCGCTCGATCCTCGCGCCGAAGGCGCCAACGACCTCCTGAAGCAGGGGGCGACGATCTGCGTCGGCGCCGACGACGTGTTGACGGCGCTCGAGCCGGTGCGCTCGAGCGACCTTGGCGCGATGCTCGAGACCGGCGGCGAGCCCGGCGAGCCGCTCTGGGGCGAACAGTCGCTGTTCGGGGTGGACCCGGAATCCACCCCGCGCACGCGGGCGGGAGATGAATTCGACGACGCTGGCGGGGCGGCCTACCGGACCGGTGACGACGCCGAGGCCGCGCGTGAGCGCATCATCGCGCTGCTCGGCCCTTCGCCGATAACGCTCGACGAGCTCGGCCGGGCGGCCGAGGCGCCGGCGAGCGCGGTGCGCGTGGCGCTGCTCGAGCTTGAGCTCGCGGGGCGGATTGAATATTCGGGCGATCGCGTCGCCCTGCGCGCGCCGGCCGACGGACGCTAAGCCGAACGACGGTTCAGTCGAACGAATTGTTGCCTGCGTAAGGCTGCCGAGCGGGCTCAGCGTAGGAGTCTTCCGCTTCCGCTACCGACTCCGCCTCAACTTCGGCCTCACGCTCCGCTTCGGCGACGGTCTTGGTCCGGATAAAGAGCTCGCTTTCCGCCTTCGCCATCCCGAGGAAATAAGCCAGGAGATCGAGACGCGCCGCGACCGCCATGGCTTCGAGCTGAGCGGTCATGTCGGTGATATAATGCGCGACGTCGAGAGCCTCCCGCGCGACAAGACCGCGAGACGGATCGTCGGCGCGCTTCGGCGTCCGCGCGGGAGCGCTCTGTCCGGCTTTCCCATAATCGCCGCGCTTCCGGCGCGGGAACCCCAACTCGTCGGCCATCCGTTGAGACAGTCCATTGGGAGGTGCGAGGCGGACACCCTCCGATTCCCCACTCGCGCAGAAACGACCCAGCTTCGGCGTGGTCGTCACGGCGATTCGGGCTTGCCCCTTGTTTAGCCTGTATAAGACGCTCATTTCCGCGCCCAACACAAGTCATTCCCGCACATGATCTCGTGAATCGGCATCCACATTATTGTTGAGAAGAGCCCGGAACGGTCAGTCCCAAAGTCGCGCCAGACCCGTTAGGCGGTCCAGCGCGCCCTGCAAAATATAAGCGGCCGCCATTTTATCGACGACTTGCGCCCGCCGGGCGCGCGAAACGTCGTTGGCGATGAGCGACCGGGTCACGACAGCGGTCGAGAACCGCTCATCCCAGAATACGATCGGCAGACTGGTACGCTTCGATAGATTATGGGCGAACGCCCGCGTCGATTGCGCGCGGGGACTATCGCGTCCGCTGAGACTGAGCGGCAGACCGAGGACGATGCCGGCGATATCGAACTCGGCGAAGATGGCAGTCAGCGCCTCGGCGTCGCGCGCGAAGGCGCCGCGGGGCAGGGTCCTCAACGGCGAAGCAAGGCGCCGCTCGACGTCGGAGATCGCAAGACCGATTGTCCTGGCTCCGAGATCGACGCCGATCAGCCGCGCCTTGGCGGGGAGGCTCCGGGCGAGGTCTTCGATCGCGATCGGGCCGGGCATGGCCGCAAGCGGCTATCATGGTGCGGGGGCGAAGTCGATCAGCGGGGTCGAGCGCGGGCGACGACTTGGTTCCTCGGCCCACGCCTCAAGCATCGCCGTTTGCCAGCAAAATATCAGCGATGTATAGGGGCGGGCCCCGCGTTCGAGGCGTAGTTGGGAGCTTTGGATGTCCGTCGATCTCAGCGCAGTTCGCCGCATCGCGCACCTCGCGCGGATCGAGGTGACCGAAGCGGAGACGCCGCATCTGCAAGCCGAAATCAACGCCATTCTCAAGTTCGTCGAGGCGCTCGATGAGGTCGATGTCGAGGGCATCGAGCCGATGACCTCGGTCATTCCGATGCACCTGCCGATGCGCGAGGACGTCGTCACCGACGGCGGCATCGCGCCGCTGGTGCTCGCCAATGCGCCGATGACCGAGGACGGGTTCTTCGTCGTTCCCAAAGTGATCGAGTGATCGCCTGCCGCGGGACGCCCGGCTTCAAGGACTCAATTTGACCGACCTGACCTCCCTGACGCTCGCCGAGGCGCGCGATCGTCTCAAATCCCGGGCGATCTCCAGCCTGGAAATCGCCAAGGCTCATCTTGAGGCGATCGAGCGCGCCAAGTCGCTCAACGCTTTTGTCGCAATCACCGCCGCCAGGGCGCTCGAAATGGCGGAGGCGAGCGACGCCCGCCTCGCCAGGGGGCAGGGCGGTCCGCTCGAGGGGCTGCCGATCGGAGTCAAGGATCTCTACGCCACCCTAGGCGTGCACACCCAGGCTTGCAGCCGCATCCTCGACGGCTTCAAGCCGACTTACGAATCGACCGTCACCGCCAATCTTTGGCGCGACGGGGCGGTGATGCTCGGCAAATTGAACATGGACGAGTTCGCCATGGGCTCGTCGAACGAGACGTCCTGCTATGGGCCTGTCGCTTCGCCCTGGCTGCCGCCGAACTGGGGCCGCGACCGGGCGCGCGCCGCGCTTTCGTCCGGCAGACGCGGCTTGCTCACGCCGGGCGGCTCGTCCGGAGGCTCCGCGTCCGCCGTCGCCGCGCGCCTCTGCCTCGCCGCGACCGCGAGCGACACGGGCGGCTCCATCCGCCAGCCTGCGGCCTTCACCGGCATCGTCGGCATCAAGCCGACTTACGGCCGTTGCTCGCGGTACGGGATGGTCGCCTTCGCATCATCGCTCGATCAGGCTGGCCCGCTCGCACGCACCGTGCGCGACGCGGCGATCATGCTGCGGTCGATGGCTGGGCCCGACCTCAAGGATTCGACCTGCTCGCCCGCCGCCGTTCCCGATTTCGAAGCCGCCGTCGGGCGCTCGGTGAAGGGAATGAAAATCGGCGTGCCGAAGGAATATCGCCTTGAGGGAATGAACGGCGAGATCGACGCGCTGTGGGCGCGCGGCGCCGACTGGCTCCGCGCCGCCGGAGCTTCCGTCGTCGACGTCAGCTTGCCCCATACGCCCTATGCGCTGCCTGCTTATTATATAGTCGCGCCGGCGGAAGCCTCGAGCAACCTCGCCCGTTACGACGGGGTCCGCTACGGGCTGCGTGAACCGGCCGCCGACATCGTCGAGCTTTACGAGAAGACCCGCGCCAGCGGCTTCGGGGCGGAAGTGCGCCGGCGTCTCATGATCGGCACTTACGTCCTCTCCGCCGGTTATTACGACGCCTATTACGTGCGGGCGCAGAAGATCCGCACCCTCATCAAGCGCGATTTCGAGCGCGCCTTCGCCGACGGCGTCGACGCGATCCTGACGCCGGCGACTCCGTCCGCGGCGTTCGGGATTGGCGACAAGGGATCCGAGAACCCGGTCGAGATGTATCTCAACGACGTCTTCACCGTGACCGTCAACATGGCGGGCCTGCCGGGACTGGTCGCGCCAGCCGGCCTTTCGAGCGACGGCCTGCCGCTCGGGCTTCAGCTCATCGGCCGCCCGTTCGACGAGGAGACGCTGTTTGCGCTCGGCGAAACAATCGAGCAGTCCGCCGGCCCAACGGCGCTTCCAGAGCCGTGGTGGGAATGAGGCGCTTGCACCCGACTTGACGAATTTCGAACGAGAAGAGGTCCCCGGCATGGCGACAGAGCGGAGAGATGCAAACCTCATCAAGGGCGCGACGGGGGATTGGGAAGTCATCGTCGGCCTTGAGGTCCACGCCCAGGTGACTTCGCGCTCGAAATTGTTCTCCGGCGCTTCGACCGCGTTTGGCGGCGAGCCCAACACGCATGTCTCGCTGGTCGATGCGGCGATGCCGGGCATGCTGCCGGTCATCAACCGCGAGTGCGTGGCTCAGGCGGTGCGCACCGGCCTTGGCCTCAAGGCGAAAATCAACCGCCGCTCGACCTTCGACCGCAAGAACTATTTCTATCCCGACCTGCCTCAGGGCTATCAGATTTCCCAGTACAAGAGCCCGATCGTCGGTGAAGGGGAAATCGAGGTCGACCTCACCCCAGACCATTCGATTAAGGTCGGGATCGAGCGTCTGCATCTCGAGCAGGACGCGGGCAAGTCCCTCCACGATCAGTCGGCGACTATGAGCTTCGTCGACCTCAACCGCTCGGGGGTCGGCCTGATGGAGATCGTCTCGAAGCCCGACATGCGCTCCGCCGAGGAGGCGAAGGCTTATGTCGGCAAGCTGCGCACCATCCTTCGCTATATCGGCTCGAGCGACGGAGACATGGAGAAGGGCAATCTGCGGGCCGACGTCAACGTCTCGGTGCGCCGCCCGGGAGGAGCGCTCGGCACGCGTTGCGAGATCAAGAACGTCAACTCGATCCGCTTCATCGGCCAGGCGATCGAGGCCGAGGCGCGACGCCAGATTGCGGTCATCGAGGACGGCGGCAAGATCGACCAGGAGACGCGGCTGTTCGATCCGGCGCGCGGCGAGACGCGCTCGATGCGCTCCAAGGAGGAGGCGCACGACTACCGCTATTTCCCCGACCCGGACCTTCTGCCGCTCGAACTCGACGACGCCTTCGTGGCCTCGCTCGCCGCCGGTCTGCCCGAACTGCCGGACGCGAAGCGCACCCGCTTCATGACAGAGTACGGACTCTCGGCTTACGACGCCTCGATCCTCGTCGCCGAACGGGAGACCGCTGATTTCTTCGAGAGCGCGCTCAAGCATGGGCACGGCAAGCGCGACCCCAAGGCGGTCGCCAACTGGCTCATGGGGGATGTCGCGGCCCAGGCCAACGCAAAGGGCGTGTCGGCGGCCGACGCGGGCCTGAGCCCGGCGGCTCTGGCGAGCCTTGTCGATCTCATTGGCGAGGGCGTCATCTCCGGCAAGATCGCCAAGGATCTGCTCGCGATGCTCTTCGGCGAGAACCGCGGCGCCGATCCGCGCGCGCTGGTCGAGGCGCGCGGCCTCAGGCAGGTGACCGACGCCGGCGCGATCGACAGCGCCGTCGACGCGGTCATTGCGGCCAATCCCGACAAGGCGGAGCAGGCGAGAACGAAGCCCGGGATGTTGGGCTGGTTCGTGGGTCAGGTGATGAAGTCGACCGGCGGCAAAGCCAATCCGCAAGCGGTCAGCGAGGCCCTGAAGAAGCGGCTCGGACTCTGACTCAAAGTCGAATCAGGCGCGCCGAATCGCTTGATTCGCGCAGCGATTCGCGGGCCGAGGCCCTTGTTCTCGAGGTCTCGACAACAAAAATATGATGACGACGATGAAGAAAAATTCGATTGCGACAAGCGCGCGCGCCGTTTCGATTTGATACGCTCGCCGAGCGCAAGCGACCGCCCTTTGCGCTATCCGATGCGCTCAAAAGCGGTTGCGCAAGCACGAAGACATGCGCGCGAGCGAGCCGCATCGATCATCGGAGACCCCTGGAAAATATGGGCAGAGCGGGAATTGGTCCACATCTGAGCCTTCGACGCGCGGACGAATTGCGCGCTTGTCTGTTCGCGTCGGGATGCGGCCTTGCGCTCGGCGCGAGTGTTCTCGTCGATGAGCGATCGGCCGCCCGAGCGCGCGCGATAATTCGATAGTCACTGCGCCCGGCGCTCGTTGCGCGCGCGTGCATCTCTTGCGTGGAATCAAAACGAATGTACTTTCGCGCCTGCATCTGCGGCGCGCGAGAATATGCGCTCACCGCAGACGATTGAAAGGGACGCGATACATGCCCAAAGCTGCTACCAAGAAAACGGCGAAGAAGTCCGCCGCCAAGAAGAAGCCCGCCAAGAAGGCCGCCCGCAAGGTGGTCGCGAAGAAGGCGACGCGCAAAGGCGCGGTCAAGAAGGCCTCTGCGAAGAAATCTTCCGCGAGAAGGGGTGCGGCGAAGAAGTCCGCCGGCAAGAAGTCGGCGGGGAAGAAACGGGCGCCGGCAAAGCGGAAGAAAGCAATGCCGATGCCTCCCCCGTCGGACATGCCGCCAGCCTGATTGGCTTGCGCATTCCGAGGTATCGGCTGATCAGGCGTGGTTGCCGGAGGTGCAGCCTCGCCTGATCAGCCCTTTCGTGTTTCGTTTTGGAGTTCAGGGCGGATGCGTTCGGGCCAAAGCGCCGCAGGGTTGTGCTCGAGCGCGTGAAGTGCAGGCGCGAGTCGCGCGGACTGGGGTTGACCGTTCCTCAGATGATGGGTTCGGCTGGCGCTGAGGGGCAGCGTGCGGAGGATCCGCGCGGCGAGAGGCCCGGTCGCTAGGCTGCATCGGTCGCGATTGTTCCCTGTCGCGGCAGCTCGCGCCGGCCTTCGGCGCCCGAGCCTCGCGGGGCGAGGATTTGCGCAGGACTCCGTTCGACCAGCGCGCGCCAGCTCGACCGGCGGATGCTTGCAATGGCCGGAGGCGTCGGGCATATGTCGCGGCGCGCATTTTGGCGCGGGAGACGTGGCCGAGAGGCTGAAGGCGGCGGTTTGCTAAACCGTTATAGGGTTGTAAAGCTCTATCGAGGGTTCGAATCCCTCCGTCTCCGCCACCGCTCAACACTTAGGAACTGCTCTCAAAATGAGAGCGCCCCCATCAGCGGGCGCCCGCCCCGACGCGCGATTGATCAGCGGCGCGTTGATCGGGGCGAGGAGACGCGTGGCGCGCCTGACGCCGCGGGTTGAAGGACGCGGAGCAGAAGGGAACCGGCCAAAAGCATGGCCCAGAGCGTGAATTGACTTGACGTCGGGTTTGGCTCAATGATGGAGGCAAGGAGACTCGGCGGCGGGGGGCTGTTCGGGGCTGGGAATCGAGGTCCGCAATTGCGCCTCATGCAGCACATCCTGATTGCGGTTTGCGCGTTGGCGACGGGCGTCGCCGGGGCACAGGCGCAGGAACATATCGGCTCGACTGCGCTGGCGCATAACGACGTCACCCGCGACCTCGCCGGCGCCTCCGCGCCGCTTGTCGCCGGAGACTCGGTCTTCCGCAATGAGATCGTGCGGACCGGAGCGGATTCGACGGCCAAGCTGGTCTTCCTCGATTCGACCAATCTGGGGGTTGGTCCCGTCTCCAGCGTGAAGCTCGACCAGTTCGTCTACGTGGGCGAATCCAACGGGCAAAAAATGACGGTCAATCTCGCCAAGGGCGTTTTTCGGTTCACCACCGGCGCCCTCGACAAGAAGGCCTATCAAATCGAGACGCCGACCGCCGTCATCGGCGTCCGCGGGACCGTGCTCGACATCGGCGTGCAGGGCGCATCGTCCCGGGTGACGCTGGTCGAAGGCCAGGCGCTCGTCTGTCCGCGCCGGGCCAGCGAAAGTTTCGCGCAACAGGAGCGCAACTGCACGCGGGCCGCGGGCGGGGTCGGCGGCCCGCACTGCGATTGCGTCGACCTGAGGAACGTCGGCCAGACCGCGCAGGTCAAGAAGGGCGGACAAGCGACCCTGACCTCCAACGCGGTCAATTTCGCTTCGCTGTGCGTTGGCGACTCGTCGCTTTGCTCCGGCAACAGTTACGCCGACCAGGGCGGCGGGTTCGCCTCCGGGGTGCTCTGCGGACGGTGATCGTGTCGAAAGTCGGCGCCTAACCGATCGTCAGGAATGGCCTCCGCGCGCTCGATTTAACCGGGCGTTATCGCGGCTTTGACAGGCTCGGGCGATGTCTGTCGCCTTGCCCGCTGTCCGCCCTGCCGCCAATGAGGGCGCCGAGGCCCGCCTTGCCGGGCTCGGCCTCGCCGCGATCGCGCTCGCCTTGGTCGCGCTGGCCGCCTTCTCGCCTGCGGTTCTCGGAGACGGCGACACGTTCTCGCATCTGGCGACGGGCGAATGGATCATCGCCCATGAGGGGGCGCCGCGCGCCGACCCGTTCAGCCATTCGATGCAGGGGGCGCCGTGGGTGGCGCATGAATGGCTGTCCGAAGCGCTGATGACGCTCGCCTTCCGCCTCGGCGGCTGGAGCGGCGTCGTGCTGATGACCGGCGCCGCCGCCGCGGGCGCGACGCTGATCGTGGGCCTGAGCGCGGCGCGCGAGCTTCGCGGCGCGCCGCTCGTCGCGACTGTCGGGCTTGGGCTTGGGCTCCTGACTGCGGGCCTGCTCGCGCGCCCTCACATGCTGGCGCTGCCGATCGCGGCCGCCTGGGGCGCCGGCCTCCTCGCCGCGCGCGCTCGGGGCCGCGCGCCGCGGCTCGCCCTCGCCGCGCTGATGACTGTGTGGGTGAACATGCACGGCGGCTTCATCTTCGGCCTTGTCCTGATCGCGCCATTTGCGCTCGAGGCGCTGATGGAAGCTCCCGCAGGAGCGCGTCTCGCGACGGCCCGCGCCTGGACGCTGTTCGGCCTCGCAGCGCTGGCGGCCGCGCTCGTCAATCCCTATGGCGTAGAAGCGCTCATCCTGCCCTTCCGCCTGATCGGGATCGAGAACCTCTCGCGCATCAGCGAGTGGCTGCCGCAGGACTTCAGCCATCCCGGAACGATGGAGCTGGCGCTGCTGGCGCTCTTGGGTCTCGCGCTGACCCGGCCATTCGCGACGGCGCCGATCCGCGCCGCGCTCATCATCGCGCTGATCGCAATGGCGCTGCAGCATTCGCGCCACCAGGCGCTGCTCGGGATCCTGGCGCCGATGCTGCTCGCGCGGCCGATCGCCGCGGCGGTTGGCGGCGGCGCAATCGCCGGCGAGCCTCGGCGCATCGCAACGACCGCGATCGCGGCCACGGTTGCGGGCGCGCTGATGATCGCAGCCGCGCGGCTCATTGCGCCGATCGAGCCCGTCGACGGGAGCTCGGCGCCGATCTCGGCGCTGCAAGCTGTCCCGCCGGAACTCAAGGGGAGGCCGGCGCTCAACGCCTATGGCTTCGGCGGCTATCTGATCTTCTCGCATGTGCGGCCGTTCATCGACGGCCGCGCCGAGCTCTATGGCGACGCGATGCTGAGCCTCTACGGCAAACTGCAGGCGGGCGATCCCGCGACGATCGCGAGCGCGCTCGAGCGTTACGCGATCGCCTGGACCATCTTCCCGCCCGACGCCAGGATCGTCGCCATCCTCGACCGCACGCCGGGCTGGCGGCGCCTCTACGCCGACAGCGTCGCGGTCGTCCAGGCGCGAGACGGCGCGGCGGCGGAGGGCCGCGGATTGAGAGGTGACTGAGGGCGCGAGCTATCGCATGTTACGCCGGGGTCGAGTTGGATGCCTCCGGCACGGACAACGAGGGTGCGCTGAGGCGACGGCCCGCCGCCTCAGGGCAGGGCGCCGTGGCCTTTAAGCTCGCTTTCGAGATCGACCCCGGGGCGGAAATGAATCGCCGCCATGCCGAGCGCGCACGCGGCCTCGACGTTCCTCAGCGAATCGTCGACGAAGACGAGCTCGTGCGGCCGTCGCCCCGCCTTCTCGAACAGGACCTCGTAGATGCGCGGATCGGGTTTCGCCGCGCCGACGTGGCCGGAGATCACGGCATGGTCGAACTCGTCGAGGAAGTCGTACATCCGGCGGGCGATGGCGAACTTGACGGTGGCGAAGTTGCTGAGCGCATAGACCGGGCGTCCCGCGCGCCTGAGGCGACGCAAGAGCGCGACATTCTCCTCGATCGGAGCGCCGAGGGTCTCGACCCACCGCTCGTCGAACAGGTGAAGCTCGCGGGCGAATTCGGGGAAGGCGCGCGCCCGCTCGGCGACAGCCTTGGAGAAATCGGCGACGATGTCGGTCAGCGAAACGAAATCCATCGCAAGCGCGGTCGCAAGAAACCGCTCCATCCGCGCCTCGTCATCAAACGTCTTGCGGAACAGGTTGCGCGGATTCCAACGCACCAGCACGTTGCCGATGTCGAAGACGACGATCAGAGCGACATCCCTTTTTTCAAGGCTGCGGGAATGTGCTGAACGATGCGCCCGTCTCCGGCACAGCGCAACCCGGCGCTCCAGGCCTTGACACTAATGTATATGATCATAATATACTAAAATGATCGATTGGGCGAACGTCGTCGGTTTCGACTGGGACGCCGGCAACGAGCGCAAGAGCTACGACAAGCACGTGGTGAGTCAGTCGGAAGCCGAGCAGGCCTTCTTCAATCAGCCGCTGCTCGTGCTCAAAGACGATCTTCACAGTCTTGTCGAGGATCGATTTCATGCGCTTGGGCGCACGAATGCCGACAGGCGGCTGCATATTACCTTCACGCTCCGTCGCAAGGCGACATTGGTCCGCGTGATCTCGGCCCGAGACATGAACGCGCGGGAAAGGACAGTCTATGAAGAAAGCTCGTAAGGCTTCTCCGACTTTCGACAGCGAAGCCGAGGAGCGGGACTATTGGGAACGCGGGCGCTCGGGCACCGGCCTCGACTGGCGCCAGGCCGAGCGGGTCCGGCTGCCCAACCTTCAGCCGAGCACCACCTCGATCTCGCTCAGGCTTCCGGTGAGCCTGCTCGAGTCGATCAAGATCGCCGCCCACAAGCGCGACGTGCCGTATCAGTCGCTGATCAAGATATGGCTCGCCGAAAAGGCGGGGTAGGGCGCATCCACATGCTGCGCCGCTGCGGCCGGTTGGCGAGCTTTTCCTCATTCTGCCCTTCGAACACCCTTCTCCCGCATAGGGCGCCAAGAGACGCCGGTCTCTCGGCTGGGAGAGAAGAGACGGTCCGCAGCCGGCGCGCGATCAGCGCCAGGCGGTGCAGATGCGGTGGCCGCTCGCGGACCAGCCCCAGCGGACGCAATGATGGCGCGGACGCGTCACGGCGTTGCCGACCAGCGCGCCAGTGCCTGCGCCGATCACCCCGCCCGCGATGGCGCCGCCGGCGCTGCCGCCCGAAACCGCCGACCCGATGAGCGCGCCGGTGCCTGCGCCGATCGCGCCGCCGGCGAGCGTGCCCGTCTGCTGCGAAGTCTGGCAGCCCGCGACCGATAAAGCGCCGGCGAACGCCAGCGACAGAGTGAAAATTCTTGTCATGCTTTCGGTCTCCCGCCGCATTTCTATTCCTTCGGCCCGCCGACATCAAACGCGCGCCGCGGCGGTCAGAAGCGCCACCCGGTTCTCAACGCAACGACGCCCTCTCATTGGTTGGCGCCGGCACCGGTCGACCAGACCTCCTGGCGGGAGAGCTGGAAGTCGAGTTAGGCGCAACGACGCCGGGTGCGCGGCCCGGTCATTCCTTTTGGCCGGGCTTGGGCGCTGCGAGAGGCGGAGTCGCCGTCAGATCGAGCGAAGGCCCGCCATCGGCCCCCGGGACCGGTTTGGCGAGGCTGCCGCCCGACTGCATCTCAAGACAGGTCTGAAGTTCGACATAGCTGACCTGAACCCCTCCAGGCTCCGCACAGGTCGCGCGCGCCTGCGCCGAATAGCGTGCCCAGTTTTGCCGAAGCTGATCGCGAGCGGTGCGTTCTTCGTGAAGGCAGGACTGATAGGCAGCCGTCTTGGATTCGGGAAGAGCCGCCGACTGCGCATCGCGACAGATGCTTTCGACGCTGACGGTCGGCAGGGAATCGGCGAGCGCGATCACGGCGCCGCGGCGCGCGGCGGCTTCGACCGACGAGCCGGCGCCGTCAGCCGCGAAGGCCAGATGCGGCAGGAGGGTCAAAGCGCCGACACACGCGAGATGGATTTTGCTGGGCAAGACGGCCTCCGCAGTTTCGGACGAAAGACAGCTAAGCCGCTCTCGACGCCGGAACAAGCGCCTGGCCCTGATCTTTGTCGCCGAGCCGGATGCCGCACGGCGGGAACGCCGGGGCGCTCGGTTGGTCTTGTCGGGGATGGAACGCATCGCTATTCTGGCCATCGATGGCCAGAATCTAGGAGATCGCAGTGGCCACATATTCGATCGCTCAAGCGAAGGATCACCTGTCGAAACTCATCGACGAGGCGCTGGCGGGCGAAGACGTGACAATTACCAGGCACGGAAAGCCGGTGGCCGAGTTGCGCCCGGCTCGCGCAACCGGCGCTGGGCGTCTCTCGCCCGAACTGATCGACAGGATCGCCGCGACCGCGAAGACGCTGCCGCCGCTCGGGGAAAGTGGGGCTGATATCGTTCGGCGCATGCGCGACGAATATCCGTGAGCGTTTACATTGACACCTCGGTTCTGGTTGCAGTGATTTTCGAGGAGTCCTCTTCAGTCGAGACACGCAATTGGCTGAGGCGCACGAGCGAGCGCATTATTGTAGGCGACCTCGTGCGGCTGGAGTTCGCCGCCGTCGTTTCTCGAGCTTTGCGCGCGCGGCGCCTGGATGAGCGCGAGGCCCTCAGGGCGCTTGCCAGCTTCGACGAATTCCACGCCGATTCGCTGTCCATGGGTCACGGGCGAGGGGATTTTGAACTCGCCGAATGGGTGATCCGCGAATTCACCACGAAGCTGTCGGCGCCCGACGCTTTGCATCTGGCGAGCGCGAAGAACGCCGGCGCGGCGCTGGCGACTCTGGATGCTCGCTTGGCGGAAGCGGCGCGGGCGCAGCGGGTTGAGGTGGAGCTCGCGTGAGAACTAGCCAAAGGAGGCGGACGGTCAGCGCCCCTCACCGCGAGAATTTCTTATACTTCAGCCGGTGCGGGATGACGCTGTCGATGCCGAGGCGCCGCTTCTTGTCTTCCTCGTACTCGGCGAAATTGCCCTCGAACCACTCGACGTGGCTGTCGCCTTCGAAGGCCAGCATATGGGTGGCGATGCGGTCGAGGAAGAAGCGGTCGTGGCTGATGATGACCGCGCAGCCGGCGAAGTCGATGAGCGCCTCTTCGAGCGCGCGAAGCGTGTCGACGTCGAGGTCGTTGGTCGGCTCGTCGAGCAGCAAAAGGTTGGCGCCGCTCTTCAGCATCTTGGCCAGGTGCACCCGGTTGCGCTCGCCGCCGGAGAGCTGGCCCACCTTTTTCTGCTGGTCGGCGCCCTTGAAGTTGAAGGCGCCGACATAGGCCCTCGAATTCATCTCGCGCTTGGCGAGAGAGATGATGTCGTAGCCGCCGGAGATCTCCTCCCACACCGTCTTCTTGCCGTCGAGCGCGTCGCGCGACTGGTCGACATAGCCGAGCTGAACGGACTCGCCGATCTTGATCGAGCCCGAGTCCGGCCTTTCCTCACCGGTGATCATGCGGAAGAGCGTGGTCTTGCCGGCGCCGTTGGCGCCGATGACGCCGACGATGCCGCCGGGCGGCAGCTTGAATGAGAGCTTGTCGATCAGGAGCTGGTCGCCGTAGCCCTTGGAGAGGTCGACCACGTCGACGACATTCTGCCCCAGCCGCTCGGCCACGGGAATGACGATCTGGGCCGTCGTCGGCGCCTTCTCGTTGCTCTTCCTGACCAGTTCGTCATAAGCCGCGATGCGCGCCTTGGACTTGGCCTGCCGCGCCTTCGGCGAAGCGGCGATCCATTCGCTTTCCTCGGCGAGCGCGCGCTGGCGGGCGGCCTCCTCGCGGCCTTCTTGCTCGAGCCGCTTCTGCTTCTGCTTGAGCCAGGCCGAATAATTGCCCTCGTAAGGGATGCCGCGGCCGCGATCGAGCTCGAGGATCCAGCCCGTGACGTTGTCGAGGAAATAGCGGTCGTGGGTGACGATGAGGATCGCGCCGGGATAGGCGCGCAGATGCCCTTCGAGCCAGTTGACCGTTTCGGCGTCGAGATGGTTGGTCGGCTCGTCAAGCAAGAGGAGGTCCGGCTTTTCGAGCAGGAGGCGGCAGAGCGCGACGCGGCGGCGCTCGCCGCCCGAGAGCGTGGCCACCTCGGCGCCGTCCGGCGGGCAGCCGAGCGCGTCCATCGCCTGCTCGACCTGGCTGTCGAGATCCCACAGGCCCTTCGCCTCGATCTCGTCCTGCAGCCGGGTCATTTCATCCGCGGTCTCGTCGGAATAGTTCATCGCGAGCTCGTTGTAGCGGTCGAGGATCGCCTGTTTGTCCTTGACCCCGAGCATGGCGTTGCCGCGGACATCGAGCTTGTCGTCAAGCTGCGGCTCCTGCGGTAGGTAGCCGACCCTGGCGCCCTCGGCGACGAAGCCCTCGCCGACGAACTCGGTGTCGAGCCCGGCCATGATACCGAGCAGCGTCGACTTGCCCGAGCCGTTGACCCCGAGCACGCCGATCTTGGCGTCGGGATAGAACGACAGGTTGATGTTCTCGAGGACCTTCTTGCCGCCCGGATAAGCCTTGGTCAGGCCCTGCATATGATAGATGAATTGGCGCGCGGCCATCGGTAACGTCCTTGCGAATTCGGGAATTGGCCGCTTGCCTAGCAGGGGCTCCGGCGTGAAACAAGCGCGCCGTCGCCCGCAGCCGTTTGAGGAGTTTCCGATGCGCGCAGCATTCGGCTTCGCCATGATCCTGGCTGCCTCCAGCCTCGCGGCCGCCGATCCGCCGCCGCTGACGATCGGAGAACTGCTCGCGCAGGGGTGGGAGATCGCCGGCTACGCCAGCGGCTACGACAACCGCACGTCGCTGATCCTCTTCCGCCACGCGGGAACCAATGCGCTCGTCCAGTGCGGGGTCCTCTACGACGTGACGCGCAATCCGCGCACGATCGTCAATTGCTATGAGCTGCGGTGAGCGGGGCGGTTGTAGCCGCGGTCGTCGACCGCGGCGTTGGCGACTCCTCGTTTGGAACCAGCCGCGGCGCGACCCCTGTAAAACCACTGGCGCGTTTCCACGCTGGGAGGACGCGATCAGCGACCGCGCTTACCCGGCGCCAAGCCTCGCCGCCATGAAATCCGCCGCCCTCTGCGCCGCCGCGCCAAAGCCGCTCATGAGCTGTTGCAGCAGCGTCTTGCGCGCTTCGGTCGTCACCTCATAGAGCCGTGCGCTGTCGCGGGCGCGGAACAGAAGCTCGTCGCCAGTCGCGAGCTCGTCCACCAGGCCGAGCCCGAGCGCCCCGCGTGCGAGCCAATGGTCGCCGTTGGCGACCTTGGCCATATCGACGTTCGGCCGGCATTGCGCGACATGGGCCTTGAACGCCTCGTGCGTGTCCTCGAGCTTGCCGCGGAAATGCTCGCGCCCCGCCGGCGTGATCTCGCCGAGCACCGAGACAGTTCGCTTGAACTCGCCAGAGGTCATTTCCTCGAAATCGATCTCGTTCTTCTGCAAGAGGCGATGGAGATTCGGCACCGGCGCGACGACGCCGATCGAGCCCACGACCGCGAACGGCGCGGCGACGATGCGGTCGGCCGCGCAGGCCATCATGTAGCCGCCGCTTGCCGCCACCTGGTCGACCGTCGCGGTGACTTTGATCCTGTGCTCGCGCAATCTCAGGATCTGAGCGGCCGCGAGGCCATAGCCGGTCACCGTCCCTCCGGGGCTTTCGATCCGGATCACCGCTTCGTCCGTTTGAGGCCGGGCCGCAATCAGCACGGCGTCGATTTCGGCGCCCAAGCGCTTGACCGCGCTCGCGCGCAGATCGCCCTTGAACGAAAGCACATAGATGCGTTTGCCCGGCTCCTGGCCGCGGCGCGCTTTTGCCTGGGCCTTGGCCTCTTTCTTGCGCGAGCGCGCCAGCGCCTTGCGCTCCCTCTTGTCGAGGAGCGCGCCGTCCATCGCGGCGCGCATGTCGTCATAGCGCTCGTTCAGCGGCTTGACCTTGATCTCCTTGTCCTTGGCTTCGCCCGAGCGCGCGAGGCGGGCGATCAGCACCGCGAGGCCGCCAACGGCGGCGACGATGATGAGCGCCTTGATGAGGAAGGCGGCAATGTCCATCCAGAACGCCATGAAACCGGGCTCCTAAGAGGCGAGAGGCCAGATATAGGTCCAGCAGGCGCTTTTTCACGGGGCGGGCGGGATGACAAGCGGACGGCGCGTCAGGACCAGGAGAGCTGGTTCTTCGGCAGCCGGCCGCTCGGGTCGAAGACCGCGACCTTGTGCGGCAGGCGGTCGCTCCAGTCCCAGAGAACGAGGTTGATGTCGTTCGCCTCTGCTCCGCTAACGAAGCTGGGCGCGATGAGACCGGCCGCGCCGCTGGCAATGAGATTGCGCGCGAGGCGCCATGACGCCGGCTCGCGTCCGGCCGCGTCGTCGGAGAACCATGCGGAGACCGTGTCCTCCCCGCTGATCCTCGCCTCGCTTCGTTCCTCGTCGCTGCGGAAGTCGATGACATCCTCGCAGTCGATTTCGTAGGCGCACAGCACATAAGGATCGAACTTGTGGCCGAAACCTTGCGCCGCCTCCTTGATCGCGGTCATCGGATTAAGCGCGAGATAGAGGGCGGGTGTCCCCTTGGGATTGAAGCGTCCGCCGTGCACGGCCGCGCCCTTGCCTGACAGCGGTCGGAATGACCAGCGGGGATCATGGGCTCGGTAAGCGACGCCCTGAAACCTCAAGCAAAGCCGCCAAGCGCGATCGAATCGAGATAGTCGCGAAGTGGGCCGGCCTGCCCAGACTTGACAAGCGACTCCGCGGTTCGGCCGCCAAAAGCGGGAATCGGTTCGGCGCGGTACCAGGCCATCGCCTGCGGCCGTCCGCCCGCCCAACCGGCAACCCGGGTCAGGATTTCGTTCATCTCGCGCAGGCGCGACTGCGTCTTGGCCGCGCCGAGGCGCGCCTGTTTATAAAGCGCTTCGGGCGGGAGCCCGACGGTCTCCGCGAGCTGTTTCTTGGTCAAGCCGTATTCCTCGACGAGCGTCCTCGGCGAAGCCGTCTTTTCCGCGCGTCGGCGCGCCGACGTGGTCGCTGTGGGCCTAGTTCTCGTTGAAGTCATGGCCTCTTAGTTTCCCCTATAGACAGGTCAAAATATAGGGCAGCTGTCGCGCTCGCGCAAGCGGGGTCACGATCCTCATGCCTGTGCGCCTGTCCCCAGCGCCTTGGCCCTGAGCTTCTCGGTCAGGGCGGCGATGATCGGCCTCTGGCCTTTCGTCACCTTCTCCGTCGCTTCGCCGATCGAAACCCAGGCGGATCTGTCAACCTCCGGGAACTCGGCCACACGTCCGGAATGCGGCGGCCACTCGATCGAGAAGATGTTGCTCTTAAGCGCGGAAGGATCGAAATCGCCTTCTTGCGCAAAGGCGGCGATCGTCTTGCCGCCGGGCTGCTTGTGCTGGCCGAGATCGAGGCATTCGCCCTCGATCGCCATCCCGGTTTCCTCGAGGAATTCCCGTTTCGCCGCCGCGAGCCGGTCCTCGCCCTCGTTGATGAGCCCCTTGGGAATGGACCATGCGCCCAGGTCCTTCTTGGCCCAGAACGGGCCGCCGGGATGCACCAGCATGACTTCGACGCCCGCCGGACGGCGGCGGAAGAGGAGAATTCCGGCGCTGATCTTCGCCACCCGACGTCCGCCTATTCCCGATCGGGCGTCACGAACAGGCCGCCGGCTTCGGCGGGCGCGTTCGGGCCGCGCGGAAGCTCAAGACGCGAGCGATCGCCGAGATTGCGGGCGTAGATCTCGGCGTAGGAGCCGGCGGCGCCGACCACGCGCTTCGCCCAGTCGTCGGCGAGGCCGAGGTCCGGTCCTTGCGCGCCGAGCGAATCGAGGCCCGCCGCGGCCCATGGCGAAGCCGCCAGCTCCGCACGCTCGAGGGCGGTGATCGCCCATGCCACGATCGCCGACCATTGCGGGTCGCTCGCCGGGGTCGCGGCGAAGACGGGAAAGGTCGCGAGCGGTTCGGCGAGGATGCGACTCGGCGTCTCCGCGCTCTCACTGAGCCTTGCAGCCGCCAGATCGCCGCTCTCGCCGACCAAGGCGTCGCAGATGCGGGCGTTGTAGGCGTCGTAAAGCTCGCCGTATTCCGTGTAGGCCATGCGGGCGAAACTCAGGCCGTGCGCCGCCATGAACCCTTCGAGATGCACGTGCGCGCTCGCGCCCTCATAGAAGCAGATCGACTTGCCGCCAAGATCGCTCAAGCTCTTTACCGCCGAGTCGCCGTGGACCATCGCCGCCGTCGAGACGAAATAAACCGCGGGACCGAGCGCGATCTTGCCGGCGAGGCGATGGTCGGCGATGTCCCAGCCGTCGAGAAAGGAAAGATCGTCTGCGCCGTCCTTGACCCGGGTGAACGCCGTCTCCGAATCGTAAGGATGAAACTCGAACCGGCCGTCCTGGCCGAGCAGCGCCGCGCCGACCGCCCGGCAGAGGTCGAGATAAAGGCCGGCGGCCTCGAGCCCGTCAGGCGACCGCCCCACGAGACCCGGGCGCGGCGCGCCGCCGCAGCGGATGACGCCGGCGGACTTGATCCGATCGACGATCGGGCCGGCGTGGGCTGAGGAGGGCGCGGCCAGCGCAAGCACGATGACGGCGACGGACGCTCGACTCATCCTTCGAGACGCCCGCTTTGCGGGCTCCTCAGGACGAGGGTTTGCGTGCGACCCCTCGCCCCAAACCTCGTCCTGAGGCGCGATGCGAAGCAGCGCGTCTCGAAGGACGACTCGAGCAGGCTCAGCTTCAATTGTACGCCGGCAGCGTCGCGGGCAGCGAATTGAAGCCGTCCGGGATCACGTTCTGGATTCCCTGGCGCACGTCTTGCGGCTTAACCCCGATCGCCGCGCAGCCCTTGCCGCCGTAATGCGGATAAGTGTTGACGACGTCGTCCGGGATGGTCGCGTAAGCGGCCGGCAGCGGCGGCAGCGCGCCCTCAAGGCGCGCCTTGTCGAAGCCCGAGAGCAAGCTCTCGGCGATCGGCGAGTTGGCGTCGCGGGGCCCGAGGAACTTCTGCTCGAAGCCAGCCGGCGCGAACGCGTTGAAGGCGGGCGAATCGCCGGCCGCCAGCGCCTCGGCCTCATCCGGCAGGCTCGAGAGCGCGGGCAGGCCGAAGAGCGCATTGATCGTCTCGATCACCGCATTGTGGTCGCCCTCGGCGTGCGAGACCGCGTGGACGCGCGCATAGGGCGAGATGAGCAGGAGCGGGATGCGAATGCCGCGCGCGATCGGCAGGCCGTCGGGCCCATAGTTCAGGATTCGCGGCGGGACGTGGTCGTAAAGCCCGTCGGACTCATCGTAGGTGATGATGATTGCGCTCTTCTCCCAGATCTCCTTGTCGGCGGCGATGGCGTTGATCGCGCGCGCCGCCATGGCCTCGGTGAGCTGGCTGTCCGAATACGAGGGGTGGTGGTCGTCGCCGGACTTCGCGACGTCGATCGCCTGGATCTCTGCCGGAGTGAGGCCGTTTCTGTCGGGGTAGTTCGGGTTCTGAATGATTGCGGCTTGCTTCGGGTAGTTGAGGTTGTAGTAGCCGCCGCGCAGATAGAACACGCCGCCGTTGCGTGGCAGCCTGTCGTTCTTAAGGTCGGCGAAGAAATCGCCTTCGCCGCGCAGATTGGCTTCCTCGGCCGGATTGTTGGCGATGTAGCCGAAATATTGCGCCCCGTTGTGGTGGCTCACGTAGTTCTCGTGCGACGCCGCTTCGCCGGTGTCGGTCGGCTCATGGTCATAGCCGTTCTGATACCAGCGCCAATGTATCGGCTCGCCGCCGAGGTTGGCGATGAACGGGATGTCCTTCCTCAGGTCGGGGAGATCGAAAGCCGGGTTGCGGTCCTGATCGGTAAACCAGTTGATCCAGCCGCCCATCATCGTCATCGGCAGTGAGGCGAAGGTGAGGTTCGAGGCGGTGTTGGCGGGAACCCAAATTTCGTTTTTGTTCGGCGAGGTCGGCTCGCGGCCCGCCGCCGTATCGTCGAACGCCGACCCCCACCACGGTTGGGGATCGTTGACCAGAGGCGGCCCTTGCGTGGTCGCCGAGCCCGAATAGGTCTGGCCGTTGATCGTGCCGCTGATCGGTCCGGTGAAGCCGTCCTGGGTTGGGTTGGCGGCGGCGCCCGGATGCTTGACCCATTGCGTCTCGCCCGACTGGCCGGCGATCATCGCCACCGCGTTCGGCGCCGAGGGCGTGTCCTCGGTGGCGAAGATGTTGTCGAAGATCGTGAACCGGCTGGCGTAGCGCCAGAAGAACGGAATCGTGTCGCAGTCGATATGCGCCATGACGAGGCGGGCGAACTGCTTGCCCATCGCCTCGCCCGCGGCGCCGGCGAGATGCGCGTACCGACTCCACTCGACGAAGGCGAACTTGTCCATTTGCGCCACGCCGTTCTGGACGTCGATCTTGGCGGCGAGGCCGGTGTGGGAATGGTCGGTCGAGTCCTTGATGGTCGAATTCTGTTCGGGGCCGACGCGGAACGGCTCAACGGTGACGGTCTCGCCGGTGTTCGTGTCGAGATAGGTCTCGGTGAAGCCCGGCGTGTCGGCGGGACCGCGCGGCTTTTTGGCGTCGGAGTAGATCCCGTTGACGCCGGGCAAGGTCCCGTATTCGTGGTCGAACGAACGGTTCTCGTTGAAGATGACGAAAACGTATTTCACCTTTTGCCGCAGCAGCGCGATGTCCTGCGCAGACCACTTCGCCTCGCTCCAGCGCGGGTCGGAGTCGGCGACGAAATAGGACTGAACGTCCGCCTGAGGGTCGGGCTGGGTCGTGACCAGCGGGAGGGAGGTCGCCGCCAGAGCGGGCTGCGCCGCAGCTGCGGTCATGGCCAGGGCGATTCCGTACAGGACTGTTCGTTGCATCGAAGCCTTTCGGGACGGCGTAGCGTGGGCCGGCCTCTCGTCGCGCGAGAGCCGGGGATCGGTCAAGACTGGGACGGCAAGGCGACGGGTAAATGACAAGCCCGGCAGCTATCAGCCGAAGCTCATCATCGCCTTCGCCGGAGCGGCGGAGCCGCGCGGCGCGTTCGACGTAACCGGGGATTCAAATGACGTGACCGAAACGGCGCACGCCTTTCCGGCCGCGACGATCGTCGGCGTCCACAATCACGGCTAGGCGCATTTCACCGAGAGCGCCGCCGACCTCGCGGGCGCGTTCGCGACGCTCAGGATTGCTGACCGGCTCGCGACGCTTGAGCTCGGCGAGCCGATGCAGTTTGATTTGTAGCCGCGGTCCTCTGTAGCCGCGGTCGGCGACCGCGGCCACAGTCGCCTCAGATCACGTACGACTTGAGCGGCGGGAAGCCATTGAAGCCGACCGAGGAATAGGTCGTCGTATAGGCGCCCGTCCCTTCGATCAGCACCTTGGCGCCGATCTCGAGCGAGATCGGCAGGAGGTACGGCTCCTTCTCGTACAGGACGTCGACCGAGTCGCAGCTCGGGCCAGCGACGACGCAGGGTCCGAGCGCGTCGTCATCGAAAGCGGTGCGGATCGGGTAGCGGATCATCTCGTCCATCGTCTCGGCAAGACCGTTGAACTTGCCGATGTCGAGATAGACCCAGCGGCTCTTGTCCTCATCCGACTTCTTCGCGATCAGCACCACCTCGGCCTCGATGATTCCCGCGTTGCCGACCATGCCGCGGCCGGGCTCGATGATCGTCTCCGGGATGCGGTTGCCGAAATGGCGCCTGAGCGCGCGGAAGATCGTCTGCCCATAGGTCTTGATCGCCGGCACGTCCTTCAGGTAGCGCGCCGGGAAGCCGCCGCCGAGATTGATCATGGCGAGCTGGACGCCGCGCTCGGCGAGCTCGCGGAAGATCGCGGCCGAGACCTTGAGCGCCCGGTCCCACATCCGCGGGTTTCCCTGCTGCGAGCCGACGTGGAACGAGAGCCCATGGGCGACAAGGCCGAGCGCGTCGGCGCGCTCGAGCACGCGCGCGGCCATGTCCGGCGCGCAGCCGAACTTGCGCGAGAGAGGCCATTCCGCGCCCGCGCCGTCGCACAGGATGCGGCAGAACACTCTCGCGCCCGGCGCGGCGCGGGCGATCTTCTCGACCTCAGCCTCGCAATCCACGGCGAAAAGGCGGATCCCCAGCTCGTAGGCGCGGGCGATGTCCCTTTCCTTCTTGATCGTATTGCCGAAGCTGACCCGGTCGGGGGTCGCGCCGGCGGCGAGCGCCTGCTCGATCTCGGTCAGCGAGGCGGTGTCGAAGCAGGAGCCGAGGGAGGCCAGGAGAGAAAGGATCTCCGCGGCAGGATTCGCCTTGACGGCGTAGAAGACGCGGGTGTCGGGCAGGGCGCCTGCGAAGCCCAGATAGTTCTCGCGCACGACGTCGAGATCGACGACGAGTCGCGGGCCGTCCTCGCGGTTCGAGGCGAGGAATTCCTTGATGCGGTCCGTCATAGCGGCATCCCCCAAGCGCGCGGTTTTTCCGCGCCTGGAAACATGAAGGATTCGTCGGCGATGCGACTCTTCGCCCCGCGCTGTGGAGACGCGATGTGAAGTCGTTGACCCGCCGACGCGACTGCCCGTCGACTCCGGCGACGGCTTAAAAGCCGCCAGCGGAGGCGCGCGAGCAATCAGCTGCTGCGCCGTAGCCATGACGCACGTCGGCCCGATTGCAGGCCTCAGCGATCAGAGCCATCGTTTGGACGAGGAAAAATCCCGTCCGCACGCCCGGCAAGATAGACAAGCCTCTTTGGGCGCCGACCTTTGGAGGGCCGGCAGAGACCAAAAAAGCCCGGTCCGTCGTTGCTTCAAGCCGCGTCCCCCGTTTGGCGGGGTTCGCCGGTTCGCCTCCGGCTGCCGGTCTTCCACGGGCGGTTGACTGGCCTCTTGTCCAGATCCCCGCCGACCGACACACGACCACAGGCACGTGCGTATTGGGCAAGCCGACTATTTGTTCGAATCAGGCCCGAGCGCAAGGGGTTTCTTCGGAGGCGGCGAATTAATTTTGCGACAGGGTGGCCAAAGTGGAAAGAGACCCGCCGCTTCCCTGACGGCGGAGGCGGCGAACCCTCTGCAATCCGTGGGTCGGGTTTGCGACCATGCGGGAAGGGGCGCCTTCAAAGGATCGTTTTAAGGGCGCGCGCGCCACAATTTTGAAACGCTTCTAAATTGAAACGGTTCTAATTTTCACGCTCCATTCTTGTCCGCTGGGCGCCCCGTTGTTAACGGATAATCCGTCATCAAAGCGCCCGATCCCCGGGCCGCATGCAGGAACTCCAATGCCACGTTTCTCCTTGGTTGTCCTCGTCTCCGCCGTTGCGATCGGAGCGGCCGCAATCACCCCGATCGGCGCTCGCGCCGCCTCGCTCACGCTCTATTCGGGGCAGCACGAGCAGACAGTCGACTTGCTGACCAAGGCGTTCACCAAGGAGACGGGGATCGACGTCAAGGTTCACTCAGGCGAAACGCCCGAGCTCGCCAGCCAGCTCGTGAAGGAGGGTCGGTCGTCTCCGGCGGATGTTTTCTTCGCCGAGAATTC